>ERZ773359.334-NODE-334-length-66428-cov-13.175825_pt1 | contig 66428 bp, 51 predicted proteins | sample MGYA00374955_ERZ773359 | MGnify/ENA primary metagenome ERZ773359 (study PRJEB29098, sample SAMN04486028) | biogas fermenter metagenome | study: EMG produced TPA metagenomics assembly of the Biogas fermentation microbial communities from Germany - Plant 4 DNA1... | reverse complement strand
CTATAAACTGCACTATACTGCTTATCAAACAGGGATTGGCCTTTAAAAACTAAGCCTGACAATCTTATCACATAACTCTGCATATGTAATTCCAATGGCCTGTGCTTCCTGAGGCAGTAAGCTTGTGGGGGTCATCCCCGGTAATGTATTAGCTTCCAGGCACACAAACTCCCCTTGTTCGGTCATGATAAAATCAATACGGGAGTAACTTCCCAGACGAAGAACCTGATGAACCTTTAATGCCAAAGCCTGCAATTTACTGGTGTCCTCATCAGATAGGTGAGCAGGACAAATTTCTTTGGTTAGCCCTGCCTGGTATTTATTCTTGTAATCATAAAAACCTTCATTGGGCAAAATCTCAATAACGGGCAGAACCTCCCCGCCTAAGATTCCCACTGAAAACTCCCGGCCTTTAACCATTTTTTCTATAAGTATATTTTCTTCAATGCTTCTGGCATAGACTAATGCCTCATTTAGTTGTTCCCTGTTTTCTACAATTGACACACCAATACTGGAACCCGCGCTGCAGGGTTTTACAACACAGGGTAATCCTATTGTATCAATGATGCAGGATACCGTGACGGTATGATCTGCAATCATCCAGTCGGCTGTTGCAATTCCGGCTTCGCGCATGAGCCGTTTTGCAATGTCTTTATCCATTGCAAGCAGGCTGCCGATATAGCCGCTACCGGTATAGCGAATTCCCATGGTATCGAAAACTGCCTGCAACTGACCATTCTCACCCATCGCACCATGCAAAGCGATAAATACAACATCTGCTGCTTCACACAATGTTAACACATTAGGGCCAATTAACGCTTTTTTGTTGTGATTCCGTCTGCGGATTTCCTCTAAATCGGGTTCGGTATCGGGCACCTTATAAAAGTAAGGGGTACCTGTTTTATCCTCGAAAAGACTGTCCAGCTCCCCTGTAATTTGGATTCCCTCATATACGTCCACCATAACTACACGATGCCCGGCTTCCCGTAGTGCATTTGCAATCATGCAGCCCGACGCCAGCGACACATCTCTCTCGGGGCCTAACCCCCCTGCTAAAACCACTATTTTCATACTTATCAGCTCCAACCGAACAATTCGCCTATTACAAATATTTTACCAATTATTAAGATGGCTGTTACAAATTTTATTCCCAGCAGCATTTTACCATGATTTTGATGAAATTGATATAGACTTTGAAAATATTGATCTATTTTAACCAAGACAATGATATAATGAAGTGAATACTAATCAGGAGGTTACCGAATGAACAGAAAGAAGCTGTATTCCGTAAGACCGGTACGAGATTTAAAGGACATGCTTGCTCAAAGCATTGATTTGTTTGGCAATCGTCCGGCATTTGTAGGTAAGAATACAGATGGGGTTGTATCGGAAATCACATACCATACTTTTGGAAACCATGTAAAGGCATTCGGTACTGCTCTTTTAAACATTGGGTTGAAAGGAAAATCCATAGCCTTGATTGGTGAAAACAGGTACGAATGGTGTGTAACCTATCTGGCAGTGGTTAATGGAGTTGGTACCATTGTACCTTTGGATAGAGAATTTCCGGTTAATGATATTCAAAACCTGCTTAAGGAGTCTCAGGCCGAAGCAGTGATTTTTTCCAGCCGCTATCTTAATGTGATGAAAGAGATTAAAGATACATTACCTGCCATCCTGCACTGGATTTGTATGGATGATGTTGTAGAAGAATGGCTGACACCCTTCTCTAATTTAATGTCACAGGGAGAAAAGAGCCTGACAGAAGAGTCAAATGAGTTTGAAGCCCTGACCATCGACCCTGATAAGGCCACGATATTGCTGTTTACCTCTGGCACTACCGGCTTTGCAAAAGGGGTAATGCTGTCCCACAGAAATATCTGTACAGTTATTACAGGAGTGTCTGCGACGGTTAAAGTAACTCCCGAGGACAGGGTGCTTTCCATTCTGCCCCTTCATCACACTTATGAATGTACGTTGGGGTTCTTAACCATTATCTACAGTGGTGCATCCATAGTCTTCAGCGAAGGGTTGAGACACATTCCCAGGAACATGAAGGAATATAGCCCAACTATTTTAGTTACCGTACCGTTATTATTGGAAAATGTGTATTCAAAGGTCTGGGCACAGGCTGAAAAGCAAAAGGGCATGAAGAGAAAACTGATTATGGGGCAGTTTATCAGTGGGTTTTTATATCATGTTCTGAGAATTGATGTACGACGTAAATTGTTTGATAAAATTCACGAGAATTTTGGGGGAAAGCTCCGTTTGTTTATTACCGGGGCTGCGGCCATTGAGCCTTCCATATCAAAGGGATTTCGTAAATGGGGGTTCTCTGTACTGCAGGGGTATGGTCTTACCGAATGCTCTCCCCTTGTGGCCGGAAACCGGGACAATGCCTATCGTAACAACTCTGTCGGAATTGCAATCCCGGGTGTTGAGATGAAGATCCACAATCCCGACAAAAAAGGAATTGGTGAGATTCTCGTAAAAGGCGCAAATGTTATGAAGGGTTATTTCAATAATATTAATGAAACCCGCCGCGTGCTTGTTGACGGATGGTTCCATACCGGCGACCTGGGAAGAATCGACAGGCGTGGATTCCTCTATATCACAGGCCGATTGAAGAATGTTATTGTCACTAAGAACGGAAAAAACATTTTCCCCGAAGAACTTGAAAACCATATCAAAAACAGTCCCTTTGTCGGAGAATGTATTGTTTATGGCGAGCTGGATGAGAAATCCGGCGAAACTCAGGTAAAGGCACAGATCTTCCCAAACCTTGATGCTATACGTGAGAAATTGAAAAATGTGAATCTGGGCATTGACACCGAAGAGATAAGAACACTGATTAGAGAAGTAATTAAGAGTGTTAATCGAAAGAACCCGTTATATAAGCATATTCGTTTCATCAGTATCCGTGACAGCGAATTTGAAAAAACCACCACCCGAAAAATCAAACGTTATTCCCATCATCTGCCCCGGGTAACAGATGATTTCCCTGTATAACAGTAACCCTGCCAAATGCGGAGAGGTGGGTAGCTGTTCAGCTACACCATATCCCGCAATAAGCAAAAGTTTATTATGATCGGAAAAAGGCTGTAACATTAGTTCTGTTACAGCCTTTAAATTTTTATTACTCTTCAGCTTCTCTTTTAGCTTCTTCTATAACCTTTTCAGCTACGTTGGCAGGTGCCTCTTCATATCTTTCAAACCTGATTGTAAATGAGCCCCTGTCCTGTGTAAGAGATCTTAGGTCGGTGGCATAACCGAACATTTCTGCCTCGGGTACCTCAGCTACGACCTGCTGCATACCGCCCTGGCATGGATTCATACCAAGAATACGGCCTCTGCGTTTATTTAAATCACCGATTATATCTCCCATATAGCTGTCAGGAACTAAAACTTCAACATGTGAAATGGGTTCAAGCAGCACAGGATTTGCCTGGGGCAGTCCTTCTTTGTATGCAAGGCTTGCTGCAATCTTAAACGCCATTTCCGAGGAGTCAACAGGGTGATACTTACCATCGACCAGCGTTGCCTTAAGATTGACTACAGGGTAACCGGCCAGCACACCTTTTTGTATGCTTTCTCTAAGTCCTTTTTCTACTGCCGGGAAGTACTGTTTTGGAACAGCCCCACCAAATATCTTTTCTTCAAATACCAGATCCTCTGTTGGACCGGGTTCAAACTCAATCCATACGTCTCCAAACTGGCCGTGTCCGCCAGACTGCTTCTTGTGCTTACCCTGTACCTTAACTTTTTTCTTAATGGTTTCGCGATAAGCAATCTTGGGTTTAGTCAATTCAACCTCAGCTTTAAACTTGGATTTAAGCTTGCTTAAAATTAAATCCAGGTGCTGATCTCCTATACCCGATATAATGGTTTGTTTGGTCTCGGAATTCAGTTCAACTTTGAAGGTTGGATCCTCTTCCATCAGACGAGCCAGGCCGGCACCGATCTTTTCCTCATCTCCCTTGGCTTTAGGCATAACAGCCATAGACAGCATGGGCTGAGGAAATTCAATTTCAGGTAATATCACAGGCTTTTCTTTTGTGCAAAGAGTATCATTTGTTTCTGTAACCGTAAGCTTTGCAACAGCTCCAATATCGCCTGTAACCAGCCTGTCGGTATTAATCTGCTGTTTACCCTTAAGTAAAAACAGCTGAGCAATCTTTTCGTTTTTGTCTTTCTTAACGTTGTATACAGTAGAGTCTGAATTAAGAACCCCCGACATTACCTTTACATATGAAATCTTACCAACAAACGGGTCCACTATTGTTTTGAACACTAATACCGATAATGTTTCGTCAGTATTAGCATTAAGCTCTATAGTATCATCGCTATTGGGTTTTTTAGCTGTTATCTTTCCTTTTTCACAGAAGGCAGGTATATACTTAACTACTGCATCCAGTAGTAATTTTACTCCGGCATGATTAACGGCTGAACCGCAGAATACCGGTGCAATATCACCGGACTTAATACCTGTTTGCAAGCCCTTTAATATTTCATCCTGTGTAAAGGCTTCTCCTGAAAAATATTTATCAAGAAGTTCTTCATCGGTCTCGGCAACAGCCTCTAAAACACCTTCACGATATTTTTCAACGATATCTGACATATCAGCAGGTATATCTGATTCAACTAAATCATTACCTTTAAAGCGAACTGCTTTCATAGTTGCAACGTTAACAATTCCTGCTAAAGCCCCATTTTCCATAATGGGCAATTCAAAGGCAATAATGCTTTTCCCGAATTTATCCTGCAACTGTTCAAAAACTTTGTAATAGTCTGAATGCTCTTCATCAATTTTACTGATAAAGATTAACTTAGGAAGAGCCAATGCCGATGCTTCATCCCATGCTTTTTCGGTTCCAACCTGTACGCCATCCTTAGCACTTGCCAGAATAATAACACCATCGGCTACGCGTAATCCCTGTTTCATTTCACCGATAAAATCGAAATAACCGGGAGTGTCAATAATATTAACCTTATGTCCCTGCCACTCCAAAGGTGCCAATGATGTATTGGTGGTTATCTGACGTTTAATTTCCTCCGGATCATAGTCCATGACAGTATTTCCATTGACAACACTGCCAAACCTGTCGATTGCCTTGGCATTAAAAAGCATCGACTCGGCCAGTGTTGTCTTGCCCACCCCTCCATGGCCAAGCAGGCAAACATTGCGTATTTTGTCTACGCTATATTCTTTCATACCAATTCCCCCTTATTTTAGCCTGTGCAAGTCAGGCAGAATTGCTTAAATATAAAAAATTATTAGATTTATAATAATTAAACTGTACTTGCCATAACAGGGAATAAAATATACCCCATTTTAAGGTTTTCAAACTGTTCGGGTTTGGAATGACAATATGTATAATATTCTATTAAAAGACCAAAATCAATACTTTTACGTTAAACCCTATATTGTATTATACCAAACTTCACAATTTGTTAATATAGAAATAGAAATTTTTTATTTATAAACTATAACTTTTCCTTTTATGAATGTTTTTAATACTGATTATTATACCATGATCCTTTATATGGTTTCCATTAGTATATGTTGGTATTATATGAATCCTGCGATATACCAATTAAGTTGTCACAATCCTATCCCTTGCCTGTTCCTGTTTTTTCTAATAAAATTATATATAACCTTTCATGGAGAAGATCACTTTGTGACCTTACCCGGAGGAAAAAACTAAAAAAATTAAGAAAGGATGATATTCATGTCTTTGCCCTATAGAGATGCTTTAGAAGGTATTTCACCATATGTTCCGGGAAAACCGATAAGTGATGTTCAAAGGGAACTTGGGCTTATCGAAGTTATTAAGCTTGCATCAAATGAAAATCCCTTCGGCTGTTCCGGAAATGTTGAGAAAGTGTTAAAAGATGCCCTTTCAGATATCCCCTTATACCCTGATGGAAATGCTACCGTTCTTCGTGAAAAACTTGCAGAAAAATTTGGTCTTAAACCGGAACAGTTTGTTTTTGGAGCCGGTTCAAATGAAATCATAACATTTATAGCTCAAATATTTTTAAATCCGGGCGATGAATCAATATATGCTGACCCTTCGTTTACCTGGTATTATACAGCTGTAAAGATGTCGGGGGCAAAACCTGTAGCAATTCCGTTAAAAGATTATACCCACGATCTCGATGCTATGAAAAATGCTATTTCAGATAAAACAAAAATTATCTGGATATGTAATCCTAACAATCCCACAGGTACAATAATTACAGCGCAGCAGCTAAATGACTTCTTGAGTTCGGTACCCAAAAATATAGTAATAGTGCTTGATGAAGCTTATTATGAGTATGCAACTGGAGAAAATTATCCTGAAACGGTGCCGCTGCTTGAAAAATATCCGAATTTAATAATACTGCGTACATTTTCAAAGGCTTATGGTCTCGCATCTCTTCGGGTAGGCTATGGAATGGCATCAAGTGAGATTGTTTCCTACCTTAATCGTATACGTCCGCCCTTTAATGTTAACACCCTGGCACAGATGGCAGCAGTTGCAGCCCTTGATGATCAGGATTTTGTGAATAATACCGTAAATGAAACAAAGAAAGGCCTTAACTTTTTATATAGTGCCTTTGACAGGTTAAACCTTCGTTATGTTAAATCCTATACCAATTTTGTTTGGGTGGAAACCCGCCTTGCTTCCACAGAATTATTTAACAAACTTTTGCATAAGGGTGTTATAATCCGTCCATTCATGGGAAATTGGGTCAGAATAACCGTTGGAACACAGGAACAAAACAACAGGTTAATCACTGCTTTGGAGGAAGTTCTTTAATATGTTTTCTGCAAAGACAAGATCCTCAGCAGTTGTTATTTTTATATTAGTGTAACTGCCCATAACCATACGCACCCCGTACCCCAGCCTTTCTGCAAGGACCGAATCATCTGTGCCTCGAAACCCGCTGTTGGCTGCACTATTATGTGCTTCCATCAGTATACTCCTGCGGAAAGTCTGAGGGGTTTGTATGGCCCACAGCGCTGAGCGGTCGGGTGTGTGTTCCACCTTAAGTTCTCTGTTTACCTTCTTTATTGTGTCCTTAACGGGTACGCCCACGCAGGCCGCTCCGTCTTTTGCTGCAACATCAACCGATGTTTTTATTATATCGGTTGTCACAAAAGGCCTTGCGCCATCGTGTACTACTATTATATCCGATTCAGGGCTGACACGGCAAAGACCGTTAAACACCGACTCCTGCCTGTCTTTTCCGCCTTCGGCAATGGCAGTTATTTTTTTATAATTATAGGGCTTTAAAATTAAATCCATAAAAAAATCGTTATCATTTTTATTAATAACAACGATTATTTCAGATATACAGTTTGATTTTTCAAAGGCTTCAATTGTATGAGCCAAAACGGGTTTACCGTTTAGCAGCAGGTATTGCTTGTTAATCCTGCTTTTCATCCTGCTTCCTGTTCCTGCAGCTACAATTATAGCCGAAACCTTATTATATTTAATACTCATAAAATTACCTTTTCTTTTTCTTATTTAACCACTGACAAACTGGTTGTTTTAAATTTTGCAAATATCATTCTTCCGGCCGATGTCTGAAGAACGCTGGTAACTATTACATCAACCTCACAGCCTTTGTATTCACATGCTCCTTCAACAACAACCATGGTACCGTCGTCCAGGTATCCGACACCCTGCCCGTTTTCCTTCCCTTCTTTAACAATTTTTACTGTCATCTCCTCACCTGACACTGCAAGAGGTTTCAGCGCATTGGACAGATCATTTATGTTTAATATTGAGATCCCCGCTATAGATGCAACCTTATTCAGATTATAGTCATTGGTAATAATACATGCCTTTTCATCCTTGGCAAACTGCATTAAACGTTCATCTACCTCGATAGAAGAATCATATTTTGTCTTATTAATTTTTACCGGGATCTGTGAATCATTTTTCAGGCTGTTTAAGACGTCAAGCCCGCGGCGCCCCTTTGTTCTGATCAGGTCTTCCTGAGAATCGGCAAGATGTCTTAACTCTTCAAGTACAAAATCCGGAATAATAATTTCACCCTCAATAAACCCTGTACGGCAAATATCTAAAATCCTGCCATCTATTATAGCACTTGTATCAAGTATTTTTCTTATAAATCCCTGTCTTTTTTTATCTTCCAGTATGTTTTCGTTTCTTTTGGACAAGGCAAGAAAAACACCCAGGCTGCCAAACAGAATATTGGTGATTATTGTTAAGGGTATTCCTATAATCTGAATTCTCATAAAAGCAACAGAAAGAAGATTTGCAACAATGAGTCCGGCTATAAGCCCGCCGGCACAAATCATCAGTTCGTATAGTGTAAGGGATAATAGAAGTTTTTCAACCTTTTCAACCGATATTACCGCAAAACTGACTGTTTTGCTCCCTATTATTAACATAAGAGCACCAAACGTTACCGAAGCAATTGCAATAATGCCTATGCCAACGAATGAATTCAGATTTAACCCAGCCCTCACAAACACAAACCGTGTAACTGTATAACCAGTTATGCCTCCAACTATGGCAAAAGTGTACTTAAGAGCTTTCTCTAACATTAGACCTACTCCTGACATCATATCCATATAAATATCCCTGTCAAATGTATGATTAGCCTCTATTATCAGCTTAAAGCTTTATTCTGTAATTGATAAGGTCTTCTACCTCGTCAGGTTCCATATTCTCGGCGAAAACCAGTTCGCTAATCAGTATTCTCTTCGCACTGTTAAGCATTTTTTTCTCGACTGTAGACAAACCCTTCTGCCTGTCACGAATAATTAAATCTTTTACAACTTCAGCCACATCAAATACATTTCCGCTTTTAATCTTGGTCATATTTTCGCGATACCGTTTGTTCCAGTTTGAAGTCTGTTCAATATTTCTATCTTCAAGAGAATTGAGAACCCTGTCTGCAACAGATTTGTCAACAACTGCTCTGATTCCAATGCTTCCTGCTTTGTTAATTGGAACCATCAGTCTCATTTCACCAAAGGGCATTTTCATAACATAATACTTTTTCTTTTCGCCAAGAATTTCTTTCTCTTCAATGGATTCAATTACTCCGGCTCCATACATCGGGTACACTATTTTGTCGCCAACTTCATACATGATACATGTTTACACTCCTTCTTCAGCATCCATACCCTATATTTTTATCTCGTGTACACATTTCCCGGAAAGAATAACGCCGGATGCGTAAAACAGCAAAATGTGTAATACAGTCAGGAGAACTATTCAAAGTGTGATTGTGTAAGCAATGCCCTCATTTAAACACTTGTCCCTTTTAGAGTGTCAATTTTTAGTATACTACAAGCTTGTTTAATTGTCAAAATTCCGAAGTCTCAAGGCTGTTCTTTTAAGGTTTAAATCTTGCTATAAATTTGAAGAATTACAGTGTTTTTTGTGGTATATTGCGATGAAAGGCTATCCCGGTTCTGCCTTTTTTGTTTGACAAATCTGATGGAAAAAATTTATAATGTTTATATAGGCCATGTACAACTATTACTGTGTTGCAGGGAAATGAGGTGCATAGAGGGTGACAAGCCTGAAAAATACTCTACTTGATGAATTTCAATATTCATGTCAGGACCTTCTTATTCGCAATAAAAGTATACTCGATTCTACTACAAAGATGACCGACTCATGTGCAAGAGTATCCAGAACACTGGCAAAAGCTGTAACTCAATGCGGTTGTATTCGTATAAGCGGTAAAAAACAGGAAATACCCAAACTAACGGACACTCTCGAAGAAATGCAATCTCATATGCAAACCCATCTGGAAGGTTCATTATGCGATAATTGTCGCGATTTGCTGGAAAAAGATATTGGCCGCAATCTTTTTTATCTTGCTGCAATATGCAATACTCTGGATTTAAATTTATACGACATTATAATTAAAGAATTAAAAAGGTTAAAACTTTTGGGAAAATACAGTTTAAGATAACGTAAGGATGATTGTATGCATAAAAACTCTATTACAAAACAGTTTTTACTTACTCCTGCTGCGGGTAAAAAGCTGATTGCAAAATCCTTTGTTTACATTCCTGAAATAAAAGAAGCTTTAAAAGAACGGACTGTTGTTATAGTTGCAGGCACAACAAACGGCTATATTGCCAATGAACTGTTAAGTTTTACAGACAGCTCTGAGAGCTTTACAACAAAGGGTTTTTATCGCGGTATCACATTACCGCCGGGTTATAAGAACCATGACCAAAAGGTTGAATTTCCCGGTGATGTTATTATTGAAAAGGGTGTTTATAAAAAGGGAAAAACCATCTTTGACGTTCTGGATGATTTAGATAAAGGCGACATAATCCTAAAGGGAGCAAACGCTGTTGATCTGGCTAACAAAAAAGCAGGTGTGCTTATCGGTCATCCAAAAGGAGGCACCATTCAGGCAGCAATAACCGCCGTTATAGGTAAGCGGGCCGGGTTATATATACCTGTAGGTCTTGAAAAGAGAGTATATCAGGATATTGATGAACTGGCAGCCATTATGAATTCACCAAATACAACCGGACCAAGGCTGATGCCTGTTACCGGGAAGATAGTTACCGAACTGGATGCCATCAATATAATGACCGGAGCATCGGCGCACCTTGTAGCGGCAGGAGGCGTTTGCGGAGCTGAAGGAAGCTGCTATATCGCTGTTTCAGGCAGTGAAGAGCAGGTCTCGAAAGCCACTGAAATAATCGAATCAGTTAAATACGAACCAATGTTTTCTGAATACTAAGCCTGTCTCTACAAAATTTTGGACAGCTTCACAGAATAATATTAGTAGTAAAACCGCGGAGATTCGGGCGATTTTGCCAACGCAGAGCAACACACTTCGCAGTCCTGCTGCATTGGGAGCGTGAAGCTGGGCCACCCGGGATATGGAGACCCCCACGTAGGATCATTTTTATACTGAGGAGCGTAAGTCCCGGTAGGTGCTTTGCTGCAAAAGGAGGCAAAGCACCCGAAGCAGGACCCGCGGGCAGTGCATTTTTACGAGTTTCTGCTTGCCCGAGCCAAACTGCATGTTCCGACAAACCGAAGCACGATGCAGGAAATAGGATGCTACGGGTTTCGTTATTAAACTAATTCAAGCCACAAGCGGGAGACCGCAGGACTCCCCTACAGCAAGCGTCCGAGGCATTTCACTATATCCACAAAGCCACGACAATAAGAAAGGCAGCATAAACTGCTTTGCATTAATATAATGGACATTAAAACAAAAAGCCCAGTGCCTCTTCAACGGTACCGGCAAACAACAGCTCGATTCCATCTATATTGGTCACAGAACTGCTTTTGTTACCCGATGGCACCAGACACTTTTTAAACCCCAACCGCTTTGCTTCCATAATTCTTTTATCCACCTGATTCACCTGCCTTACCTCTCCGGTAAGTCCCACTTCACCTATAACAACAATGTCGGGATCTACGGGCATGTTCTTGAAGCTCCCTGCAACGCTAGCTATTACACCCAGGTCACAGGCCGGTTCATCAATACGTATCCCTCCCACAACATTCACATAGGCATCGTGATTAAACAACTGCATTCCTATCTTTTTTTCCAGAACAGCCAACAGCATTGTCAGCCTGTTATAATCTATCCCTGTAGCCATGCGTCTTGCAATTCCGAAACTGGTTGGAGTTACCAGCGCCTGTATTTCAAGCAGCATTGGCCTTGTCCCTTCAAGGCTTGCAACAATTACCGACCCCGATTGATCCTTTGCACGACTGTCAAGAAGTAATCCCGAAGGGTTGTTTACTTCTTTTAAACCCTGCTGTGTCATCTCAAACAAACCTATTTCGTTTGTTGAGCCAAAACGGTTTTTAACGGCCCTAAGAATTCTATAGTTTTGATGCCTTTCCCCTTCAAAGTATAAAACAGTGTCAACCATATGCTCCAAAACCCTGGGTCCGGCAATTGCACCTTCTTTTGTAACATGTCCCACAATAAAAACTGTTATGCCCTGACCTTTTGCAATCCTCATCAGTTGGCCGGTAACTTCCCGCACCTGGCTTACACTTCCCGGTGCCGAAGTAAGTTCTTCACTGTAAACGGTCTGGATCGAGTCGAGTATAACCACCTGGGGCTTAATTTCTTCTATTAACCTGTTTATATTCTCAAAATTGGTTTCAGAAACCATTAGAATATTCTCATTATTGATAGAAAGCCTCTCGGCTCTTAATTTTATTTGCTTTACCGATTCTTCCCCTGAAACATATAATATCCTTATGTTCTGCGACAATATGCCGCATATTTGCAGCAGCAGCGTGGATTTTCCAATACCCGGATCTCCTCCGACCAGCACAAGGGAACCGTCAACTATTCCACCACCCAGCACCCTGTCTAACTCCTGCATCCCTGTTTTAACCCTTTCTTCCGATTCCTTCGATACTTCGGTAAGAGGTATGGCCTTAGGCAGTGGGGCTGTGGATATACCACCCGGGGTTACTTTTGCCGCTTCTTCTGTGAATGTATTCCATTGCATACAGGCAGGGCATTTCCCCAGCCACTTACGGGTTTCATATCCACACTCCGAACAAACAAATTTAGTTTTTGACTTCACGAATACATAACCACCTTTAATTTTATTTTTTACACTGCCGGCGTATTGATTATGCTAAGGCATCGGGCTGCCCTATACCTCCATTTTTAATCAGCCCTTTCAATACCAGCACAAACATTGCGTGGGACCAGGTTAGAGGTATGACCCAACATGGTTTCCCATCATTTTTATCAACCTGTTCGGGCAGAAAATCCAAGCCTGTTGCGCATTTTACACTCCAGTGGAAGTACTCCCTTGCTTTTGCAATATTGCCTGTTTTTATGTGGTACAGTGCAAGCCAGAGAGTTGAAACAATCCATGGGTTTCCGCCTGCATAATTATCGTCATAATAACGATAGATCCCTCCGGCCTTTTCACAGTAAAGGGTTTTTTCTATTTTCCCGGCGGTATTGCGAACAAGGGGATGATCGGGCCTGTAAATATCAAAGGGAACCGAGGATCCAAGAAGGCTTATATCAATTCTGTCATCCACTGCAGAAACTTCCCTCATGTATCCTTTCGGATTTACATTAATAACCACGGTATTGGAAGAAGGCTCCTTCCCCCAGGGATTAAGCTTTGTGCGCACGCTTCTCAGAAAAACACCGGCTTCTTTATCTGTAAGGTTTCTTTCAAGGGCCTCTTTTGTTTTCTCTGCAATTCTTAGCCAAAGATCAACCGTATCTTTGGAAATTCCCAAAAATTCTGCTATATTTGCTGCTGCATAAAAACCTGCAATAACCGCTGCTGTGGAATAGGTATGCTCACCCATCCTCTCTTCCCACAAATCAAAGCTTGGGAGAGGCAGTCCGGTATCACTGTCAATAAATTTTTCAAGAAAAGCAGTTGCTTTTAAAACAGAAGGCCATACTTTCTCTAAAAAATTTACATTTTTTACGTACAGAAAATGCTTCCACATACCATACAGAATTGAACCTGTTTCGTCTATCTGTATTCCCCACGAGGGGGCAAGGTTTCCATTAACATGATAGCGCTGGTGCCAGAAACCTTCACTGTCCTGCACCCTTACTGCCCAGTCATAGAACCTTTCAGAGTCTTTATATAGTCCGGCTTCATTGAGGGCTGTTGTAATAAATGCTGCATCCCTTCCCCAGCAATAAGCATACCTTCCACACTGGGTAAAACCTTCGTCTATTTCGGGGGATGCTAAAATTGCTCCGGTGTTCTTATCCGACATCAGTTTAAACAGAAGAAGGGATCTGCGGTAAATTTTATCTACTCTGTCATTACCACTGTTAACAATGACACAGTTTTTTAAAAACTTCGTCCAGTATTCTTTTGTAATGCTAAAAAGTTGATCAAATTTAATGTTTTTTACATTTCGTATTAAACTTTTTAACAGATTCATATTCTCCGAAAAAACCAAATAAAGGGTTATACACTTCTCTTCTCCCGGAGAAACATCGCCAAAATCCCACAATATTGCGCCATCAGGAGACATACCTATGCTGTCGATACCATTAAGCCTTCCTTCCCATACTGCACGGAACGGGTTATTCCCTATCTGAAATTCCTTCACCTCAATATCCGATGCAATAGCCCAGCAGTTATCATGTCTGTAATGGATAAGGGCATCCAGCTCGAAATCAAACAAAGTATTGCCCATATCAAAGGTATGAGAAATGACGTGGGAGGCAAGCCCCATACCCAGGTGTAAGCTATCGTTGCCGGTATTTTTAATATTATACCGGCGAATCAGTACATCCTGATTTGGAACACAAAAGTCTGTCTGGACAATCTGTATCGATAATCTGCTTATGTTAACCACAGTCTGTAATATATTCGTGTCTTCAATATATGTTTGAAATACTTCATGGTTGCCTTCGCTAAACCACATTGTACTGTTTGGAATGCTTTTATCAAAAAAGCCGACAAGCATTTTTTCAATATGCTGAGGAAAATCTATTTCAGGCCAGTACAGCCTTATAAGCTCGCCTGTTTCCGAAATACAGCCAAGCATACTGCCATTTCCTATAACGGCATTATTGATATACGATTTCCCCATAATATCCTCCGACAGAAAATTAGTACCGACAAAATTATATCATTCCCAATCAATGAATGAAATTGAATATTTCCCGCAAAATCGCAATACATGCTGTAAAGTTAACGTAAAGTTACTGCAGGAAAAGTAATAGTGCTGCATTGTTGTAAGTTGGGAACGTGAAGTTTATCAAATCGGAGATAATGCTCAGGCTGCCGTGTAATGACCGAAACTTTTAGCCGAGTGCAGCATAGATAAATTAACTCTATTATCTGAAAAAGGTCAGGTGGACCTGATTCACCTGACCTTTCAAAAATTAATTTATTTAGTTTGAAATGCCTTATACATATCACTGTCCAATTGCAACAGGCAGCCATATTTTCATCTCACCAAACCCTCTGTTATCCCAGGCATGGTACGGAATAAGACGGATGGATACCTGATCCAGCCCTTTAAACTTCATCGGCTGATATAATTTTTCAGGATTGTATGAATCTCTTTTAATTCGCCAGGCTTCCCCTTCGAGGGCGATCATTTTTCTGCCCATAATTTCGTATTCCACAGGTGTAAATTCCCCGTCTATCTTCAGCATTAAATCATCAAGGGTCTCAAGTTCTGTGTCCTGTGACTCAATGCAATATACTATAGGCCCTCTTTCAACGGCTACCTGGTTGGTATTGGATTCAACAAGAGGATGGGCAACAGTAAACCTGACAGGCATGTCGAAATAAACTGTTATATCGGATTTTGAAGGATCTTCAATTTCCACTGTATAATATGTAGAAGCGTCCTGAACCGAAATTTCCTTTACAACATTACCGTTAACAGATATACTCCCGCTTTCAACCCAGTCGGGTATGCGAATATTGAGTTTAAAGGCTTTGCTGTTTGCATCCTTAAATGAAAAATGTATTTTTCCACAGTAGGGGTATTGAGTTTTCTGAACCAGTGTAAAGGAAGCACCATTTTTCAGCTCAATTTGGGCTTCATTCTCTCCATACATTCCCAGCCACACAGTATCCTCGGATAAGGAATATGCGTATTCCGATGTTTCGGATAAAAGCCTGGCCAGATTTGGAGGGCAGCAGAAGCTTGATATATACTCTTTTCTCTCTAATGGCCAGCACAGTTCAAAGGGAAGTTTTTTGGCCCTTCTTTGCATGTTTTCATAGAAAAACTTTTGTCCGTCAATGCTGATAGCAGCAAGGTTCACGTTCAGCATTGTTTTTTCAATTATGTCAAAGTAGTGTGCTTCGGGCTGAATTGTAAACATTCTGTATGCCCATAATACACTGCCCACTGACGCGCAGGTTTCATTATAGGCTGTAATATTGGGAAGTTGATACTCATGACCATAAGCCTGATGTACCTTCTGATCTATCCAGAAATTACCATAAGGCGAGACTCCGTTATACAATGCACCGCAGCCTCCGGTCACATATATTTTTTGTTCCACGAGGTTTTTCCATACCTTGTTGAGCATATCAAGGTAATCACTGTCACCCGTTTCAGCGTATAAATCTGCCACACCGGCATACAGGTAGTTTGAACGCACTGCATGTCCTACTATTTTTTCGTGCTCTTTAAGCGGTATTCTGTCCTGATTATCATCGGTACCATTTTTCACCGAATCCCTGAGGGTAATTGACAGCTGTGCAAGGTCAAGAAAACGATTTTCGCCTGTTGTACGGTACATTTCAATCAAGCCCATGTAATGGGAAGGACAAACTGCAGTTTTCACCTCACCTGTCCTTGCTGCTTCCTGATATGTTTTCTCTAAATAGTTGGCAGCTTTAACAGCAACATTCATCAAATTGTCTTTTCCGGTAAGGCGTTTGTAGATGCAGGCAGTGGTGAATAAATGACCAAAATTATATACTTCAAAGTCATTAATATCACCAAGGCGGGATACATCTTCGTTGTTCATCTCCCCAATTATCTGTTTCGTAGAGATATACCCGTCATCAAGCTGGGCGCGGCTGATTAAATCAACATATTCATCAATCACCTTTAATAATTTTTCATCGTTATTTTTACAGGCTACATAGATAGCTCCCTCCATCCACTTGTAAAAATCACCGTCACCAAAAGGAGTTCCGTTGAATCTGCCTTCTTTTTCCCGCGCTGCTATTCTGAAGTTTTCTACAACATGACTGATATCTTTGCTTTCAAACATTTTCCTAATATGCGGAATTGTATTTTCGGCACAGGTTTTGAATACGTCAGCCCATATGCCACCGGTCCAGTTAACCGCATTCCACGGTAGCGAGTAAGTTTTTGCATAACGTGAATGTTCGGTGTTTGTTAACATGACTTACCTCCATTTTTTAATTCTGCACGTCTTTTGGAAATGGCATCCCGTGCTTCCTTCCATCCCTTTTCAAAAGTGTTTCTGAATAATGCAACCGGACCAAAAGATTCAAACTCATCCGGTGTTATGCCATTTTCAAAATAACCCTTTCTGAAATCGGGCAATTTATCAAGCAACTGATCAATAACTGTATGAGGCGTTGGCATAAAAAAGCGTTGTATAACAAGGGTATCGGAAGCATCCAGTGTTTCGCCCATTCCAGCCCAGTTAATTGTGACAGATGCTTCAGCACCAACCATTTCGGTAAAATGATGTGTTCCTCTGGCACCGCCACCCAAAAACTCAACCGGGTATCTTCTTTCCTTCACCACTGCGTATACCTTTTTTGCTGATGCAATCCCGGCATGCCATAAAACATCGGGCAGAATATCGATATTGTTTTCCTTCACATAATTACCCAGGTACTCATCATAAATGCCTGCAATATGTGCAAGGTATGCAACAGGCTTTACTTTCCCTTCTGTTGCATCCAGCAGCGCTTCGCAAATGTCTATGGCCTGTCGCAGTGCAAAAACTTCAGTTAAGCACAAAGGTATGCCTTCGCCGGCAAGAGCAGAGATTGCTTTAATACCTTCGGGCACAACCGGTATTTTGATCATAATATTGGGACCGTATTGTCTTGCTATCTCTGCCTGACGCATAATAGATTCGGTTGTTTCATTGAAGGGGTCACCCTGAATTGTTACATAGCCCAGCTTACCGCAGGACTCTTCATAAAGGGGCAGAAATTCTTTGGCAATAAGCCCTACCAGCTCTGCCTGGACCTGTATTAATACTTCATTGTCATCATCTTCAATTTCAATCCACTTGTCAAACAAACGCTGGCATAAGGACCCGTCAAACTGGAGCATTTTTGACACATAGGATGGATTCTGCGTGCAACCGACAGCACCGGCTTTTATTCCTCTCCTGGCCTGTTCTGCCGTTACATTGTTTATCCATAAACGTGTTGGTGTCAGTTCAGCCACCCGTTTAAAATATCCCATTGCTTCCCCTCCTGTTAAGTTTTCAATTTATTATTTCAATTTAGATTTTATTTAATTTCATCTTTCCAGTACTGATAATGGTCATCAATAACACCCAATACCGCAGCTTCATCCCTGTTTATCAAAACATTAATGATACGCTCATGCAATTCGCAAATTCTGTCCAGTTCCTCTTTTGTAATAAACTGTTCTGTGGCCCTTGCCCGCGTTTCTCTTGACAATCTCTCCACCACATTGCAGATCTTTTCCACCAGCGGATTGTGCACCGACTTTTCCAGTGTACGATGGAATTCAATATCGGCATCCAGGATTTCCTCAATTGATGAATTATTACGTACCGTATTGCAGAATCTGTCAAAAGACTGTTTAAGTTTTTCAATGTCTTCTTCTGTTGCGTTTTGTATGGCAAGGTTCAACACTCCTACCTCGAGCATTCTTCTGAATTCAATCAGATATTTGGTGTTTCCGCCTTCAAGTATTAAGCCATACACCATCGGATCCAGCATTCTGTCTGAAAACCCCTCAGCAACAAAGGTGCCTTCGGCCCGTTTTATAATAAGCACGCCCATGGCCACCAAAACCTTTATTGCCTCACGCACAGAATTACGCCCTACATGCATTGATTCGCACAGTTCGCTTTCTGTTGGTATTTTCTGTCCGGGAAGCAGTTCACCATTGATTATTGCGTTTGTGATTCTTGCAATAATCCGATCCACAACAGATTTATTATCCATGGGGTCCAATAGTCTCTCATCTTTTTTAATATTTGCCTTTCTCATAATAATCACCTGCTTACTTGCTCATTGCCTTCTTTGCTCCATCTACTATTGACTGTACCGACAAACCGTAAGCATCCAGCAGTTCATCAGCATGACCACTGCGCGGGTATATATCGTTAAGACCAAGACGTATTACGCGGCAGGGATGGTAAAGTGAAGATATTTCGCTGACAGCCGAAGACATACCACCGTAAATATTGTGATCTTCAACGGCAACTGCACAGTTTGTTCTCTTCAGTATTTCAGTAACAGTTTCGCTGTCAATGGGCTTTACAGTGGAGACATCTGCAATAAGACCATTAATACCCTCAGCCTTCAAAAGCTCCAAAGCCTCAATAGCCCTGTTCATAATAAAGCCCGACGCGAAAATGGCCACATCGTCACCGTAATGCTTAACAACCCGGATTTTCCCGAACTCAAAGGGCGTATCGTCGGGAAAAACTTCGGGTTCACGGCCACTTCCCAAACGCATGTAACAGGGTTCCTCCCGCATAAACATTGCTTTTGTGGCTTTATATGCCTGCCCTGCATCTGCCGGAGTAATAACACTTACACCTGGCATTGAACGCAAAATTCCAACATCTTCATAAAACTGATGGGTAACTCCCTCTCTTTCGCCACCCAGCATACCCCCGTTTAAACCGATAAATTTTACATTTAAGCCCGGGTAGGCAACAAAGGTACGGATTTGCTCGCATGCCCTCATGGTCAGAAACCCTGCATAAGAGATGACAACAGGCTTCATTCCGGTAGTTGCAAGCCCGGCTGCTACCAGAACGGCATTTTGCTCTGCAATTCCAACCTCTATTAATCTGTCGGGGAATCTTTCCAGAAAAGGTACGGCTCTGGATGCCAGAAGTGAATCAGGAGATACGATTACAATACGTTCATCCTGTCCGGCCAATTCTATTATGGCACGCATTGCTGCTTCACGTGTACTTTTTGTTTTCATACCGCACCTCCCAGATATTTTCTTGCAATTTCAACCTCTTCCTTTGTTGGAACTCTCTTATGCCATGCATTATTGTTTTCCATATAGGGAATGTTCTTGCCTTTTATGGTTCTGCATTCAATATATGAAGGCCTGTCTGTAACGGCTTTGGCATTTGCGATGGCATTTTTTATTGCTTCAACGTCATGGCCGTCAATTTCCTGAACATGCCATTGAAAGGAACTCCATTTTTCAGACGCCGGATAAAGGGAACTCAGCTCTGTGACCTTACCCCCCGACTGGTTATTGTTACAATCGGCAAGCACAATAAGGTTTCCCACCTTGTGTTTGGCTGCAGCCATTGCAGCTTCCCATACAACGCCTTCCTGCTGTTCTCCGTCACCAATAATTACATAAACAAAATTATCAATGCCCTGCATTCTGCATCCCAAAGCAATGCCCAGGCCGATACCCACACCATTGCCCAGCGAACCCGAAACAGAGTCAATCCCGGGAGTTTTATTCATGTCGGGATGCCCCTGCAGTATTCCATCCAGTTTACGCAGTTTTTTCAACTCATCCATGTCAAAATACCCTTTTCGGGCCATTGCGGCATATTGAATGGGGCAGGCGTGACCCTTTGAAAGAATACATCTGTCACGTAGTGGCCATCGGGGCTCTTCGGGGCGGATATTCATTTCGCTGAAATAAAGTACAGTGATTATTTCGGCAATGGACATACAGGGTCCGGGATGTCCATCCTCAACATGGTGGATTGTTTCAACCACATCCATACGAAGCCTGTTGGCCATTTGTTTTAATTCTTTTGTAGTCATTTCTATCCCCCAAACATAATCCGATTCCTTTTTGTTTTCATTAGTCTCTTTTTGGCTGTTTGCCAGGTTTTATTCTTCTTTATGCAGAAAAGGCAGGCTGCTCCACGTATCTTCAAAGTAATCATAAGGATCATCGGTCCGGCATAATACCTCAAGACCGATTCTTAATGGTTCATCGTTGGCGTACAGTTTTTCAAGTTCTGTGAAAAGTTCTTCCAGGGCAGGTACCGTCCATTCTGTATCAGGATACTCAAAGCCCAGGTGCTTATCGCCATATAGTTCATCGGCCGGATTTTTTAAATAACAGTTGGCAAAATGAATCTGGTTGCAGTATTCCTTAACCGCAGTTAATGCTTCTAAAAAATCCTCGCCTTCTTCAACGGTATGGGCTGTGTCCATTGTTAATTCCAGTGGTAATCCTTTTTCCCGCAAATTTTTAACAAATTCAAGAGTACGGCTGTAAGGACCGATAAGATGAAAAGCATCAATCTTACTGTCACATGGTTCCAGCAGGAGCTTTATTTTGTAGTTTTTCCTGTCAATATGGTTAAAAAGCTCCTCAACCGATTGGGTAAGATTTAAAAGGCCTTGGTCTATGCTGTTCCCCAGCCTGCCTGAATTGAGCATAACCTCACCGATGCCGTTATCCTGTGCTTCGTCAATACAATATTTAAAAAGATTAACAGCCTCGCGTCTTGCCTGTTCATCCTCATCGCACAGGTACAGCTTTTTCTCTTTCGATGGTATTACTGCAATATACACTCCCTTTAACCCGGTATCTGCCAGGACCTTTCCAACCTTCCCCCGCTGCTGTCCGTCGTGGTAAAACTCAATTGTTTCAATTCCTTTATCAGACAGAAACTGGGCCATGTCATGAAAGGAGTGGATATCCTTACGTGAATCCGGGAAAAAGAGATTCGTGCAGATACTGTTTATAAGTTTCATATAAACCACCAAAACTTTCTCTCGTTATTTTTCTATACTGTCAGCAGCTTTTTTCACTGCAGCAGTACCGTACCTTATACTGGAGAAAACCCGAAGCCCCAGCGCCTGTGATACTGCTTCCTCGGCATAAGCCATTGAACCCTGGGCAAGAATAAGCACATCTATCCAATCCTTAACTTTTTGACCTGTCTGAATCAGCTTTTTCTTGAACTGCTCCTGGTCAAGGCCAAAGGCACCTTCTGCAAGGGCGTCTATGATCTCGATTTTCTTCCCTATTCTGTCGGCGCAATCCTGAACCAGGCGCTTTGTAGGTTCCAAAGTGGTGGGAAGGGTGGCTAAAACCCCAATCCGGCTGCCTGCCTCAACAGCAGCCATTGCCATATCTTCATCAATTCGAACAAATTTAACGCCCGTCATTTCATATAAAGGCTTTGCCAGTTTTGCCACATCACCGACCGATGAGCAGATATTGAAAAGAATCTGTGCCCCGTCATCACATGCTTTTTCGTAAAGATCCAAAAGGCGTCTGGCACAACCCTTTGTTACATATCCGTTATCAATGGCTTCCTTTAAAATGCTGGGATCCTGATATTTCATTATTGTCAGGTCCTCGCCCTGAAAATGTTTTTCAAGATAGTCATCCACCATTTGTATTAATTCCGGGGTGGTACTTGTATAGACAGTTGCAACTTTCATTGTAAATCACCTTCACTATAACATACTACGTAGGATGTTCGAGTAATTTTATTATAGCAATACATGTAAATAAGGTCAATAAAAACCCATTAACAGGTTATACTCTTTTTTTCAGCCTCATAACAACACTGTTACTATAGCCTGTATCTATCATTATTGCGGGCTTACAGTAGTTACCCCATGCAATATGAGGATAATTGTAGTCGTTGTTGATAATGAAGCCGACAGGTTCCTCATTTTCTTCACAAATAACCCTGAAATGGTCCAGAACAATGTAGGAATCCTTTACTCCTCCGCTTTTCTCTCCTGTAGTCTCTATACGTATGGTATGGGCTTTGTTTTCAAGACCGGTAATTGAATAAACCGGGTAATTGTATTTCTTGTCATAACCCGGTGCTGAACCCGGGAAATCAACCCCGTTCACCTTCTGATTGACAGCTCCGTCCATAAGCTCCCCGTCAATATATACACGGGCAGTGCCATAAATAGTGTCAACCGGTCCATACCAGACAATTCCGGTGCCTTCAAAGGTAAACTCTGCATATGCTCCCGCTTCCTTTGTCCACATCTCTGTACCGTTCAGGCTGCCGGTGTAATCATCAATCCTGTACCAGTTGCCTTTATAGATAATACGGGGATCATCATTTGGTATAATTCTGTTTTCAGGCTCCTGTATCTCCAGCCTAACAGAATGGCTGCCCCCGGATACTGCCTCAATTTCACCCTTGCCTCCGGCTCTGTACAGCGATGCAGAAAGAATATTGGCCTTAAGGCTTCTGAAGTCGTTGGTTCCCCTGTAATCCACATCATATTTCCCATTCAGGATATAGCTTTTCATCTCTTCACACCAGGGTATTTCAGGCTTTTTGCCAAATTCACTTCCGACGCTTCTCCTCTTCGCAATACCCTCGCAACGGCCGATATGATCGTCGGGATAAACTGTCCATTGGCCTTTTCTTCTCCATTGGAATGTATCCATGACCGGACTGGCTATAAAATATACACCTATTTCGTCCAGGCCTCCGCAGTCAACTCCCACACGAAGTTTCACCTGTTTTGGCAGCGGCACTTTAAGCTCATCTATTGTGTAACGGGTATGTACAGTACCATCGGCAAAAATTGTGATTAAAAAGGTCACATCAATCTGAGTCCCGTAACTTCCGCTAATTTTTATTTCGCATTTTAAAGGCTCTTTTAATCGTATGTCAAAGTCCGACATTATCCATTGTCCAAGCTTCAGGTAAGGTGTGTTCAGGAACGGGCCCCCTATAAGAACTGTTTCACCATCTACCGAACCATTCTTAAGTAACCCTGTTTTTTTATCAAAGGTCAGAGCAAAAAAGCCTGCTGTCAGAGTAAACTCGTTACCCTCTTCGTCATATCTTATTACTGACTGATTATTGTCTGATGCATGCCAAAGTTTACTATCCGACTTTTCCCCAGTGTTCAGATAATCTTCGGGCACAATTCTGTACTCGTCCACCTGCAGTCCAAAGGGATCTACAAAATAAATATTGATTGGCTGGTTCAATTCTGCATCCCCGTATTTTGTAATACATACCCGTCCGAAACCTCTTGGTTTTACATCGGGGCATAATGTTTTCCCGTTTTGGCTTCCCCAGCTCCAAACCATGGTGACTTCAGAAAGATTGGTGTGGCAAAAGCGGTTTTCAACCTCGAAAGACAGTTCGCCATCCTTTATCTGTAATGTTTCAGGACGTAATACCACAGGTGAATAGGCCTTTCTTGTTAAATAGTGTTCTGGCTTTCTCCTCCTCCAGATGTCTATGATTCCCCATTCAAGAGAAACATCCCCCCCTAAGAACAGATTGGTTTCGTCAATTCCTGCCCAAATGGCACCCCCTAATGCTCCCTTGGTATTCCATATCTTGTCCCAGAAGCGTTTGATGCTCTCTCCCCAGAAATTCCGTATATTTGGATCCCGTCTGTGTTCAGTCCTGTTATAGCAGGGAATGTGGGCATATTCGTCATGAATTACCGGAACATCCTTTCCGGGCGTATAACCCACGCTGACATTATCACATTTCTTTGATAAATCCTCCTCAAGATTTGAATAGTGAATACTCCATATGTCAACAGGTTCATGTTCCTGTCTCATGGTCATCGGATAGCTGAACTTCGTTGGACGGGTCGGATCCATCCTTTTTGCAAAACGGTTCAATAAATCAAAATTGTATCCTCCGAAGGATTCGTTGCACAATGACCAGATCAGTACACAGGGATGACTGTAGTCCCTTGCCAGAAGTTCGGCAAACAGCGACAGATATCTTTCTGTATGTTCGGGGTCCCGCTGGGTATAGTCTAAAGTTCTTGCTATGAAAGCCGTATCCAGTTCGTTTTCAACATAAATTCCCTTTTCATCACACAATTCCAGAAAGTATTCACTGGGCGGATAGTGGGAAGTGCGGATATAGTTGCAGTTAGCTTCCTTAAACAGTGCAATGTCCTGCTCTATATCCTCCCTGGCAACTGCACGGCCGTTCAGCGGCGTAACTTCATGCCGGCACGAACCCCGAAGCTTAACTTCGTCTCCATTTACAAACAGCTGGTTCCCCACCCGGGTAATCTGTCTGAATCCAAACCGATGCATAACCTGCTGCACAAACTCTCCCCGGTTGTATACAGATGCCCTGACATAGTATAACCAGGGATGTTCGGCATCCCATAACAGGGGGTTTTGTACAACTGCTTCTGCCAAACCGTCTGTTGAGCCTCCCGGAAGCTGTACAACGGGTATATTGTCCATAATTATTCTGCCGTCGGTATCGACCAGTTCAAACTTATAACCGACATCCCGGTGGTGAACCGATATATCAAAATGGATCTTTAAATTCCATAAATCACGGCTGCCCTGCATGGTTGTTGTGGTATGCAGCATTGTAAAATGACTTTTCGGCAGGGCATAAATCATTGAACTGCGGATTATTCCTCCCCGGTTGTGATAGCAGACTTTATCTGAAATGTTATCCACCTCAACAGTAATAACAAATTGCCTCTTTCGGTTTACAAACCTGGTTATATTGAGATTCCATGTAAGAAACCCGTTTTTATGCTCCATAACAAACTTGTCATCTATATAAACCTTTGCAAATCCGTTAACACCTTCAAACCTCAGTATCAGGTCCATATCCGCCATTTCATCGGGCACGGTCACCATCTTTTTATATACAAATAAGCCTGTCCAGTCTTCTATTCTGTTTCGGTGTACCCTCATATCCGACGGGACGGTTATGTCGGCCCAGTCCATCCAGTTTTCGTCGGTACGGGCTTTTGCAAAATCATCGGTATGAATGATCTTCCACGTACCATCCAGCGATATCACAGGATTTACAACCCCCTTTACATATGAGGGTTTTGGAACCAATTTGGGTATTTCGGGTTCTTTATATTTCAAATTCATAAATCTTCACCGTCCTCTTTCAGTTTTATCAACCTGATGCGGTTTCCGAACTGATCCGATACTTTGAATTCCACCTTTGGCCTCATAAAATTGCCGCGAACCAAACGGGTATAGTTATAATCGTTATTTATAATCAGTTTCAGCTGCCCATCGGTATCAGGTTTTTCAACGACAAAATAGTCTATTGAAACATAGCTCCCCTGAGCACCGGCTTCATGTTCACCGGTAACGGTAATACGCATTACGTGTTCTTTATATTCAAGACCGGTAATTTCAAAGAGCAGAACCCTGTACCGTTTTTCATAGCCCCGACTGGCTCCCGGAAAATCAACAGGACTTAAGTATTGGCTGATGTTTTCTGCCACAATATTGCCGTCAATGGAAATATTGCATTTTCCGTGCAGAACATCCAAAGGTCCGTACACTTTTATGCCTGTTCCTTTAAATCCAAACTCCAGGTAATCGCCTTTTGTCCGGCTCAGTGTTTCGGTATCACAGTAATTGCCGCAATAGTCATCCATACTGTACCAGGTTCCATGGTACTGAATTCTTTCGTCACGGTCATCAATTATACAATCGGGATCGGGCTGTGCTTCAAGGCGTATGGAGTGGGTTTTGTCGGACACAACTTTGATACCCGTCCTGTTCTCAGGGTCTGTTAATATGGCCCCATATATATGATGTTTCATGCTGCGGAAATCATCAGGATTTTCAGCTAATGCCAGACCTTCAGGACGACCTATATGATCATCCGGGTAAACAGGCCACAGGCCTTCACGTCTCCATTCAAGCCGGCTGAAGCTTCCGGGAACAATATAATGTATTCCCAGCTCATCCAGTCCGCCGGGGTCAACACCGATAATTGCCTTCACAGTATGAGGCATGTGCTTTGACAGTGAAAGAATTGTACACAGGGTATCAATCTCCCCGTTAATTCCTATATCCAGTACAAATCTTACCGAGCATACCTTTCCATACCTGCCTTCCAGTACCACCCTTGCCCCTTTCTCGCTCATTGTGCAGGATATCCAGGTTCCCACCCATTGTTCCAGTTTCAAACGGGTTGCCTGAAGATATGGCCCGCCACACAGAACCAGTTTCCCGTCCAGTCTTCCTTCTGTCATTAACGCGGTCTTTTTGCAGAATAAAAAGGAGCAGATATTGTTTTCAATAAATATGGTTCTGTCATCTTCGGTGATTTTGAAAGATTCAGGTTTTACATCTTCAGCTCTTGCCTTCAGTTCCCTTTTCTGCGAAAACACCGCAGTTTCGTAAACACGGATATTACGGTAGTCAAAACAAATATCAGTTCTGTTACCTTCACCCTTTGGATCCAGGCTTAACTCCACTGTTTTAACTTCACCGGGGGCAAGTTCCAGCTGAAAAACTTTTTCTTTACCGTCCCGGACATATTTGGCAGTAACTTCATTCAGGTTGGTGTGGTTGAACCTATTTTCAACGGTAAACCGCAGTTTATCTTCCTTTATCTCAATATTTGATACCTTCACCGGAGCATAGGCCATTTTAATGTGGTAATATTCAGGTTTTGGTTCATGCTTCGCGTTTAAAATTCCCCAATGATGATCTCTCAGCCTGGGCGAAAAAGTGCCGTCTTCATCCACAGCAGCCATTACCGCCCCACCCAGTGTTCCTCTGGTTTTCCACATTATATCCCAGAATCTTTTGATACTTTCTCCCCAGAATTCATGGATTCCCGGATCTCTTTCAATTTGATCCCGGTTATGGCATGGAAGGTGGGCAAATACCGTATGAAGCACCGGTATCTGGTAGCCTGTGGCACTTCCGGTGGCATATCCTATTGGATTGTCACTGCCATGGGTATGAAAGATAACCATAGTATCGTAGTGTTTATCAAGGGGAAGGCGATAGTCTGCATGAGCAACCGACCACACATCCATTTGAGGCTCCTCTTCGGGTATTGACATCGGGAAATGGAAATTTACAGGCCTTGTACCGTCAATGGCTTTAATCATCCTGTATCCTTCCCTGAAATTACTTCCCCATGTACTGTCACTACCCAGTGACCAGATTGTAACGCTTACATGGGAAAGGCCTGTCTGAAGCATTTCCGACAACTGATTCAAATACACATCCCTGTATTCGGGTGCATTTTGTGTGGATCTGGTCTGGCTGTCCACCTCCCAGGCCGGGGCCATGTTTTCTACATAAAAACCCATTTCATCGCACAGTGAAAGGAATTCGTCGCTGAATGGATAGAAAAGCCCGCGGATATAGTTAATATTGGCTTGCTTGAAAAGCATAAGATCCCGCTTTATATCTGTGTATGGTTCATCGCAAAGAGGTTCACGGTAATTAATACCTCTGAGCTTTAACGGACGCCCGTTCCAAAGAATCTGTCCTGAATTCTTCTCAATACTTCGAAAACCCACGTTCTGAACGGTTTCTTCTAGGATCTTTTCCCCGTTCATAAGCCTGAGCTTCAATCTGTACAGGTTCGGGTGTTCACTGTCCCATTCCTGTACCTTTCCACAGAAAATTTTCTGCCGGGTATTATTAATATCCAAATCGGCGGTGGCAATATCCACAGAATTCTGATCTGAAATATAAGCCTTCAGAGTGTACTCCCCTTCTTTTTCTCCAATTACCGTCCCATAATATAAATTAAGAGAATAGTTCCCATCACTGTCTCTTACCGGCTCAGTATAAAGACTCTGTATGTAGGATCGGGGCAGTGCAATAAGCTTAATACTTCCGAACACCCCGGCTTTCGCATAGGGGCTTAATTCTCCCGGTCGGTCCTGTAAATTCAGTTGAACCTCTACACCCGCCTTATTCTGAGCCACATCGGTTATGTCGCAGTCCCATTGTGTGTGGCCGCCATAATGATTGCGGATGAATTTTCCATCCACCCGGACGGTGGCAATACACCCTGTTCTGTTAAACCTGAGCAGAATGGTTTTGTTTTGAAATTCCTCGGGAATTGAAATATACGTCTGATATCTTAGACCCTCTTCATCCAGCAGGAAGGGCTCGTCTTTTGTGATTTCCGAAACTAACTTTTCACTTCTTTTATCTGAAAAATCATTAATCCTCCAATCAGGATTAATCTCAATAACGGGATTGTTGATATTTTCAACAAAATCGGGCAGTGGTGGTAGCCTCAAGCTAATGTTTTTAAACCTTTCCAATATATCACCCCTTATGTTTGTATCAGGTACATGTATACCGTACCCCGGTTATCGGTCAGATTTGATGTGGTAAACTTCCAGCAAAGGTTTTTCGGTTATACCCGTTGGTTCAATTTGCATCTGTGTTGATGCACCATCCTTAAGCTGCCAGACCAATGTATTGCTGACATCTACTACAAGCTCATTAACACCCGGCTTCACAAGCCCGGTGATATCCAGCCGGTTTGGACTTCCAATAACCATACCTGCCTCTTTGCCATTTACAAAAACAAGGGCACAGTCATTGATTCTTGGGAATTTTATCATCACTTGTGCATCTTCTCCAACATTCACTTCGAAGGAACCTTCATAGCGGTAGAAACCTGAGAACTCGGGAAAATAACCCGGGCCGTTCAGATTTGGCATTTCCTCACCTTTCGGAATCTCCAGTATCTTTTTGAAATCAGGATAATCTTTGGTAGAACTGGCAGATACCGTCCAGTCACAATCTATTACGGTAAATCCTGTGCGAACCGGCCGGCTTTCTACCCGTCCTTTAAAACTATTACCGAGAATAAAAACAGTTGATTGGCTGGGTTCCAGAACCAGCCTGAAACGGTTTTGTTCCAGACGGTAATGATGTACCCGGTTATTAAGGGCATCATACTCAGTAATCTGTGAATATGAGCCATTGTGAATGGTTATCTCGGTATCAACCATATTATCAACACTTTCATTAAAGAAAAAGTACAATATTCCATCATCATGTTTATAGCAAAGGAAACGAAGATCTTTATTCACTGTACTGCAGCTGATTTGGGTTTTCTGATTTTTCCGGATGGTTTCGGATAAATCCTCCAACGGTAAAGCTGTGTAAGATTTCTTAAAATCTTCGGGTAAAGGTCTGTTCAGCGTATCTTTTTCAGGCGTAATTCCGGTTATATAAACGGGTAGCCCTGCTTTCGCTGCCTTTATTACAAAGTCTGCCACATTAGCCGGAATGCACCTGCATCCCGGAATAATTAATGAGCCATACTGCTGCCTGTGAATAAAAAGTCTGCTATTTTCCACATGTACATAGTCTTCTTCAAAAACATCGGCAGGAATAACATCGCAGTCCAGTTGTGCTTCAAGAAGCTTTCTGACAGGTTTCTGGAACAGCATAGTTTCTTCACCGGTCCATTCAGCTTCGGCATGATACAATACAGCTGCGTCTGTCAAATGTATTCCGTCGTTCAAAAGATGGCAAACCCTGTTCATATATCGCATTAAATGTGCAAAAAAGCGATAGCCGGGATTATTCCCCCTTGCATAAAAATGCGGTGGGCAGTCCCTGTCGGGAAATTTGGGTGAGAAGGCATGGGGCACAAAATGATTGATCCCACGAACAAGCATATGGTCGGTGAGCCATTTCATCAATCTTACTCCTTCGGCCCAGCCGAAATTGCCAAAAATCTCGCAAATTGCTCTTCCCTGCTTTTTAGGATCAATATGTGCGCTGGAGCTGCCCAGCTTTGCCAGACCGTAATGAAAAAACTCGCCATCTGTTTCCCACGAAAGCCACCGGTGTACCTTTTCATTAAATCCCGGAAGGATCTGGAAATGAACCAGATCAACACCCGACCTGTGCTGTCCCTTCTGTTCCCTGAAATAATGGCCGATACTGCATCCAAGTCTGGTATGGGCATTGTCGTCTTCTATTATGTGGCCTATGTACTCAACATTATGTTCTTCACACCATTTCCCCAGCTGCTCTGAAAAACATTCCCGCACCAGGCGTGTTACCTGGTCCATGTACTGTGATCTGACGGGTATGGTTTTCTCTCCCATTCCATACCACAGCGCAGGGAGGTTTTTTGCAAAATCCTCACCCCAAAGCTCTTTAAGAGCTGTTTCAAGAGCATTGCTCCAGGGCAGCCGGACATCGGGTTTCCCAAGGGTTTCATGGAAATCATAGCCGGGGGTATTCCCCAGCTCAGGCTCGTCAGAGAAAAAACCTGCCAGCGTCTTTCCAAATTCATCCTTATACCGCTCATAATGCTTTTCATAAACCTCGTCTATCAAAACCCGCACCGAGTCGCGATCAATGAGATTAATATAATTTTCCCTGCCGCCTCCTTTCCTGGTTGTGAACAGTACAAAAAGACGATATCTTCCCTTCGGCAGATCAAAATATACAAAACCGTTATATACATTTTCGGTCAAATCTATAATACCGTCGGCTGAAATATCCAAGGTTTCGGTATCGGTCTTGGGACATGCCAGCACAGAAATAAGTTTTCCGTCCTTGCCAAGAAAAGGCTGTATCAATACTACACCATTTTTGACGGGTCCGATAACATCCATATGACGTTCGGCAAGATATATTTTGGAAAGCTCGGGATATTTTTTTTCATAGGCTCCATTGGCGTGGCCTGTGGGGAATTTATCGTCATCCAGAATCCATACCCTCATTCCCCTTTTCCTGGCCTCTGAAATAATAAAGTCTATATCTTTCCACCAGTGCGGTCCGCAAAAGTCAGGGTGAGGCCTTGATTCAATACAAACTTCCCGTATCCCGCATTCTTCAATTCTGTCTAATTCTTCCCGGAGAATATCATGGGGTTCACCATGCATCCAGAAAAATGGGAGTATATAGTTTTTCGACTTATTGTTCAATACTTCCTTCAGCTTTTTCATATACTTTTTTCCGGGACTGTCAGCGTTACAACCCCGCTCCTCCTGTTCTTTTTATTTTGCATTGTTTAACCTGCATAAATCAGCTTCTAAGCTGTTGGCAGTTCTTTTCCCGCAGCAACGACAATGGTGCGGAATTCATTAAACACCTTTGTCGGATCACCTTCTCTGTATGGTCTTGTTGCACAATAAAAATGATACAATGTTCCATTATGGTAGAAGATCGATGCTTTATGGGCATGGCCCTCATCCAGTTCACCGGGTTTCCCGTGCCTCAGGATGGGTTCATCTACCTTCTGCCAGTCCAGAAGATTTTTTGATAAGGCCAGGCCTTCCTGGGCATGCCCGTTATCATAGCCAAAATAGAAATTCAGCCAAAGGTCGCCATCCTTTACGACATACGGATCAGAAACAAATCTTCCGTCCCACCTTCCGGGTGTAACTTTAAGAACAGGATTTTTGTCATATCTTTTCCAGTTTAAAAGGTTTTCTGAGATGGCCACTCCTGTCTGTTCAATCCATCGTCTCTCTGTGTTTTTTGCATTGTAAAACATGTACCAGGTATCATTGTGCCTGATAATACAAGCTTTATACAAACCGCCCCGCTCCCATTCCTGCCCGTCCTTCCAGGAAAGCACAGGCTGTTCAAGGCGGTTCCAGTGAAGCAGTTCTTCGTCATCGGTCCAGGCAAGGCCTATTTCGGCCGGCCCTTCCTCATAACCAGTACCGGGATAGGAATGATACACAAGCCAATATTTCCCGTCAATCTTTTTTAACCTGGGAGTATCATAAAGATTATCGCTTTCCTTAATCATCCACGTAGCGGCAGCTCCAATCCGGTCCCACCTTTTGCTGTTTTCCAGTCTTTTAAGAATAATACCTTTATGTTCCCAGTTGAGCAGGTCATTACTTACCGCCAGTGCAGACTGATAACTCTTTCCGTCGAAGCCGGTATACAGCATATAATATCGGTTATTGTGGGCAAAGACAAACGGAATGTCCACAGATTTTTCATCAAAGGCACCGGGAACTCCAGAGCCAACCAGTACCGGCTCAGGGTATTTGCATGGGGTAAGATATTTCTTTATTCTCTCGTCATTTATTGATATCATATTTCCTCCCGATAAAATAATCTGTTAATCATGAGTGCCAGCATCGGCCTTTAATTGAAAGCTGTGGTGGCCCGAACCAAATACCCGCCTGCTGCTATCGGTTTCCGAAATAAATTCAGCTGTAACATTGGGTGGAATGTCCAGTTCCACTGTTATATCGTTTTTGGTTCTCTTCCAGTGAATTCGTACAATTCCATAAATATGCCTCGTCCATGCCTTTACCTCATCGCAGCCTTTTGCAAAATGTGGCCTAATCTGGATTCTGTCGAAGGGGTTTTCTGTACGTATACTCATTAACCCTGCCAGACCGGCATAAAACCACTCCTCTATGCTTCCAAGCATGAAATGATTCTGAGAGCCCTGGGGGTTTTCTTTGTTTGGTCCGTCCCAGTTCTCGGCCAGAGTTGTGGCTCCATGCATCACCTGGTAGCCATAACCCGGCTTGTCGGTTATATTTGTCATTTTATTGACAATATCCGAGCGTCCGTTCATCATAAGTGCTGCTACGACAAAGGGATGCCCGATATCTCCTGCGGTTGTTGAAAACCCGCGGGCAGTAATGTCCTTTACTAAATGCTCCAATACCTTTTCACCGTTCTTTTCATCTACAAGACCGGTAACAAGACTGATTGCCTGAGCTGCCTGACTCCCCGTTGCATACCTGTATGTCTGGTCATCAAAGAACTGAAGATTGTATTCTTTATAGACCTGTTCCATAAGTCTGCGATACGCAGCTTCATCCCCAGCTTTTCCCAATAATTTGGCCACTTCGGCCATAATTTTCAGATCATAGTAATATATTGCTGTAGCTATAACGGGCACGGGTGTATTCTGTGAATAGGGTGGAACAGGCCCGATATCCAGCCAGTCACCCAACCCGTGATGAAGTACATGGTGGTGGGTGCGGCTTGTCAGATAGTCCAGATATCGTTTCATCATGTCATAATGTTCTGTAAATAACGAAGTATCGCCTGTTCTTTTGTATATATACCAGGGATTAATTATACATGCACTTCCCCACTCAGGAGAATCAACAAAACCCTCATGGTACCCAAAAACAACATATTCGGGGCAGGTACTTGGTACCAGACCTTTTTCGTATTGGGACTGGGCCATATCTTTCTGAATCTTTTTATAAAGTGTGTGGACATCAAAATTATATAAAACTGCCGGGCCTATCAGGTGGGTCTGCTCCAGCCACCCCAGCTTTTCCCTGTGAGGGCAGTCGGTGAATATACTTTTCATATTACTTTTAATGGCCTGTACAATGATATGATGAATCTGGTTAAATAATGGATTAGAGCATGTAAATTCACCATTTTTTTCAACATCGGGATAAATAAATTCACCCACCATACTCTCAACGACAGGTTTAGTTTCATTTTCAGATGCAAATTCACAAGGTACCGCACCTGTTACAAGAACATAACGAAAACCGTAATATGTAAACTTTGGTGCATAGCTTTGTTTGAGTTTGCTATTTGTAATATACTGCCAGTAATAACCTCTGCCCGTTATCCTTTGATCGGGCAGACCGTCCTTTGTCAAAATTTCACCGGGTATCATTGTAATCACATTTCCTGGAGTACCGGCATTATTTCTAAGTTGAATCCTCACCCATCCCGAAAAATTTCTACCCAGATCATACAGATATTTACCCGGTTCTACTTCTTTCACATCTACAGGCCGGTATTCTTCCATCACTTTTATTGGCTGTGTGCTTTGAGCAACAAGGCGTCCCCTGGGTGGTTCAACCAAAACAACAGACTTCCACTCAGGTGTCTCAATAAAATCGGGTTCACTGAATCCAGGCTGTTCAAGCCTTGCATCATAGTCCTCCCCGCCATAAATACAAGAAAATTTAACAGGACTTACCGCCATCCTCCAGCTTTCGTCGGATACCACCTGCTGTGTTGTTCCATCGGTATATTCAATATTCATCTGTACAAGGAATTTTATTTTGCCAAAGGAGCGGGCATAATAAACATACCTTCCTCCCGGAACATTAAACATTCCGTCACCAAGAATAATTCCTGCCGCATTTTCACCGCCGGCCAGGTATCTGGTAATATCGTAACATGAATACAGACATGTTTCGTTGTAATTTGTCCAGCCCGGCTCCAGTACAGCGTCTCCTATCTTTGAACCATTGAGATAGAATTCATAATGTCCAAGACCACAGACATACAGCCTGGCGTTTTTAACTTCCTTATTTACAGTAAAGGTTTTTCTATATATGTGATAGCTGTGATCCCGGGTTTCACCAATCCATTGTCCATGCCAGTCATCCTGAGAAAGCAGACCTGTTTCAAAAGAGGCCGGGGCACTTTCGGTAAAATCATTGTCATTATCCCATACGAAAACCTTCCAATAATACCGGGTTCCGGATTTAAACCTTTTGCCGGTATACCTTATATTGGCCATTACGTCGGATTGAACTACACCACTGTCCCACATGGTACCGTTACCCTGCTTTAAATCTTCCATACTTTCGGATACCAGTATACGGTAGGCTCTTTGATACCAGTTATTTTTTCGGGTTTCAATATTCCAGCTGAATATGGGTATTTCATCAATTCCCAATGGTTCACTTCTGTGATTGGTTTTCAAACGAATTATTTTCATGTTACATGTCTCCAGTGATTCTCTTTTGGTGAAGATATTTTCCTTATGATTTTTCTTTTGTTTCATACATTTATTTATCAGGGGCGACCAAATGGGACGCCCCTGACAGGTGAAATGTTATGTTTATCTCAAATATTATTTTTATCTGCTGAGTGAACTTAAATCAGATTTTTCAAGCAACATGCTTAAGGTACCATCAAAATCCGATACCTGGCTCTTAACTCCTTTTATATATGCTTCCCATACAGCGTCATCATTGATGTCCAATACACCCGTAATAAATTTCAAAGCTTCCTGTCTGGCATAGGAATCACAGTTGGTTTGCAGTTCTGCTCTCCTTGTTGACTCATCTGCCGAAAGGCGAAGCACAGGCGGGCGGTCATATGGGGATACGGACTCAGGTCCGCCCAGGCGTCCAGATTCAATCCAGTACTTACCTTCATAATATCCGTCAACAGGATTCCACCATGGTTCACCCGGAATCTGTTCAGTCATTGCTTCAAATGTCAGTGGTGTAAACGGAATACCTGTACGGCAGGCGGAAGAAGACATGATTCCATAATCTGCCGCTTTTTGTACCGGATCTTCGGCATTGAGTATTTCATCGGAGAAAATATGGTCTCCATCAGCAGTCTTTGTATAGGTTACTCCTTCAATACCCCAGTTCATCATTTCAATCATATCATCGCTGTACTGATAATCAATCATTCTTACTACATACTCAGGATATTTGGTTCTTGCGCTTATAATAATTCCCATTTGAGTCTGCAGCGATCTTCCTTCCTGCCTTGAACCCCATTTCCAGGGTGTTCCGTAATCAGAATGCTCCGGAAGGAATGCAAGGCCCCATTCCATACCTTCAATGGTGGTCTGTGTGTTCCACACTCTGGCCATACCCGACCACAGCGTTGGCACGATAACATGATTACTGTTCACTGCCTTTTCGGTACACATCGCCCCATCATCGGTAGAGAATTCGGGATCTATATACCCTGCACTATATAGCTGGTTAAGATATTTCAGCATGGTTCTGAAATTGTCTTCAATAGGCCCGAAGGACCATTTCTGACCGTTCCAGTACAGTGTATCCCAGGTATGGAATATACCTACGAAGCCACGATAAAAGGCATAGTTTTTATCCTGGTTCGACATAACATATTTTGCATCAATTTTTCCTGCGTCAATCAATGCCTTAATATCAGCACACAGCTTTGTAAACTCATCAATGGTTGTTGCAGGTTTCAGATTATGCTGTTTCAGTATGTCAAAACGGTAGGCAAAGGATGTAAAGGATTGAGCCCCCGTAATATTTTCGGGATTCACAAAACCATCCATGAAATAGTAAGCCGTTCCGTCGGGATTATAAGCAAATGCTTCTCCGCCAAAAGTTTCTTTTGCAAAAAGAGGATAATAGTCCATGTAATCCCTGTACTTTAAAATGTCAAGTACAATGCCGTCTTCTCCGTACTGGTTTACATATGCACCCTGTGAATAGGTTGCAACATCAGGTATATCAGCCGATTCCAGCAATATTTTTTCATTGCTTCTGTAGTCAGCCCAGGGAGTAATATTCCAGGTAATATCCAGTTTTACACCTAAATATTCCTCCATTCTTTTTTCCCATTCCTTGTGAACCAGTGTATCGGTCGGACTGGTTCCAAAGTTTGGAATGTTAACTGTAAGCTTTAAAGTATTGTTAGGTAGTTCAGGGAATTTAAGTCCTCCTGCGGACTTTTGAGGTGCTTGTGTTGTGTCCGGTGTCTGAGTGCTGGCTGGTGGTTGCTGTTGTTTGCCGCAACCTGCAAATAATGAAACTACCATTACCAATACCAAACACAAAACAGCAAAGTTTCTTTTTGTTTTCATGTTGGCTCTCCTTTCATACTTGTTTTTCAGTTTATTTGGACTTCGCCCTAAAACAGGGCAGTACATTCCACCCTGTCTTAGTCTTATTCAAACATATTAATACATCTACCCTTTTACAGAACCCACCTGTACCCCCTGGGCAAAGTATTTCTGTAAAAAGGGATAAATCATCACAACAGGCGCCACCGTAGCAAATATAGTTGCGTATTGTACATTTTTTGGGTTTAACTTTCCGCTTTGAACCAGCTGGTTTACACCATCAAAGGTTCCTCCCATCGCACCCGAGCTAAAAAGTATAGACCTTAAAACATTCTGAATTGGTTGCTTGGCTTCGTCCTTAATATACAATAAAGCGCTAAAATAACTGTTCCACATACCAACGATGGCAAACAAACCGAAGGTGGCGTAAAGTGCTTTTGACAGAGGCATATATATGCGGAATAAAATAGTGGCATCACCGGCACCATCTATTTTGGCTGCCTCGCGGATCTCTATCGAAAGCCCCCTGAAAAAGGCCCGGTAAACAAACACGTTATAGGCTGAAACAGCCCCTGGCAGAACCAGCGCCCACATCGTATTCATAAGACCCAGGTTTCTTACCACCAGATAGGTAGGGACGGTACCGCCACTGAAAAACATTGTAATCAAAAGATATATCGTAAGCGGCTTTCTGAGTACAAATTCCGGGATTAGCAAAGTATATGCCAGTAATGAGGTCATAAAAAGACTAACCACAGCATAGGTTACAGCATATTTTACCGTGTTCAGGTAAGCAATCCAGATGGTACTTTGTCCAAAAACTATTTCGTAGCCGGTAAATGTAATCTCTTTTGGAAACCAGGTTACCTTCCCCGAGCTTATCATTGCTGAACTGCTTAGAGAAATCGCAATTACATTGACCAATGGATAAATCATCACGACAGAAAAAAGAATCATAAAAATAACTAACATTACGTCAAAGACATGACTTCCAATATGTATTTCATTTTTTGCCTTTCTTTTTGCAACTGAACTCACTTTTTGCACTCCTTTCTACCACAGGCTGTTTTCCGGGTTGAGTCTCTGTACTATCTTGTTTGTGATAAATACCAGGAAAAAGTTAATTACCGACACAAACAGGTTTACAGCAGTCGCATATTCAAATTCACCCTGGGCTATCCCCACACGGTAGACAAAAGTTGATATAACGTCAATAAGCGATCGGTTTGTATCATTCTGCATAAGAAGGATCTTAGTATAGTCCTGGGAAAGGATGTTTCCTGCATTCAGAATCAGGATAACCGTTGTTGTAGGCAAAATTGAAGGCAAGTTGATATTCCATATCTTGTGCCAGCGGTTTGCACCGTCAATATTCGCAACATCGTACAGTGTTGGGTCAACATTTGCCAGAGCAGCAAGGTATATAATAGCGCCCCACCCTACTCCCTGCCATACAGCCGAGCCAACGTACATTAACAGAAAGTACTTGTCCCCTGAATTCATGTTTACAGCTTCCAAACCAAATATGCCACGGATTTGATTAAAAAGCCCCCCTAATGAGCCGAAGTTATTCAGCATTCCTACAATAACCACCACCGAAATAAAGTGAGGAAGATAGGATATGGTCTGAACAACCCGTTTAAACTTCTTAAATCGTAATTCGTTCAATAAAAGAGCAAAGATAATTGGAGCAGGATATGTAAAAAACAACGAAACAATCCCAACCTTTACAGTATTGAAAATTAATCGTTTAAAGTCGACATAATTGAAAAAACGAATAAAATTCTCAAACAATGGTGTTTCCCATGGACTGCCCCAAACCCCTCTAAGAGGTTTATAATCCTTAAAAGCTATCAGAATTCCATACATAGGCAGGTATCTAAACAGAAATACCATGATTACCGGCGGTAAGGCCAGAAAAACAAGGGATTTTTGTCTCCATAACAGTTTAGAGAATTTTAAAACCTGTTGAGGTATAAAATCTTTTAATGTTTTCCGGGATGTGTTTTGTAATCTTTCCATTATATCTCGATATCTCCCTTCTTATTTGACTGCACAAGGACATTCCAATGAGCCTGCAAACATTTCGGGTCCTTCTGACAAGGGTGAACATGTGATTTTGAGTCATTAATTTAAACATCCTACGTTTATTATATTTCAGTAATACGAGTTTTCATATGCAATGATTTCTGAATCCATATATAAAATTCTCAGCTTTTATCGGGAAGCAGGCAATAATCTGTCTTTTTTATATACATAATAAAGAATATTCCATATCCCTGGTCGGGGATTCGTAGTAAAATGTTGTTCAGGGAGTGAAAACATAATGATACAGAAGTTTAAAGCTTTACCGCTGAACAAGCAGATTATTCTTCTAATAGCCACTCTTGGTATTTATATATTATTTATATCTTTATACAGTACTTTTACATTTTACAGGCAAATGACAAATACTGTTGAAAGCAACCAGGAATTATATTTTAACCAGTTGCTTTTATCGTGCGAAACAGGGTTCGAAGAAATTGAACATATTTGCTCCAGTGTTGCTTATAATCAGCTGGTGCAAAACTATTTACTGGAGACCGATCCCATCAATAAATTTACATTATACCAGCATGTAATTAATTTACTGAATAATACAAAAAATTTGAACGACAGTATTATCGATATTGCATTGTTTGGTGAAACAAAAAACCGTGCCAATATATCAGGCGACATAGCCACATACAACCATCTGTATGAAATGATTCCGCCCGATATTGACAGTGTATATTATTTTGGCAAAACCGAATACTACATTGCAAACAGAAAGTACACCTGTATTATTGCAGCAATGCCAATATATAATCTTTCAGCAGGCAGCAGGAAAATCGGTGTTGTATTTGCCACCATTAATCCTGCCCAATTATTCGGTCGGGCGATTTTTACCGATAATATAGTTAGCAACGAATTATTGTTTGCCGACGAAACAAACCAGCTTGTAATTGGAGATGAGGAAATTTACAGGCTAGTATTAAGTAAGGAAGAAACAGCAAATGTATTTACTGTACGCAAAGACAACAGTACATACAGGGTAAGGCAGGGAAAGGTCAGCTCAATGGGTGGCAGTATTTATACTTATTACAACAGAAGTACTTATGACAACAGTATGTTCATTTCTTTTTCGGGGCAGATCCTTTTAATAATTGTTGCTTTCATTGTCATCTCGCTATTGCTGCTGACAATCTATAAATCCATTTCTGAATCACTGTTGCAGTTAAATGGGGTTATGAAAAAAATACGCAGCGGTAAAAGAAGCGGGCTGAATGAACGGATTACACTGGATCCAGGCAAAACTTTCAGCAGTGAAGTTATTTCCACCACCACTGCCTTCAATGAAATGCTTGATGAAATAAACCGATTGAATACAAACATATTTATGAATTATACTAAATTATATGAAATGGAAATGATTCAGAAAAAAACAGAAATTGCTTTTTTGCGTAGCCAGATTAATCCTCACTTTCTGTATAATACCTTTTCTGTCATATGCGGTATGGCTGCAGAAAATCAGATGCAGGGAGTTATAGATATTACACAATCCCTGTCCCAAATTTTCCGCTACAGTATCTGTGGAGATGATATTGTTACATTGGAGCAGGAACTTGAAGTGGTGAAAAGCTATTTACTGATACAAACAAGCAGATTTGAAGATCGTTTTACAGTAGAGTTTGATTGTGCCAAAGAAACCTTATCTGCTCTGATACCAAAAATGATTATCCAGCCCCTTGTGGAAAACGCAATTGTACATGGCCTGGAGAAAAGCCTGAAAAAAGGCAAGCTCCAGATTGGCAGCCGTATCAATAAAGATGAAAATGCTCTTGTAATATGGATATACGACACCGGAGTGGGCATGCCTGCAGAGATGCTCGAATCCATACGCAGAAATTTAAAAAGAAAGGCAGATCACTTGATCACCGAACATCAGAAAGAGAGAGAGCTGCTTCCTGAAACAAAGAAGGAGAGTATTGGGCTTTGCAATGTAAATAGAAGGATAGCCCTGTATTTTGGTGAATCACATGGACTTCATATAGACTCGGAAGAAAATGTAGGTACGAACATTCAAATCAAAATTCCGTTTTCTGAAAAAAGGAGGTTGGAATGACTTACCGTGCAATAATCATTGATGATGAAAAATGGGTGGTGCGCAGCCTCGTATCCACCATTCGGGATCAGCAATATTTTAATATAATTGGTGAAGCTTATGATGGTATCAGTGGCATGGAAATGATTGAGGAGCTGAAGCCCGAACTGGCATTTGTTGATATCCGTATTCCGGGCATGAGCGGACTGGATATATTAAATGCTGCCAATACAAAGAAACTGGATACTCTGTTTATTGTGATTAGCGGTTACGCTGAATTTGCCTACGCCCAAAAGGCAATGTACCATAACGCCATCGGTTACTGTTTGAAACCTTTCTCTAAAAGCGAGCTTATGGACGTCATGAAAAAAGCTTATAACATACTACAGAACAGGACCATAAAAGAAGAACCAAAAGACAAAACAGATGAATTTCCGTCTCCTGGGATCATCAAAGTAAACAACAAAGTGGTCAGGATTATGCTGGATTATATAAAAACCCACTACTGTGATGACATCTCAATACAGAACCTAGCCGAGCTCTGTTCTATTAATTCCAACTATGCCAGCCAGCTGTTTCATCAGGAGGTGGGTGAAACTTTCAGTTCATATATTACCAGACTGCGGATAAAGCAGGCTATTCATCTGCTTAGGAATACAGATATGACAATCTCTGCTATTGCCACCAGTGTTGGCTACAGGGATTATTTCTATTTTGCCAAAGTATTCAAGAAGGTAACAGGCATAACGCCCTCAGAATACCGGAATACACCTGAAAAATATCCCGAGCTGAGCGAGTAATTGATTGATTAGGGAGGTGGCTGAGTTGAAGCGTTTTGTATACTCTATAATAACTGTGCTCATGATACTGTGCATATTTACATCCTGCTCAGTCAATCACAGATCCACATTACCAATACCCGACTCAATGAAAAACGTTACCTTTAGCGAGCATATGGATATAAGTATTGGTTTTTGGAACATTCACGACATGAGCAATAACAAGGACAGGGATGCAATCCTTAAAGAAATTGAAAATACTTTTAATATTACCATCCACCCGGTGTCGGTCAGCTGGGAGAATTATAAGGAAAGATACCAGATCATGAGCTCAACCAAAAGCCTGCCCGATATCTTTGCAACAGTAACCATCTCCTCTACTTCTGCAAATGATTCAGCCCGCCTGTTGACTTTAATTGAAAACCACGATATTCGTGCTCTTCCGAATGATCTTTCCAAGTTTCCGCGCCTTCGGGAGATTTTCGGGAACATGGACTATATCCGGGCTGCAGACGGCAACTTCTATGTAATTCCCAGAATTGCCTTTAAGGATCCGTTACTTTCTTTTTCAGATGTGGGTATGGTTGTGCGCAAGGACTGGATGGAAACGCTGGGAATGGATGCTCCCGAAAACCTGGAAGAGTTCATTGAACTGGTCGGTGCCTTTGCCAACAAAGATCCCGATAGAAACGGGCTTCACGATACCATCGGATATAATGTGAACAACCGGGCAGCGTTAGGTAAATGGCTGATTCTTGGAATTGCCCCCCAGTGTAATATTTATTCCTGGATCAAAACCGAACAGGGTTTTATTCCGTCTTATCTGACCGAAGACTTTAAGCTTGTTGTCCAAGCCTATAGAAGGTTATATGAAACCGGTGGTCTGGATCCCGATTTTTATACCAAAAAAGCAACTGACGCAGTTGATGACTTCGCTCGTGGAAAACTTGGTGCACTGGAATATAAAGTATCACCGTCAGCCATTATGGAATTGGAATCGGTGTGGAGATTGCATCAGGACAAACCCTTTGAAGAATGTGTGGGTTTACTGGAAATTTTCCCGGCTCCCGATGGAAAACGGTACCGGAATGTGAGCAATGTTTTCTGGTCTGAGACATTAATCTCGTCAAATGTGGATGATAATAAGATGGAACGGATTCTATATTTATTTGATTATCTGCTTTCCGAAGAAGGATATGCTTTGATACGTTATGGACTGGAAGGTGTTGATTACATCATACAGGACGGGAAATATCATTGTTTGCTGGAGGATATTTCTGAGGGAAGCTTGGTAAAAACTTTGGAAAATAAATATCCTTCATTGACACTGTTCCCTTCGCTGGCATCCTGGGGAGGGGACCGGACTGATTTTGAACCCAATGAAATAAATTATCTCCGCTATGGAAAATATGCTACTGATATTTCATACCAGTCGCTGTTGTGGAACGAGGAAAATACAATACCGGTAGAACGTAATTTTGACTGTCTGCTGATGCCGAAAGAACCCAGCGATATGTTCAGTACTCAGGCTGTTTTGGATGATCTGACACGAATAATCATAGGCAAGGGTGATCCAATTCAAATGTGGGAAAGTCAGTTAGAACGTTATTACCAGGAAGGTATTGCCGATTACATACAAAGGCATAATGAAGCATACTTAAAAAACAAATACTCGAGGTGATATCTATATGCACGGTGTTTTTATAACAGATGGTGTTACAGACTGGCAGATTGTACAACATACCAACGGATATGCCAACCTTTCCTTTTCCGGTACCTGGCAGGTCCCAAAAGCAGCCGTTGAAATTGGAGTAAAAAGTGCGGTTCCATTAATCCGGGTAGTGCATCAGGACGATAACAGTCAGATTATTCCCTGGACCGAAGCAAATATATCACATGGTGACAACCCCTGTCACGGAACCTGGAATGCTGAAATACAGGTACCAGCAGGAGGGCTATATCGCATTGAAACCGGACTTTATACAAAAAGCATAAATCCCGATCTCAGGTGGACTTTCAGAGGCGACGTACGTGTACATATAGGAGTGGGTGATATTTTTGTAATTGCAGGACAATCCAACTCATCAGGTTATGGCAGGGACTGGGCGTTCGATCCTCCAATGCCGGGTGTACATCTGTACCGTAACCGCAAAAAATGGGATCTGGCCTGCCACCCTATTAATGAATCCACCTTTGCTGCAGATGAGGTAAATGCAGAAATGGGCGTTTCGGGAGTATCCCCCTACTTATCCTTTGGCAAGTATTTTACTAAGTTATCTAACTATCCCGTAGGCCTGATCCCCACAGCTCTTGGGGGTTCACCAATTAGCAGATGGCATAGTGAGCAGAATGGTGATCTTTTCAGGAATATGATTAACAGAATAAAAGAGTGTGGCCGAAAAGCAGCAGGTATTCTTTGGTATCAGGGTTGCTCGGACACAACACCCGAAGCTGCTTCAAGTTATTATAATAATTTCTGCCATGTGGTAAATTCAACAAGAAAAGCATTAGGCTATGATATTCCCTTCTTCACATTCCAGCTAAACAGGCAGATTAGCGGTTTACATGACGAATGCTGGGGTATTGTCAGAGAAGCCCAGCGTCTGGCATCCCACCGGATTCCAGGTGTTTATATGCTTCCAACATTGGACTGCTCGTTGTCTGACGGGATACATAACAGTGCCCACGCAAATATAAAACTGGGTGAGAGAATGGCTAAACTCTGTGCAAATATACTGTATGATATGCCTGAATACCGTGCACCCGAGCTTGCTTCAGTCATTTGCAACAATCAAAGGCTTTCTTTGATCTTTCAAAATGTAGAACGGGGATTTGCTTTATTCAGTAATGAACCTCGTTATTGCGGGTTCACAGTCAGGGACAGTTCAGGGGATGTTGCAATAACAGCCTTCTCGTTAGATAGTGAAAAGCCAAATGTACTGCATCTTACTCTCGAACGGACACCCCTTAAGGATGCAACCATATCCTTTGGATGGGAAGCAAATCCCACCATGTACCCTGCTTTTGACGAGGTTACCTGTTTACCAATCGTTTCGTTCTATCAGATTCCGTTAAAACAATTGTCAGGAGGTATTCATAATGAAAAATAACAGTTCATTATGCTGGGCTGATGTTAACAGAGAAGCACCGGCCTGGTTCCGGGATGCAAAATTTGGCCTGTTTTTTCATTTAGGTCCTTACAGCGTTCCGGCATATGAAAATGAGTGGTATTCCAGAAATATGTACGCCAAAGGTTCATCACAAAACCTGTACCACATTAAGACCTATGGACCTTTGGACAAATTTGGTTATAAGGACTTTTACAGCATGTTTCGCTGTGAAAAGTTTGATCCCGACGAATGGGCCGAACTGGTTGTCCGTTCGGGTGCGAAGTATGCCGGGCCTGTAACCGAGCATGCCGATAATTTTTCCATGTGGAACAGTCAGGTAAACCCCGTTAATTGTGTGAATTATGGCCCAAAACGGGATATCACCGGTGAATGCGTAAAAGCATTCCGCGAAAGAGGCATTAAGATATTGTCTACTTTTCATCATCAATGGCTATGGGGTTGGTTTATGTCTACAGATAATGAGGCTGATGTTTATGTTCCCGAAAATGAAAAATTTTATGGCAAAGCATTGCCGTTGGAAACCAACCGGTACATTCCCTATCGCCTTCCCGACGACGAATTTAACACAATGTGGCGAAATAAGGTAATAGAAGTAATTGATAAATACAGTCCAGATGTTTTGTATTTTGACAGCCGTGCCAATATAATAGGCGAGCGCTATAAGTATGAGGTTGTGGATTATTATTATAATATAAGTAATAATTCCGAGGGGATTATTACTTACAAACAGGAGGACTTTCCCGATAATATCGGTGTTCTTGATATAGAATGCGGCCGTTTTTCTACCGCGAAGTCATTCCCGTGGCAAACAGACAACCGGCTTGAAGACAATATTACCTGGTGCATGGTTCAAAATCCAAAGTACAAACCTGCCGTTGAAATTGTTCATCAGCTGTGTGATGTGGTTGCAAAGAACGGAAACCTTCTTCTGAATGTAGGTCCTTATGCAGACGGTTCCTTCCATCCTGAAGCCAAACAAATCCTTATGGAAGTTGGAAACTGGCTGAATGTTTGCGGCGAGGCCATTTATGCCACCAGACCGTACAAAATAGCAGTTGAGGGCCCTACTGATGTCGATGATTCGAATTATGATGTAAATCGCATTAATAAACAGCTGGAAAACGACGGAATTGCTTCGGATATAAAACTTAAAACATTTACTGCCCGGGACTTCAGGTTCACGCAAAAAGGCGATGCAATCTTTGCAATTGCATTGGGATGGCCTCAGGACCGGGTACTTAGAATCCGCACATTTAAGCGTTCTGATGAAAACCCTGATGTCAAACATATTGAACTGCTTGGTTCGGATGCACCTGTTATGTTCCGCCAAACAGACAGTTACCTGGAGGTTGAACTGCCCGAAAAGCCTCCCTGTGACTATGCCCACGCTTTAAAGCTGCACGTATAAGCCTTATAGAACTTACAACAAAACTCTGCTTTAATCTTTATAGTCAGAAAACAGAGCTGAAAAATGGAGGTAGAAAAGTGAACAGTATAGAGAGATTTCTAAGAACTATAGAAAGAAAACCCGTAGATCGCCCTGCATGCTGGCTGGGTGTACCACATCCCCATTCTGTACCTGCCCTTCTGGAGCATTTTGGCGCTGCCGGCCTTCACGAATTAAAGCTTGCCATTGGCGATGATATTTATACAATCGACATTCCATATGAATCGCCCAATGCATCGGCAATTTATGCAGCTTTTGACTGGTATCAGGATGGAAATGTAGATGCTGTGGACAGAACTCTGACAGCACCCGGTTTTTTTTGTCACTCCGAGGATCCTGACGACGTTAATAAGTTTGACTGGCCTGATCCGGCCAGGTATATCGATGTTGAGCAATGCAAAAGACTAGCTGAGCAGGCACCCAAAGACAAGGCCATACTGGGCATGATCTGGTCAGCCCATTTTCAGGACACCTGTGCAGCCTTCGGAATGGATAAAGCACTGATAAATATGCTTATAAATCCCGAAATGGTGGAAGCTGTTAATGATAGAATACTTAAGTTTTATCTTAAGGCCAACGAGATATTTTTTGAAGCCACTAAAGGAAAGCTTCATGCAGTTATCATTGGAAACGATATCGGAAGCCAGAGAGGCCTTATGATATCTCCCAATTTGGTTCGAAGGTTTGTAATTCCCGGAGCAAAAATGCTGACCGAGCAGGCCCACAGTTATGGGCTGAAAGTAATTTACCATTCCTGTGGCTCAATTGCCGAAATTATTCCCGATCTCTTTGAGGCCGGAGTTGATGCCATTCACCCGGTACAAGCTCTGGCAGAAGGAATGAACCTGGAGAATATAAAAAAGAAATTTGGCGATATGGGCGCATTTTGTGGTGCAATTGATACCCAGGAGCTTTTAGTTAAAGGAACTGCCGAAGAGATTCGCAAACAGGTGCAAAAGGCAAGAGAACTTTTTCCTACAGGCCTCATCATTTCACCAAGCCATGAAGCCATATTGCCTGATATTCCCCCTGCGAACATACAGGTGCTGTTTGAAGAAGCGACCAGGCAGTAACAGCTTTGCTGCAGTAAATAAAAAACACAAAAGTATCATAGAGATATTGTACAAAACCTCTATGATACTTTTGCTCGTGTCTTGGAGCTACTGTTTAACCGAACCTGAGGTTAAACCCGAAATAATATACTTTTGCCCGATGAAATAAATAATAATTACAGGCAAGCACGTTAAGACTATATCGGCAAAAACATATTGCCAGTTACTGTTCATTTTCCCAAAGAAATTGTACACTGCCAGATTCATAGGCCACATCTTGCTTGTGCTGGACAGATACAGCGGAGTCATGAAATCGCTCCATACCCCCATGAACTGAAGAAGAAATGTAGTAATAAGCACAGGCATAAGTAAAGGCAGAATGATTCTGAAAGACAGTAAAAGTGCATTTGCTCCGTCAATTACAGCAGCTTCATCTATTTCAACAGGAATCGTGCTTATAAAATTACTGATGGTAAAAATGCAGAACGGAATCATACTGCTTGTGAACGCAATTATCAGTCCAATCCTGGTATTGGCAATTCCGATGATATTAAATATCTTTAGCAGAGTAACAAAGTTAACCGGAAAAAAGAACCCGCATATTATAAAATAATATACCCTTTTGTTAAACTTTGTCTTTCGCCTGTTTATAACAAAGGCTGCCATGGCACAGACAATTACTCCAACTGATGCAGACACAAAAGCATACAGAAAGCTGTTGGCAAAGCCCTGTATCAGGTTTCCTTCCTTTATAACAACCAGGTAATTTGAAGATAACCATTCCTTTGGCAACGAAAGGTTCATTCTCGCTGCTTGGTTTTTAGTTTTAAATGAATTTATAAAAACCATATAAAAAGGGACAATTACAATAATGTTTAGTGTTATACATACAAGCTGTTTCAGTACGTTTATCATGCGCTTTTTCATTATTATTGCTGTACCTCCATTTTACTCATATATTTAACTACTATGATGCCAATTACAGCAGTAATGATAAACAATATGGTATTCAATGCCGTTGCCATACCATATTTACCATTTGCAAATAAAGTATAGGAATAAGTGGTTATGACTTCTGTGGCATGCCCGGGACCGCCGTTCGTTAAAACGTAAATAATATCAAAGACCTTAAGCCCGTATGTTATTCCAAATACTAAATTTATTGTTATGGCCCCGGTCAACATGGGAAGGGTAATATACGCGCTTATATACCCTTTTGAAACAGAAAACTCCCAGGAAAACTCAGCCTGTAAGTATTATTATGATTCACTCAGGGAGAGTATATTGCAAACCATTACACCGAAGACATCAATATGGACCTTATAGCAAGGAATATCAATTACAGTCCCGGGTACTTAACCAAAATATTTGCCCAGCAGTTTAACATTACACCATTAAAATATATAATATCCTTAAGGATTTCAAAAGCAAAAAACTTACTGCTGTCAAATCCCGGCTTAACTATAAAACAGGTTGGAGAAGTGGTGGGATATTCCGAACAGGGTTATTTCAGCAGGATATTTAAAAAATATGTTGGAATGATTCCCTTTGAATTCAGAGAAAATGGTTGACGGAGGTAATTATGGACAAAAAAACAAACACTGAACATCAAACTCTCAAACTTTGGTACAAACAGCCTGCCTCCTGTTGGAAGGAAGCCCTTCCGTTGGGCAATGGCCGTGTTGGTGCAATGATTTATGGGAATACCGGCACCGAAACAATTGACTTATCGGAAATAACATGCTTTTCGGGGGAAGAAGGTCATACCCTCTGCGAGGAAGAGCCCTCAAAGTATTTTTACAAAGCCCGGAAAGCTCTTCTTAACAATGATTACGAGCTTGCTCACAATTACCTGAAGAAATTTGTTGGAAAACGAAATAATTATGGCACGAATCTGCCACTGGGCCATCTTAAACTTAAAATTGGACACTCCTTTGATGATGTATCCGATTATCAGCGAAGCCTGAGCCTTAATACCGCAGTTTCCAATGTTTCATACAGAATAAATGACACAGGTTATTCATATACCGCTTTTATTTCAAACCCCCACCAGATAATGGTGATAAAAATGGAATCCGACAAAGAGAATCTGAATTTGTCTGTTTCCATTGATGGTGGAGATAACCCGTTTACAGCCTATGTAGATGAAACAAAAGACCTCATTCTTTCAGGTAATGCCTTTGAAGAAAAACACAGTGACGGAAAAACAGGAGTAGAATTTTACGGGCGCTTACGTGCTGTATCTTCCGGCGGTACAATAAAATGTGGCAGCAAAGACATTTTGATTGAAAATGCAAAAAAAGTTATATTGTATCTGGCCGTGGAAACCCAGTTTGAGCAAACCGATGCTTTTGAAAAATGCAGGGAAAGAATTGATAATGCCTCGGCATATTCCTATGAAGACCTGCTTAAGGAGCATACAGAAGACTTTAAATCCCTGTTTAACCGCGTTGAGCTGTATCTTGCAGAAAAAGAAAATATTCCAACCGACGTTCTTCTGGATAAAATCAGAAATGGTTATGTAAGCCCCTTTCTGTCGGCATTGATGTTTCAATATGGCAGATATCTTCTAATCTCCAGTTCCCGCAGTAACTCGCCTCTGCCTGCTCACCTGCAGGGGGTGTGGAACGACTCGGTGGCATGCCGTATTGGGTGGACCTGTGATATGCATCTGGACATAAACACACAAATGAATTATTGGCCTGCTGAGGTTACAAACCTTTCGGAATGCCATATCCCATTGTTTAAATGGATTGAAGAAAGATTAGTTCCATCGGGCCGTGAAACAGCAAAAATGTTTTATGGCCTTAACGGGTGGGTAGCAGAATTGGTATCGAATGCATGGGGATTTACCGATCCTTACTGGCATATCAATTTAAGCCCGTGCCCTACCGGTGGTGCCTGGGTTGCTACCCATATGTGGGAGCATTATCTTTTTACCGGGTCTGTTGAGTTTCTGAAAAACCATGCTTTTCCTGTTTTCAGGGAGGCTGTTTTGTTCTTTATTGACTACCTTTTCACCGATCCTACCACAGGTGGCCTTACTTCGGGACCATCGATATCTCCCGAAAACCATTTTTGTATTGGGGATAAAGCTTACAGCTCCTCTTTAGGGCCCTTTTATGAAATAGTCATTATACGTGAATTGTTTGATATATTTCTGAAAGCAGCAGAGGTTCTGGGTGTTTCAGATGAGCTGTGCCTGCGGGTGAAAGATTCTATGGACGCTCTGCCCCCGTTTAAAACAGGAAAGAAGGGTGAATTGAAAGAATGGAATCATGACTATGAGGCTATGGATCCTCAGCACAGGCATACCAGCCATCTTCTGGCATTGTATCCCTTTAGTCAGATTGATGTCGACAAAACTCCCGAGTTGGCAGATGCAGCAAGAATAACAATTAAAGAAAGAATGAATCCTCCCGAGAATTGGGAAGATACCGGATGGGCACGTTGCATGCTCATGCTTTACTCTGCCAGGCTGAAAGATGCACAAAAGGCCATTGATCATATTCACACCATGCAAAAAGAATTAACTGACAATAACCTTATGGTAAAGCATCCGCCAACACGTGGTGCCCCATCCTTTGCAGATGTATATGAACTTGACGGCAACACCGGGTATACCGCATGTGTGGCCGAGATGCTTATTCAAAGCCACCGTTCGGAAATAGAACTTCTTCCGGCACTTCCCGATGTGTGGAAATCCGGCCGGGTAAAGGGTCTTTGTGCCAGAGGCGGTTTTGTTGTGGATCTTGAATGGAAGGAAAGCCTGCTTGAGCACGTTCGGATCTACGCAAAGGTAAATTCACTCTGCTGCCTCCGGTATGGCGAGCTTAGAATCAGATTTAATGCTGAAGCCGGAAAAACCTACGAGTTTGACGGTAATCTCGAAGATAAATCTATATAAATGAAAGCATTGTGTGAGGAAGTCAGTCAGGGTAACTTTTACGGTTACCCTTTTTATTTTACAGCTTATCACCCAAGTCATTTTCAAAATCTGATAAGGTGCATGGGTTTCCTTTCGGCATTATAATATCAACCCGTATTACTTAATGAATCACGATGTTTGTCCTGAATAAAAATGATTGTTTTACCAATCATAATTTTACACCTGATGTAGAAAATAAGTCTATAGACATATGAAGGATTGGCGGAGGAACATATGGAAATTTTTGTCCATTTATTTTTGTTCTCTTTTTCATATATTGTTCAGTTAATAGTGTTTATATTAAGCGTATATTATTTAATTATTATGATTTCCGGGTGGATACCCTTTCCAGGGCAAAATACAAATAAAAATAAAGTTTTACGCTACCACAGATTTGCAGTAGTTATCCCTGCACATAACGAAGAAAGGGTTATCAGAAGTATGGTTGGAAGCCTCAATAAACAGCAGTACCCTAAAGAGCTGTTTGATATTTTCGTTATTTGCGATAACTGCACCGACAATACCGAATATGAAGCCGGTAAAGCAGGAACACAGGTACTTGTGCGGTATAATGACACTGAAAAAGGCAAAGGGTATGCACTGGAATGGGCTTTTGCAAGAATATTTGCTCTGAAGGAGCAATATGATGCCATATGTGTTTTTGATGCAGATAATGTAGTATCGGGTACATTTCTTAATGAAATAAATAAAATGCTTAATGACGGACACGAGGTTATTCAGGGTTATATTGACAGTAAAAACCCGTTTGATTCCTGGATTTCTCTGTCTTATTCAATAGCTTTCTGGCTGTCTAACAGGATATTTCAGCTAACCAGGTATAATCTGGGCTTGTCCTGCGGTTTATGTGGTACCGGATTTTGCATACGCACCTCTGTTCTTAAAGAATTAGGGTGGGGAGCCACCTGCCTTACTGAAGATCTGGAATTTACAATGAAGCTTATCTTAAATAATAAAAAGGTTGCCTTTTGCAAAAATGCCGTTGTTTATGATGAAAAACCACTAACCTTTATACAATCATGGAAACAGCGTAAGCGTTGGATGCAGGGGCATACCGATTGTGCAAAAAGATATCTGCCAAAGCTTTTAAAAAAGTCCTTTGTGGAAGGAAATCTGATGGCTTTGGATGGAAGTATATATCTTATCCAACCTGTCCACTTTATTTGCTTCGGTCTGGCAGTAATAATTTCATGGTTGAAGCTGGCATTTCCATCAATGCCCTTCTACATAATCGGATATTCCTTTCCAGCCGATATTTGGTCGTTGATTGTTTTAATTCAGATATCCTTCGGCCCGTTGATTGTTCTCTTTGATAAAAAATGGGATGTCAGAATTCTTATAGGTTTTCTTGTCTATCCGGTTTATTGCTTAACATGGCTTCCTGTAACAATTGCAGGAATTAAAGACTCAAGTAAAAAAGACTGGGAACACACCACTCATACAAGGGATATACCGATAGAAGAAATAGAAAGATCCTGACTTTTATTTATACGTTGTGCCTTATGTTTAAATATTTTTCTGCAGTCATAATTGTTTCCTGGTAATTTAATTAATAACTTTTGCCGACAATATTATAAAGAATGTTAACTGTAGGAGGATACATATGGCAAGTAACGGTGAAAACAAAAAAATGAGTTTGAATTGGATAGCAATAATAGTTTCTACAGTAGTAGGACTGGCTATCGGTATTGCATTAAGCATTAGAACTGGTAACCCTTCAATTTTCGTTATATTGGGCATTTTCGCCTTTGTTGAAGCCATTTTAATTAAAAATATTCTTGAGCTTGAAGTACGAAAACTTGCAAACAGGTTTGCCGATGAAATGCAGAAAATTAAAGAAGGCGATTTTTCTGTTATGATAACCCCAAAAGAATATGGAATTCTTGGTCCGGTCGCTTCAACGGTAAACACGGTGCTTAGCGATATCAGAAACCTTATTGATGGCTTTTTTCAATTAGCACTTACTATCAGAGGCTCATCCTATACAGTTAATACTGTCTCAAAAAATGCAGCCGAAGCTGTGCAATTAATTGCTCAAACCAGCAGTGAAATAGCAAAAGGTGCATCAAGTCAGGCCGAAGAAGCCCAGAAAGGTGTTTTGGCAGTAGAAAAACTGGCAGATCAAATAAACTCTGTATATAACAGTTCAAACGAAGTAATAGTGGAAACCGATAAAATCACGCAAGTTAATACAGCCGGCGTTAAAGCCGTTCAATCCCTCAGAGAAAAATCCGAAAAGAATTTTGAGGCTTCAGAAAAGATTTTCTCAGTTGTTGAAAAGTTTATGAATACAGTCCAGCAAATTACTTCTTTTACCGAATCAATAGAAAATATTACAGAGCAGACAAACCTTCTTGCCTTAAATGCAGCAATTGAAGCTGCAAGAGCCGGTGAAGCCGGGCTTGGTTTTGCAGTTGTTGCCGATGAAGTAAGAAAACTGGCCGATCAAAGCAGACAGTCAAACCTTGAAATTGCAAATCTGGTTGAAAGTATTAGCGAAGACTCTAAAATAGCCATTGAGGTTATAGAAGATTTAAGAAAAACATCCGAAGAACAAAACTTATCGGTTGAACAAACAAAACAGGCCTTCAGTGATATTGCCAATGCTATTTATGCTATCGTGGACAAGTTCAGAAGCGTTAATGAATCTGTGAATAAAATGCAGGAAGATAAGGACGAAGTTATTCGCTCTATAGAACATATTTCATCTGTATCCCAGGAAACAGCAGCAGCCAGTGAGGAAATGTCAGCTACAACCGATTCCCAAATGAAAGCCTTTGACGAACTTAATGAAGCATCAAAGAGCCTTGAGGAGCTTGTCCTCGAGCTTGACGAAAGGTTAAAGAGGTATAAAATCCGCTGATAAAGAGGTAATATAATTTAAGGTGCTGCCTGTAGGACAGCACCTTTTAATTTATAAAACCTTTATTTCTTAACAATTTTCACTCCCTGTGGAGTATCCTGCAGTTCTATGCCCATTTCTTTAAGCTGATCGCGTATTTCATCCGCACGTTTGAAATTTCTTTCAGCTCTGGCTTTCTGACGTTCTTCAATCAAAGCCTTAATATTATCGTCTAAAGCTACATCCTGTTCTTTTCTCATAATTCCCAGAACTCCGGTAAGTTCATTAAGCAAATCGAGAGCCCTGGAGATTGTCTTTTTACCAACGCCGGAATCTGCAGTAATCCTGGTGTTTATTTCCCTTACCAGCTCAAAAATTGCAGCTAAACCATCGGCGGTATTCAAGTCATCTTCCATTGCTTCTATAAATCTGTCGCGGTAAACATCAAAACTTTGGTAAACATCTTCCTCAAATGTATCCTTTTCAGTATTTGAAAGGAAGAAGTTAAGGTTATCACGGCATTCATATATTCTGTTCAAAGCACTCTGGGCCTGTTCGAGCATAGCATCACTAAAATTTATCGGACTTCTGTAATGGGCCGAAAGTAAAAAGAAACGGATTACCTCATAGTCAAAATGCTTCGCAATATCCCTTACAGTAAAGAAATTACCCTTTGATTTTGACATTTTTTCATTATTTATATTAATAAAGCCATTATGCAGCCAGTATCTTGCAAACACTTTGCCGTTGCATGCTTCACTTTGTGCTATCTCATTCTCATGATGCGGGAAAATCAGGTCCTGGCCGCCGCTGTGTATATCTATTGTTTCGCCCAAGAAACGATTAGCCATGGCAGAGCACTCGATATGCCATCCGGGTCTGCCCTTACCCCAAGGGCTATCCCAGGCAGGCTCCCCCGGTTTATGAGCTTTCCACAACACAAAATCCATTGCATTCTCTTTTCTTTCGTCAACACCAATTCGTGCACCTGCTTCAAGATCCTCCAGATTATGCCCCGACAGTTTGCCATAATCCTCAAACCTGGATGTATTAAAATAAACATCCCCGTCTATTTCGTAAGCATAACCCTTGTCAACAAGGTTTTTTATCATATCAATGATTGCACCGATATTTTCAGTTGCCCTTGGAGCAACTGTCGGATCTTTGATCCCCAGGCCACGGGCATCGGTATAATATTCTTTAATATACCTGTCTGCTATTTCAGAAACTGTTTTCCCTTCCTCGTTTGCACGTCTTATCATTTTGTCGTCTATATCAGTAAAATTTTGCACAAACTTTACTTTATATCCGCGGTATTCAAGGAAACGTCTTAACACATCAAATACAACGAAAGGACGCGCGTTTCCTATATGAAAATAATTATAGACTGTGGGGCCACAGCTATACATTGTTACTTCTCCGGGTTTTATAGGAATGAATTCCTCTTTTCTTTTTGTTAATGTATTATACAGTTTCATAAGAATCTCTCCTTTTTGTCTTGCAAAATACGAATGTTCAATTTAACTTCTCATACACAATACTGCTTTCATTCTTTATAAACACTGATGTTTATAATTTACCATTCTTAATAATTGGTGATGGTTGAGCGTTATGTACCTTACTATAGGGAGGCACCGAACGTGTCAGCCAGACATTACCGCCAATGACCGAATCGTGACCTATCACAGTGTCACCACCCAGTATTGTGGCACCTGCATAAATAACAACGTTATCTTCAATATTTGGATGCCGCTTAATGCCTTTTACCAGCTTTCCCTTTTCATCAACGGGAAAGCTTTTCGCACCGAGTGTTACACCCTGATAAATTTTAACATGGTTTCCTATAACACATGTTTCTCCTATAACAACGCCTGTGCCATGGTCTATGAAAAAATATTCGCCAATGGAGGCACCGGGATGTATATCAATTCCTGTTCTTGTATGGGCATATTCCGACATAATCCTTGGTATTATCGGTACGTCATGTTTGTAAAGCTCATGGGCAATCCTGTGCACACTTAATGCTTCAATGGACGGATAACTTAAAAGAATCTCCTCCCTGCTTTTAGCTGCAGGATCTCCTTCATATGCTGCCTCTATGTCCTTATGAAGCAGTTCCCTGATTTTTGGAAGTTGCTCCAAAAGGTTTATTGTTATATCATTGGCTTTTTCTACGCATTTGGTACAGGTTCCCTGCTGAACATCCTTTATGCCGCATTCATTAATAAGGCACCTCTCGATAAGGCTTTTTAATTCTAAAGCCGCCCTTCGTATATTGTTTCCGATAATTATGTTTATGCTAGACTCATCTATCGGGTATTTCTCGTAAACACCAGGGAAAAGTGCTGAACGAAGCCTTCTTAAAACCTGGTATACCTGCTCTTTCCCGGCAAACCCGATGGTTTGCTCATTAATAAAATGATTCCTGTTTATCTGTTCTAAATTATCTGCTATATCGGGTAGTTTACGATTGAGCCATTCATTAAGTTCCATTTTCATCTCCTCCGGATATCATCCTTTTAATACAACAGTGACCCTGTAATTTATAATACCCATTAATTCACACTGCTAATTAAACATTTCTCCTGTTTTCAATTATAATGGATTTACCAAAACTACACAACCATTGGCTTAGTAACACCGGCTCCTGGCTATGCAAAAAATTCTGCGTTGTGGTCTCCATATCCCGGGTGGCTCAGCTTCACGGTTCTCAACCCTGATATACAGCATGGCTTCGAAGTATATTGCTTCTCGCCGGCAAAGGCATCCGAATCACCCGCTCTTTGAACTCTTGAAAGGAAGCAAAAGAACTTTCCCCTTCTTCCACGCCATTATACTATACCTGTAAAGCAAAACCTGGTGATTTTAAAAAAAACAACTGGAATAAACTGGGGAAACTTAAATCTGAGAACTGGATTTAAAAAAGCCATGTCAAAAGATAAGGTTTCATTTATTGATCCATGTCAACGTAAATTCTTTCTCCTTCTTTTACCATACCCAGCTTTTCTCTTGCTATTTTTTCTATAAACTCATCTGTTTCAATAATACTTTGCTGTTCAAGGAGCTCTTCCTGGATCTCTTTTTCTTTTGCAATTTTATTCTTCAAAACCTTCATTTCATTTTCAATCATATTGATTTCTTCCTGCTGTTTTGAAAAGGTAATTGCAAAATAAACAAGAAGACCCGACATTACAATCAATAAAAGCACATTCAGCTTCTTTTTCTTTTGCATATAATCAACCCTATCTTTTGTAAAAAAGAATATAGTTTCTAACTAGTGACAATATGGCTTAATTATATTGTACCATAAAACAGCAAAAGTTCAATATACAAGCATAATTGAGTCAGGAAGCAAAGGAATTGTCCCTCTTCTTCTTACCTGGTAGATATTGTGCAATTCAAGTCAACTTTTAGCCGAATGAGGATCAAAGCTCTGCAACAGGAAACGAGAAAAAACAAGCCTCAAATACGCGGGTGATTCGGGTGTTTTTGGAGGCGCAGAGCAACATCTTCGAAGCCATGCTGCATTGCTGTAAGCCGGGAGCGTGGAGCTGGGCCACCCGGGATATGAAGACCTCCACGCAGAATCATTTTTATACGAAGGAGCGTGGGTACAGGTAGGTGCTTTGTTGCTCAAGAAAACAAAACACCCGAAGCAGGGCCCGCGTGCAAGCATTTTTGCAAGCTTCCTTGATTACTTCTTGCATGTTATGTAAATTACAATTATAATAATGAATGTCTTGTGTTGGACATAATCCTTTTCAGGTTTGTCAGTGGTTTGAAAGCAGGGCTATTAATCAGCAAAAGATATTGAGGCAGATAATATCTATGCCTCATTAATAATTTGTAGCTAAGCTATTAGAAAGACGGAGAAAAATATGCGTGTTTTTTTATTTATTTTAACCAATAACCTCATTCCAATATTTGCGTTAATATGCATGGGCATTTTAATTGACAGAAAATTTCACCTTGATGTGTCAACCCTTTCTAAAATAAACTTATACTTCTTCGTACCTGCCTTTGTATTTGTTAATATTTACACAACAAAAATACCTTTAGATATGTTAAAAGCCCTTGCAATAGTGATTCTTATTCTTGCCATCAACTGGATTTTCGGTTCTGTAATCGGAAAAATACGACGCTTTGATACAGGACTCACCAATGCCTTTGTGAACTCTATAATGTTTTACAATTCAGGTAACTTCGGAATTCCTTTAATAACTCTTGTTTATTCAAGCAAACCTTTTATTATAAACGGTGAAACCCCATATCTTGACTTTGCTCTTACAGTACAGGTAATTGTAATGATTGTTCAGAATGTATCTGTAAACAATCTCGGTGCATTTAATGCAAGCAGAGCTTCTTCAGGAGGAGTTGGTGCTGCGTTAAAAAAAGCTTTAAGAATGCCTTCCCTGTATTTTGTAATTGCAGCTTTCCTGTTTAAGTTGGTGCCATATGATCTTACACAGTTTCCTCTGTGGCCGGCGTTTAACTATGCGAGAAATGGTCTTATTTCCGTTGCGCTGTTGACTTTAGGAATTCAATTATCCCATACGAAGCTTCAACTTAAGGATCCAAATGTTTACCTTTCGGTATTTTCAAGGCTGATTTGCGGACCAATAATAGCACTGGTGCTTGTTTTGCTTTTTGGTATTGACGGAATTATGGCACAGGTTTTAATTATTTCTGCCGGGCTGCCGACAGCTGTCAATACTGCATTGATTAGTGTGGAATTTAAAAACCATCCCGATTTCGCATCACAGGTGGTAATGGTATCCACAATTTTATCGTCAATAACGCTGACCGGGGTTATATATTTTGCCACACAAATGTTTCCTGTATAACAATGCTTTAAACTTTCCGCATTATATTGCGGATAGACCTGAACCTGCGGCCTGCTTTTAAACGATAATTATTGAGCCTTCTACCGGTTTTTTGCGTGCCTTTTTCAACCAGGGCAATTAACCATTTCACGGGAGGTTTTAAGAAGTTAAATATTTTTACAAAGGGCCATACAATGACTTTAATTATGAATGTGATTATTTGGGTAATCCAACGGGAAAAAAGCCAGAAGTATATACCTATTCCCAGCACCATAGCCAGAAAAAAATAAAGCCTGATTTCACCCTGGTTACTGATATATGCGGTTATAAAAGTAAGTAATGCAGCGATTACCCAGAATAAAACATCTTCAACACCGATAAAAAATGTACGTGTTTTTATTGCTCTTCTTTTCATCCTTAACAGATCATAAATAAATCCCGCTGTTATACCGGCGCATAAAGCGCTTAAAAAAACATTGATTTCCTCTAACATACATTACCATACCTACTTAAAAAGGCCTGAAAAAAATCCACCTTTGCGTTGCGTAACTGTGTTATCCAGATACTCAATAAGTCCTATCTCACCTTCAACATCTAAAGCTGCACTTTCAACATCCAGCTTATTGATATGCATATCAAACCCACGTACGATCACAAGACCCAGTTGAGTATCCACTACAATACTTTCCTCGTTAAAACTCTCAACATTATGTACACCAGTAATCAATAATTTTCTTCTGTCCCGGAGAATAATATTCTGATGATCCCGTTCGGATGACTTTTTTTCTTCGCCCATGCTTTCCACCACCACTCATATATTCAGGCAGGCACAACGAAGGTTTACATAATATTTCTGTGCCTGCGGTAGTCCATGCATTGAAATTCTATGAAGTTAAAACAGGTAATATGCAAGATTCGATATGACTTTAGCTATTATCATAAAATAAAATTTCAAGCTTACAATTGAACAGATTATAGTTTATTATATTATAGATAGGTTAGGTTTATTTTTTACAAAATTAAGGGGGTTTTTCTATGGACTTTACAGCTGGCCGTTTTCATCCAACTGTTACACGGCCTGAATTAAAATTCAGAGCGAGGGCATCCTTGTCGGGAAGATGGGGGGCTGCCATTCTGGCCTTGATCATATTCATCCTGTTATCATTAGGATGTGGGCTAATACCCATAGTTGGAGCAATTCTTCTTTTGCCTCCACTGGAATTTGGATTGTGTGTATTTTTCCTTAGGTTTTATAGAGACCATGATTCACGAATTGAAAACCTGTTTACGGGATTTAATATGTTTGGTAAGACTCTTGCAGTGTACTGGCTTTCAACATTATACGTTTTCCTGTGGTCACTTCTTTTTATAATACCGGGTATTGTGGCATCCTATAAATATTCACAGGCAATGCTGATACTATTTGATAATCCGGAAATTTCAGCATCCGAAGCCATTCGAAGAAGCAGCGCAATGATGTATGGCAATAAATTAACTCTTTTCATACAGGATTTAAGCTTTATCGGATGGTTCATTCTGTCGATCTTCCCGGGCTTTTACATAGGTTTTCTCTGGTCGATACCATATTATTATACCACCCGTGTTGCCTTTTACGAAGACCTTGTATATTCAGTACAAAGTGGTTTCTCAGGAAATTATGATAATTATAATAACTTTAATAATTAATGTTTGGATAAAAGCCCGGGTAAAACCGGGCTTTTATTGTTAAAGTATTTCTATCATTTCGGAAGCTTCTTCCTTTCGGACGTGTTCTGTAACCTTTTTCACACGAAAACGGGTTACATTCTCGCCAAAACGTATCTCTACTATATCTCCTTCCTTAACAGTGGAACCCGGCTTTGCAATTTTACCGTTAATGCTCACCTTTTGCTTTTCGCAGGCTTCCTGTGCCAGGGTTCTTCTTTTTATAATACGGCATACTTTCAGGAACTTATCAATCCTCATTGTTTTCCCCTCTTTTATATAATTCTTTTGCCTTGTCCCATAAGGCGTCCATTTCCTCAAGTGTCATGTCTGTAAGCTGTTTTCCGTTCTCAGAACTTTTTGTTTCAATATATTCAAACCTCTTAATGAACTTATTTATTGTTTTTGTTAAGGCAAGTTCGGGCTGAATCTTTAAAAACCTTGCAACATTTACTATTGCAAATAAAAGATCACCAAGTTCTTCCTCGGTTTTTACCATATCACCGCTACTGTATACCTCATGAAGTTCTTCCATCTCTTCATATACCTTTTTCCAGGCATCCTCTGCATTATCCCAGTCAAAACCAACCTTTGCAGCCTTCTCCTGCACTTTATAGCTTCTCATTAATGCCGGAAGTATGGACGGGACATCTTTAAGAATATCGGTTTGAGATTTTGCGCCCTTTTCCTGTTTCTTGATTTCATCCCATAATTCCAAAACATCATCACTGGTTTCGGCCTGTTCTTTGCCAAACACATGCCTGTGCCTGTGAACCATCTTTCTACTGACACCGTCAATAACATCGTAAATGGTAAATCTACCATTCTCTTCAGCTATTGTTGCATGAAACACAACCTGTAACAATACGTCTCCAAGCTCTTCACAGAGTTTTTCAGAACTTTCCAGGTCTATCGCTTCAAGAACTTCATAGGTTTCTTCAATAAAATATTTTTTTAAGGATTCGTGATCCTGTTCCCTGTCCCACGGACAACCATTTGGGCTTCTAAGGGTTTTCATAATTTCAAGCAGATCTTCAAAGCTATATCGTTCCTTATGCATCATATCACTCCATACTACTATCTGTTTAACTCACAGGGTCCGCATATTTTTTCAATGCTTCTGGGAATGGCATCCCGCGAATTTTTCCATGGTGCATCCTGGTTTCTGTAATCAAATTTTTTCGTAAACCAGTTGACCTCCTCTTTTATTCTATCCAGATGAATTAATTCCATAGACATCAATGTCATTACAAATTCACTGCGCTGTTTTCTGTTTAAATATTTCATTGAACCATCTAAAAGCATTTTCAAATGGGGTAGGCAAAAACCTTTCTTGGAAGCAAAACGTTTTTTGAACTCGGGTTCTTTAAAGAAAAGGTATAAAATAACATCGGTGAACTTATCCATGTTAAAATTAATTTTTTCGCAGATGGTACAGCTTTTTTCAAGCTCGTTCAGCTTATTCAGCATGGATTGAACAAAAACAGCAGACTGATCTTTGCTTTTAAACCCCTTTGTCAGCTTCTCTATTGCACCCGTTTCTGCCTCTTTTTTAAGGCCGGGCAGGGCTTTTTCATACATACTGCGCAAAATACCGTTCTGTTCCATCAGGTGCGTGTCTATTATAAGACCTAACGGCAACCGATTTTCCTGTGTATTGTACAGCTTTGTAAAATGGTGGTTGCAAAAACCTTTTTTATTGGTTTCGATGCGCCTGTCGGGTTCCATCATCGACGGCCCTAGTGTATAATTTATTGCATCATTCTCTATTCTTCTTTCAAGGATGCACATAGGGCATTCAGTATCCTCTTCGAATGCTTCACTAACGGGTATGGTATAGATACGTTCCTTCAAAACAATACCGCCTTTCACAAAGTATTTTGAAACCTGTGCAGCTTAAGACAAAAACCTTTTACAGCAAACTGGTTAAATTACCTATATGCTTCATTTTACCATTAGTACAGAAAAAAAGGTATCCTGTTAACAATGTTTATTGTGTTAAACCGGTGCAGGTGTTATACTCGTAAAAAGAACAGTTTACAGATATGGGGTAATCAGATGTATCGTATTTTATCTACAGCAAACAATAACCTACATGTTCAAATAAACGACTTTAATCCTTTCCATACCTTTTTATGCGGCCAGTGCTTCCGATGGAATTATGATGGAGAACAAATCTGGACGGGTGTCGCCCTTGGCCGTCTGGTAAGGCTTAAATGGGACGGTGAAATATGCATTTTTTTCGATATGACCGAAAAGGAATTTATCGGGAAATGGGTACATTATTTTGACCTTGATACTGACTACAGCACTATAAAGGAAATTCTTTCAAAAAAAGATGAACACCTTAAAAAAGCAGTATCTTTTGGCTATGGAATACGCCTTCTGCGCCAGGATTTGTGGGAAGTGATTTTGTCCTTTATTATATCTCAGAATAACGGAATACCCAGAATTAAGAGGATAATAGAAACATTAAGTGAGCATTACGGGGAGAAAATTCCCGGGGAAAGTGATAAATATGCCTTTCCCGCGCCTTATGCCATTGCTCGCTCAACCCTGCAGGATTTGAATATATGCCGGGGAGGATACCGGTGCAGATATATATTGTCTGCTGCAGAAAGGCTGTCAAACTCACCCTTTCTTCTTGACGAAATGAAAAAGCTTCCCGCAGAAAAGACAAGAGAGCTGCTGCTTTCTTTTACGGGCATAGGCGAAAAGGTTGCAGACTGCATCCTTCTATACAGCGGTCTTGACAGGAATGCCTTTCCGATAGACAGGTGGGTTAAACGTGTCATTGAAACGCTTTATTTTAATAAGGAAACAGATGTAAATACAATACGTGCTTTTTCCCGGGATTACTTTGGAGAATTGTCGGGAATTGCACAGCAATATCTGTTTTATTACGCTCGGGAGAATAGAATAGGGTTATAAATTGTTGAGGAATGTTATTTTTACTTGTATAATAATACTTATTGCTGAAATTGGTTTGTGTATTTTCAGTAAATTATTAAGAGCAAAGGTATTTCATCATGGAGCATTTGTTTATTGTAAACCCGGTTGCCGGTAAAGGCAAAGCACTGAATATCATTCCGGATATAAAGGATTTAGTGGAAAGGCATTCACTTTCCTATCATATGGAAATAACAAAGGCACCGAAACATGCAACAGAAATAGCACGGGAATATATAAAATCAAACAGAAATTTAAGAATTTACGCAGTTGGCGGGGATGGTACATTAAATGAAGTTTTGCAGGGAGTTGCCGGCAGCGACGCTTCTCTTGGAAATGTGCCTGCGGGAACAGGAAATGATTTTTTGAAAAGCTTTTGTTCCAAATCGGATTCCAGGGTGATACTTTCTAATATTATAAAAGCCAGGCCCGTTCCGGTGGATTTATGTAAAATGAACGATATGTATTTTCTAAATATAGCTTCTGCCGGTTTTGATGCCGATGTAGTTGCAAATACACAGTACCTTAAACGCCTGCCTCTTATAAAGGGAAAAGTCGCCTACATCGGAGGAATTCTTATGTCCCTTATCAGGCTTAAAAACTTTCAGGCAACTTTTTATATTGATGACGAAATAGTACATATGCCTAGTGTACTGCTATCTGCATTTGCCAACGGGAAGTATTATGGGGGAGGCATGATGCCCGTACCATCAGCTTTGCCCGATGACGGACTTCTGGATATCTGTTTGATAGAAGGCAGGACAAGACTTAAAATACTCCTTTTTTTCCCAAGGTTCATTAAAGGAGCGCATACGAAAATGAAGGGAGTTTCGGTAAAACGCTGTCATTCGGTTAGAATGGTATGTACTTCACCTGTCCATGTAAACGCTGACGGTGAGCTTTTCAGGCTAAAAGAAGTGAATATTGAAGTGATAGAAAAAGGAGTAAATTTCATTAAACCCGATCTGTCCTGATAAAATGCTGCTTATAAGATATGCTGTTAGCCTGAATTGTTTAAGCAGGCTTTTTGATATTCTCTTTACTTTTCAAAGGCTGACATTTCAAGAATCTTACCAACCAATTGCTGTACACACACATCCAACGGGTTACATTGTGTATCTAAAACAAGCTCCGGATTCCCGGGTTCCTCGTACGGCGCAGAAATTCCGGTAAAATTCTGTATTTCACCGTTAAGCGCCTTCTGGTATAACCCCTTCGGATCCCTTTTTATACAGGTTTCCACATCCGCCTTTACATAAACCTCAATAAAACTTTCCCCGCATTTTTCTCTGGCCATTTGCCTCATTCTGGCCAGGGGTGAAATAAATGAAGCAATAACAATAAGACCGGCATCTTGAAATAATGCACATACTTCGGATATTCTCCGGATATTCTCGAACCTGTCCCGCTCGGAAAAACCCAGGTCACTATTAAGTCCAAACCTTATATTATCTCCGTCAAGGCGGTATACTGCTTTTCCCATACTGTTCAGTACTTTCTCAGCCTCAACTGCAATAGTTGATTTCCCGGAGGCTGAAAGACCGGTTAGCCAAACAACAAGCCCTTTTTGGCCTAAAACTTTATATCTGTCAAACTTATTAACTTTCCCTTCATGAAAAGTGATATTGTTACATTTCATATGCCTCATCCGCCCCACTCTCTTTGTTAACATGATTCCATTGCATTTTCCTGTATTGTAACGGTGTACAACCCTTTATTTCACGGAATACTCTGTTAAAGGTTGAAATACTGTTAAAGCCGCAGTTAAAAGCAATATCCGATATACTCTCTTTATTCAGGATAATTCTTTGGGCAGCATGTTTAATGCGTATTTTACTCAAATACTGGCTGAAAGGTATGCCAAGCACCCTGCTGAATAATCTGGACAGGTAATGTTCACTAAACCCGAATTTTTCAGCCGTTTCCTTTAAATTTATCTGTTCCGTGTAATTACTCTCCATATACTCTACAACCTGCCCTATTCTGTATAACAAATCTTTTCTGTGTGTGCTTTTAAGCTCTACCGCTCCATTAGATTCCTTCACAATTATGGCCAGAATATCATATATTCCTGCAAGTACCGCAAACCTGGATCCAGGTCCTATATTCGATGCTTCGTTAAGTATCTTGTCTATAAGCTTATACACCTGAAAATGAAGGTTTTTATTTGTATCCTTTTTTATCAGAATTGTTTTCGAAATGTATGGAAAATCTTCGTTAAAAATATTGCTGTTATTTATATTATGAAGATCAAAAATAATAAATATTCGTTCACTGCCGGGTGATACCGGGTAGCTATGAATATCCCCACCCGAAATAAAAACAATGTCACCTTCGTCTAAAAAATATACCTGATTATTTATAACAATATTCGAACTTTTTTTTGCAGCAACAACTATTTCAATGGCATTATGCCAATGAGAAGGGTAGGTAAACTCTTTATCCCTGTTATATATAATCCTTACGGGAAATGATTCGGTAAACATATCCATTTCCACAAGATTTTCTATATACATAAAACAACCCCTTCCTCATTCTATATTAAAATGAGAAAGGGGGCAAGGTGATCGTTATTCAAGGTAACTACTCAACTTTTAAAATACCTTTCAGCGGAGCTTTACCCAAAAGTTTAATACTTCTTGTGTCAGGCTGTGATCCGCCAACATATATTTCAAAATCACCGGGTTCTATAATGCTTTCGCCATCATCATTTA
>ERZ773359.333-NODE-333-length-66442-cov-44.432720_pt1 | contig 66442 bp, 64 predicted proteins | sample MGYA00374955_ERZ773359 | MGnify/ENA primary metagenome ERZ773359 (study PRJEB29098, sample SAMN04486028) | biogas fermenter metagenome | study: EMG produced TPA metagenomics assembly of the Biogas fermentation microbial communities from Germany - Plant 4 DNA1... | reverse complement strand
GATGTATTTAAACTGTCTCCGTTCATGGCAATCGTGACACAACGGAACTGATTAACAATAACATAAGATTTATTTAAATGACTATGAAATAGATTAAGATTTAAGTGATGCTGAGATTAAAATTAACTTATTTTTGATACAAGCAATATGCTCCTCTTATAGTAAGCAATTTATATAAAACTGTTTACTATAGGAAGAGCATATTTTTTATCTAAAAATAGTCTCAAAGAATGTAAATCAACGATATTGTATGTTTATTAAAGACAATGTGAAAGTAAAACTACTAATTATCAAAAAATATAAATTAATAGAGGAATTTAACAATTTAAATCGAAATATAAAAATTACGGAGGTGTGAATATGATAACTTTATGTCTTGATGAAAGCGGTAAGTTTGAGGATTGCAATGAAAAGATTAAATTCATTGGTGGTTTAATATATACTGGCGATGATTATGAAGAGGAAAAGCAAAGGATTGAGAGCTCTTTAATAAATTTATGCAAGCAGATAGAAAATTCTATAAAAAATAATAATAGTAATTATGAATTTAATTATCCTAAAAGTATACACGTTGGAAATATTAAGATTTATAATGCTATAAATCATTCAGAAGAGAAAGTTGAAAGCAGTATAAAAAGAAAAGCAAAAGTTATGATTGAAGATTGGTTTTTAGATTATATAAAGAAAAGTGGAAAGTATAAATTAACTTGCCTTGTAAAGGATCCTTATTTTAATAACGAGAGCAGAGTAAAAACCGAGAATGGAAATAAAAAAGTAGGCTCTAATATACTTAATCTTCATAATGCTTCCAATTTATATGAGCGGATGGTTTGTAGGCTTATATATAATAACATATTGTATAATCCGCAGCAGGAAGAGAATGATATTATAAACTTAGAGATTGCTAAGCGAACTGTAGTTTTGGACAAAGATAATGAAAAGCTGAAGGAGTATAACGCGCTTGGTTATAATATTAATGACGATGATGATAAAATTAAAGTATATTTGACAGATCAGAAAACATTCAAAGCTGCATTAACAACAAAGTTGTATGAAAGCTCTGTTCCTATTAATTCAAATATCAACTTAAATGTTGAGTCAATATTTTATTGGGATAAAGAAGAAAATAGTAAGCAAGGAACTACTCCATATTTATATATGGCAGATTTTGCTTGTGGAATTATAAGAGATTGGTTTAAGTCATATAAATCAGATTTTGACATTATTGATGCTATAAAAGACTTAAGAAAAAAATATGGATTAGAACTAGTAAGTTGGATTTATGGAGAGATAGACTTCATCTGGAGCGATATAATAGAAAGCTTTAAGAAGAAAGATTTGATAGGTTGCTTATCTAATATTTATGATTTGAAAAATTCTTCTTCTAAATATACGGAGTTTTATGAGAAGTATTGGATAGAACCTCTTATGAAAAAGATTGATTCTATTTTTGATAAAAATAAGATGCAGACTTACTTAGAAGCTATAGAGTCTTATATGACTAAGGAATCGCAAAATTATGAAAAAGGCTTATATTTAGGAGAAGAATTGTGGAAGATAATCACAGTATATGATTTAGATGATAAATATAAGGATAGATTAAAATATAAAATGGCAGATGTGTTTATAAGGGGCTATAATCATCGCGGTGATTTACTAAAAGCTCAGGAATATTTTGAAATTTGCAAGGAGCTTAGGAATTCCGTAACTATTGATGAATATATTGCTACCCTTATAAGGGCCGCAGAGATAGATGCTAATAGCTTTGATTTTAAGGCTGCTGAAACAAATTTAGAAGGTGTTTTATTTTGTATAGATGAATTAAAACAGACTTATGAGGAAATTGCAGGTTATAATAATTTAAATAAGTCAAGTACCTATGCGCTTCCTTCTAGGGGTAAGATACTTAGCTCTTTAGGACAATTTTCTGCCTTTCAGGGTTGTTATGATGAAGCTAAGGAGTACTTTTTGCAAGCTCTAGAGGAGTTTACAGATGATATAAATAAAAAAGTAACTTTAAGTTTTTTGCTTCATCTATTTATAGATAACAATGATAGATCCGCATATGAAAAAGATGCTGTTACTTATTTTGGAGTCAGCGATTTACAGGAGCAGTTTAATTTGCTAATAAATTCTACTAATAAGGATAATTATGCTCTTTTTGTTTATATAAAGGCTCTTAATGTATTTTATGAAGATGTTATTTCAAAAGACTTTATAAATTATGTAATTAATATGGACTATGAAAAACTAGGCTTTAAGGTAAATGTACACCCTTGGCAGCTTATATATAAGCATATGGCTTATTTAGCAGCAAAAACTATAGGAGGATCAAGGCCCAAGAATCTTATAGAAAAGGCTATAAATTGTGTTGATCAAAAAAAGATAACAATAGATATAATAGATAAGTTTACAGAAATTGACTACTTAAATACCTTCTCTTTAAAGGATTCAAAGAGCTTGAAAGAAATAAATTCAAAATTAACTGAGCTAAGAAGGTTAATAAATAAAGAGGATATTATAAAAAATCAGTTTAAAGATTTTCTAAATGCAAAGGATGAAGATATATCTGAATGTGTCAAAGAACTTAAAAGAAAAATTAGATATATGTATGTATAATTAAAGTTAAAAACTTCAAGAATGGACAAGCGTTTTATCAAAGTACAATGGAGGTTACAAAATGGCGTTAGTTAAGAGTGACTACTTGTTTTTGATTGTTGGTACTAATCCTTTTCCTAATTTGGTGGCGTCTATTACCAGAGTAAAAAAAGGAGGAAAAATCTATTGTCTATATACAAAAGATGATGAATTCTCTAATACCATTAAGGTTTATGAGGATTTGAAGAGAGTTATAGAGAAGGAAATTACAAATGGATGCATTACGGTCGATGGAGAGGCGATTGAGAAGAGTAAAATTGTCAACGTTAAGCAAGAGATTGAAAAAGTACTTTCAGATTTATTTCCTAATATTCCGGAGGGAAGTTTCATAGAGCTTAATTATACCGGTGGTACCAAGGTTATGTCTGCAGGAGCATATTCTGTTTTTAAAGATTTTGCACTTCAAAAAAAAGATCTTTATAATTTTATTCTAACTTACACTGATGGTGAGAGGGAAAGGAATGTATATGAGCTTATTCAAGGTGGAGAAGAAAAGTACATAGAAGAAAAGTTGTCAGATTTGCATTCTGATTTTGAATTAAATGTTTTCCATGTAATAAAAGCTCATGGCATAGAACCTGAAGATAAATATATAATCACTCCTCAGTATGCTGACTTTGGTGAAAGGACTTTCAAAGCAATTTTGAATGAAGAAAATTTCAAAAGCAATAAAGATTTTCTAGATAAGATTTATACCCATGTTAATGGAGAGCTCTTAAGGAAAAATAAGGACACAATAAAAAAACAGTATAATAAAAAGAAAGATAAAGATGAAAAAGAAAAATACATGGATGAAAAGTTGAATTATTTACAGGAAAAACTTTCTGATAACATATTTTATGGTAATCAAAGTTTGTATCCTGAGATAAAAAGCTTTACAGACTTTCCTAAAATTGCAGGAGAGATGACACCGTATTTCTTTGATGTTTTGTGTGGGAATTGGCTAGAAGACTATGTATTTAAGTTGTTATTGGAGATAAAGGAAGAAGGAATAAAGGAAGGACAAATATTAGATATAGTGCAGTCAGTTAAAAAAAAGAATGTTTTTGAAGTGGATTTAGTGATTCTTAAAAAGTACAAAATATTTTCTATTTCCTTAACTACTATGGAAAAAAGGGAAGAGGCAATTTCAAAGCTTTATGAAATAAAACAGAGGGCAATACAGCTTGGAGGAATCGAAGCTGGAATAGGCTTTGTATGTTTATATGAAAAATCTGAAGAATATGAAAAGGAAATTATGGATATTTGGGATGAGAGAACGCCTAAAAATACCTTAGTTGTTTGCTACGATAGATTTAAGGAATTGAAAAAGATGTTAAAAGACTGGATAGAGGAGGGAATCAAATAATGAAAGTAAAAGCAGATTATATAATTGTCTTAGTAGGTACTAACCCAATACCTAATTTTATCTCTATCCTAGCTTTAGCAGAGGAAGGATCTGTAATATACCTTGTGTATACTGAGGACACCTACGAAAGTATTGGTACTAAAAAAGTTTCTGATAATCTTGAAAAAGCTATAAAAAAGTTTTATAAACAGGTTGAAGTAAAAGCTATAAGCTGTGAAAAAAGTAGGCCGCTAAAGATAAAGGAAACAGTTCATAATATATTTTCTGATATTGAAATCTTAAATGAAGATAAAAATTCACCAGATAAAACTTGTATACATTTAGATTATACTGGTGGTACTAAGAGTATGGCTGCAATATTTTATAATGATTTTAATTTGATTAAGAAGGAAAACTTGCACTATGATTTTACTTTTTCCTATGTAGATAGTGAGTTAGATAGGATTTTTATTGAAGGAAATAGGGATGTTATAGGAATTAGTATATCTAAAGTAGCAGAAAAATTATCCATAACTTGTGATGATATCATAGAACTTCATGGATACCATAAAGAGGATTTTTCAGAGATAAAGTTTTATTCAAAGGGATTTAAATTACTTTGTCAATATATTTCTGAAAAGTCAATAAAGAATGAATGCAAGTTTGAAATATTTCAGATAAAAAGTAAAGCAATAAAAGCAGGTGGAGACCAGGCTGAAATACTATTAAAATTTAATTGCAATGAAGATACTAAAAATAAATTGATAAGTGATATTAGCGATTCTTCTAGATTAAATTCTAAAGAAAAAATTCATATATTAGGCATAGATGATGATTTGGAAGAAAATCGACAAAATATAATAAGGGAGATGTAGCCATTGGAATATATCGTTTTGTGTGAAGTTTCAAGAAAGCAGGACTATATTTTTAGAAGCAATAAGCTAACAGAAAATGTAGGAGCTTCTTTAATAATAAAACATCTCACAGAGGAGATGCCAAGGTACTTTATTGCTAAATTTAATGGTAGAAAAGTATTAGAAGGTGGTGGAAAAAGCCTTTATAGATTTGCAAAGGAAGAGGAAGCGAAAGGTTTTATAGCTCATTTTAGTTCTATGGTTTTGAAGGAATTTCCAGGCATTGATTTGTTTATGTGTTATGAGCCTGCTGATTTTGAAAATGAAAATATCACTAATGCTATAGATAGAGTTTATGAAAAGCTGGCAAAGAAAAAAAGCCAAAGAAAGTATAGTGGAAGACAAATTAGTTATGGAATACAAAGGATTTGTGAATCAACAGGCATGCCAGCAAGATCCGAATCAAAATATGATATTAATAATACTACTGGTAACAGGAGATGTTTATCTGCTGAGGTTGAAGTGAAGCTTGAATATAGCGGTAAAAGTGAGGAATACTTTAAAGGATTGATTCCAAAAGGATATAGCTACTTGAAAGGTTTTGACGAATTATTTGGAAAAAAAGCGGATAAAAGCTATATTGCAGTAGTTCATATAGATGGCAATAGAATGGGCAGTAAATTTGATAAATTTAGGGAGATTTATGAAGAACCTAAGGGTAAGGATTTGAAAAGTCATAATGAGGAATATTTAAAGAATCTAGAAAAGTTAAGTGAAGATATAAAGTGCTGCTATGAGGAAAGCTTCCTAGAGATGTGCGAGGAAATTGTGGAGAAAAAGGAACTCTTATTAGATGAGACATGCATTGGAAGAGGTTTATTTCCAATACGACCTCTTATTGTTGCAGGAGATGATATATGCTTTGTTACCTCTGCAAAAATTGGTATCGAAGCTTCAAGGATCTTTATTGAGAATTTAAATAAAAAGTATATAAATATAGGTGGACAGAAATACCAATTGAATGCCTGTGCTGGTGTTGCTATAGTAAAGGCGCATTATCCTTTTGCTAGAGCTTATAAATTGGCAGAGGACCTATGTAATCTATGTAAAAGCAAGTTAGCAAAAGAAAGTTCAGATAAGGACTATTCATTGATAGATTGGCATTTAGAACAAGGAGAGATTTCTGGATCCATAAGCCAAATAAGAAAAGAATTATATAATAACGGTACGCTTACTATGAAGCCTATTTACATTAATAATAAGGATAACTGGCAGAACTATAAAAATTTCCTAAAAACTTTAGAAAAAATTAGCCTACAAGAGGATGGGGCACCAAGAAGTAAGATAAAAGCTTTAAGAGAAGTCTTTCGTCAAGGAAAAGATGAAAGTGAAGTATTTATAAAAGTTAATAAGCTTGAAAAATATGTCCCCCCAATAGATGAAAACTACAGTGACTTAAATGCTTATGGTTTTTCTAAGGATGGCATTTGTATGTATTATGATGCTATAGAAATAATGGATTTATTTATGCAGTTAAAGGGGGAATAAAGATTATGGACAAGTGGAAAATTGAGATAGAACTTATGTCTGAAGCCATATTTGGAAGCGGACAAGCGGTTCCGGGATATCTAGATTTGGATATACTTCATGATGAATATGGAATCCCTTATTTTAAAGGCAAAACCTTTAAAGGTAAACTGAGAGAAGAGTTGCAGGCAGTGGCTGATAACATAAAAGCCTTTAATCCTCATTGTGATTTAATAGAATATATCAATAGTATGTTTGGATTAAAAGAGAATTTTGAAAAAAAGTTTAATGATGAAAAGTATAAAAATGATGGATGCATAAAATTTTCTGACTGCACAATGGACACCAAAATTATTGAATGTTTAATATATGGCTTAGAGAAGGGTATGTTTTCTAAAGAGGAAGTCTTAAAAGCTTTTACGGAAATCAGATCCTTTACAAGCATAGCCGATGATGGCATAGCTAAAGAAGCCTCCCTTAGAACTTTTAGAATTGTAAACAGAGGTTTGAAGTTGTATTGTGATTTGTTTTTTGAAAGGGAACTAGAAGAAGTAGAAAAGGAACTGTTAGCAGCTGGTGTTGCAGCATTAAAACATTTGGGGGCAATGGAAAGTAGAGGAAAAGGTCTAGTAAAGTGCAGCTTGCTTTGCAATGACAAGGATGTTACAAAGGAGTATTTAGATGCTTTTGAAAGGAGGGTAAGGCAAGATGGCTAAATATATAAGTTATGATATTAACACTTTAGAAAACATTAAAATGGGCAGTCAAGGTAGTCAATATGATAATGAGTATGCTCTTAGCTATATTGCTGGTTCTACCTTAAGAGGTGCTTTTATTAATAGGATTATCAATGAGAAGGGGATAAAGGATATATCTAAGGATAAAAAGTATAGCAAACTTTTTTTAAAAGGTGGTTTGAAATTTTTAAATGCTTATCCTTTAGTAAAAGATTTAAGAGCGGTGCCTTTTCCTGGTTGCTTTTATGTCAAAAAGGAAGATATTAAGAAGTATGATGGTAAAGTTTGCATAGAGCTTAAAAATGAGTTAGATGAAAAGATAGAAGAAGGCTATGAGAAGTTTAAGCCAGATGATTTTTGTATAATTGACTATGATGATTCAGATGAATCATATACTTTAGAACATTTTCCTGTGAAAAAGACCTTTAGCTTACATATTTCTAAGAGCAGTGAGCTTAACAACATATTTAGGTATGAAGCTATTAAAAAAGGACAGAAATTTCAAGGTATTATAGTAGTTGATGATGAAACAGCAGATTTGGAAGAACTTCGAGGTATGCTAGAAGGACAAATTTTTTATTTTGGAGGATCCAAGGGAAGTGGATATGGAAGGTGCCTTGTGGAAAATGTTAAGGTACACAATATCAATGTAGAAGCAGAGCAGTTTGAAGATTTTATCAATGATGGTATAAGTGACGAATTTTATTTGTTAGCTTTGTCGGATATAATTTGGAGAAACAGCAATGGTGAAGTTGTTAATTATATAGATGAGGAATATTTAGAGAAGAAGCTAGGAATAAAAAATGTCAAGCTTGAAGGAAGCTCTGTAGCTCCACAGGTTATATCTGGTTATAATGCAAAGTGGGGGTGCCGCTTGCCTCAGATTTTAGGAATTAAGGCTGGAAGCGTATTTAAATATAGTTTTGAAGGTACAATTGACAGAAGTAAATTGATGGAATTTATCAATAAAGGACTTGGCGACAGAAAAGAAGATGGATACGGTAGAATTGTCATAGTGGAAGCGTTATATTGTGATGAAATCAGAGCTGTTACAAGGTTGAAAGATAAGAATACGCTGCAGGTAAATTTAACAGAAGACCATAAGTTGCAGCTTCAAAATATATTAAGCTCCATATATAAGACTATTGTTGAAGATAAGATTAATGAAAAAATATTGTATTATGATAGCAAGTTTTCTAAGAGATTAAGTAATAGTCAGGTTGGAAAACTTATTCAATTATGTGTAAACATAAAAACTTTAAGTGTAGATAAAGGAAAAGAGAAATTTAAAAAATACTTAGATCACATATTTAAAGATAAGATAAACAATAAAAAAATAGCTTATAAATACGAGGATACAAAGATTGATAATATTAATTTTTCGGATTGGATAAGAAGGTTTGCAGAAAACTGTGATGATATAGTAGCCTTTCATAGCTCCTTTTTTCATAATAGAAAAGATATTAACGTTGCAGGTGTAACTCCTTTCATAGATAGGGAATTTGTTTATCAGACGAATATACAATTGCTAGAAGAGTTTTTGAGATTCCAGCAGAGAAAGGAGAAAAAGTAAGATGGCAATTAAAGGTGCAAGATATGTAACAAAATTTTATGTAGATATAAAAAATATAGGCCCACTTCATATAGGAGAAGGAGAAGATTCGATTCTTATAGATAAAGACTCTAATAAGGCTCTGATGCCAGGAACTAGCATAGCCGGGGCCTTAAAAGCTTATGTGAGGGAAACTTTTTCAGAGTCTATTGCAAATAAGATTTTTGGTTCAGAAAGCAGTGATAGCAAGCTCTATGTATATGATTCTATAAGCGATAAAGTTACCTTTGAACAGAGACCTTCTCTAAAAATCAATCCTAGCATGGAGAGTAACTTTAAAGGTCATAAATTTGATAGGTATTATATCGGTCCAGGACAACATTTTACTCTTACATTGAAGCTGATGGCTTCAAGTATCAGTGAAAAGGAAGAAGCTTGTGAGATTTTGCTAAATTGTTTTAAAGCTATACATGAAAAGCAAATAGTATTTGGAGGATATAAAACCTCTGGTGCTGGTCAGTTTGAGGTAAAAAAGGTTTCGTATGCAGAATTTGATTTGCATAGCGCTGATGGTTTATTTAAGTACTTAAGAGGCGTGGAAGATAAAGTTGATATTACAAGTAAAGTATATTCTATAGAACTAAAAGAAGCTTTTGCTGATTTAGAATTAATATGTTCATCCATAAGTCCTATATTAATTAAAGGGCAAAGCTCCTTAGATAGTGATGAACCAGACGAAGAAAATATAAAGAATTCAGAGAATAAATTTATTATACCAGGTAGCAGCATTAAAGGAGTTTTAAGAGCTCATTGCAGAAGGATATTAAATTATTTTGGACAGGAAAATCTCTTAACAGAGATTTTTGGATCTGAGAGTGATGTCAAGGATAATAAAGTGCATGGCAGATTTTATTCTAGTGATGCAATTATTGATAATGAAAAGTGTAATAAAATGTATTTCAGAATCAAGATAAATAAATTTACCGGTGGAGTTATAAATGGAGCTTTAGTTAAAAGCAAACCAGTAGAAGGAGAAATCAGTTTTAAGTTTAAATATAAGCTTAGCGGAGATGAGACTAAAGATGATTCTGTAGTAGCCTTATTAATATTAGCTCTTCGTGACATAGCTACAGGGGATGTTCCTATTGGTAGCGGCAGTAGTGTTGGAAGAGGAAGAGTATGTGGGAGCACAATAAATCTTAAATACAAAGGACAAAAGGTCACTATAGATATGAAAAATAAGCAAATAGAAAATCAAAAATTGCTTGATAAATTGATAGAAGAGCTAAATAAAAAGAAGGCTATAGTTTGAAAGAAATAAAGGAGTGGTAAAATGGGCTTTCATAGTATAACTGTTGATGAGGCATTGGATAGAGACAAGCTTATCAGTCTAGGTATTCAGTATGGTTTAGTTTATTATCTTGATAAAGTTAAACTTGATAGGATAGACAATTTAGAATTGGATGAGGAAGAGATACTAGAAGCTCGATTCTTTAGTAAGAACAAAGAAGTTCATGTTTTTAGACGAGATGGATTAGAAGCTTCCTTATTTATAGATGAGGGTGAAGAATACTTTGATGATAGTCAGCTACTTATGAAGAAGTTTGGTAAAAAAATCTACATAAGAAATTATATTAATTATGATGAAGATAATCAGGCATATATAAGATATTCGAGACCTATAGACGTTTTGATATAGGAGGTGAAATACATGGGAGAAAATGAAAAATTAAATCACGCAGTGGCACCTTATAATTTTGTGGGCTTGTCAGAAAGAGTTATAAAAAGGTATGACAATATTGATGAACTACCTAAACATGATGTTTTAGGAACAGATAAAGAAGGAAATAAGCTACTGTCTGGAGTTATTCAGTATACTGTAGTTGCTGAAACACCAATAATTGTGGCATCAGGTAAAGATTTAAAAAGAGATGAAGAAACAATTAAGCAATTTTTTAAAAACAACAACGATAAATATACTATTCCTGGAAGCACAATGAGGGGATTAGTTCGAAATAATGCTACTATTTTAAGTTTTAGTAGCACAGAAGGGTATATAGAAGATAATTTATTTTTATATAGAAGTTTCGCTATCAATTCTAATAAGTTAAGAAAAGAGTATGAACATAGAATATGTATAAACAATGCAAATATTAATGAGAAAACTCCAGGAAAAGTGAAAGCAGGTTACATTTATTTTGATAAGAAAAGTCAACAATATGTTATAGCACCGGCGAAGACAATAAAAGGAGCTGGAAATAAGACCTTTTATAGGGTAAGTGAAATGAGCCTTAGGCGGATGAAACTTGACAAGTTGGATATAAATTTTATGTACAATGAAAAAATTAATGACTTTAAGTGGAAAGATAAAAAGAGCATGACAAATGAAGAAAAGATTGGCCAAAGGAATAACTGGTATAAGTATTTAAAAGATATAAAAAATAAGAGATTTAAGCCATATTGTACTGAAGTTAATTTTAAACTAAGCATCAGAGGTAATAATGTATCTGTAAAGGAGATTAACGCTCCAAAGAATGATGGTGGCTATAAAGGTTATTTATTATGCTCTAATTATTTTGAAAAAAAAACAACCCACTATATAATAAATGAAGTAGATACAGAGGCTGAAATAATTAAGTTGAGTGATAAGGAGATCCGGGCCTATAAAGAAGATCTGGTGAGAAATAAGAAAAAGGGTACCTACTATAAGTTACCAAAGAAAGGAGAAAAAGCTAAGCCAATTTTTTATGCAATATACAACGGAATTCATTACTTTGGTTTTACTCCTTATTTAAGAATATTTTATGATAATTCAATTTTAGATGGAGTGCCTGAAGCCCATAAAAATAAAGATGTTTTGGATTATGCTAAGGCTATTTTCGGATTTACAGCAGCTGAGGGTAAGGGAAGCAAGAAAAAGTTAACTTATACAGGTTATAAGGGTAGAGTAAGCTTTGGTGACCTAGAGATCCTTGGAAATCCTATTTATGCAAAGGAAGCAATTATAGTTGGTGCTGAACCTAAAGCAACCTGTTTTCCTAATTATTTAGAGCAGCCCTTTGGCAATGATAAGAGTAAGTTAATTAGCTATAATGATGAAGATTTTAAAATAAGAGGAATAAAGCAATATTGGCTGAAAAATAAGGTTATTACTTTAAAGAGTAAAGTTGATGTAAAAATAAGGCCTCTAGATAAGGGAAATAGGTTTACAGGTGAAATTTATTTTAACAATCTTCATGAGGATGAGTTAGGTCTTTTACTATGGTCACTAAAGCTTGAAGAGGGATGTTATCATAATATTGGTATGGGTAAGCCTTATGGTTATGGAAAAATTAAGATAGAAGATATGAAGGTTAAAGTGGATAATTTATGTAAAAAATATTCAGTATTCTCGTTTGATTATAGAGAAAGTGTAGATGAAAATTATTATATAGACACATATAAAAAATTTGTAAAAGAAAGATATGGATTAGATAAAGAAATTGAAGACTTTGAAATCATTAAATCCTTCTTTGCTATCAAGAGCCTAATATTGCCTGAAGATGAAACTAGAAATATGCATTTGAGTGGTAATGGTTTGAAACATAATGAATTCTCAGAAAGAGCGGCTCTACCAAGGATAATAGATTATGTTAATGGTACGGTAAAGCCAAATGATAATGCCGAAATTGATAAAAACTATGTTAAAATTGCTTCGTATGGCGATAGTAGTCAGTACACTTTTAATGCTAAGAAATATGCTGAAAACTATTCAAATAATTCTTCTATGGATTCACCACAAATGCAAAATAGGGATTATAGGAATAATTCTAGATTTACAAACTCAAAAAAAGGAGTTAATAGAAACAGTGGTAATGGCGAAAAAAGAGATCAAACTGCCTTTGAAATAGCTTTGTCTAAAGCAAGAGAAAAAGATAAGAAGAAATAAAGTATTTGCTTTATTTTTAATTAAAGAAAAATCTAGTTATATAAACTTTAAAAAGGGGTAAAAGTAATGAAAAAATTAGCCTTATTATTTTCCCACAAGCTTTCGGAAGATCAAAAAAGTGATGCGGAAAAATCCTTAGGCATAAAAGAATTTATATACATGAGCGATAGACTGTTAAAGAAGTGGTCAGATATCCCTGAAGATATAGACATATATGATTATAGTAAAGATTTTAAAAGTTTTATAGAGGAAAATTGCACAAAGGATGACTATATTCTCATTGAGGGTGAATACGGTATAACCTATCATATGGTGGACTGGTGCAAAAGTAAGGGCTATAATCCTATATATTCCTTTAGCAAAAGGGTCTTTGAAAGCAAGGAGGTGGAAAATGGAGTATTTGAAAACATACATTATTTTAAGCATATAAAATATAAAAATTATATAGATTAACTCTTATATTTGATAAAAAACTAAGAGCTAACTTTATTAGGCTTCAGTAAATTCAAAAGCCTAATAAAAGATAGCTGTTTTTATATTTTCCTGTAATAAATTTTCACATATAATAAATTATACACTCAAATTAGTATTATGATGAAAAGAGGCTCACAATGGATAAACTATATGATTTTATATTTGAAAATACATATAATAAAACACTGGAAGATCTTCAGGATGAAGAGGCTGCTAAAATAAGAGAAGATGTAGTAGTTTTAAGAAAATCTTATCAAGACAAAGTATGTGTAACTAATTATAATATGGACAGGCTAAGAAGGGCCTATATGATCTGTTATTTTCCCTATTATTTAGACCCTGCTTATGATTTGTTGAAGAATTCTGTTATACCTCTTATCAAAGAAAATATAATGTCGAATAATAAAGTATGTTTAAGCTATTTTGCCGGAGGGCCTTGCCCTGAGTTAGTGGGTACCTTAAAGGCTTTTCGTGATAGTGGTATTAACAAAAAATTTGAAGTTAGAATTCTTGACTATGAGCAAGGATGGAAGGAGCAAAGAAAGATCACTCAAAAGGTAATAAAAAAATATTTACCAGAAGTTAAATTAAGTCTTCAGACTTTTTCCGGTTGTGATCTCATGCTTGATTGCGGATTTTGTAATAACTGCTGGGAATATTGTAAGAATGAGTTGTATAGGAAGACAGATATTTATTTTATGCAAAATTGCTTAAACCATATTTACCAAAAAGCCGAGGTTGTAGAGAATATTAAAAATAAGATATCTTATGCTAAATCTGGTGCAATATTTGTGATAATAGATTTAAAATATGACAGAGTAGAAGAGATTATGGGGAAATTTATTAAAGACATAGAAGGTGCTGCTAAAGTAGTAGCTACCAATGTTGGAAAAGAAGTTGCTTCAAAATATTTTAATGAAGTAATACCAGATTTATTGAAGAAAAAGATTTTTAATGGACAAGATGGTCTTAAAGCTAAAAAATTGACAAAGTATTATTATGCAGTATTAATTAAAGGATGATTCTATATAAGTGCTATGAAGAGGAGTAAAGGGATGAAATTAGACAATAATTTACTTGATTTGTGCTTTGGACTAACTGATATGTACGAGGCATATTTTAAAGATAAATTGAGAGATAATTTTATTAGTGAAAAGGATATTGAAGAAATAGTTAATAATTTTGATTTTCGAAAGGAAATAATATTTTCCCTTAACAAGGAATATAAAAAAGGTGCTAAATTCTCGGAATTTTGCAAGGCAGAGAATATAGATGAGAGAATAGTGAATCTCTTAAAGTTTGATGGATCTTTATACCTACATCAGGAGAAGGCCATTAAATCTATAAGAAGTGGCACTTGCACCGTAGTTTCTACTGGTACAGGCAGCGGTAAAACAGAATCTTTCTTAATTCCTATATTAGATTATTGTCTAAAGACAGCTTCAAAGGGCATAAAGGCAATTATAATCTATCCAATGAATGCACTTGCTGGCGACCAGATGAGAAGAATTGCAGAAGCTGTAGAGGGGACTGATATTACCTTTGGAATTTTTACAGGAGCTACTCCAGACAATCCAAATGATAAGAATTCTGGAGTGGTGCTAAGTGAAAATCAAATTATTTATAGAAAGGATATCATTGAGAAACAACCAGATATATTAATAACAAATTATGTAATGTTAGATTATATACTGACAGATCCTAAAAAGAGAAAGATGATTGAAGCTTCAAAGGAAGTACTTAAGTATAGCGTATTAGATGAAATTCATACCTATAGAGGCAATAAAGGAACTCATATTAAATATTTATTGCATAGATTAAAAAGCTACCTTAAGGATGATATAGTTCAGATTGGTTGTAGTGCCACCTTAAGTAGAAGTAAAGAAGGGGAAAAACAGGAAGGTTATCTTGCTGGTAGTGAAATTGATACATATGTTAAGAAAATGTTTGATGTGGAAAGTTATAATTACATAGAACCGGTTTATGAAAAAGAGTTAGATAGCTCTAGGCCCTTGCAGGATAAGGAGTATATGGAGCTTGAAAATCACTATATTACCAAGAAGGTAAAGGACTTTTTATCCCATGGTAGCAAAACTTTGAAAGAAATATTAGATAAGCTTAACGGTGAAGAAAATACCATAACTATAGATGAGTTCAGAAAATTTTTAATAAAAATAGTAGATATGAATAATAAATATCCAGAGTATCCTGTATTGGATTTTAGGATTCATATATTTTTTTTAGAGATTAGTAATATTTTAAAAAGATGTATAAACTGTGGCCGATATCATACTAGTGTTTTAAGTAATTGCAGTGATTGTGGACATCCTGTCTTTCCAGTTTACAAGAAAGATTATACAAAATGTATAGGAAAGGTTAAGGGCAATTTACTTACTAATGAAGTGTTACCAAGTAGTGACGACAACAGTTCAACATTTTACGTGTTAATAAATAATAAAAAACTTGGACTAGAGCAGCGGCCCTTCGATGGGGATAAATTGCAATTTAAAGGTCATTATCAAATTGTTGATGACTGTATAAGGTTAGAATATGAAGAAGATGGCCTACTAGAGCTCTGCTATTTAAATATTGAAGATTACGAAAAGGGCTTAATTAAGCTTGAAGAAACTCAAAAGAAAGAATTCTTACACAATGTTTTTAAACAAAGTCTCCAAAAACTTAGTGAAAAGGAAAGAAAGATACTTGCTTTTATTGATAATAGAGAAAGTGCAGGTAGATACAGTGCAATTTTTAATGATGAATTCTTAAGTAATTTTTTTATGGAATCCGTTAGATTTGTAAACAGCCAATGTAAGAATTTAAATATTAAAGAAGTATATGCTTTAGTAGTTGAGGAAATTGAAAAATTAAGGGAAAAAAATTACGATTCTGAACTTATAAATATATTACTAAAAGAATTTAAGCTGTGGTTTATTAGAAGTATAGCTATACCAGAAAACAGTGGTTTAGAAAAAACTCCTAAACTAGTGCTTTTAGATAAGGAATTAATTAAGGATAAAGTAGAGAAAGAATTTGTGGATATATTACTTAAGGAAAGAATATTAGATAGAGAAGCTTTAAAAGAAAAGGGGAAATATATAAGATTTCATCTTGGTTATTCCAAATATAAGAAAGGTGCAGTAATAAGTAAGGTAAAAAGAGATGGTTCTTCTAAGTACAGTTATTTATCCTTTGCTTCTGATGGACAAAAATATAGAGATTTTGCCAATAAGTATCCTAATAGAATGGGCAGCTTAGTTGCTTTACTATCTAATAAGGAAGTTCTTGTATCTGAAAAATTAGATTCTAATAATTATATTTACTTTTTAAATATTTCAAAGATAGGTTTTAATAAAGAAAATACTACTTATAGCAGCATAGAAGAAATTTTCTTAAAGGAGGTCTTTTGGGCCGGTGCTCATAGCTCAGAGGTATCAGAAGATACAAAGCATAAACATGAAGAAGATTTTCAAAATGCTAAGTTGAACTTGCTTATTTCTACTCCTACTTTAGAAATGGGTATTGATATAGGAAAATTAAATATGGTTTATATGATAGGGGTACCGCCCATGCCTTCTAACTATGCTCAGAGAGCAGGAAGAGCTGGTAGAAAGGGAAATAGATTTGCTTTACTTCTTACAATGTGTTCCGAAAGTAATCATCATGATATGTACTATTTTAACAATCCTAAAGAAATGATCGAAGGGGTCATTACACCACCTTCCTTTGATGATAGAAATACTAAAATCCTAAAAAAGCATATTAATGCCCTTTTAATACCGGATATAAAAGGATTGGGTAGTAAAGTTGATATTAATAGATTTATGGTTTGCTGTAGGAAAGTTTATGGTGATTTATATGATTATGAAAAGCTTATTCCTAAATCAGTAGAAATGTGGAGAAGGTTTGAAGTTGATAGATTATCTCAGCATAAATTATATGATTTAGGCCTTTACCCTGATTATTCCTTTAGAAGAGATGAAATTAAGGCTATAGATATCAAGTATGAAAAGGCCCTTAAAGAAAATCCAGATCTTGATGATAAAGATTTTATCCTATCCACTAGAGAACCAGAGATAGCATACAAAGAATTTTTGCCAGAAAGTTCGATGTTTATAGGAGAAAATTACTATAGATTTACCAGTGAAGGAAATTATAAAACCTTTGAAACAGAAGATTATGGAGCTATACGTCAGTATGATAGTATTTATTGTACTGATAAAGTTCAAAATATTTACAAGAATAGAGAGAGAATAAAATATATTACTGTAATAAAAATAAGACCTAAGAAATCTATGATCCATAAGGATTTAAATAAAGATGAAAACATAACAGCTTATTTTGAAAAGTCTTTACCAATGTTTTTTATAAACAGAGGTAGAAAATCAAAGGATGAAATTAAGAAATTTAATGATGAAAAAGGTGAATTTTCCATAGGATATAATGTTAAAAGGGATTCAATCTTATTTGAATTAAGCAATAAAGTTGTTAGTTTAAAACATGTTGTAAGTTTATTTTCTGCTCTTGATAGAACAATGAAGGATGAATTAGGGCTGGATGAAGCAGAATTAGGCTGGTTGATAGATGAAAGTTTAGAGTTTGAAAATAAAAAAGAAGATAAGAGTTATGTTGTATTGTATGATAAAACTGGCTGCGGAAATATTGATATGAATAAAATATTTAAGGATTTAAAATCGTTGATAGACTTAGCTTATAAGAAACTAAAAAAATGCAATTGTACTACTACTAGCGGTTGTTACTTATGCATGAAAGGATATAATATCCAGAAACATTCGCCCTTTATGAGTAAGAACGATGCCATCATGTTTACAGGCTATCTAATGAATTATAATAAGTTTAAACCGGAAATTACTATAGAAGACGAAGGTTTTTATTCTGAATTAGATTTATACATTAAACTTAATTCTGCTAATAAAAATATTGTAATTACTTCTGATGAGGGAGAACTTTGCAATGAAAAATATTCACAAGATAATTCTGATATATTTAAAGTACTGAGCCATATTTTAAAAGACAAGGTAGATAATGATGACTATGAATCCGTAGCTATACACTGTAAACAGGACTATATAGTTAAGGCAATTAATGAAGAGGGAAATTTGAAAAAGGGTTTAGAGGAGTTTAAGTTATTTAAATTTTATTCTTTAAGATTTAAGTCAGTAAAAGGAGTTAAAATATAGAATGTCATACAAGTGTGAAGATGATATTAGAGCAAGAATTGATATATTTTCAAGGGTAATAGAAAATACTAGTTTTTCTATTAAAGAGCACATGGTAAGGGATTATCTCATAAAATACGAAGTTTTTATAGATGGGATTTTTAAAGGGATATTGCAAGTATTTTATAGTCCAAATAAAAAAGCTTTTCGTTTAGTTAGTGAAAAACTTCCTGAAGATATTTTCTTACAATTGAAGGAGCTTTTTGATAAACCATTAAAAGAAGATAAAGAAGAAAAAGTACGAAAAAAAGACCGTAAGGATAAACTTTATCATAGGATTAATGCTTATTATGAAACTTTAGAGCCTTGGCGAAATAAAAACTTTGATTTTTTCTGTTTTAGTGAAGAATTAGCAAAATATTTTGATGATAAGACAAAAAAAGAGTTAATAGAGAATAGTGATAATTTTGATATACTAGAAGAATATTATTTAAAGCTCATAAGCAAAAAGTAGGTGTTTAAATGATACTAAGTGTAAGTAGACGTACAGATATACCATCCTTTTATTCTGAGTGGTTCTTTAACAGGATTAAAGAGGGATATGTATATGTAATCAATCCTTTTAATAGAAAACAGGTAAGCAAAGTATCCCTAAGGGCTGAAGATGTGGATTGTATTGTGTTTTGGACTAAGGACCCAAAGCCAATGCTTAATATGTTAAGGGAGCTTAAGGACTATAAATATTACTTTCAATTTACCATTACTTCTTACAGAAAGGATATAGAAACAAATTTAAGGCCAAAGAAGGAATTAATTAAGACTTTTAAAGACTTATCTGAAGCTATAGGTAAGGAAAAAGTCATATGGAGATATGATCCTATTCTGTTAAATGACTTTTATACTAAAGAATATCATTATGAATGGTTTGAAAGGTTTATGCAGGAATTAAGTCCTTACACAGAAAGATGTGTTATTAGCTTTATTGATTTTTACAAGAAGACGGAAAGAAGTATAAAGCATTTAAATATAAAGCAATTTAATGAAGAGGATATATATGAAATGGCTGAGGTTTTATCCAAAATAAGTAGGGGATACGGTATAACTTTAGAGGCCTGTTCAGAGAAATTTGATTTAAGCAAGGTTGGTATAAATCCAACTAAATGCATTGATGATAGGCTAATTTCAAAGATTATTGGAGCAGATATTAATGTAAAAAAAGATCCTACTCAAAGGGAAGAATGTGGCTGTGTAAAAAGTGTAGATATAGGTCAATACAATACATGCATTCATGGATGCGCCTACTGCTATGCTAATTTTGATCATGAAAAAGCAAAGCTTAACTATAAAAATCATAATTGCAACTATCCCTTATTAAGTGGTGAACTTTTAGGGGATGAAAAAATTACAGTTAAAAAAGCAGAGCACTTGGAGAAAAAAGAAGTAGAAATTATACAGGAAAGCTTTAAGATTTAATTTTTTGAAATAATTAAATGGAGATGAATAATATGCAAAAATCTAAATCCTTTGATGCTAATAGGTTGTACAAGCTACAGCGATATGATGAAGTTATTAAACTATATGAAAATGTGGAAAGAGACTATATTTTTAATGAGTGGGATTACTATTACTATTTAAATGCTCTAAAAAAGATGGAACGATATAGAGAAGGTCTAAAATTAAGCTTTGAAGTTCTTAAAAGGAATCCTCAGTATAAAAGGGTGCAAGATATTTATTGCTGGTTTATATATTATGAATATATTAGAAACTTCCATTATCAAAATGGAAATGAAGGAGACTTTTTTAAGGCCGTTGATTTTATTGTAAAGTTTGCAGAAAATAATGAGTATACTCCTTATAGATATAGCCTATGGAAGGCAGTAGATTACTTAGAAAGCAAAGCCAGTATAAATTATGAAAAAATCAACTATTATATATCATTGCTTTCTCCTAATATTTTATCAGCAGAACCTAAGAAATTAATGAAAGATAATAAAGAGATGAAACTAGCTTCAGAGCGAGAAAAGTGGTATTCCATTAAAAGCAAAGCTCTCTTAAAAAATGGACAGTATGAAGAGTGTATAAGAATTTCACAGGAAGCTTTAAGAACTTTTAAAGAGTTGCATCATGATAATAATATTTGGTTTAATTATAGAATTGCAGTATCAAAAATAGAATTAGGAGACTTAGATAGAGCTGAAGAAATATTAGTTAACCTTTTAAAAGAAAAAGAACAATGGTTTTTGTATGAATCTATGTTCAAGATTTACATAAAGAAAAATGATTTTGATAAGGCTCTAAAGTTTGCAGCCTCTGCTGCTTTGTCCTTTGGGGAACATAAGCACAAGTTAAAACTTTATGAAGAGATTTCAGACTTTATTTCTCAAAAAGGTATGGAAAAAGAAGCTTACTACCATCTATTGCTAATTAAAAAGGTCCGTGAAGAAAATGACTGGAAGATAAGTAATGAATTTTTGGCCAAGCTTTATAAATATAATGAAGAAGAACTGAATAAAACTAGCTTGATTAGATACTTAGAAGCTTTTTGGAGACAGTATAAGTTTAAAGGAGAAACTAAGCTTAAAGGTGTGATTAACAAGATTCTTCCTAATGGAAAAGCTGGTTTTATACAGGGAGAGAATGGACAAAGATATTATTTTAGAATGAATAGTATATGTAATAGAAAAATGAGTGTGGAAGAAGGAAAAGAGGTTACTTTTTATACTAAAGAAAGCTTTGATAGGGTGAAACACAGAGTTTCTATGGAAGCAATTGAAATTGTGATATGTAAGTAATATTTATCAACTTCTTATTATGAAATCTCTTCTTTCGGGAAAGCTAAGGATGATAATACTATAGGAGGAGTTGATAAAATGTCAGGTAGAAATGATGGTAATGCAAAAAGTAGAGGCAGGCAAGATCTAGCATCTAAACATCCTGCAAGGCTTGATCAATTTGCAGATGATATGTTTGGTAAGGATGATAGAAAGGCACAGGATGAGGATATAACTTCTAGAAGAGAAAAATAATGTACGCCCCAGATGCATAAGCTTCTGGGGCGTGCGGTTTATGTAGAATTATGTTATAATACCATTAAAAGTCTTCAGGAGGGAACAGATGGAGAAAAGATATAATGGAATAATTATATTTGGTGAAATGGGTTCAGGCAAGGATGAACTTGCTGATAAACTTATGCTTTTATCTCCTAAAGTTGTAAAGTATAATCTTTCTGCCTTAATTAGAATAATACAACCTTATGTCTCAGTAAGTCCAGAATGGATAGGCAATGAAAGAACCCTTTATCAGATCTATGCAGATAAGCTTAGAGAGATTGATATTAATATCCTTAATAAATACACTATAGGTCTAATCTATGAAAAAATAAAAAAGGTCTTTAAACTAAATATAGCAGAAGTGGACAAGGATAGTTTTGAAATTGTACTGGAAGAAAATATTAAGCGTGTAAGAGAAATTGAGATTCCAGTAATTGTAGGGGGCAGGACCATTGCAGATTATGACTTTTGGACTAAGAAAGGCTTCTTAGCGGTGGGCCTAAAGGTTGATAAAGATATTAGATTTGAAAGATTAATTTTAAGAGATGGCCTTGAAACAGCAAAGAATAGTAATAGCAACCACAACACAGAAAGGGATGTATTATATATTGTTGAAAATCTTTGCCATTACCTAATAGATAATAATGGTACTAAGGAAGAGTTAAAAGAGAAAGCTAAGGAATTGCTTCAGAACTTTTAGAGTTATGAGTCATACGTTTGGATTAATTAGCAATGTTAATAAAGAGCATGTAGCCTAAAAATTAAGGCTATATGCTCTTTTATGTTAATGGATTTATATTTTTTACTTCTTCTACTAAAGTGATATATTGATATGAAAGTGTAGCAGGTATATAAATTTCACAAATAATACAAGCTATTTTTAGAAACAAGAAAATAACTTAATTTAAACTTAGAAATCTTACTTTATTTGAAGTAAAACAGGAATAGCTGATGAAAAACTGCAATATTATAAAACAGAAGAAAAGTAGGGAGGGAGTAAGGATGATAGAAGCGATAGAGAGTGTGTTAATCGATTATGGTGCCAATGAAAGGATATCTCTACTTTTATCTAATATAATTGCAGTGATGTGGATTGTTGGAATTAGCTTTGCTGCTGATAAAGTCATTCAAAAATTTCTACTTAAATATGTAAAGAAATATATAAAAAATACTAGGTTTAAATGGGATGATATTTTGTTACAGAAGAAGATTTTTCAGCGTCTTGCCCATATAGTACCCTTTGCTATAATACATATTTCTGCACCTCTCTTTCCTGCTTATAAAGTATTGATTCAAAAAATAGCCTTTACCTGTATGGTGATAATTATTTTGCCAACGGCAAGTAAGTTCCTGGATGCGATAAATGAAATTTATTGCCGTTATGAAATTTCCAAGGTGAGGCCAATTAAGGGATATCTACAGGTTATATCCATTATTCTGTACATAGTTGGTACCATCATTATAATTAGTGTATTAATAGATAGATCTCCATGGATACTATTAAGTGGTATTGGAGCTGCTACAGCAGTGCTAATGCTTATTTTTCAAAATTCTATATTAGGTCTTGTTTCTAGTATTCAGCTAACTACAAACAATATGTTGCAAATTGGAGACTGGATCGAAATGCCTAAATTCGGCGCAGATGGTGATGTAATGGAAATATCCTTGCATACAGTGAAGGTTCAAAACTTTGATAAGACCATAACTACAATTCCAACCTATGCAATGATTTCAGAGTCCTTTCGAAATTGGCGTGGTATGAAAGAATCAGGGGTTAGAAGAATTAAGAGAGCAATAAATATTGATATTACCAGCATAAAATTTTGCAATGAAGAGTTACTAGAAAGATTAGAAAAAGTTCCTTACTTAAAAGAGTATATTGTAAGTAAAAGAGCAGAGCTTGATGATTATAAGCAGGGATATAGAGAAAATATTGCTGGAATTTCAAAGGGTGTAGGGTTAACTAACATTGGAATCTTTAGAGTTTATGTAGAAAATTATCTAAAAAACCATCCTAATATTTGTGATAATTTAACCCAAATAGTAAGGCAGCTGCCGCCAACAGAAACCGGACTTCCTATTGAGGTATATGCCTTTATAAATAAAACCGATTGGGAAGAATACGAAATAATTCAGGCGGAGATTTTTGATCATATTTTTGCTGTAGTTCCTGAATTTGATTTAAGAATATATCAAGAACCTTCAAGTTATGATTTTAATATGAAATACCTTTTAAATAATAAGGGACAATGAAAGCCTTAAATCACATGAGAATAGATTTGTATAAAATAATTAGTTATTACAAAGATAATTCTAAGAAGATCTTTGTAATAACTATTTGCACATGAAGAAATGTAAAGGATTTAAATTATTTATAAAAAATTTTCAGACTATATTGACAAGTTATATTGTAGGTGATATTATTAAATCACAAGATAGGTAAAGGATTACGTAAAAGGTTTACGTAAAATGTTTACCTAAGATTTTCTTAAAAGCATCATTAATGGACAAGAGGTGAGATGATGAGCACCAAAAAATTGTCTATAGTTGATATAGCTAAGATGGCTGGAGTATCAACGGCTACAGTTTCAAGAGTTATAAATAAAAGTGGAGGCTATTCAGCTGAAACTGAAAGAAAGATTTTGGATATAATTGAAAAGTCTAATTATACTCCAAACGTAAATGCTATAGGGCTAAGGACAAATAAAAGTAAAAGTGTAGGTATAGTTGTCCCAGATATAACAAATGAATTCTTTGCTAAGATAGTTAGAGTAATTGATACATTTTTTTTAGCACATAAGTATTCCGTATTTATTTGTGACTCTAACGAGAATGAGCAAATAGAGGATATGCATATAAATAATCTTATTGAAAAAAACGTTGATGGTATTATTTACATATCCGGACGTACCGATGTTATGGAAATAGATGATAAATATTCTATGCCGGTAGTGTATATTGATAGAAAGCCTAATCATGCAGATGTTCTCATTGAGTCAGACAATATTCATGGAGGATACTTAGCAGGTAAGGAACTTATTGAGAAAGGATGTAGAAATATATTATTCTTAAGGGATAGTAGATCTGTTTCACCAGTGAGACATAGATATAGAGGGTTTGTGCAAGCATTAAATGAGATGGTCAATAAGGTAGATGAACCTATTAAATCTTTTGAGGTTAGTGTAAACCCTGGTTATGAAAGTGCCAAAAGTAAAACCGCTGAGATTATAAAAAAAGAGCTTTACTTTGATGGAGTTTTTGCAACTAATGACTTAATGGCTTTAGGATGTATACATGCATTAATTGAAAAAGGTTATAAGGTTCCTGAGGACGTTAAGGTAGTAGGATTTGACGATGTTTCTATTTCTAGATTTTGTAACCCACCTATTACAACTATAACTCAAAATACTGATGAATTAGGAAGATTGGCTGCAGAAGCTTTATACAAATTAATGAGAAAAAAAGATATTAAGCAGAAAGAAATGATAGTACCAGTTTCTCTTAATGTAAGGAAATCAACTTAATATTCATTGAAAAATGAAAATGTTAATAAGTACTATAGGGATATATTTAGCTTAAATGTTGAAATATATTTTTAAGCTTTTCGGACAAGAAAAGCTTTTAAAAATAGGTTTTACGTAAACCTTTACGTAAAACGTTTAACTTGGCTTTCCATTCCAGGAAAGCTTAAAATATAATAATTACGTAAACCTTTACGTAAAACGTTTAATTAACCTTTATTAGTAAAAGAAGGGATATGTACATGTATTTTGTAGTAGAGAATTTTTTAGTAAGGAGGGCATTATGAAAACATTAGTTAGGATGGAAAAGGTATCAAAGCATTTTCCAGGAGTAAAAGCTCTGCAGGATATATCTTTCGATATAAAAGCAGGAGAAGTACATGTTTTGTTAGGGGAAAATGGTGCGGGAAAGTCTACATTAATGAAAATTTTAAGTGGAGTGTACCAGCCAACTTCCGGAAAGATTTATATTAAGGATAAAGAATTTTCTCAATTAACCCCAAAGGACTCGCAGGAAAATGGTATTAGCATTATTTATCAGGAATTAAGTGTTATAAATGAACTCTCTATACAAGAGAATTTATTTGTAGGAAAGTTACCAACGATAAAAAAAGCTGGTATTCCAATGGTAGATTATAACTTTATGAATAAGAAAGCTAAGGAAATGCTTGAAAAGGTAGGTCTTAAGAGAAATCCTAAAACCTTTGTAGAGGAACTTAGTATTTCTGAAAAACAACAGGTGGAAATAGCCAAAGCTTTAGTTTCAAATGCAGATGTAATAATAATGGACGAGCCAACCACATCCCTTACAACAGCAGAAACAGAACAGCTATTTAAGATTATAAATCAGCTTAAAAAAGAGGGTAAGGGTATAGTATATATATCTCACAAAATGAAGGAAATTAAGGAAATTGGTGATAGGGTAACAGTACTTAAAGACGGAACCTATGTAGGTACTAGAAATGTAGCAGAGGTTGAAGTTGATGATTTAATTGCTATGATGGTAGGAAGAAAAATAAAGGGCACCTATCACAATGAAAGTGGTGTGAACTTGCAGCAGGAGCCGGTAATCTTTGAAGTAAAAAATATTTCCAGAAAGGATAACAAGGTTAAAAATGTTTCCTTCCAGGTTCATAGAGGAGAGATTGTAGGTTTTGCTGGTCTAGTAGGCTCCGGCAGAAGCGAGCTTATGAATGCTATCTTTGGTGCAGAACCAAGATCTTCTGGACAAATTTTTATTCATGGGCAGGAGGTTCATATTAACAGTCCTTACGAAGCCATAAAGAATGGTTTAGGCATGGTTACTGAGAACCGAAAGGAAACGGGATTTTTTCATAACTTTGATATAAAGAAAAATATTTCTATTCTACCTTTCATAAAGGAATCAAAGTTAAAAGGTTTATTAGGTCTTGTAAATGGTAAAGATGAAATCGAATACAGTAAAAGATATAAGGACGAACTAAAAATTAAGTGTCGTGATATTGATCAAAATATTACGGAACTGTCAGGTGGTAATCAGCAAAAGATAATATTAGCTAAATGGCTATCAGCAGGTACAGAAGTCTTTATCTTCGATGAGCCTACTAAGGGTATAGATGTAGGAAGTAAAAGTGAAATATACGTACTAATGAGAAAGTTAGCTAACGAAGGTAAAGGTGTAATAGTTATTTCTTCAGAGCTACCAGAGTTGTTATCAGTTTGTGACACCATTAAGGTCTTCCATGAAGGAGAAATTAAGGGTAGTTATAGTATAGACGAGGCTACAGAAGAAGCCATCGTTAAAACATCAACAGGCGGAAAATAATTAATATGAGGTGAGTGAAATGGAAAATACAAAAAAGAAGAATTTATCTTTTAATAGCATTTGGCAAAAGTATGGAACAGTTGGAATATTAGTAGCATTACTTATTATATTAGCAATATTGAAACCTAGTAGTATTTTTGGTGCTAAAAATATAACTCAGATTTTAACTCAAAGTTCTGTAAACATTTTATTAGCAGTTGGAGAGTTCTTTGCAATTTTAATAGCTGGTATTGACCTATCCGTTGGTTCTGTTGCAGCCTTAACTGGAATGATAGTTGCTAAACTAATGGTAGGTGGGACATCACCTTTAGTAGCAGTTATACTTGGTATATTAATAGGTGCATTTATAGGATTTATAAATGGAACCTTGGTTAATAAAACAAAATTACATCCCTTCATAATCACTTTAGGTACTCAATCTATTTTTAGAGGATTAACTTTAATCATATCAAATGCTAGATCCGTATTTGGTTTCCCAGCTTCATTTTCAAAAGGTATAAGCAGTAAAATATTAGGAATACCTGTACCTGTAATAATTGCTCTTGTAGTAGCTTTGATTCTCGCTTACTTTACTACTAAATGTAAGGCAGGAAGAAATATATACGCCTTAGGTGGAAATAAAGATGCAGCATGGTATTCAGGAGTAAACGTTGAACTTCATACTTTAATTGTATTTATAATATCAGGTTTATGCGCAGGTATAGCAGGTATAGTGCTTCTAGGACGTGTTGGTGCCGCTGAACCAGCAGCAGCTACAGGCTTTGAAACTTATGCTATAGCAGCAGCAATAATTGGTGGTACAAGTTTCTTTGGAGGAAAAGGAAAAATATTTGGTGTAGTAGTAGGTGGTTTAATTATAGGAGTTATTAACTACGGTATGACAGTTCTAACTGTACCAAGCAGCTATCAACAGATTGTAATGGGAGCATTAATTGTTATATCAGTAGCTATGGATAGATTTGTTGCAAGCAGAAAATAACATATAAAAGGAGAGAGCGCGATGAAAGTAATGTTTTCACCATCACTTATGTGTATGGACTTATTAAATATCAAAGAACAAATAGAAATTTTAAATGAAAGAGCAGATTTTTATCATGTAGATATCATGGACGGACATTTTGTAAAAAACATAACCTTATCTCCAGACTTTGTAAAAGCTGTGAGTCCAGTATGTAAAGCACCTTTAGACTGTCATTTGATGGTTACTGATCCTGATAACTATATAGAAAGTTTAGCAGCAGCAGGAGCAGCATATATTTGTCCTCATGCAGAAACAATTAACTCTGATGCTTTTAGAGTTATTAACAAAATTAAAAGTGTTGGTTGTAAAGTTGGGGTGGTTTTAAATCCCGCTACTCCTTTATCCTATATACAACATTATATTCATCTTCTAGATAAGATAACAATAATGACCGTTGATCCTGGATTTGCTGGCCAACCTTTCATTAGGGAGATGTTAGATAAAATTAAAGAAGCAAAGACTTTGAAAGAAGAAAAAGGTTATAATTACCTAATAGAAGTAGATGGTTCTTGCAATGAAAAGACCTTTAAAGAACTTTATGAGGCAGGAGCAGAAGTATTTATTGTTGGATCCTCCGGATTGTTTAATTTGGACAAGGATTTAAGGGTAGCTTGGGATAAGATGATTTCTAATATGGAGAAGGCTACTGGCAGCAAATAGTCCAGTAAACAGATAAAAGGGGGAGGAAGACATGGACTATGTAATAGGTATTGATATAGGAGGAACAAACTTTAGAATAGGTACAGTTTCAGCAGATGGAAAATTGATGAACTTCGAAAAGAAGTCAAGCCGTATCTTAGTTGCGGATGGTGCAGTAGAAGGTATTAGTAAGGAAATTAAACAGTATATAATAAGATATGATTTAGAAGGGAAAATAAAGGCTGTGGCTATTGGAGTACCTTCAATTGTAAGCAAAGATAAAAGTTTTGTATATTCTACGCCTAATTTAAAGGGTATAGACAATATTGATTTAGGTAATTTATTAAGCAATCACTTGAATTTACCGGTGTATATAGACAGGGATGTAAACTATTTGCTAATAAATGATATTAAGTCCAATAATTTAGATATTAATAGAGATAAAACAATTCTAGGATTTTATGTTGGAACAGGCTTTGGAAATGCAATTTACATTAATGGCAATTTATATTCAGGAAAGAACGGAGTGGCAGGGGAATTAGGTCATGTGCCGATGTATGGTGTAAAAGAACCTTGCTCCTGTGGCAATATAGGATGTGCAGAAACTATATGTTCTGGTCTTTATCTTGAAAAAATAGCAAAGGAATTTTTCCCAAATACAATAATAGACGATATATTTGAAAAACATAGTAATGAACCTGTTATAGAGGATTTTGTTAAAACCATAGCCATAATTGCAGCTACAGAAATTAATATTTTAGATCCAGATTATGTGATTTTGGCCGGAGGAGTCATTTCTATGAAAGGATTCTCTAAGGATTTCTTGGTATCAGAAATTAGGAAGTCTTTAAGAAAGCCTTATCCTGAAAAGAATATAGAGTTTATTTTCACAGAACAGACACAACAAAGCGGTGTGTTAGGAAGTGCCGCATATGTGTTTAATAAAGAAAATTAATAATGAAGTAGTAACTATTTTTAAATAGTATAACTATAATAAAAAAATTAGGAGGAATGTAAAAATGAAAAGAAAAAAGTTATCAATTTTATCCGCTTTGGTTGCTGCTACAATGGTATTTGCTGTAGGATGTAGTTCAAAGGAGTCACAGGAAGCAAATAAAACATCATCATCTTCTTCAAACTCTGCAGAATATGCTGTAATCTTAAAAACTCAAAATTCCGATTTCTGGGTACAAATGAAAGAAGGTGTAGAGGCAAAGGCAAAGGAATTAGGTATAAAGGTAGATATTCAAGCAGCTCAGTCAGAAGAAGATACTGAAGGTCAATTAAAGATTATGGAGAACATGGTGAGTAACGGAAAATATAAAGCCATTGGTATCGCTCCTCTATCACCTGTAAATATAATCCCAGCTGTTGTTCAAGCTAACGAAAAGGGTATCTATGTAATGAATATAGATGAAAAGATAGATATGAAGCAATTAAATGCTCAGGGAGGAAGTGTAATCGGTTTCGCTACTACTGATAACGTAGCTGTAGGAGAAAAAGGAGCTAAGTATATAATTGAAAATGTACCGGCTGGAAGTGAGGTAGCTATTATAGAAGGAAAAGCAGGAAATGCTTCTGGTGAAGATAGAAGAGATGGTGCAAGAAAGGCCTTTGAAGCAGCAGGTTTAAAAGTAGTTGCTAGTCTTCCTGCAGACTGGGATAGACAAAAAGCTCTAGACGTAGCAGCAAGCTATATTCAACAATATCCAAACTTAAAAGCTATTTATTGCTGTAACGATACTATGGCATTAGGAGCAGTACAAGCTGTGCAAAATGCAGATAAAATTGGAGAAATTCTTGTAGTTGGTACAGATGGAGATAAAGAAGCCGTTGAATCCATCAATAAAGGTTTATTATCTGCAACTGTTGCTCAGGACCCAGCAGGTATAGGTGCAGCATCTCTAGAAGCAATGGTGGAAGCTGTTAAGAACAAGGTAGAAATTAAAAGCAGTGCTGAAGTTAAAACTATTCCTATAGACTCTAAGTTAATCGTGAAGTAATAAATACACAATTATGTAGTACGTCATATTAATCAATTTTATTCTAAAGATAATTAACAATAATAACAGAGGACTTTTTTCAGCAAATGAAAAAAGTCCTTAAAACTAATCTTTAAGGAATTAAGTCAAATTTGAGAGGAGCAATTTTATGAAAATAGGATTAGGTTGTGATCATGTTTCTACAGAGTTGAAATATATTTTAATGGATTACTTGAAGGAAAAGGGCATTGAATGTATTGATTATGGTACTTACTCCTCAGAGGAAAGAGTAGACTATCCCGTTTATGGCTTGAAAGTAGCAGAGGCAGTCGTTAGTGGAGAATGTGATAAAGGGGTTATAGTATGTGGCACAGGAGTTGGAATTTCCCTAGCAGCAAATAAAGTTCCAGGAATTAGAGCTGTTGTCTGCAGTGAACCTTATACAGCAAAGCTTTCAAGAGAACATAATAATACAAATATTTTAGCTATGGGTGCTAGAGTGGTAGGACCGGAACTGGCAAAGATGATTTTAGATGCATGGCTAGAGGCTGAATTTGAAGGAGGCAGACATCAGAATAGAGTAGATATGATTACTGCAATAGAAAAGAAATATGGTGCAAAATAGCATCGGAGGAGGGGAAAATATGAGATTTTTTTTGGATACCGCTAGTGTGGAAGAGATAAAAAAGGCTAATGCTATGGGAGTTATATGTGGAGTTACTACTAATCCTTCTTTAATTGCAAAAGAAGGTCGTGATTTTAAGGAAGTAATTGCAGAAATTGCATCGATTGTTGATGGGCCAATAAGTGGAGAAGTAAATCCTAACACCCTTGATTCAGAGGGCATGATAAAAGAAGGGAGAGAAATAGCAGCCATACATAAAAATATGGTCGTTAAACTTCCTATGACAGCAGAGGGTTTAAAGGCTACAAAGGTTCTTTCAGGTGAAGGGATTAAAACAAATGTAACTCTCATATTTTCTCCTGCTCAAGCATTATTGGCCGCTAGAGCCGGGGCTACCTTTGTATCTCCTTTCCTTGGAAGGTTGGATGACATTTCTACTAGTGGAATCGAATTAGTAAAGATTATTGCTAATATTTTTAAAACATATGGCATTGAATCAAAAATAATTGCAGCAAGCGTTAGAAATACTATACATGTAATTGACTGCGCTATGGCAGGGGCAGATATTGCTACAGTACCTTATTCTGTATTAGAAATGATGACAAAACACCCATTAACAGATCAAGGAATAGCGAAATTTCAAAAGGATAGCAGATTATTTTAGTGACCTTAATTTAAATCAATTAATATGATATTCATAAAATTAAATAGTTGTTTCTTTAAAAATAAAAAGCCTTCTTATTCTCTGGTAAGAAGGTTTTTATACTTATGTCATGGAGATGATAAATTTTAGGAATATGTATATAATTTTCAACTTCATTTTCCTGATCTAGAGTTTCTTCTTTTACATCTTCAGTCAAGGTTATTACTTTATCATTTTTATTGCATCCACCAACACATAGCATAGTAGTTATAGCTAATAATAATTCAATTTTTTTCTCATAAATTTTCATATCGAAAAAATAGTTAAATATTTTTGAGTAAAATATTAAAAAAGAGGGGTGAAATAATGATTAGATTAAGACCATATAAGAAAAGTGATGCTGAATATATTATGAAATGGTTTACAGATAAAAAGCCTTTACCCAATGGTGTTCAGATAAATTTACTTATCCCTTAACTAAAGAGCAGCTTGAGTATTATTATCACAAGTATGAAAAGGATGAAAATGCTTGGATAATATCTGCTTTAAATGAAGAAGGAATACCAGTAGGCCATTTTTTAATGAGATTGGCAGACTATAAAAAGGAAAGCATACATCTTGGATTCATCATTGTAGATTCAAAAATAAGAGGAAAAGGCTATGGAAAAGAGATGGTTTCTTTAGCAGTAAAATATGCCTTTGATATATTAAAGGTAAAAAGGGTAACCTTAGGAGTATTTGATAATAATCCTGCAGCTCACAATTGCTATAAATCATTAGGTTTTATTGAAGAAAAGTATAATGAGAATACATTTATCTATGGCAATGAAAAATGGGGAATTTATAATATGGCAATAGAAAAATTAATCTTAATCATTTTTGAAAAAAAGCTAGATTCAATATATAAGGCACTTGAACTGCAATATTTGAATGGCGATAATGAAGGAAAAGGATTTCGTGTATTAGCATATAGAAATGATGGCTATACAGATATGTTTGATGATCTATCCTTAAATTTTAACCCTAATGAAAAATGCGATGTTGTTGAAAAAGGATTAAATAAACATGTGAAAAGGAATGTAGAGGATACTGTATTTGAAGTAACAGATGGATGTGTGGAAGTTTCTTTTGACCTTGAAGATTTAGAAAAACGAAAAATACATGTGTATATAAAAGAGCAAAATAGAAAGAAAAGTATTACTATGAACTTACTGGCGCCTATTGGACATTATAGAGAAGCTCCATCTAGTTTGCCAGTATTTTTCTTATATGATTTTGATTTTATTTAGAAAAAAAAAAACTATAGTAGATATTAGTATTGATGGAAATGCTCTAAAGTTAGACAAATTTCCTCTTCCTATGAATGGGGAAATGAGATATTACGCTAGATATATTATGAAAAGCCAAATTATAGAGTTTATTCCCATTTCAGATGAAATTAGAGAGATAGAGTTAGATGAAAATATGCAATATTTTGACCAAGATATTAAATATCAGTTTATAGAAAGCAAACATGGAATAGGTTTATCTCTGTATTAAATATTGTGTATTATATTGTAAAAATATGTTTTGATATTACTATAAATTCATTTTTTATACAAAATACAACAATAACTTTGTAAAAGTATCTAATAATACCGATTAACCTATAGGGAAACAAGGAATTTAAGAAAGTTTAATTAGCTCAATTTTTAATAATATCCACAGAAATAGTAACTTTATAGAAATAGAGAATTTTAGGTATAGTTAAATATATCCTCTATAAAATTCGTAAATTAGATTATTAAGTCAAAATGAGTAGAAAAAAAATTGCTTAGTTTACCCCATGAATTGACAATATTTTCTATTTAATAGTGGTATTATACCTTTATGAGAGATAAAAAGATAGATTTTTGGGGGGATAAAAAGCATGATAGTTGAAACTTTGACAAGAACAGAGAATTCAGGTAAGTTAACTTACTTGTATAAGTACAATTTAATAGAAGGAAAAATATTTATGGAGTTTAATGGTGGAAATCAGTCTATTAAATCTTATGGTATTGAAGTGGAGCGAATTGATATTAGCCATGGAAAAACTGTAAATATAAAAAATGAGTCTATAGAAAATATTAGTCCTCAAAAAGAAAAAGTGTACAAGTTATTAAAAATGCTTCATCAACACGGTGTATCACCAATACATCTTGTAGATGTCATTGGTGAGTATGTGGATGAATGGGTAAGAGACTTTGATTTAATATTAGAAAATTAAAAAAGGGATAGATTCTATGATAATTATGTTTGATTTTACATATTGTAGAAATACATATAATTATCTTTAGATCCTTGATGGTGATATATGATTAACACTTTACTAGGGGATAGACACTACCACAAAAATACATAATCTTAGCAGTGGAAATTTTCTAGTAAGTGAAGGAGGAAGTTCAATGAATAAAGTTAATGAATGTCCAATGTGTGGATGTACTGAAATTGGTGAAGGAGTACTTTCTGGCTATGCTAACATGAAACCTGCACATAAGGTTCTTACTACTGGTTCAAAGATTATTGCAGATGTATGTACAAGATGTGGTTATATTTTATCTATGAGAGTAGCTGAGCCTAGTAAATTTAAGTAATTTATAGTTTTTTACTGTTGAAAGGGGAAAGACAGCAAAAATTGAAAAAAATATTTATTAAGCTCGGCTTTACGTACTATTTTTAGCCGGGCTTTAAAATTTAATTACTTCTCTATCAAAAAGCCTTTCCATTTACATCTGTTAGTTCCTTATATATCAATGCATTTTCTTCTTTATTTTTTCAATAATCTCTTGATCTAATCTATACAGAAAGCCTTCTATTTTAACAGGGCCGCCATTTATGTAAAATGTATTAATATTATAATAACTTCTGACACTTTAAGCCATATTATAAAGATATAATCAATCTAGAAAGGTGATTATAATAAGAAACATAAAAGGTGATTTTCATATCCATTCCACTGCTTCCGATGGCGATTTGAGTCCTGCTGAAATAGTGAAATTTGCTAGAAAACAAGGATTAGACACCATTGCTATTACAGATCACAATACTGTAGATGGTATCTATGAAGCGGCTCAGGTTGCTTCTCTTTATAATGTTTCTGTAGTACCTGGCCTTGAACTTTCTACTAGGTATAAAGGAGTTAGTATTCATATTTTAGGATACTTTAGGTCTAACTTATTTAATAAGGATATCTTTAGGAGCGCCCTTAAATTTATACGATATCACAAATTTAAAGAAGCAAGAAAAATATTAAGGGGTATTATTTATACTGAAAGGCAACAAGGGCCTTTGAGCCTTTCAGAAGGTATTAATTTTTTAAGGGCCTTTGATGCTTCTGTTGTACTAGCTCATCCTGTCAGAATACAGAATAGATTGTTGTGGGATTTAATCCAATATCCCTTTGATGGCATAGAGGCTAAGTACTGTTGGAATAAGGATGAAGATACAAAATATTTTGTTAGACTAGCTTTAAGTAGATTTGCTTTTTATACTGGAGGTTCCGATTTTCACACTTATTCAAGTAAAAAACAGTCTCATTGTCTTATTGGACAACCTTTTCTTGATGCACTAGAAATCAGATCTTTTCTGAAAAATTCTAGGGCCTTAATCCTCTAATTTTGTCTAGCAATGTGGAAATCTTATATAATCTAATTTCTTATTTAGACAAATAAATTAAATTTAAAATAATAAAAGGATTGATTTATATATAAAACTGTGTTAAGCTAAATAAGAACTTAAATTAGTAGTAAACACAAATAGATTTCTAGTTGCACTTATTTTAGAAGTAAGTTAATAACGAAATTTTATTAGTGAGATGTTACCCTGATTTAAGGAAAGTAAAATTTCGGAGGTAAACATTAATGATTGGTACAGTAAAATGGTTTAACGCACAAAAAGGATTTGGATTTATTACAGGAGAAGATGGAAAAGATGTTTTCGCACATTTCTCTCAAATAAATGCAGAAGGTTATAAGACATTAGAAGAAGGTCAAAAGGTTTCTTTTGATATAGCTGAAGGACCAAAGGGACCACAGGCTGAGAATATTACTATACTATAGTTTAGGAATTTTAAACCCTTAAGTAGATTAACTATTTAAGGGTTTTTATTATTTCTTAGATTGGGTAAAGTTATATATTAAAAAAAGCAGAGTTTTAAGCTCCGCTATTTAACATGATTAAGATAAAGCTTTAAATAATATTATTGCGCTATTAGCTATAATGATAATGGCTATTATTCTTAGGATGTTTATAGTAGTTTTCTTTGGATTCTTTGTCTTAATAGATAATATTGCATCTGGCTTTAGGATAGCAAGAATTCCTAAGAGAGAAAATACTAGAGTAACTCCTAAATCTGTTCCACTTAAATCTTCCTTAGGTTCTATCCATAAATAATTTTTTATTGAGTCCCAAAGCTGTGAGAAAAAGGTCTTAGCTTTATCACTTTCCAGGGTTTCTTTTAATTTGCTTGCAACATTGTTTAACTGATTTTGAAGTTTTTTAAAATCTAGTCCTAGGTCATTGATCTTAACCATCAAGGCGGTAATCTTATCAATATCTTCCTTGCTTAAACTATAATTATAGCTATCAGTAATATCTTCTACTATTTCTTTTATTTCACCTTCAGTTTTAGGCTTTTCTTTTATTACTTCCCTTTTAATTTCGTTTATTAATCCAGCAGCTTTATCTTTGCCTATTTTGTCACCTAATTGTCCAGTGACTACCAATTCTTCTGTAGCAGCTATTTTTTTATCTTCATCTATTTTCTCACCCTTGCTGCTGCTTTCAAAACCTTTTATTATTCCGGTAAGGGCCGCTGTCCCGGAAACCTTAAAGGGGGCACCTACCTTAACATTGGCATTTTCTATACCAGCAGTAATTAGAGCATTTCGTATCATGTTTTCATCAACCCAGGTTAGATTCTTTAAAGATATATTTAATCCGCCGCTGCTGGTAGGTTCTATATAAGAACAGGATATGGATCTATTTCCTATTTGCTCTTTTGGAGCTACACCGCTTAAGTATTTAGATTCCTCCTCAATTGTAATTTCGGTTATACTAACATCTTCCTTAGTAACATTAAAATATTTAAGCATTTCATCTTTTTGTTGATCCGATAAATCTGCACCTAAGGTAACAATAATAAAAGAATCAGCATTTACTTTATACAGTGGTATGCCTATTACTAAAGAGATAATAAGCAGTCCCAAGAGTAATCTACTTATAATTTTCTTTAATTTCATACTTCCATTCTCCTTTATTATGTATTAATGTATTAAACTATATTTATGTACAATAATATATATATACATAAGTTTAAAAAAATGATAATAGAAACTCGGATCATAAAATACATCTATCATAAATTGCACAGGGAGCTTTATTAATGTTTCTTTTGCTAAAGTGAAATTAATATGCCTTGTATAGATATAAATAATACAATTGCGATTAATATAGATGCTAAATCTTTTCCTAGACATATAAAAATAAATTCTAAAATTAACAGGGCAATAGATGTTATAAGGAAGGAGTTTTCAGCAGCTTTTCCTCTTATCATAATTTTACGTTCGTCATTTTCTTCTATCTTTAAATCTTTATCAGATTCCACCAAAACATTTACAGAAAGAAAAATAAATAATATAGCTGCACAGATTAAAATCAGACCAGTTACTTTAAGTACAACTATAATTCCAGTGGAAAGTTGTAAGTCGAATTTTTTATTTGAAGCAGCTATGTTTATAGTTGAAAATCCTAAAATATATAATAGCGCACATAAAAAAGCATATAATTTTGATTTACTTTTCATTTTCATTAATCTCCTTATAAATAAATATTTCTTCAATTCTTTTATTAAAAAACTCTGCAATTTTAAAGGCCAATTCCAAAGATGGATTGTATTTTCCCTTCTAAATAGTAAAAATTGCAACGGATGTCAAGTTTGCTTTACACTTTATTGAAAAAATATAGTTTAACAATTTCTTTTATTAATATAGTTTATACGACAAAAATATTAACTTTACGACCTTTATATGAATATTATGATATAAAGTAATATACTTGAGGTGAGTCTTTATGTATTCTTATAACTCTATATCTAGCGTGCTATTTGCCATATTAGCTTCTTCAATGACAGCCATAAGAGTAGCTTTTCCTGATGTGTATAAAGGACTTGTTAATATAATAGAATCTAATAAAGTTCTAGATCAGGATGATAATGAACTAGCAACTGGTACTGGAAGTGAAGAGTTAGATAGAATAATAGCAGAAGCAGGATATGCCTATGATCCAAAGCAAGATATATTTTATTCAATTATGGATCCTTGGCAGAAAGAAATGGGCTACTGTAGACTCTATGACGAGGCTGCTGCTCCTATGGGCATGATTGTAGATTGCGAACCAATTTACTTTGAATATGATGGCAGGAAATGGTTGATTGAATTTTGGAAGGGACAATTTGATCTAGTTACCGGTTGTGAGATTGGAGTTTATAATACAAGTGAACCTGAATTAAATATTCCAGGATTTTTTACTGGCACCTTCTATAAGGCAGCAGGAGAAGAAGATTTATTAGAAATGTCCTATGTATTATATAAAAATGGTAAAAAACTCTTTGAGAGAAAGGATAAACATTGATGGCTAAGTGGTTTTAAGCTTGGGGAATTTTCAGAGCCCTCAGAGCTTTCTGCAGATATAAGTATTACTTTAAAGGATGAAGAAATGAGAGATGCCTTTGTAGAAGGAGTGAAAAGGGCAGGATATTCAGAAAAAGAAATTTCAATTATTAATAATACCGTTAGCTTAAAATTTGACAAGCCACGTACAGAGCAGCCTTTGTCAAGAACTGCTGTTACCGATTGGGTTATACAAAGAAAGAATGAATTGCTTTGCAATACCTATCGGAATTTAACTAGAGATTATACCAACCTAAGAGATAAAATAAGAATAGTTCAACAAAGAGTGCCAAATATATATTTAAAAATTTTAAATATGGGTAAAAGTAGGCAACTATTTAAGGCCTATGATAGGATTAAGGATTATTTGAATTAATGATTTATAGGTGTTGTAAAACTACTGATTGAGTAGTTTACAACACCATTACTTTGATATGAAAAGATTAAACATTCAAATTTTATCTATGCGAAACTATATTAATACTACACTTATAATAATTATTTAATCTGCAATTCCAATGTTTATATAACCAATACTTTTTTTTAATAATTCAAATACTGGATTAGTTATTTTATCATAAAGCAAGTGTACAAGCCAACAAATAAGATAAATACCAATGCAGGATATTAGCAAATGCAATATCATAAGCAAGGGATTAGCTGCAGCAAACTTTTGAACATTTAACTTTCCTAGAAAAGAATTATGAAGCAAAAACACTGTAAAGCTAGCTTTAGCCAATGAATTTATTATTAAACTAGGTTTCATTTTTATATTTTTAAATATAAGAAATAGTACGATAGCTTCTGTAATAATTAATGGATTACAATAAGACCAAGCAGTTTTTTCATTAAAATAGCCTATTACATCATTTAATCTTGACCAACCAGTAATTAATACAATACACATAATAAGTATTAACCACAGATTACTTTTCTTTACCTTAATATCATTTATTCTAATATAAGCTCCAATAATATAAACAAGCATAAAGTTAATTATTGAATAGCCCCATTGGCTACCATACATTCCTACTGAGCTTAATCCATACCATTGTTCTGACCGTAATTCTCCAGCAAGGTCAACTAATGTAGGATAAATTGAAAAAAGGATAAAAATGATAAGTAAGAGCTTTTTAAAGTTGCTCTTTGATAGCATTGATAAGGCTACGTTTATAAATGGTGATATTATATATAAAGCAATATACAAGATAACAAACCAATTTGCAGGTATCAATGATAATGCAAGACTCTTAAATGAAAAAATAGTTCTTCCTAAAACACATCTTAGCAAGTAAATTACTAAAGAAAAGGCCATTACTTGAATTATCAATTGAATTGGTTTTATTAGATTTCTCTTATTTGATTTACACATAAAATATCCGGAAATAAGAACAAATAAATTAACAGCACAAGCAAACAAAGTTTCCAGAATGTATAAAATATAAAAATTTACACTTCCCTGGACAGCATACATCAATCCTCCACCAAAAATAGGATTATTATAATGGAGTACAATTACGCCCATCATGCTTAAAACCCTCAATAATTCAATATTAGATTCTCGAGCTACTCTGTTGTTTTTCAAATTCTTCACCTCAAGTTAATTTAATAAAAACTTCTTCAGTTAATTTTCAATCTTTTTTCATAATACATTTAGAAAAGACAAGTTGTCAAGCAGATTACTTTATTCGACAATATATCAAAATAATTCTGTAGTGTTATTGTACTTCATTTAAGATAAATTATTTATGTTTTATATAAAAGTTCTTTTTAATATAAAATAGAAAAGGTTCTGTTAAATTAGGCATAAGAATATATTTAAATATTAGATTAATTTGCTTTATTAGTAGGAGGATATAGTGGATTCCTTAAAGCATATTTCCAAGGTTTTTCGGTCGGCAGAAGAAGTTGCCTTTGATGATAGTTCTAGAATTGTATTAATGAGTGACTGCCATAGAGGTGATGGAAATTGGAATGATGATTTTTCAAGGAACCAAAATATTTATTTTGCAGCCCTAACCTATTATTATGAAAGATCCTATACTTATATTGAAATTGGAGATGGTGATGAACTTTGGGAAAACAAAAGATTTTCAGATATAGTACGGGTTCATAGTGACGTGTTTTGGCTTTTATCGAAGTTTTTTGAGAGGAAAAGATTATATTTAATATATGGAAACCATGATATGGTTAAGAGAAATTGTAAATTCGTAAAAAGTAATTTATATCAATACTTTGATGAGCGTAAAAAAGAGTATGTTCCTTTGTTTGAAAATATAAAAGTTCATGAGGGATTGATTCTAAAGCATAGGTTTGATAAATATAAAATATTTTTGATACATGGACATCAGGTAGAATTACTGAATAATGAATTATGGAAGTTAGCTAGGTTTCTAGTTCGTTACTTCTGGAGGCCATTGAATTTTTTTGGAATAAATGATCCTACAAGAACTGCGGAAAGCTATCCTAGAAAACATGCTGCAGAAAAGAAGCTTATTGAATGGGTAAAGAAAGAAAAGCAAATGCTAATAGCAGGACATACCCATAGACCTATGTTTGCTGAAGTTGGTGATCCTTTATATTTTAATACTGGCAGTGGGGTTCATCCTAGGTGTATAACTACAATAGAAATTAATTGTGGTCAGATTGAATTGGTAAAATGGTATATTAACACTAAGAAAGATGGAACCTTATTTATTGATAGGAAGGTATTAGCTGGACCTATAAAACTTAAAGATGCAGTAGAAAAGTACTTTTAGTAATGAATTGTTAAAATATGTAATAACTTGATGTAAGGAATGATATATAAACTATATATAAAGTATGCTATAATAATATTTAACTTGAACATTATACTAACTACTAAGTTACTTTAAGGCATAAAAAGCAATAGATATAAAGGAGCGATATTATGGAGAGTGAAGTACAAAAAATAACAGGGGTTCAAATAAAAAAAGGGAAGAGACTATTAATTGTTGCAATGATTATAATTTGCTCTTTACTTGCTTTTTATCTATCCGCGTCCATATATTTTGTTAAACATTTTTATTTTGGATCAGAAATAAACTCTATTAATGTGTCTGGAAAAACAGTAGAGGAAGCTGAAGGTGTTGTAATGGACATGCTTCAAAAGTATACTCTATATTTAGAAGGTAGACAAGGTCAAAAAGAAAGTATTAATGGTAAGGATATAGGGCTAAAACATAATTCGAAAGAAGATATCCAAAAAATCAAGGATAAGCAGAACCCCTTAGGTTGGATTTTAGGTGTTTTTTCTGCTAAAAATTCTTTTATTGAAGTGACCTTTGATGAAAAGCTACTTCAGGAGCAAATAGACAAGCTTTCTTACTTTGATGAAAAGAATATAGTAGAACCTATAAATGCTAAAGTGGAGTTTAAGGATAATGGATATGTAATAATAGAGGAAGTGAAGGGCACTAAAATAAAAAAAGATGTAATACTATCTAAAATAAAAGAAGCAATACTTAAAGGTAAATCATCCATAGACCTGGATAAGGAAGGATGTTATGAAGAGCCTAAGTATACTACCAATTCTAAAGAAATTCTAGAGCTTAAGAAAATTTTAGATAAGTATGTAGCTACAAAAATTACTTATACTTTTGGAGAAAGTAAGGAAGTTTTAGATGGCGCAATAATTAATAAATGGCTAACAGTAGATGATAATTTACAGATTTCTATTGATGAAAATCAGGTAAGAGTATATGTAGATTCATTGGCTATGAAGTATAATACAGTAGCAAAGAAAAGAGATTTTGTAACATCTTCAGGAAAAAACATAACTGTCAGCGGTGGAAATTATGGCTGGTCAATCAATAAACCTAAAGAGGTGCAAGACATAATAGCATCTGTAAAAGAAGGACAAAATATAACAAGAGAAGCATCCTTTTATCAAAGAGCAAATGCCTATGGTAGTAATGATATTGGTAACACTTATTTAGAAGTAGATTTAAGCAAACAACATATATGGTATTATAAAGAGGGTAAACTCATAGCTGATGGGGATGTGGTAACCGGTAATATAAGTAAAAATTATGGAACACCTACCGGTGTTTATACCTTAGCTTATAAGCAGAGGAATGCAGTGCTTAGAGGAGAAGATTATGCAACACCAGTAAGTTATTGGATGCCTTTTAACGGAAATATAGGATTACATGATGCTTCCTGGAGAGATGCTTTTGGTGGTGAAATATATAAAACTAAGGGTTCTCACGGTTGTGTAAATGCTCCACCAGCTTTGGCAAAAACTATATATGAAAGTATTGAAGCGGGAACCCCTGTAATTTGCTATAACTAATTCTCCTAAAGACATGTTGGAAAATTTAAAAGAAGATTTAATAAAAGCTGAATACAAATATATCCCAGTAATATATTAGAAAATATGTTGACACTGATTTTATGACATGTTAAAACATTATTTATTATTATAAATATAGAGATAAGTTTTAAACTCCATAGTTTTTATGGAGTTTTCTTATTTCATGAATTTTCTAAATATTTTTTATATAGGGGGGTCCTTATGATTAGGGTAAATGGCATTTCAAAGGAATTTATATCCGCTAAAAAGTATCCAGGCCTCAAGGGTGCTATAAAAGGATTGTTTACAAGAGAAAAGGTTAGAAAGGTAGCTGTGGATAATGTTTCCTTTCACATTAAAAAGGGAGAAATTGTAGGTTATATAGGAAGTAATGGTGCTGGTAAATCTACTACCATAAAGATGATGACAGGAATTTTAAAGCCTACATCAGGAACTTGTTTGGTTGGAGGCATAGATCCAAGTAAAGAAAGGAAAGCTAATGCACAGCAAATCGGTGTTGTTTTTGGACAAAGAACACAGTTGTGGTGGGACTTGCCCTTAAGTGAGTCTTTTGTGGTTCTGAAAGAAATTTATGGAGTAAGTGATAAGCACTTTGAAGAGAGAATGAAATTCCTTAATGAAGTATTAGGATTAGAGGATTTTATTCATAGTACCGTTAGAACCTTATCCTTAGGACAAAGAATGAGAGCAGATCTAGCAGCAGCTTTGTTACATAATCCTAAAGTTTTATACTTAGACGAACCTACCATTGGCTTAGATGTAGTAGTAAAAGATAAAATAAGACAGGCCATAAAGGATATAAATCAGAAATATGAGACAACGGTTGTTTTGACAACCCATGACCTAGGTGATATAGAAGAACTATGTAACAGAATTATAATTATTGACAATGGTAAGCTTATTTATGATGGTACCGTTGAAGAACTTAGAGATAAGTTTGGTATCAAAAGGACAATTGAAATTGAAGTGAAAAATGTAGATAAAATTAAAGATATTAATTATAATCAATACTTTAATTTAAGAGAGGAAGACTTAACCTTGGATATAAATGGAAATAACTTGAATTTTAGCTTTAACAAGAATTTAATAGAAGTTTCTAAAATAATATCTAAGGTTATGTCCGATACAGAAGTAAAAGATATTAAAATTAAAGAGACTGATCTTGCAGAGATAGTAAAAGAAATATATGTACATGGAATATGATAGGAGGGCTTTAAATGAAAAGGTTTTTTAAGGTATATTGGCCCTTTTCCCTTAATGTAATAAAGACTGCCTTATCTTATAAAGGAAGATTTTATTTATTTATGTTAGGGGGATTATTTACTGCTTTTATTAGCTATTTCTTATGGATGGCCATATATGGTAATTCCAGCAGTAATGTGTTGGGCGGATTTACAAAAAATGAAATGATTATATATGTGTTTATATCATATATAACAGCTCATATAAGTACTATTAGTATATCCTGGGATGTGGCAGATGATGTTATGCAGGGGACCATAGCTATGAACTTAATAAAGCCTATTGAATATAGATGGAGACTACTTGCTCAGGCTTTTGGACAAATGGTTTATAGAATGCTTTTCCCTTCAGTAATAATTTGGGGTACTCTAGAATTATATAAATTCAAGTCTTTGGGAATAGGCTTTACTCCTATATGGAATATTGTTCTCTTTTTCCTTAGTACTTTTATGAGCTTTTTAATATTTGTCTTGTTTGACTTCTGTTTTGGAATGATATCCTTTTTTACAACTTATTTTTGGGGAGCTAATATAATTAAGAATTGCATATTAAATTTTCTAACAGGAGCTCTTATACCACTAAGTTTCTTTCCTGCTGTATTGCAAAAAGTATTTGATTATCTTCCTTTTGCTTCAATGAATTATGTACCGGTAATGATTTATCTTGGTAAATATAGCAGAAATGAAATTGTTTTCGTATTAGTAAAACAAGCTGCCTGGGTAATAATTCTTTACATATTAGGTAGTGCTATTTGGCGTAAAGTTACTAAGAGATTGATAGTTTTGGGAGGTTAATAATGAAAGAATTTAAAAGGTATGTAAGATTGTATATTGTTTTTGTAAAGCAATTTACTAAGTCAATAATGCAATCTAAGGTGGATTTTTTTATTGGATTATTTGGTTTTCTATTAACACAAGCTACTGGAATAGCATTTTTGTACTTAGTCTTTCAGCAAATTCCAAAACTTAATGACTGGACTTTCGAACAACTATTATTCATTTATGGATTTGCACAGATACCAAGAGGTATAGACCATTTACTTACAGATAATTTGTGGATTTTAGCCTGGAAGCTCGTTGTAACTGGTCAGTTTGATAAATATATGCTTAGACCTATGAATCTCTTTTTTCAAGTGATTTGTGACAGATTTCAAGCAGATGCCTTAGGAGAATTGATTGTAGGTTCTATCTTAGTAGGAATTTCAGCTTCAAAAGGGGTAATAGTTTGGAATGTTTCAAATATTATACTTTTCATAATTTCTATTTTCTTAGGAGCAGTTATATATACATCAATAAAGTTATTTTTTGCTTCTACCGCTTTTTGGTTCAAGGATAGTTCTCCATTTTTACAAACAGCCTATAATATATCCGATTTGGCCAAGTATCCATTAAGCATTTATCCTAAACCTATTCAGTTTATTATATCTTATATTTTGCCCTTTGCTTTTGTAGCCTATATACCAGCTAAATACTTTTTAGTGGGCGGAAGAGTTCTAAATACTATTTTCTTGGAGGGAGTAATTGCCTTAGTGCTTTGGATTATTTCATATGGACTATTTAAAAAGGGTGCAAGTATCTACGAAAGTGCAGGTAATTAGGTTTTAATTGTAAAATATATAGAATATGTTGGCATAATTAAAAAAATTGTGTATAATATTGCTTATGAACATAATTCTATTTATGCAATGTTTGTCTTTTTAAGTAACCGACGTATTAAGTAGCTAATCTTTTAAGTCAATGTTTTTTATGAAAGGTTGGTCTAAATGAATTTAGAGAAGATGGCACTAATAAATGAGGAAGCTATACGACAAAACCAATATCCTGGTAGAGGTATAGTAATAGGTATGACTCCAGATGGAGAAAATTATGTACAAGTTTACTGGATTATGGGAAGAAGCCAAAATAGCCGCAATAGAGTTTTTGAGTTAGAAGGTAGATATGTAAAAACTAAAGCTTTTGATCCTGCTAAATTGGAAGATCCAAGTTTAATTATTTATTATCCAGTGAAAGATATTAATGATAAGCATATTGTTACAAATGGTGATCAAACAGACACTATTTATGATTACCTTAAAGAAGGAAAATCTTTTGAGGATGCATTAAATACGAGAGAGTTTGAACCGGATGATCCTAATTACACTCCTCGAATTTCTGGTTTTATTGACTGTACTCCAGGGAAGGCTGCATACGGTATGTCTATACTAAAAACTATAGATAACAACAAGGATCTCTCTGTTAGAAGTTATTTTTATTATGGTAGCTTTATAAAGGGCTATGGCCATTGCATCCATACATATAAGGAAGATGGCAATCCTATACCTTCCTTTGTTGGTGAACCTTTTGTTGTAAAGTTAGAGAATGATATTGAAAAAAATGCAGATTATTTTTGGAATTTATTAAATGAGGAAAATAAAATTTCTTTGTTAGTAAAATATATCAATGTTAAAGATAATAGTGTGAAATTTAAAATCATAAATAAAAATAAGTAGTATAAAAATAAAATAATATTATGAATCATACAATGTTAATAGCACACTTATCGAAAGATAAGGTCGCAAAGCCATGGGTCTAAAGGAGTAATACTCCTATGATTGCCAGGTTGCCAAAAGTATGTTAAGTTAAATTAAATCTTAAAAATATTTTGGCACCCTTAAGGGTGCTTTTTATTTTCCATAAACTAGCTCCATTGTCAAATTTAACTTATACATATCTTTTTAAAAACAGTATTATGAAAAGATAGGTGAAAAAATGCGTAAGAAAAAAATGGAAGAACTTCGTAAAGTGATTAATAATATGATATGTTCTGAGGATTGTGATTATAATAAGTTAGTGGAGTTAAGTCAAGAATTGGATGTGTTAATAGTAGAAGATATAAAAATTAGTATGTACGTTAAGAAAGTGCTAGGCTGTGAACTTTCTGAGCAATTTAACAATTTAATAAATAAAGTAGAACTTGTTCAAGATGATTATAAATATGTTCGAATTGTAGATCCTATTAACAAGGAGGTTTTATCACTTAAGGGTGATAAAATAGAAAAAAATCAATTTGAGTGTTATAAATTTTGGGGTAGAGAAAATCCTTGTGAATATTGTGCATCTATAAAGGCATGGCAAGAATGTAAAGTGAAAATTAAGATAGAAAATATTGACAACAACATATATATTTTAACTTCGGTACCAATATATATAAATGATAAGTATTTAATATTAGAATTAGTAAAAAAGGTTACTAATAGCTTTTATGAAGAAAAAATCTCTAAAGTTAATTTAAAAAGTTCTATAGATAGAGAATATTTTAATGAAAAGTTGATAAATGATGAATTAGTAAGTCTCTACAATAGAAAACTTATAGATGAAAGCTTTCAACTAGAATTAGTAAATGAAAATATTAATAATTAATTGAAATATATAATGAATGGCTGTTTTTATAGAGTCAATAACCATAATTTAGATAGTACTACTAGGTTTACAGACCTAGTATTTTTTATGTCTTTATAATGTTTTAAAAGCAATAGTAAAAATAATTTAAATAATTGAGAATAAATCTCAAAAAGAACCTTGACTAAATATTAACAATACAATATACTAAAAGTGAAGAAAATGAGAATCGTTATCAATCATACTAAGAAAGAAGTGATTAAAATATGATGCCTTTAACTATGGCAAGAATTGGTGAGATTAATTCTATAAAAAAAGTTGGCGGTAAGGAAGAAACAAAAAGATTCCTGGAAAAGTTGGGTTTTGTCCCAGGAAGTGTTGTGACAGTTGTTTCTGAAACTACAGGAAATATAATTGTTAATGTTAAGGATTCTAGAGTAGCTATTGGACAGGATATGGCTAAGAAGATAATGATATAAATTCAAAGAAAGGTGATGACATGAAAAGCTTAAAAGAAACTAAATGTGGTGAAACTGTTAAAGTTGTTAAGCTTAATGGAGAAGGTCCTGTTAAGAGAAGAATTATGGATATGGGCATAACAAAGGGAACGGAAGTTTATGTTAGAAAGGTAGCTCCTCTAGGAGATCCTATTGAAGTTACAGTTAGGGGATACGAATTATCTCTTAGAAAAGCCGATGCAGAAATGATAGAAGTTGAATAAAAATATAGAATAGGGGTTTTAAAATGGTAGTAAAAGTAGCATTAGCTGGAAATCCTAATAGTGGTAAAACCACTTTGTTTAACTTGTTAACTGGATCTAATCAGTTTGTTGGAAACTGGCCTGGGGTTACAGTGGAGAAAAAGGAAGGAAGACTAAAGGGATATAAAGATGTAGTAATTATGGACTTGCCTGGTATTTATTCCTTATCACCTTATACGCTAGAAGAAATAGTAGCTAGAAATTACCTTATAAATGAAAGACCAGATGCTATAATAAACATTGTTGATGGTAGTAACTTAGAGAGAAATCTTTACCTTTCAACACAACTTATAGAACTTGGAATACCTGTAATTATGGCAATTAACATGATGGACGTGGTAAGAAAAAATGGAGATAAAATACATATAGATAAGTTAAGTAAAAACTTGGGATGTGAAATAGTAGAAATCTCAGCTTTAAAAGAAGAGGGAATAACTAACCTAATTGAGAAGGCTGTTAATCTTGTCAATAGCAAGAAAAAAGTTTCCATAGTACACAAATTTAGCGATTCCGTTGAAAACATAATTAAAGATGTTGAAGAAAAATTGGACAACCAAATTCCACAGGAGCAAAAGAGATTTTTTGCTATAAAACTTTTGGAAAAGGATGAAAAAATATATACACAACTTAAGAAGGTTCCAGATGTATCTGAAGATATAGAAAAGCTAGAATCACTTATGGATGATGATGTGGAAAGTATAATTACTAACGAAAGATATGAGTATATTACATCCATTATTAAAGATTGCTATACAAAGAGTAGAAAAGAAAAACTTACTACTTCTGATAAGATAGATAGAATCGTTACAAATAGAATTATGGCTCTTCCAATTTTTGCAGCGATTATGTTCCTTGTTTATTATATTTCTATAACAACAGTAGGAACATGGGCTACAGACTGGGTTAACGATGGAGTATTTGGGGAAGGTTGGTCATTTTTTGGATTAGAGATACCCGGTATTCCTGCATTAATAGAAGCTGGACTTAATTCTATAGGTTGCGCAGACTGGTTACAGAGCTTGGTACTTGATGGAATTGTAGCTGGTGTAGGAGCTGTTCTAGGTTTTGTTCCACAGATGTTAATACTATTCTTATTTTTAGCCTTTTTAGAAAGCTGCGGTTACATGGCAAGAGTAGCTTTCATTATGGATAGAATATTTAGAAAGTTCGGTTTGTCAGGGAAATCCTTTATTCCAATGTTAGTGGGTAGTGGTTGTGGCGTTCCTGGTATCATGGCTTCAAGAACTATTGAAAGTGATAGAGATAGGAAAATGACAATAATGACAACAACTTTCATACCTTGTGGTGCTAAGTTGCCAATAATAGCATTAATTGCAGGTGCTTTATTTGACGGTGCTTGGTGGGTAGCTCCTAGTGCTTACTTTGTTGGAATAGCGGCCATAATTATATCCGGTATTATTTTAAAGAAAACTAAAATTTTCGCTGGAGACCCAGCACCTTTTGTAATGGAACTTCCTGCATATCATATGCCGACAGTTAGAACTGTTTTAAAGAGTATGTGGGAAAGAGGATGTTCCTTTATTAAGAAGGCAGGAACTGTTATACTATTATCAACGGTTGTAATTTGGTTCACAGAAACTTTTGGTTTCACAAATGGATCCTTTGGTATGGTAGAAGATATGAATAACAGCTTATTATCATACTTAGGAGGTATTTTGGCACCGTTATTTAAACCTCTTGGATGGGGAGAGTGGAAATCAGCAGTGGCTGCCATTGCAGGTTTAGTAGCAAAAGAAAATGTTGTAGGAACCTTTGGGGTTTTATATGGTTTCGCAGAAGTGGCAGAAGACGGTGCAGAAATTTGGGGAACATTAGCAACAAGCATGACAACAATAGCTGGTTACTCCTTCCTAGTATTTAACCTTCTTTGCGCACCATGCTTTGCTGCAATGGGAGCTATTAAAAGAGAAATGAATAATGCAAAATGGTTCTGGATAGCTATTGGTTATCAGACATGCTTTGCTTATATTGTATCCTTATGCATTTATCAAATAGGAACATTTATAGGAACAGGAATCTTTAGCTTTGGAACACTAGTAGGCTTTGTAGCGGTGATAGCTATTTTATATCTACTATTTAGACCTAATAAGCAAGTGGAGAAAGTTTCTGTCAAAGCCGTGAATGAAGCTAGATAATAAAGTTTAATATTTGAGCAGACATCTTACTATACATTAATTATAGTAGAGAAGTCTGCTTAATTTAATAAAGAAAGGAATGTTGAATTATGGGCACTGTTGTAGTTGGAGTAGTTGTATTTGGAGTTGTGGGCTTTTCTGCATATACTTTAGTAAAGAATAAAAGAAGAGGAAAATCTATACAGTGTGGTCAAGATTGTAAACATTGTGGGGGAGGATGTCACTAAATTTTTAAAGGTATTTGGAGGGTATATATGAGGAAAAACGGATGCTATGAAGGAACAAAAATGAAAAAAGAAATAATTATAGAAAAACTGAAAGAAAAAGGATTTCGAATTACAAAGCAAAGATTACTTATTTTAGATATTATTTTAGAAAGGGAGTATACTTGCTGTAAAGAAATCTATTATACTGCATCTTCTATAGATAAAAGCATCGGTTTGGCTACAGTATACAGATTACTAAATACCTTAGAAGAAATAGGAGCAATCAAGCGACAAAATATATATAAAATCGGTAATTCGGAATGCGATAAACAGAAAGACAACTGTACTGTAGTTTTGCATAATGATAAGACCTTTAATTTGTCGCCGGAGCAATGGGAGGAAGTAATAACAGCAGGTTTGAAAGCTTGCGGGTATATGGATTAAAATTATAGTAATAAAAAATATTATTATAAGAAAAGCTAATAGAGAAATATAAAAATAAAAGTTTCTTATAGCGAGGTGGACTTTAATGGCTGCAGCAAGAAGAACTGATGAAATGGGCAATGCCCATTTTCAAAAAAATATTAAAAAATCTAAAAATGATAAAGATGCTCCAATACCCAAGGCAGAAATACGTAAAAAGCATAATGAAGAAAATCATATATCTAATCCAAGGTAGCTTCCTATAGGACTTCTTTATGGAGTCCTTTTCTTTATTGGATTTATTCTTTATGCTTGCCACTTCATATTATAAAGTTCATAATATACAATATAAATACTAATAGCAAAAGAAAATATTAAATTTAGGAGGAATATAAATGGCATTCAAAGACTACAAATACGAAAGACCAAACTATGAAGAAATTAAGCAGCAATTATCATTATTGATTAATGAACTTTGTAAGGCAGATAATGCAGAAAAGCAATATGATATTATAAAGAAAATCAATGAGATCAGAAATAGAAACGAAACTATGTATAATCTGGCTTACATAAGGCATACCATCGATACTAAAGATAAGTATTATGATGAAGAAAAGAATTACTGGAATGAATATTTGCCACTCTATGAAGAATTAAATTCACAATTTTATAAAGCACTGGTTCAATCAAGGTTCAGAGCAGAACTTGAAGAAAAACTAGGAAAACAGTTTTTCAACTTGGCAGAATTAACTATCAAATCATTTTCTCCAGAGGTAATTGAAGATCTTCAAAAAGAAAATAAGTTAGTATCTGAGTATGTTAAACTTATAGCTTCCGCTAAAATTATGTTTCAAGGAGAGGAAAGGACTTTAGCAACTTTAGCTCCCTTTACACTAAGTAAGGATAGAGAAGTTAGAGAGAAAGCTTCTAAAGCTAAATATGATTTTTTTGTTGAAAGGGAAGCTGAAATAGATAGAATTTATGATGAACTTGTAAAAGTTAGAACAAAAATAGCTAAGAAACTAGGTTATAAGAATTTCGTAGAATTAGGCTATATAAGAATGAAAAGAAGTGACTATAATCCAGAAATGGTAGCCAATTTTAGAAAACAGGTTGAAAAATATATAGTTCCAGTAGCTTCAAAGCTCTATGAAAGACAAAGAAAAAGACTTGGATTAGACACCTTAACTTATTACGATGAAAAGTTCGAATTTTTAAGTGGCAATGCTAAACCTAAAGGTAGTGCAGAATGGATACTTGATAAGGGAAAAACTATGTATTCTGAATTATCAGCTGAAACTAAAGAGTTTTTTGATTTTATGGTGGAAGAAAATTTACTTGACCTCATTGCAAAACCAGGTAAAGCCGGTGGTGGATACTGTACTTATATACCAGATTATAAGGCTCCCTTTATATTTTCTAACTTTAATGGCACCTCCGATGATATAAAAGTATTAACTCATGAAGCTGGTCATGCTTTTCAAGTATACTCTTCTAGATGGATTGAGTTACCTGAGTGTAATTTTCCGACTAATGAAAGTTGTGAAATACATTCTATGAGCATGGAGTTCTTTACTTGGCCTTGGATGGATTTGTTCTTTCAAGAAGATGCAGATAAGTATAAGTTTATTCATTTAGGTAATGCGGTTAAATTTATTCCTTATGGTGTGACAGTGGATGAATTCCAGCATTTTGTCTATGAAAATCCTGAGGCAACTCCAGAAGAAAGAAAAAAGGCTTGGAGAGAAATTGAAAAGAAATATCTTCCTCACAAGAACTATGAAGGTTGTGACTTTCTAGAAAGAGGTGGCTGGTGGTTCCAGCAATCCCACATATTTAAAACTCCATTTTATTATATAGACTATACTTTGGCTCAGATTTGTGCATTGCAATTTTGGAAGAAAGCACAGGAAAACAGAGAGAAAGCATGGGAAGATTATGTAAAACTTTGTAAGATTGGAGGAACAAAGTCCTTTTTAGAATTAGTAGACTATGCAAATTTAATTTCACCTTTTAAAGATGGTTGTATTAGTTCTGTTATAGGAGATATTGACAAATGGCTAGAATCAGTAGATGACGCTGAATTTTAGGAGAGATTTCTATTGTAGGACTTTATTAAACGAAATAAAAATTTTAAAGGACGGTTAGGTAGAGCTAACCGTCTTTTTTACTAAAAGTAATTGGAATTGTTTTCATTATATGGTAATATAAATAATGTGAGGGGAAAAATATATTTTAATACATGAAATTATATAATTTAAATCTGTATAAAATGTATATATGATGTAAGGTATTATCTGACATTTTAATCTACAATTTGTATAATATGAGTATAATTATTCATTTATGCAATTAATCGACATCTATTGATTGTTTATGACAGTTATAGTAAAATATAAGAAAAATGCTTATTTTATTAATTATGGGGAGGTCTTAGTTGCTTTAATCTTATGTAGAATTTGCTTTACATAGTATGTAATTTGCAAAGCAACGGGAAATTCTTAATCTTTATCCAATCTTCTTAGATATGGTTTGCAAACGTTATATAGAATATATATAATTTTGGAGGGATTAGATGAAAAAAAAGGAGAAAAAAGGTTTTAAAAAAACTAAACAAGCTATTAAAAATAGATTGGAATTTACTATAAAACCGAAATCTATTAGGGGACAACTTACTTTCGCAATAATTATTTTACTATTATCATTTACCGTTATTATAGCAGTAGCCACCTCTTTTATTACTTCAAGAACTCTTACAAATAATGCTAGAAATAGTATGACCGATTCAGTAAGAGAATTAAATGATTATTTTTCATTATTATTTAATCAGATAACTGTTCAGGGCAATCAAATAGCTGTGGATAAATCAATGGTTCCTAAAAGTTATAATCTTTCTTCCATAGAGGATTCCATCTTTAATAAAGAATTATGTGGTCATTTAAGTACTATCAAGAATCTTAATAAAGGAATTAAACATATAACTATTGTTACTGATGATATAATCCTGTCAGATTCAGGTATTAAAGATCCAAAAAGTATTAGTAGCTTTAAAGATTGGGTGGAGAATATTAAGCAAAAAAGTATAAATCCATGGGTAGACGATTATCATGGTGATGTATTAGAGCAAGAGGAAGGTACAAGTTCGTCACTTGCTTATGTAAGGAAAGGACTTTCTGGTAATCATCTGTATATCATAGCTCTAAATGAAGATATTTTTGAAAAAGCATTAACTACTAACATATCTAAAAATGCCGCTGCTTATGCTATTACTCCTGGTGGAAAAGTGGTTTCTTCAGTAGGCTTTGAGAATGTGGATAAACCTGCTTATTTGGATGAAGTACTTAAGCAATCTGAAAATAATGAAAGAAGCACCTTTGAAACAAAAAATGGAAAGACAAAGATGTTAGTATCTTATATTAAATCTGATGACAACGATTGGACATATATAATTGCTGCTCCTAAAAATGAGCTTTTAGCTTCTGTAACATCTATTAATCTAACAATAATTATTGTTGCAGTTATATTTGTGATTATAGGTGTTATCGTAACAGTATTATATACATTTAGTTTCACTAAGGACTTATCAAAATTGAGTAAATCTATGTCTGAAGTAGAGCAAGGAAATTTAAATTTAGAAGTTAATAGTAAACGTAGTGATGAAATAGGATTACTAATTAGTAAATTCAACTCTATGCTCATTCAGTTAAAGAGGCTTATTTCTAATAATAAGAATATTTCTAACCAAGTTAGTGAATTTTCTAATAAGGTAGCAGAAATTTCAAATGAAAATACACTTTCTGCAAATGAAATTTCAGAGACAATAGCACAAATATCTGTTGGAATGTCAGATCAATCTGTAGAAGCAGAAAAGAGCTTAAAATTAGCCCTTGAGTTAACAGAAAAGATTAATAATGTGGTTTCAGCAACAAAATCAATTACTAGTATATCAAACCAAGTAAGTAACTTGACTAAAGAGGGTAAAAAGGTAGCAGACACCTTAACAGAAACTTCTGTAGCTAACAAGGAAATGGCCTCTAATGTAGTTTCAGAAATTAAAACTCTAAATCAGTCTGCTGAAGCTATTTACAGTATTACTAGAATGTTAAATGAAATATCCGACCAGACAAAACTTTTATCCTTAAATGCATCAATAGAAGCTGCTAGAGCTGGGGAAGAGGGAAAAGGATTTGCAGTAGTTGCAGATGAAATCAGAAAACTAGCAGAACGCTCTAGTAAAGCCACTAATGAAATAAATAAAATTATTGAAAAAATATCTGATCAATTGAAGCGTACCACCGATTTAATTATCGATTCTGGACATTCAACAGAAAGACAATTTAAAGCAGTAGAACAATCTACAGATATGTTTAACGAAATAGATTTATCCACAGAGATACTTACTCAAAATATTACAACTATTTCACAAGCTATAGATAATATTAACGATTATAAGGAACAGGTTATCAATAGTATTAGAACAATATCTGTGGTTTCTGAAGAAGCTGCAGCATCTACTGAAGAAGTATCTGCAGCAACTCAACAGCAATTATCATCTACTGAGAGTCTTAATGAAATGACTAAGCAATTATCAAATCTTGCAAATCAACTAAACAATGAAATAAGTAAATTTAAATTTTAAGAATAAAGTCCGTGGTTGAAAACCATGGACTTTATTTTTAGTATATTTATACATTATTATTTGACAAAATAATAACAATGCAATATATTTATTATGTAGAATGTGATATAATATATATAATATTGCAAGTTAAATTAAGAGATATTATTTAATTTTTTTCAACTATTTAGTCAAGTTTGTTGATCTATTGCTTAATATTTAGCATAAAAAACGTAACATATAAAATTTAAGAGGCCTAAGGATATATGAATTCAGTGTTATATTTTAGATATGAATAAATATAAGTAAATTTATAGTACAAGCTGTTTTATTTATTAATTTAATTAATAAATTATTATTCAGGATTTAGACTTAATTGCATAGAATTCCTTTGGGTTAACTATTAGCTAAAGCATTGTAATAATAAATTAATAAATAATTTATCTTAGTCTTATCATACATAATTTTAAAATTTATCATTGATTGGAGGAGTTTAAGTGTACAAAATAGTTAGCAAAAAGGAGCTTACTAATAATATATTCTTAATGGATATAGAAGCTCCTAGAGTGGCAAAGTCTGCAAAGCCTGGACAATTTGTTATTGTAAAAAATGATGAAAAGGGAGAGAGAGTTCCTCTTACTATAGCAGATTACGATGAAGAAAAGGGAACTGTTACAATTGTTTTTCAGGCAATTGGTAAGTCCACAAAGGAATTAGCTAGCTTTGAAGTTGGCTACGAAGTAGCGGATTTCGTTGGACCTCTAGGTCAACCTAGTGAGCTCATAAAGGAAAAAATAGAAGATTTAAAGAAAAAGAAAATTGTATTTATTGCTGGTGGAGTTGGCGCAGCACCAGTTTATCCACAAGTAAAGTGGTTACATGAACAGGGAGTAGAGGCTGATGTTATATTAGGAAGCAGATCAAAGAGCCTAATGATTTTTGAAGAAGAATTAAAAAAGGTAGCAGGTAATTTATATGTAGCTACAGATGATGGTACATATGGTTTTAAAGGCACAGGCTCAGATTTATTAAAGGATTTGGTAAATAATCAAGGTAAAAAGTATGATCATGCTGTTATTATTGGACCAATGATAATGATGAAATTTACTTCCATGCTAACTAAAGAGTTGGGTATACCAACTACAGTAAGCTTAAACCCAATAATGGTTGATGGTACTGGAATGTGTGGAGCTTGTAGAGTTACTGTTGGTGGACAAGTTAAATTTGCTTGTGTAGATGGACCAGAATTTGATGGTCATTTAGTAAATTATGATGAAGCAATGAGAAGACAGAATATGTATAAGACTGAAGAAGGAAGAAAAGAATTGAAGCGTATTGAGGGAGATACCCATCATGGTGGATGCGGACAATGTCACGAGGAGGAATAAAGAATGGATAGATTTAAGAGGGTGCCAATAGCAGAACAAGATCCAATTGTTAGAGCTACAAATTTTGATGAAGTATGTCTAGGTTACACTGAGGAGGAAGCTGTACAAGAAGCTTCTAGATGTTTGAATTGTAAAAAACCTGGATGTGTTACTCAGTGTCCTGTATCGATAAATATTCCAACATTTATTCAATACATTAAAGAGAGAGAGTTTGAAAAGGCAGCTAGGGTTATAGCACAATCTTCTGCTTTACCAGCTGTATGTGGTAGAGTATGTCCTCAAGAAAATCAATGCGAAGGAAAGTGTGTTTTAGGCATTAAAGGTGAAGCAGTAGCTATAGGAAAATTAGAGAGATTTGTTGCTGATTGGACAAGAGAAAACAATATAGATATAAGTGAAACTTTACCTCCTAATGGTAAGAAGGTGGCTATAATAGGTAGTGGTCCTGCAGGATTAACCTGTGCAGGAGATTTAGCGAAACTTGGTTATGATGTTACTATTTTTGAAGCATTACATGAACCCGGTGGAGTTTTAGTATATGGAATTCCAGAATTTAGACTTCCAAAGGATACTGTAGTTAAGCATGAAATTGAAAATGTTAAAAAATTAGGTGTTAAGATAGAAACTAATGTTATTGTAGGAAGAACTGTTACTATTGATTCCTTATTAGAAGAAGAAGGATTCCAAGCAGTATTTATTGGTTCTGGAGCAGGTCTACCAAAATTCATGGGCATACCAGGAGAAAATGCTAACGGTGTATTCTCAGCTAATGAATTTTTAACTAGAAATAATTTGATGAAAGCCTTCAAAGAAGGATATGATACTCCAATTAAGGCAGGCAAGAAGGTAGCAGTAGTAGGCGGAGGAAATGTTGCTATGGATGCTGCTAGAACTGCTAGAAGATTTGGTGCAGAGGTTCATATAGTATATAGAAGATCAGAATCAGAGTTGCCTGCAAGAGTAGAGGAAGTACATCATGCTAAGGAAGAAGGAATAATATTTGACCTTCTAACTAACCCTGTAGAAATTTTACAAGATGAAAATGGTTGGGTAAAAGGCATGAAATGTATAAGGATGGAGTTAGGTGAACCAGATGCATCTGGTAGAAGAAGACCAGTAGAGGTACCAGGTTCTGAATTTATATTAGATGTAGACACTGTGATAATGTCACTAGGAACTTCACCAAATCCTTTGATTGCTTCAACTACTGAAGGATTAGAAATTAATAAGAGAGGATGTATCGTAGCTGATGAAGAAGGACGTACATCTAAGATAGGCGTATTTGCTGGTGGTGATGCAGTTACAGGAGCTGCAACAGTAATATTAGCCATGGGCGCTGGTAAAAAGGCAGCTAAAGCTATAGATGAGTATTTATCAAACAAATAACATCTTCTAGAATTGATTATAAAAGCTATTTGCAATTTCAAATGCAAATAGCTTTTTGTATTTTATAAAACATTGTATTTTTATTCATTATCTAAGATGTTACATTGTGAGTGATGTTTAATGTAGCTCCGCCACCGTGAATAGTTGCATTATAAGTGCCTATATCTGTATCCCTTCCAACTACCCAACTGAAGCTAGCCATTCCATTAGAATCTGCTATACGCCATTGCTTTACAGGTATAATTTTACCTTTTACACTAAAGGAGCTTTCTATAGTATATCTTTCACCAGGCTTACCTTTGATTGTTATTAAACCAACTTCTCCCCGTTTTAGAGTGGTGATTGAACGAATAATAAATATTTGATTTTGATTATATTCTATTGTATTTACTTGAATCTCTTTAAGTAACTCATTAGATGTATTAGCTTTTACTGTATAATTGTTAAAAGTGATTCCAATGCAAATAAGTATAAGTGATAAAAATGTGTTTTTCATAATAAAATCACCTCTAAAAATTAATAGATATATTTAGAGGTTTCCATCTGTTCAAGTTTTTATACAGATAATTTTTAAGATGATATACAATAGAATCTAATTTAATTTAATCAAAATACCTATATTATTTTGACAAAATAAGTTGGTTTTTTAAATAAATTATTGCTATATATCACATAATGTAACATTCTGTAGTTTTATGAATATTATATAGTATAAACTAGTATTGAGGAGGTACAATATGAACAGTTGTGAATACGATAACTGCTTTGATGAAAAGGAAAAGGAATTCTTTGCAAAGTTTAAAGAAGTTGATAGAGTTTGCATAGGTCATCCTAAACCTTGTATAACTGCATTGCTTGAGGGCAGTGTTAAGGTAGAAGTAAAGGACAAAAAGGTTATTAAACACTGCGATGGTTTCAAACTTGTCGTTAAAGGTTGTAAATATATAAAAATAAGATACTGTTCCAATGATAAATGTGCTTGCAATAAGATTTTCGAGGATATTTTCGTAGTACCCTTTGAAAAAACTCTTGAATTCTGCGGATGCTATATGGAACTATGCGATTTAGACGTTTATGTTGATAAATGCTCTATGAAAAAGCTCAATAGCAGATGTGTGAGTGTAGAATCAGTAATTCATGTAGAGCCTTATTTTGAAGAGCCTAAATATGAATACTGGGACGATGATTGGGATTGCGAATGTAAAGTTGATTCTTGTTGCAAGAAAAAGAAGTAAGTTAGATTTGGGCCAGTGGACAAGCCACTGGCTTTTTTAGTTTAGAGAGAATACAATGTTAAAGGCACTATAGTCAAAAGTTATAGTGCCTTGGGTTATTCATCAATTATTAAATAATATAAGATAAAACTCCTTTATACTTGAAGACTTTTTCTATATATTTCTTCAATAACCAGAATATCTACTTCCTCTGGATGGTTTTTGAGCTTTGCTTTATTTTCTGCAAATTTACTAGCATATAATTTTACTTCTTCTTCTGTAAGTTTTAGGTTGACATTAAACAAGCTATCAAAGATATCTTTTAAGTCCTGTAAGTTATTTAACCCTAATATACTTAACATTTTGTTAATTTTGCTTTGATCTTTAAAGGACTTTAAGTATTCTATTGTTAAAACAGCATTAGCTAGACCATGAGGCAATTTTTTGTAATATGTAAGGGCATATCCCATGCCGTGAGGCAGTGATGTACCTGCTTGGGCAATGGACATTCCTGCAATAGTGGAAGCAAGCATAACTTTTTCTCTAAAGTCTTCTGATAAATCTTTATTTATTAAATTGGTAAAGCAATCTTTAAAAAGTTGGAAGCCCTTTTCTGCTAACATGTCTGAAAGTAAAGATGCGTTGCTATTTAAATAACTTTCCACTAGATGGGTAAAAGCATCTATTGAAGTATTGACAGTAATATCATAGGGTAGACCATATGTGAAACTACTATCCAAATAGGCAATAGTAGGGAAGATATTTTGTCCAAGATTTTTTTTAGTTTCTTCACTATGTACTGTAACTATACTGTAAGGGGTAACCTCAGAACCTGTACCAGATGTAGTAGGAACTGCCACTACTGGTAAGCTTTCTAGTGTATCGCTGCTAAAGATATTAGATTTGTTAATATGAGGATTTTTTATAAATACTGCAATAGCCTTTGAGGCATCTAAAGGAGAACCGCCTCCTATTCCAATTACAAAATCAACCTCTAAATTTTTACCTAAACTTGCTGCCTTTTCTATGGTCTCTAAAGAAGGATTTTCCTCTACATCATCGAAAAGGTGGTATCTTATATTCAAGTCATCTAAAGCCTTTATCATAGCTTGCAGTGAGCCGTTCTTTTTTGAAGAGTTTTTTCCTGTAATAATTAAGGCGTTGTTGCCAAGCTTTAACAGAGCATTTTTATTTTTTTCAATACAGCCTCTTCCGAAATAAAGCTCAGTTGGCATAGAATATTTAAACATCATTTGTAACACTCCTTTCATGGATAACCCATTATGTAAGTAACTTTATTATAGCACTAACTTATTTAAATTGTAATATAAACAAGGGATATATATGCTTTTAATAATAGGATTTGCAAAAGGAAGCTTTCATTTCTTTAAGAAAATATGTTGTGGGTTTGCAAGGTTTAAATTAAAAAGAAATTGAGATTCAGTAAGGCTGAATCTCAATTGAATGTTTTAGATACAGTAAAAGTATGGGAAATTAAAGATTATACTTTTTTGTATTTTACTGTAGTATTTGCATTATCATTTTGAACTATCACATTACTGAAAACATTATTTTCAACTTCTGTTTTAAAAATTTTACCGTCCTCCGCATGTTCTTCATCAGGAAAATCATTGCAAACTACATCTTTATATTCAAAGGATCTTCCCTTTGGTATTTTATTTAGTTTATCTATATCTACATGACTTTTATGATTCATCATTTGCACCTCCATTTATAAATGATTATAAACCTTATTATTATAATTTCCTTTGATGATGGATATATACAAGGAATGCGAAAAAGGAATAAAATACAATAGTGTAAAAAAGTTATTTTATAATATAAAAATATAATATAATATGTAATAAATAAGGTTAATTGTTATTTAGGAGGTTTTAATAATATTCACAACTATTTTTATTTTTAAATGATGTTATATTTATTAAGGAGGATACAATGTTAAGGTATAATAAGCAATTTGACGATTTACAGATTTCTGCTTATATGGGATGGAAGCATGTCCGTTATATCCAAGATAGTAAATCTATAATTTTTATTATCGACCCTATGGTAGGAAGACCAGATATTGTTTATGTTCCAGAGGAAAAAAGTTGGCAAAATACTGCGCCGGAATGGGCGAAAAATTTAAGAGATCATATTTTAAATACTTTGAAATCTATTCCCTGGAATAGGAAATTACAGTGGGTTGACACAAAAACTAAGGTTATTGAGAAAGATATTTTTGAAGACTTTATTTTACCTGGTACTCCAGAAGCTACTCTAGGAGGTAGAAAGTATACAGCTTTTGGACTATTTAATCCTAGAAGTCCGGTAAGTCCAGAGGAAGCTCATGAATTATGGTGTGATCTTGAGAAGCAGTTTGCCCAGGAAGCTAAAGGAATAATACCAGTTTACACTAAAAATTCAAAACCTTATAGTGTATTTACCAAAATATCATTACCGATTCTAAAGAAAAATACTAGTGTTTCGTTGGAATATGTTGACTGAAATAAATAGATAAATGAATATGGATTAATTATTTTTTATTTAAATTGTAAAATATGCTTAAAGTAGTTGACATTGTAATACTCCTATGTTAGTATAGTAAAAAAAGAGTTAAAAAGGTTATGAGTGGAAATAGTAGAAACTATTTGATTACTACAGAGAGCCGTGGTTGCTGAGAAACGGTGTATTCACTAGTTTTGAACTCATCCATGAACTGCTGTCCGAATTGTAGTAGGGCTTGACGGTATTCTACCGTTAAAAAGATAGATGGTGTTAGCCATTGAAAGAGGGAATTCTGTTATAGAATTAAATTGAGTGGTACCGCGGGTTTATATACTCGTCTCTATTTTGATAATAGAGGCGAGTTTTTTATTAACCAGAAAATGGAAAAGCATAAAGTTTTAAAGGGGGTATTTTAAATGAAGAGAAAGATTTTAGTATTTGATACAACATTGAGAGATGGAGAACAAGTACCAGGGGCAAAACTTAATCTAAATGAAAAGTTGGAAGTGGCCTATCAGCTGAAAAATCTGGGGGTAGATATTATAGAGGCAGGCTTTCCTTGCTCTTCTAAAGGTGATTTTAAAGCAGTGGAGACCATTGCTAAAAAAGTAGGGGACAGCGTTATGATTGCTGGATTAGCTAGAGCAGTGAAGTCAGATATAGATGCAGTTTATAACAGTGTAAAATATTCCGCCCAACCTTTAATTCACATTGTTTTGGGGACATCAGATGTACATGTTACAAAAAAGCTAAATAAATCTAGGGAGGAAATATTGAGACAGGGAGTAGAAGCTGTAAAATATGCTAAAACTCTAACTAGTCAAGTACAATATTCTACAGAAGATGCTTCTAGATCTGATTTTGAATATCTTTGGGAAACTATTGAGGCTGTTATTAAAGCAGGTGCCACAATGATTAATGTGCCAGATACAGTAGGATATGCTGTTCCAGAAGAATTCGGTGAACTGATTAGAAAATTAAATTATAGAATAAAGAATTTAAATAATGATGTACTTTTAAGTGTTCATTGTCACAACGATTTGGGACTTGCTACTGCCAATACTTTAGCTGCTATAAAAAATGGTGCTGATAAAATTGAATGTACAATAAATGGTATTGGAGAAAGAGCTGGTAATGCTGCTCTTGAAGAAGTAGTTATGGCTTTAAAATTGAGAGGCGATTACTACAATGCCTATACAGATATTGTAACTCAACAATTAAAGAAGACATCACAGCTAGTTAGCTTTAATATGGGATTGGATGTACAGGTTAATAAGGCCATAGTTGGAGATAATGCTTTTTCACATTCTTCTGGTATACATCAGGATGGTATACTAAAGGCAAGAGATGCTTATGAGGTTATACACCCAGAAGATGTAGGGGTAGATTCAATGGAACTTGTATTAACAGCTCGTTCAGGTCGTCATGCCTTGAAGAATGCTCTTGAGAAAATTGGTTTTCAATCCTTTACTGATGAAGAATTTGAAAAAGTTAATGCTAAGTTCTTGGAATTAGCGGACTTAAAAAAGGAAATCTACGATTATGATCTATATTATATAGTGGAAAATAGCGTAAATCTAGAAGATCCAAAGTTTAATGATTTCCTAGAAACTAAAGATATGTTTTATGAATTGGTTGATTTACAAGTAATCAGTAATAGCATTTTTCCTTCAGCTAGTGTAATGTTGAAGAAAGGTAATGAAGTATTTAAGAGCAGTAGTGTAGGAAATGGTGTGGTAGATGCCCTATATGCAGCAATTAAAGATATAGTAAAAATGGATATAAATTTAAATGAATATAAAGTTAGTAGTGTTTCTAAGGGTATGGAGGCATTAGGAAAGGTAAGACTCCAGGTAAACTATAATGGCAAAAATTATAATGCCAGAGCTATTGATACAGACGTTATAAAAGCCAGTGCCTTAGCCTTTATTAATGCTGTAAATAACATTATTCTAGATGGTATAAATAGCGAGGAAAAGTAGTTTTATAATATAATGTTGTTTTACACATATAGTGTAAGGTAAAATAAAAATGAGCAGCGGTCTAAATTTATTTAGCCATTGCTCATTTTTGAATTAGTTATTATCTTCTTCTAATACATCTCCCCAAACCATAATAGTTTCTGAAATTAAGAGTTTATTAAGTTTTATTTTATATTCCTTGTCCGCAATTTTAACAATCCTTCCATCTACAACTTCCCAGAGCATTTCTGCATCAACGGTATGTACTTCTTTACCTACAAATTTGTTAAGACTTTCTCTTATATTTTTTTCTAAACCTATTCTTGTTAAATCGTCTTCCTTGTGATTTAAAGTAATGTTAATATTTTTCACTATCAGCTTATTTTTATCAATAGTATCTTCTAGTTTCTCTAAACGTAAATCTTTATCCTCTATAAGTAATTCTAAGGCCTTAATTTTTTGATGATATTCATCAATTCTATGACTTACTAAGGCGTTATAGGAAATAATACCAAATAGTCCACCAACAATGATTCCGGTATAAAATAAGATAAAGTAGTTCTTTCCTTTTATTTTGTCCATATCTCACCACATTTGTCCAAGAGTTTAATTAAATTGAATCCTAAATTAGCTCCTATTAAAGCGGCTAGTATGTATAGTACCTGTTTTATAGCTAGCTTTACTTCTCCGCGGAATAGACCTCCCTCAAGCATTTCAAGGGAAGAGAAGGTACCTCCTAAAGCCGTAGCCACTGCCCATATTTTTACCGATGCAGCTAAATCATGCATGGTTTTTAGTGGAGGGTCATTATTTATTACTGCACCTATGCCTGCAAAGATACAAGCTCCAACAACTACTCCAAAGGATATAAAAAAGCTATAAACTATATTGGAAAGAAAACTAGTCATAGAATTACCTTTTACAATATTGCTTCTATATAAACTATGCAGTTATGTTTTTTAATATGTTCTTAAATTATATAGTGATAAGTAAAATGACTGTCAAAGGAATTGACAGCCATTGGTAAACTATTATTCTATTTTAGGTAAGGCATCAAAACCAATCTTTAAATCTTCATCAGTAGGGATATAATCAGTTATAGTTCCAGAATTGTAACTCATATATGCCTGCATGTCGAAATAGCCTGTACCTGTTAAGCCAAAAAGAATAGTTTTAACTTCTCCTGTTTCTTTACATTTTAGAGCCTCTTGAATTGCACCGTATATAGCATGAGCAGATTCTGGAGCAGGTAATATAGTTTCATACTTAGCAAACAAAGTAGCAGCTTGGAATATTTTGCTTTGTTCAACGGCTATAGCTTCATCTAAATATCCATCATGGTAAAGCTTTGAAAGTATTGGACTCATACCATGATACCTTAATCCTCCAGCGTGATTTGGAGATGGAACAAACTCACATCCTAATGTGTACATTTTTGCTAATGGCGTAACTTTACCTGTATCACAGAAATCATAAGCGTATTTACCACGAGTTAATGATGGACAAGAAGCTGGTTCCACAGCTATGAAATGAGGGTTTGATTTACCAAGGAGTTTATCCTGCATAAAAGGCGCTATGAGGCCGCCTAGATTAGATCCACCACCGGCAGAACCAATAATAATATCAGGATACTCATCTATTTTTTCCATAGATTTTTTTGCCTCAAGTCCGATTATGGATTGGTGAAGTAATACCTGGTTTAATACGGACCCTAATACATATCTGCAATTTTCTCCCTTCACTGCATGTTCAATAGCTTCAGAAATGGCACAGCCAAGACTGCCACCATTATCAGGGTTTTTGGCTAAAATAGCTTTACCAACTTCTGTATTAGTAGAAGGGCTAGGAATCACTTTTGCTCCAAAGGTTTCCATAATAGCTTTACGATAGGGTTTTTGTTGTGATGAAACTTTAACCATATATACTGTCAAGGGTATTCCAAAATATGCACAAGCTTCTGAAAGTGCTGTACCCCATTGACCAGCACCTGTTTCTGTAGTTAAAGAGCTAATACCTTGCTTTTTAGCATAGTAAACCTGTGCCACCGCAGAATTTAACTTATGACTTCCTGAAGTATTATTACCTTCGAATTTATAATAAATTTTAGCTGGTGTATCTAAGGCTTTCTCTAAATTGTAAGCACGGCAAAGAGGTGAAGGACGATATATTTTATAAAAGTTTAGAACCTCTTCAGGAATATCAATATATTTATTTTTTACATCCATTTCTTGTTTTGCTAATTCATCACAAAATATAGGTAAAAAATCTTCTAATACTGCCTCTTTCATAGTAGCAGGATTAATATAGGGATCAGGTTGCTCCTTCATATCAGCTCTTAAATTGTACCATTGCTTAGGAATTTCTTCTTCAGATAAGTAAATTCTATAAGGTATTTTAGGCATGTGTATTTCTCCTTTCTGACATCTTAAAAAAAGTTAATAGTCATTTATGTTTATTTATATTTAATAAATATATAAAAACTCTTGTTCCTTATAAAGGGACAAGAGTTACAGATTCTGCGATACCACCCTCGTAAGTCCATTCAACTATATAGTTCTTATTTGCTTTCAATAAAATACCCATTGTATGTTAACAAAAATTATAGACTACTTTTCTTACTAGTCCATTATTATTTAGAACATATAATTGCATAAAA
>ERZ773359.329-NODE-329-length-66880-cov-10.331762_pt1 | contig 66880 bp, 69 predicted proteins | sample MGYA00374955_ERZ773359 | MGnify/ENA primary metagenome ERZ773359 (study PRJEB29098, sample SAMN04486028) | biogas fermenter metagenome | study: EMG produced TPA metagenomics assembly of the Biogas fermentation microbial communities from Germany - Plant 4 DNA1... | reverse complement strand
GGCCGGGACCGGCTTTATTCCTGCTCCCCGTTGGCGGCGCGCCGGAGCAGCTCCATTACCTCCTCATCGCTCACCTGGCTAAAGTCATCGTAAAACTGGCCCACGGCTTCAAACCAGGGGGGAGCAGAGAGGTAGTGGATTTCGTCCACCTCCCGGGAGAGGCTTTCCAGGGTTTCCGGAGGGCCTACGGGGACAGCCAGGACCAGGCGCTCCGGCCGGCTTTGCTTCAGGCCCCGCAAGGCGGCCCGGAGGGTAAAGCCCGTGGCCACCCCGTCGTCTACCAGGATTACCAGGCGGCCTTCCAGGGGCGGGGGAGGCACCTGGCCGCGGTACCGCTGCAGGCGGCGTTTAATCTCCTCTTCCGCCGCCCGGGAAGACTCCTGGATATACTCCCGGGATACATGCAGGCGCCGGACCAGGTCCTCGTTGAGCAGCAGGTAGCCTTCGGGGGAGAGGGCCCCGATGGCCAGCTCCGGGTTTTGGGGAGCCCCGATCTTTCTGGTAATATGCACCTCCAGGACACCCCCCAGGAGCTTCCAAATGGGGTAGGCCACCTCTACTCCTCCCCGGGGAACAGCCAGGATTGTCGGCGACCTGTTTTCGTAAGCCCTCAGCTTCTGGGCCAGCAACTCTCCCGCCTGCCGGCGGTTTTTAAAGCGCATCATCCCACCCCCAGCCTGGCAAGATTGCCGGAAGGCGCGAAGGAGAAAACTTGTCTCTTCCTCGGACGCGCCGCCCCGGCTCTCTCCTTGCTCTATATAATATAAGTTCACCAAAAGTCGCCGCAGCCCCTACGCCACGGCCATCATCATGACGATATTGCCCCGGCTATAAATTCACCAAAATACCCGGGCTTGGCCGGCCGGCTTTTCACATGATGCCTCCCGGCCTCTCTATATAAACCGGGAGCGCCGGCCGCCGGAGCAGGTCTTTCGCACCGGCAGGACCCGACTCCCTACAAGATCACCGGAATCCTCCGCTTGGGGAAAATCCCCTCTTCCTCCACCCGGCAGGCAAAAGCCGCCATCTTTACCCCCCGGCGGGCCGCCTGGCGCACTCTTTCGGCGAAAAGGGGGTCGGTGCCTTCGTTGGGCCGGAAGCAGGCGGCATCCTCCCGCTGCACCACGAATACCGCAGCGGCGCCGTACCCCAGGGCCGGGGCCTGCATCAGATCCTCCAGGTGCTTCCGGCCCCGGGCGGTGGGAGCATCGGGGAAAAGAGCGGTAGAACCTTGCACCAGGGTGACCGACTTCACCTCAACAAAGATCTCCCTCCCGCCGCGGCTTTCCAGAAGAAAATCCAGGCGGCTGCGCAAGAATTTAACCTCCGCCTGCTTCAGCCTTGCCGGGCCCAGCCCCAGGAGCCCCGGCTCCTCCAGGGCTTCACGAAAAAGGTTCCCGGCCATCCCCGATTCGATGCAGACCAGGACTTTCCTATGTTTTTGGACCTGCTCCACCAGGACCAGGTCGGCGAAGGTCTTGCGCCCTTTTCCGGGGGCGGGGCGCAAAAATACGGTAGCCCCTTCCGTTAAAAGCTCCTTCAGCCGCCCGGAATTGGGCACATGAACCGCTGCCACCTCCCCCTTGTACTCCACGGCGGCCAAAAAACGGTTGAGCCGCCGGACAAAGACAGCCCGTTCCAGTCCTTTCCACGCCGGCATGGTTAAAAGAGCTGCTGGAAGCAGCGGGCGGCTGCCTTCACGGCTTCTGAATCCTCAGGAAGTTCCAGCAGGGGCCGTCCCTGGAGATCGTATTCCACGATGAGGGGGTCGTAGGGAATTACTCCCCGCAGGGGGAGGGTCGCGGCTTCGATTTCCCCTTTCAGCGGCTCAATGCCCTCTTCCCCGACGCGGGTGACCACCAGGCCCATCTCCCCCACCTGGATCCCCACGTCGGAAACGATCTGGCGGATCCGGCCCGCCGAGCGAATGCCCCGGTAGGAGGCGTCGCTGGTCACCAGCAGGATATCCACCCGGGGGATAATCTTGCGGCTCAGATGCTCCAGGCCGGCCTCATTGTCAACCACGACGAAATCATAGCCTTTGCTTAACCGCTCCAGGTAGCGCTTGAGCAGGTCGTTGGGATAGCAGTAGCAGCCGGGGCCCTGGGGGTTTCCCATCACCAGCAAATCGAAGGCCTCGGTCTCAACCAGCGCCCGGCTGAGACGGTATTCCACGAAAAGATCCTTGGTCATCCCCGTAGGCACGGCGCCGGGCTTTTTGGTGTCTTCCAAGATGGTGCCGATGGTCTCCGCTACTTCAAGACCCAGGGTTTCATTCAAATTGGCGTTGGCATCGGCATCCACCGCCAGAATGCTCTTTCCCGGGTAGCGGCCCACCAGGTAGCGCACCAGCAGGGCACAAAGAGTGGTCTTCCCGGTGCCGCCTTTACCGGCCAGGGCAATATGCTTGTTCATTGCCAACCTCCTTGCCTGATACATTTTTCTGCAGCAGCCGCCCGGCAACAATTTTCTCCAGCTGGGCCAGGGTGTGGCAGGGCCACATCTCCACCCGTTGGGCAAAAGCCTTCACCGAGGCGTAGCAGCTCCATTCCGAAAAGGGGAGCGGGTTGAGCCAGAGTATCCTCTTGACCCTGGTCTTGACCCGGTCCAGAGCCTCCAGGGCTCGCGCCAGGGTCACGGTCCTGGTATCGCTCACCACGATGATGGTGGTACGCATGTTCAACAGGGAAGCATATTCGCCGGCCAGGGTTGACAGGGCGGAAGCGATGTTCGTCCCGCCGCCCCAGGTTTTGCTCCGGCGGACTAGCTGTTCTACGATCTGCCCCGGATCTCCTCCCTGGCGCAGCCGGGGAGTTAAATGCTCCAGGTTGTCGGAAAAGACAAAGAGCTCCAGGTTCTTGACGGAAGTCTGAAGGCCGTAGATGAACTGCAGGATCATGGTGCTGTAGCGGCTCATGGAGGCGGAGACATCGCCCAGGAAGAGAAGCTGCTGCCGGCGGGGCTGCTTGCGGCGGTACTTGATCTTGAACAGGCAGCCCCCGAATTGCAGGTTGTGGCGCAGGGTGCGGCGGAAATCTACGGCCCCGGCGCCGGATAGGCGCCGCTGGCGGCGCACCAGTTGACTGCTGACTTGCCGGGCCAGCCGGGCGATAAGCTCTTCCACCGCCGGCAGGTCCGCCTCCCGGATATCTTTCAGGTCCAGGTGCCGGAGTCCCGGCGCGCCAAGCTTGCTGCCGGCACCCCCTTCGCCGGCAGGGGCGTCGGCCCTGCTGCGCCAGTAGCGCAGTTGGCCCCGGACCACCGTCTCCAGAAGGGGGCGGAAACTGGCCTCCACTTTTTTCCCTTCTTCCGTGGCTTTGAGGAAGCGCTGCAAGCCGGCCTTGCCCTCTTCAGGGAGGGAGGCGTACCAGATCTTCTCGTCATCGGAAAGCTGCAGGGGTTCCCCTTTAAACTGCAGCGCCTCTCCCGCTTCTTCCAGCTGTTTTATAAGCTTTTCCTGCTGTTCCAGACGTTTTGTTTGCTGTTCTCGCGCCTGGAGGGGATCAAAAAAACGTTCAAAAAGGAGGTCAAAGATCTCCCGGTTTCGAGCCGACTTGGCCAGGGTGGCTCCCAGCGCCCCCTTGAAATGGTCCCGCCGGGCAAGGGAGAGGTGCTGCAGGGCCTGCAGGCAATCCAGGAGCTCCGCCGTCCCCACCTCAACCCCCGCGGCGCGCAGCTGCCCGGCAAAAGCGACCATCTGCCGCAAAAAAAGCTCCTCTTCCCGAGGGCTAGGGAGCACCGGCATCGCCTCCTGCCCGCCCCTGGCGCAAAACTTTATCCAGGCCCCGGGGACCGATCTCCCGGCGGAAATAGAGCTGATCTTGTCTTCTTTTGAGGAGCAGGTTGAGGGTATTGTCCACCAGCCCCCCGTCCAGGCTCCGGTGTTTCAGGGCAACCAGGGCCCTGGCCCAGTCCAAAGTTTCCGCAATGGACGGCTTTTTGCGCAGCTGCTCCTGCCGGCGCAGGTATTCCACCACCCTGGCGATCTCCCAGGCCAGGCGCTCTTCCACCCCGGGAACCTTGGCCTTGATAATCTTTATCTCTTCCTCCGGGGGAGGGAAATCCAGGTACAGGTAAAGGCAGCGCCTTTTTAGGCCGTCGGATAGTTCCCGCTCGCTGTTGCTGGTTAAAACCACCGCGGGAACGGTCCGGGCTGTTACGGTCCCGATTTCGGGAATCGAAACCTGGAAATCGGAGAGCACCTCAAAAAGGAAGGCCTCAAATTCGGGGTCGCACTTGTCAACTTCGTCGATGAGCAGAACCGGACGCTTGTCGCTGCGAATGGCCTTCAGCAGAGGCCTTTCCAGAAGATAGCGGGGTGAAAAGAGGTCCTCTTCCGCCACCTCCACCTCGGCGGAGCGATCTATCTGCAGGCGGAGCAGCTGGCGCTGGTAATTCCATTCATACAACGCCTTGGTTTCATCCAAGCCCTCGTAACACTGCAGGCGGATTAATTCCGTATTCAGCACCTGCGCCAGGGCTTTTCCCAGTTCCGTTTTGCCCACCCCGGGAGCTCCTTCAACCAGGAGCGGTTTCTGCAAAACCAGGGCCAGGTAGACGGTAAGCACCGTATTCTCTTCGCAAATGTAACCCACCCGGGCAAAACCCCGGCGGAGCTGTTCCATGGTCAGCTCCACCGCCATCCCTCCCCGTTCCCAGACTATTCTTACTATAATACAAATTGGAACAGGGCGCAAATGTCGAGCCGGCAAAAAGGGTGCGTTCTGCGCACCCTTTCCACTGAGCGGGGAGTTCTCTTTTTTAATGGGTAAGCTGCTCCGTCAGGCGGCGCCGGTTTTTTTCTTCCTCAATTTCGGCTTCAATTTCTAAAATTTTGGCAAGAATCGAAGCCTTTTCGGCACCCCTGGCGATGAAATACTCCCGCAGCAGGTTTTCCCTGGTTTCCGATAGGTTCAACAGCAAATCGCGCATCGTTTGGATAACCTCCTGGCTGTTTTACCCCTTATTTTTAACAATTTAGATAAATTTATACCCCCGTTCCCTTTACCTGCCGGCAGCCTGGATCAAATGAAGCTCCATGGGATCAGCTTTCCTCGTTTCGCAGGCAGCCTTTGCCGGCCGCCGGCTTTAATTATTGTTCTCAAAAAAGCAGGTCCCCGGTGAATTGCTCACCGGGGACCCAAAGCTTGGTTTTGCTTGGAGCCGGCAAGAGGACTCGAACCCCCAACATGCTGATTACGATTCAGCCGCTCTACCAATTGAGCTATGCCGGCATCATCAAATATTATAGCTTACAAAGGCCCCTATGGCAAGACCAGTAAAAATATATCCCGGGGAGGGTTCCGCTGATATATTTATACATTACATGTGCAGTTCATTTCTATTGACTTAGGCCCTCCTGCAGCCGCTTGCCTGCTCCAGGCAGAATCCGGGTAAAACCCGGGCGGTGAATATGCCGGGCAGCGCCGCCTTTTGCCCGTATAGCGACAACAAAGGCTGCTGCAGCACCAAATTTCTCGCCTTTCAATGCATAAAGTTGACAAAGTTGACGTGCCTGGCACTAGAGGGGTTTGAGCTGGAGATCGCCCCAGGCGGCGACTTTTTCTCCGCACAGGAGCAGGGCGCCGGTAAGTCCCGGGATGGAGCGAGCCAGTTCCAGGGCTTTTTCCAGATCTTCTTCTCCCCGGACGGCGTTGCCCAGGGCCGTGGCAGCGGCGTCGGCCAGGGCGGCGGAAGGGGAGAGGGCCACGGCGGCATCGGCCAGGCCAAAGCTGTGGGAAGGACCGAGCTTCCCGGAAGAGGTGCAGACGCCCAGGGGGGTCTGCCGGGGCTCAATCAGGAGGGCCAGCTTGCGGGCCAGGGAAGAGCCGGCGCCCAAAACCCCTACCAGGACCGGCTCCACGGCGGAGATAAAGATATCGCCCCCGTTTTCCACGATCACTTCCGGGGAGAGGGGCATCAGGAAGCGGCCAATTCTTTCGGCGATGGCTCCCGCCACGGAGGCCATGGGGCCGACCCCGACCAGGTTCCCGGCCCTGACCATCTCCAGGACCAGATCCGGAGCCGGGCCCGTCAGCAGGTAGGGCTCCAGGGTGACGGCCATCTCCGGGTGCTCTTCCAGGAACAGTTCCAGGGAGCGGCGCAGCCGCCAAACCTCCTGCTCCACCTGCCGGGGCAGGGAGGGGTGGAAAGAGCCTCTGGCCACGGCAATCCAGAGATCGGTCTGCTTGACCGCTAGCTGGAAGGAAGCAAAGCGCTCATTTTGTACCCCTCGACGGTAAAACCTTTTCGCCGTCATCGATCACCATCCAGCAAGGCCTCCATGGCCCTGGCCGGGCAGGCGCGCAGGCAGAGCTCGCAAACAACACACTTCTCTTCCTCAAAGCGAACGGTCATATCCGGCCGACTTAATACCAGCGCCCCGGAGGGACAGACTACGGAGCAGGCGCCGCACTGGGTGCAGCGTTCCTGGTTCCAAGTGATCTGCTGCTTGAGATTATATACTTTTACCCCACTTTCCTGAAGCCAGTCCAGGGCCTTGCGGAATTTATCCTCGTCGCCGCTGAGCTCCATAAAGAGGCGCCCTTCTTTACGCGGGTTAATATCGGCCCGCAGTATGTTTACCATCAAGTCATAGTCCTTGATCAGGTAATAGATAAACGGCTGTTCCACCAGGTTTGCCGGAAAATGCAGCACCAGTTTCTGTTTGACCATCGTTCCAGGCCTCCTCTCAATCCCGCTGGGGCAGCGGCTTCAAGGTTATATTCGACTCCACCGAAGGCAGAGGCGCCGAGGGTGCAGTCAGCAGGAACTGCCCCGTTTGAATCCACTCTTTCAAGGTCAAGGCAATTTCCCGGGCGCCGGAGTAGCTGGAAAGGGGCGCCGTGGGAACTCGGCAGCCATTGACGGTAATGATCCCACTCCTTAGTTCGGCGTAGCTCACGTAGCCCAGATTGCCTCCCTCCCGGTAGGGATAGGAGCGGCTGTAATCCACTATGGGGGCAACGATCTGATCGTCCCTGACGGAGCAGTAAGCCATAATCTCTTCGTTGAGGATGGGAATGGGTATGCCCAGCCCCACCTGGAGTGTGGCGCCGTACCCCAGGTAGCTCAGCCCCCTCAGCCAGCGACTGTTCATCTGTTTCAGATCGCCTATTACCGCCAGGGTCCCGGCCGGCACTTTGGGGATTCCTCCCTCGGTGCGCTCTACGCAAGGGTTGTGCTGGGTGCCGTGCCAGGCCACGTAGCCGATCCCGCCCCCCAGGAAAATCCGGGTGCCCAGGCCGATGGTTTTCAGATACGGGTCGTTAAACAGGGGACTCAACTGGCCGGAAGTGCTGTAGTTGGCATTTCCCAGCTTCGGCTTTAGAATACCCATGTAGGTATAGATGGTTTTTTCGGAAAGGTTGACGGCCACATTGTAATTCTGGTAGGCGTTGCGGGGATTGAAGAGGATGGCCTCGTTGATCTCCGCCAGCCGGATGGTGGTTTCAATTTCCTTCCGCGGGTAGCAGTCCGTACTGTAGGAGGCCGCCCGCAGGCGAATCTCTTTCCCCGCCACCAGATCTTCGATGACGTGACCCCCGCCGTAAACAAACTCGCCCGGATGGTTCCGGTTGCCCGGATCCGCGGCCGGGAGAGCCGTAGCCCCCAGGTAAGCGTCAACCGCCGCAATGCCTGCATAGGCAGGGACATCGTTCAGGTAGACTTCCGCCATTTTGATGCGCGGCTTCGGATGCCCGAAATTTAAGAAGACACCGGAGGAACACATAGGGCCGAAAGTGCCGGTCGTGACTACGTCCACCTCCGCCGCAGCCCGTTCCAGGCCTTTCTCTTCCACCAGGTCGATTACCTCTTCCGCGGTTAAGACTACCGCTTTCCCGGCCCTGATCTTCTCGTTGATCTCCTCATAAGTGCGGTGTACACCCATGGTCAATCCCTCCTCCGGTTTTTGATCATTATAACACTAGGCGGCGGGGACGTCATTACCCTTCTAAAAAAGAACCCTCCCAGGGGGAGGGTTTTGGGCGGGAAGCGGATTCCTTTAGCCGGCAATCAGGAGCCGTGGTATAACTCCTGAAGATAGCTGTCGAAAATATCCTGGTAATTTTCCGGATTAACCAGAAAATCGAAAGCGCTGTTGTCCTCCTGGAAGACTCTATAAATGGGCAATCCGGTAATCAACTTAAGCTGGGGCACCGGAGTAACCGAGCAGCGCTCCAGGGGGGGCAGGGGATTGTAGTTTTTGTTGGGCACGAATTCAGGCCCTTCCTCCGTCTGGAGCTCATAGTAGGCCCCTCCCCCGTGCTCCCGGATGGGATCGTAGATGGAGGAAAACCCTTCGGCCACCCAGTTGCTCATGATTAGGAAATCATCCCCCGGGTTGATGGTGATATGCCCGAAGTGGGGGGGAATCAGCACTTTGTCCCCGGGCTTGGCATTGATTAGAATAACCGCTTCCAGCTGATCCGGATTGTCGGGATGGTAACGCTGGAGCAGGTAATGGGCCCGCCCGTGCAGCACTTCGTACACTTCCGGGTACGTTGTTCCGGTGCCGGGCTTCAGGGGATGATAGTGGCCGGCGGTTTTCACATATTCCGAACCCAGGGTTCCCGGGCGGATGACGGTGATGTCGTAGCGCAATCCCCGCTCCTCGATCTTCTTTACATCCTGAGGCAGAGCCACCCCCCGGTACATGTAGTAGAGTTCATCCAGGTCGTCGGCTTCCCGGTCATAGAGAACCTCCGTCATCTGCTGGCGAAGCCGGACATCGGGGCTGATTGCTTCCCTGGTTTCCCCGAGAACGAGTTGCTTAGTGGTGCTGTTCCACTGAATGGGAAGCCCACTTTGCTTACTCAACTCAATCATGTTTTTATCTCCTTTATACAGGAAATCAGAGCGCCCCTAACCCCGCTTGGCAATATACTCGATCAGGTCGGCCACCCGGCAGGAGTAAGCCCATTCGTTGTCATACCAGGCCACAACCCGGACCAGATTGCCGCCCACTACCATGGTGGAGAGGCCGTCCACCGTTGAGGACTTGGGGTTGCCGACGTAGTCTGACGAAACCAGCGGCTCGTCGCTGAAACCCAGAACGGGAGAGTTTTCCGCCGCCTTCTTGAAGGCTTCATTTACTTCGGCCGCGGTGGTCTCCCGGCCCAATACGGCAACAAAGTCCACCATGGATACGGTGGGGGTGGGCACTCTTACGGCAAAGCCGTCCACCTTGCCTTTTAGCTCCTTGATCACCTCTCCCACAGTCTTGGCCGCGCCGGTGGAGGTAGGAATCATGGACAAGGCCGCCGCCCGGGCCCTCCTTAAGTCCGGATGGGGAAAATCGAGCAGCACCTGGTCATTGGTATAGGAGTGAGTGGTATTCATTAAGCCTTTTTCAAGGCCGAATTGCTCGTGAAGCACCTTGGCAACGGGAGCCAAAGCATTGGTGGTACAGGAAGCGTTGGAGATGATTTGATGGCGCTCCGGATCGTACTCCTCCTCGTTGACCCCCAGGACGATGACCACATCCACCTCTCCCGGTGCAGTAACCACGACCTTGCGCGCTCCGGCCTGCAGGTGCTTGGAGGCCTTCTCCCGGGTCCGGAAGTAGCCGGTGGACTCCACAACCAGCTCCACGCCGGCATCGCTCCAGGGTATCTGGGCCGGATCCCTCTCCGCAAAAACCTGTATATTTTTGCCGCCAACGATAAGCTGGTCTTTCCCCGCCTTAACCTCTTCTTGCAGCTTGCCGTATGTGGAATCGTACTTCAGCAAATGGGCCAGAGTTGCACTGTCCACCAGATCATTGATGGCTACGACTTCAAATTCTTTCCGTCCTAAAGCAGCCCGGAAAAAAAGACGTCCGATCCTGCCAAATCCATTGATACCAACTTTGAGCATCTGTTTGTACCTCCTTCTCGTAGCACTTCCTGTAGATATTGTTTTGTATTATGGATATATTATGCCTGCACCGTTATTGAATCTTGCAGGCAACTATATCCACCTCATTATAACTGATCTTGTGATTAAATCAAGGAGTATGGTACAATAATACCCACCAGGCGCAGTCCTTGGTATTTATTGTATTACATTTGCAGGCTTACTGCAATATTTTTCTGCCAGGGGTGCATGGGAGGCGCTGAAGGCGCAATACTAGGACCAGGCAAGGAGGAGGCCATGATGAGTCCAATCAAAATCGTAGTTTCCGGTGCCGCCGGCAAAATGGGACAGGCCGTGATCAAAGCTGTCGTCCAAGAAGAAGATCTGGAACTGGTGGGGGCCGCCGACCCGGTGAAGGCAGGCTTTGATGCCGCCGCCTTGGCCGGTTTGGAGCCCCGGGGCGTGATCATCCGGGAAAGGCTGGAGGAGGTCCTGGCGGAAACGGAAGCCGCGGTGGTAATTGATTTCAGCACACCCCTGGCGGTCATGGAGAACATCCACACCGCCTTGAAACAACGGGTAGCGGCCGTGGTAGGCACCACCGGCATTACCGAAGACGATCTCCGCCAAGTGGAGAGCTGGGTGCGGCAGTATGAAACGGGAGCCATCATCGCCCCCAACTTCTCCCTGGGAGCGGTTCTGATGATGAAGATGGCTCAGATCTGCGCTCGCTACCTGCCGGCGGTGGAAATAATTGAATGCCACCACGACGGCAAAATCGACGCTCCCTCGGGAACGGCCATAAAGACGGCGCAGTTAATCCGGGAGGCCAATCCGTGCCTGGAGATGGAAAAGGAGGAGCTGGAGAAGGTCCCCGGGGTCCGGGGGGGACGCGTGGAAGGAATCCCCGTGCACAGCGTAAGGCTGCCCGGGCTGGTTGCCCACCAGCAGGTTATCTTCGGAGGAAACGGCCAGCTGTTAACCTTGCGCCACGATTCCATGGACCGGAGCTCTTTTATGCCCGGTCTGCTTCTGGCCGTGCGCCGCGCTCCCGGCAACAAAGAGTTGATCTACGGCATGGAAAATTTGATCGAGCTCTAGTTTCTATAAAAAAACCGGGTATATTCCAGCGGCTGATGACCGAAACTAGGACGGCATCGCCAATAAAGAACAAGGAGACCCGGTTAATGAATCTCATGACCTTGACGGGGCTGCTGGTAGCCGCCCTGGCCGGCGTAGCCATGGCCGTGCAGGGAAGCATGAATACGGTCATGGGCAAGGTTATCGGCATCCTGGAGGCGACCCTGGTAGTCCATGTTATCGGGGTCCTGGTGGCTTTGTTTGCTGTCTTCGGGCTGCGCCTGGGAGAGGGCAGCCTGGGGTCGCTGGGAAAGGTGCCGTACTACCTCTACCTGGGCGGCGCCCTGGGCGTAATCATTGTGCTGGGGGTCGTCTTCAGCATGGCCCGAGCCGGAGTGGCCAATGCCACTACCGCCATTATTATCGGCCAGGTAGCCACTGCGGTGCTCATCGACTACCTGGGGCTGTTTGGCCTGGAAAAGATCCCCTTTTCGTGGTGGAAAGGGCTGGGCCTGGTGCTTCTGGCGGCAGGAGGCTACTTCATGCTCTACCGTTGACCCGGCTTTAAACCATCAAGCCCATCTCCTGGAGCATGGCCTCCTTGGCTTCATGATCCAAAATCCAGTAATAGATCCCGTTTATCATGCGGCTTTGACCTGGCAGGTAGCCCTGGCGAACCTCTTCCAGGTCCACCCTCAGCAAGGCATTGGCCAGGCGGGTCATCTCCGCCATAGGAATATTGGTGCGCAGGTTGTCTCCCAGGGCGCTCAAAAAAGAAGGTATCCGGGTGATATTGTTCACGCTGCCGACATTGCGGCCGACGGCCAGCAGAAACTTCTGCTGGCGCTGGATCCGCCCAAAATCGCCGTTAGTCCCCGGTATATTGCGCTGGCGGACATAATCCAGGGCCTGCTCCCCGTTCAAGCGCTGCCAACCCGCATCCAGGCCGGGAATATACTGGGCCACCTCGGGCTCCACCTCCAAGGTCACCCCGCCCAGAGCGTCAACCATGGCCTGGAAGCCTTGGAAATTGATCCGGGCAAAGTAATTGATAGGCACCCCCAACAGCTTTTCCACGGTTTCAATGGTTAAGGCTACCCCGCCGAAAGCATGGGCATGATTGATCTTGTCCAGGCCGTAACCGGGTATCTCCACCCGGCTGTCCCGGGGTATGGAGAGCATGGCCGCCTCCCTGGTTTTTAGGTCGACACTTAGCACGATGATCGTGTCGGTACGGCTGTGGGCATCCCCTCCCCGGGCATCAATGCCCAGAAGAAGGATATTCACCCGGCTGCTGTTGGGCTTCTTCGGGGGAGGCTGACCTTCTTCCATGTCCAGGTCGGTAGAGTATATTTTTTGAAAGAAAGCGGCCAGCTGGTATCCAGCGGCAAAAAAGAAGACAGCCACGACCAGCGCCAGCACCAGCCATGCCGTTCTCTTGATTATTCTCCCTTTGGCCATAACCATCCCTCTCTTGTGCTCCGGTCTCCTGGAGAATTATAGGCCACCCCGGTATGCTTGTCAACATAATCCGGTTTAGCCTGTAGGTGCAGGCTAAGGCCGGGCTAATCCCAGACTATGCTTATGCTGTGCCGCCGTCAACCCATATAACCGGAAAATGCACCTTGACTCGCTTCAACTTATGCTGGGGAAGGTGTTCAGGTTATTGTCAATATGGAACCTGGGGTTAAAATTCACAATTCAAGACCTGACCCCATCAAGCTTGCCTGCCAAAATTCACAATTCAAGACCTGACCCCATCACTTAGCTGACCCCATCACTTAGTTGTCAACATAATCCGGTTTAGCCTGTAGGTGCAGGCTAAGGCCGGGCTAATCCCAGACTATGCTTATGCTGTGCCGCCGTCAACCCATATAACCGGAAAATGCACCTTGACTCGCTTCAACTTATGCTGGGGAAGGTGTTCAGGTTATTGTCAATATGGAACCTGGGGTTAAAATTCACAATTCAAGACCTGACCCCATCAAGCTTGCCTGCCAAAATTCACAATTCAAGACCTGACCCCACGGATGCCCCACGGATGTAAATGGGGTTGGAGTAGATCCAGGGACGGGGAGAGCGGCCGCAGCCGGGGCGGTAGAAGACTTCGGCCCGGTATACTCCCGGCGCCGTCACGGGGTAATGCAGGCTTTGCTGCCGGCCCTGGAAAACAAGTTTTCCGTCCTTGATCAGGCGGAGCAGCGACCTCTTCCCCGCGGGAGACTCCAGGTGCAGCGACAGCCCCTCCTGGAAGGGCAGTTCGCTGCCCATGGCATACGGCAGGCTCCCTTTGCGGACTTCAAACCGAAACCCTCTTCCAGGATGAAGGCGGTCGTAGCTGATATAGCAGCTTCCCTCCCTCAGGGCGCGCAAAATCTGTTCCCGGGCTCTGGAAAAGTCGTCTTCCAGGGGCGCTTCCAGGACCACGTACGTGTTGATGGTCCGGAAAATAAAGGGGTAGGGGAAGATCACCAGGGAGAACGGCCCCAACAGGGGGACGATGCTGGCGTGAGCGTCGCTCCCCCCTATGGCCGCCACCCGCTGCCGCCGGGTATAGCAGTCCCATAAGCGAAGGGCGTCGGGGGGAGGCCCCTGGCGAAAAGGAGCATTCCGGTTAAAAAAGTAATGAAATAGGGCGCGGGGCAAGGATTGACAACTGCCCCGCCACTGGGAGCTGTAGTTCCAGAGTTCAATGCCCTGGAAGCGGAATACCGGCCACCGGTCCCAGGGAAAGGCGGCGCCTCTCCCAATAAAAGGGGAGCCCCTCTCAAAAGGATGCGCCAGGAAGCCAAAGCCGCCCCGGCGGGCCACCTGGTCGATCATCTGCTGAGGATCTTCCTCGTCCCCCGCCACCACCCGGTCCAGGTTTAAAGCCAGGTAATGATTGGCCCGGCGGTTGAGTTCCACGCCCACCAGGACTACAACCTTGCCGTAGCGCCCTTCTTCCCGGCGGCCGAGCATGGTTTCGTGATCTGTAATCACGATATAATCGAGGCCGGCTTTCGCCGCCGCCTTGGCAATCTCTTCAATGCTGCCGCTTCCGTCAGAGTAGCTGCTGTGAATGTGGATGTTTCCCGCGTACGTAAACATAGGGCACCTGTTGGGAAAGTATTGCCGAAAAGAGAGCGGCAATCAAAAGGATGCCGGTACCTTACAGAAAAGAAGCAATTTTACGGGTGGAGATCAAGGAACCGGAGAGGGCGTTGATGTTGTCCAGTATCCTGGCCGTGCCGCGGACGGCGCAGCTAACGGGATCGTCGGCCAGGAAAAAGGGGACGCCTGTCTCCTCGCTTAAAAATCGCCCAAAACCGTCCAGCAGGGCGCCGCCGCCGGTAAGGATGATCCCCTTGTCCATTATATCGCCGGCCAGCTCCGGAGGAGTGGTCTCCAGGATCTGCTTTACGCCCTGAAGGATGGCCAGCAGGGGCTCTTCCAAGGCCTGGACCACTTGCTGGGTAGTAATGGTAACGGAGGTGGGCAGGCCGGTAACCAGGTCCCGCCCCCTGACGTCGGCCTGCAGAAAGCGGCTGGAGGGATGGGCGGAACCGATGGCAATTTTCAAGGCTTCCGCGGTCCTCTCCCCCACCAGGACGTTGTACTCCTTCTTTATAAAGCGGGCAATGGCCTCGTCAAACTTGTCTCCACCGATGCGGACGCTGGTGCTGGCCACCACTTCCCCCATGGAGAGAACAGCAATATCGCTGGTTCCGCCTCCGATATCCACCACCATGCTGCCGCTGGGTTCAAATATATTTACCCCGGCCCCGATGGCGGCGGCCCGGGGCTCCTCGATCAAGTAGGCCTCCCGGGCCCCGATGCGGGCAATGGCTTCCAGCACCGCCTTCTGCTCCACCGTGGTGGTGCCGGCGGGGATGCAGACCACCACCCGGGGGCGCAAAAAGCGCTTTGCTTCCCCCACCTTGGCCATGCAGTGCCTGAGCATAATTTCGGTAAGATCAAAATCGGCGATAACCCCCTCCTTAAGGGGACGGATCGCCACAATATTGCCGGGGGTGCGCCCCAGCATCTTATGGGCTTCGCTGCCTACAGCCAGCACTTTTTGGGTTTTTTGATCGATAGCTACCACCGAGGGCTCGTTGAGCACAATCCCCCGGCCCCTGATATGGACCAGGGTGGTGGCTGTTCCCAGGTCGATGCCGATGTCCGTGGAAAAGGGCATGGACCATCCTCCCATGGCTGTCCTTAATCGCTGCCGGGCATTGGACATTTCTTGAACCGTTATTGTAAGTAGAGAATTCAACATCACCTGGGTATATCCTCTTTATCTAGAAAATTTTGCTTTTCCGGACCCCTGCTGGCGCATGGCCAGGTACTTGCGCTTGGTGGCTTCCCCGCCCCGCAAATGCCTCTCCGCTTTGTTCTGCTCCAGTATTTTTTTGACTTGCTGGGCCAAATGCTTGTTGATCTGGGGCAATCTTTCCGTAACATCCTTGTGGACTGTACTTTTGCTGACCCCGTAGTTGCGTGCTACCTGGCGAACGGTGGCTCCGGATTCCAGAATATATTGACTAATCTCTAAAACTCTCTGTTGAATGTAGTCATGCACCGCAGGGCCCCCTTTAATTAAGCTTTCGTAAAATTTATATGAGCAGGGGGCCCAAAAAATACCTTGCTTTGCGGTGCCATCCCTTTCTGGATTCTTTTAAGGCAAATAGTTCAGGGGATCCACGGGGCGCCCGTCGGCATGCACCTCCAGGTAAAGATAAGCCGGCTCATCATCGCCGGCGGGGGCCAGCACCCCGACGCTATCCCCCTGTTTCAGAAGATCGCCCTTCTGCACCGCGGACCGCTCCAACCCGCCGTAAACAGTGACTTTGCCGTCGTCGTGAAGAAGGGTTACCGAGGCTCCCCGGGGGAAGTCCGTCTCCCGAACCCGGGCCACCTCCCCGTCCCAGACCGCTTTCACCGCCGTTCCCGGGTCGGCTTGGATGGCAATGCCTTTAAAATAAAAAGAATGCTGCCCCGCCGGCAGGGGGAAAGTCACCGGCTGGTGGAAACGGTAAAGGAGCTCTCCCTCCAGGGGCCACGCTCCCTGGACCGGTTTAGGCGGTTCCGCCACAACCGGTTCCTGCTCCGGCGCCTCCTCCGGCTCCGTCTCCGGATCCGGCTGGGGGGCCGGTTCCGGCTCCTTCTCTTCTTCCTCGGGCTTGTACTCTTCCCAATCAAACCGGGGTTCAGTGGTATAGGGATTGGTTAACCGGGAGCGGAAAGCCCACCAGAAGAAGAAGGAGCCGGCTATGATAAGGACCGCGGCATAAACCAGGATCGCTTTGACATGCCTGGGGCGCCCATTTAGCCATAAAAGCGGCCGTTTCAGAAGTACCCGGGTTTTTTTCAGCCAAAGCGGCCGTTTAACAAGGGCCGCGGCTTTCTCCAGCCTCTCCCGGCTCCTGGCGGCGGCGGCAAAAAGGGGACCCCAAAATTTTTTTGACTTTTCCGTAGAATTGGCTCCCCGGTTCAACATAATACTCACCTCAGGGGGTATTATGTCCCCCCGGGGAGATTTTTATGTATGCCGCTAGTCGATCTTAACCAGGGAACAGCCGGGGTAGTAGAAATCCAGGATCTCGCGGTAGCTTTTGCCCTGGGAAGCGGCGCCGTCGGCGCCGTACTGGCAAAGGCCCACCCCATGGCCGTAGCCCCGGAGAGTTAAGCGGAGGCCCTGGTCGTCGGCCTCCCATTCAAAAGCCGTGGAAGGAAGCCCCAGTTTTAAGCGCAGCTCTTTGCCCGGAATAACGGCCTCACCAACCTGCAGCTGCCCTACCCGGCCTCCCGGGGTCTCCTGGACGACTTTAACGGTAGGCTGAACGCCGGAAACCGCCGGGATAGGCAAGTCCAGCTCCAGGCTGGAGGCCAGTTTTTCCCAGGCCACCTCCATTTGGGACCGGTAATGGGGAGAGTGCGCGCAGTAGGGACAGGGCTGGCTGGGCAAGTAAGCCACCGGACCGCCGCTCCAGACGGCCTGGGGGACTTCCGTCTCTCCGCCGCAGGTAGAGTGGTACACAGCCTCGATGAGCTCACCTTCAAAAGTAAGGACCTCGCCGGCGGTCTCCTGGACGGCTTGGCGGATCTTGTCCAGGTACTCCTCTCTCTTCTCTGCAGGCCAGCGGCCGGCTCCAAGCTCGGGATCGATCCAGTCCTGGCAATGGGTGCTGTCGGTGCAGATGTCGGCGGCTTCCGGGGCCTTCCGGCAGCCTTCGCCCCCCAGGCGCCGGGATCGCTGCAGAGTAAAGGTGCGGGCAGCAACCGCCTGGGCCTTGAGGGCTTCCAGGGCAAACTCCACCGGCATCTCCGCCATGACTACCCCCATCAGGTACTCTTCCAGATCCATCTCCACCACCCGGTCCTTGTCCGCTTCAAAGACCCGGAGGGTTAGGCCGGCATTTTCCCGCTCCGCTCCTTCTTCCTCCTCCTGCGGCTCGGGAAGCGAGGCGCCGCCCCGGCCAAAGGCCACGATGGCGGAAGGAAGCAAAATAACGATAAATACCGTCGCCAGCAAAACCAGCGCCGCTCCTCGGTGCATGGGGGAACCCTCCCTTGGATCTCATCAAAAATATATGAGACCTGTCCCCATTTTATGCCCCAAAACAAGAGGGGACCGCTTTTTTCAGCAACTTCTCTGCTCCCGTTTTTGGCAATCCGGCGCGGAGACCACCTGAATGCGGGCGCCCACCTTTTGCAGCCTTTCTTCCAGCCCGCTGTAGCCTCTCCAGAGGTGTACAGCACCGGAGATCTCCGTTACCCCGCGCGCCCCCAGGGCGGCCAGCAGCAGGGCGGCGGCGGCCCGCAGGTCTGCGGCCCGGACGGGGGCTCCGGTAAGGTATGGCTGCCCCTGGATAATGGCATGATTGCCGTCGATCTGGATACGCGCCCCCATGCGCACCAGTTCGCTGACATGCTGGAACCGGTTCTCGAAGACCGTCTCCGTCACCATGCTGGTCCCTCGGGAGGTGCAAAGTAGAGCCATGAACTGGGGCTGCAGGTCCGTGGGGAATCCCGGGTAGGGCAGCGTTTTCAAGTCCACCGCCGCAGTCCGGCCGATGCTCCCCGCCCGCAGGGTGGAGGAACCGATCTCTTCCACCAGCGCTCCCGTCTCCCTTAGCTTGGCCAGAAGGGACTTCAAGTGCTCCGGCACAACGTTTTCCACGGTAATCTCGCCGCCGGTAATGGCCCCGGCCAGGAGCAGGGTCCCCGCTTCAATACGGTCGGGTATTACCGTGTAGCGAGTCCCGTGGAACTCTTCCACCCCTTCAATGCGAATGGAGCTGGTCCCCGCGCCGCTGATCCGGCCGCCCATGCTGTTGATAAAATTGGCCAGGTCCACAATCTCCGGCTCCGTGGCGGCATTCTCCAGGGTGGTTGCCCCCGGGGCGGCCGCCGCCGCCATGATTATATTCTCCGTGGCTCCGACGCTGGGATAATCGAGATAAATATAGCCCCCCCGGAGGCCCTCCGTCTCGGCGACAATAAGGCCCTGGTCGATGGTAAAGCGGGCGCCCAGGGCCGTTAGCCCCTTCAGGTGCAGATCAACGGGCCGGGCGCCGATGGCGCAGCCTCCCGGAAGGGTCAGGCGCACCTGCTTTTTACGGGAGAGCATGGGGCCCAGGACCAGAAAGGAAGCTCGCATCTGCTGAATTAACTGGGGCGGAGGCTGGGAGTATTTTACCCGGCGGGCGCATACTTTTACCGTCTCCGTGTGGGGATTGTAGCTCGCTTCTACTCCCAGGGACCGGAGGACGTTAATCATGGTCCGGACATCCAGCAGGTCGGGAACATCTTCAATGACAACCTGCTCGTCGGTTAACATGGCCGCGGCAATAATGGGGAGGCTGGCATTTTTTGAACCCTTCACCCGAATCCGGCCATGCAGGGGGACTCCCCCTTGGACTAATATTTTGCCCATATAATTCCCCTTATTCTGTTTTTATTCTGTTTTTGCTTTGGGGCCCGGGTAGGAGATCAGGAGCGGAATTCCGGCCCGAACCCTGATTCCTTCGGCATAGCGGTCATAGTGCAGTTCCAGGTTAAGATTTACCTCGGCTCCCTCCAGTTGGATAGCGGCGGGAAAGGCAGGAACAAAAGCCGTTATGTTCAGATCGCCCCCGGCGGCATCCCAACCCCGGATCTCCGCTCCCCAAAGCCGCGCCATCTTTTTCGCCAGGGAGGCCAGGTCCTCCTCCGACCCGGGGATAAGAGCTTCCGCACTCCAGGCCCGGGCGGCAGGTTCCCTCTTCAGGATCCCGTGAAGGTAAGCGATCCGCCGGCGGCAGGAGGGAATATCTTCTCCTTCCACCCGGAAAACCAGGTAATCGCCCTTTTCCCCCGCCACCCGCACCCATTGGCAACAGGGCGGCAGGGCAGCATCACCGCCCCCGACCGCTGCTCCCGCCGGGAGTTCTCCTCCGGCTTCGGAGGCGGGGAGAAAGAGATAGCCCTGCAGGCGGATCTCTTCCCCCCGGCAAATTTCCAGGGGCTGCAGCAGCTCCTCCCACGGCTGGCCGGGATCCGGTGTGCCCGAGGCGGGGAAGCTTAACAACAAAAAAAGGATCAGGACGTAACAGGCCAAAAGCCGGACCAGGATGGCCACCCCCTTTTAAAGACTAAGGAATATTATGGCCACCCGCTCCCTCCTTTATCCGGCTTCTTTACAGAATCCCCATCGTAGAAAATTGTAGAAAAAAGAATAACCGGGCGGTCCATGCTCCCGGGTTCTTGACAATTCCCCTGTCAAGTAGAGCCCGCCTCCCCGGAACTTACCGAAAAACCTTTAAATGGACATAAAAAAACAAAAGCCGGGGGATTGGGGCTCTTTTTCCTCCGACCCCCCCATGCTTGGCAAAAACAAAAATAAAAAGCCCCGGGACAAGGGCTCTTCCCTGGGCCGCATTGGATGCCTGCCGCTCTCCAACTGCTCCCGGCAGGCATATAAAAACTAAACCGGTGCCTATAAATTCTCTAAATTAAGGGGTTGTTTGGGGGCGTCATAATTTGATTAAACCATATCCGGCATTTCCCCACCGGTTCCCGGCCGAGAGGCACTCCCGGCTTTTTCAGAAAGGGATCCCGCTCCTTCCAGGGGCAAAAAGAGCAGCCCCGGCGGATACAAGAAGCAAGGGCCCAATCAAGGCTTGTCCAGATAGCTGATGGTTACCCCGGCTTCCTGGAATATAGCCTTGGCCAGGGGATCGGGGTAATCGTGCTCCAGGACCAAGTTGCTCACCCGGGCATTGACCAGCATCTTGGCGCAGACCACGCAGGGAAAGTGGGTGCAGTACAGGGTGGCCCCTTTGATGGCCACTCCATAGAGGGCCGCCTGGATAATGGCATTCTGCTCGGCGTGGAGGCCCCGGCAGAGTTCGTGCCTCTCTCCCGAAGGAACTCCCCGCTGTTCCCGCAGGCAGCCCGTTTCCCGGCAGTGCTGCAAGCCCACCGGGGCGCCGTTATAACCCGTGGCCAGTAGCCGGCGCTCCAATACCAGAACGGCGCCCACCTGCCGACGCAGGCAGGTGGAGCGCTTGCTAACCACCCGGGCGATCTCCATGTAGTACTCGTCCCAAGAGGGCCGTTCCAAAGCCATCCTGCTCCTTTAATGATCTTCTCCGGGGAGAAGCCCCCGGCACCGGACCCCTCCTCCGGCCGGCTTCCCCGGGCCCCTCCCCGGGAAAGCAGCCTTCTCTGTTGGAAGATGGAGGCGCCTCCTTTATCCGGGAGGGCCTCCGGCGGCGGGCCGTCCCCGGAAGCCGGCCTCCCGCAAAGTTAATCCTGCTTAAAGCCATAGGCCGGATATTCCCGGCACATCCGCTTTACTTCCTCTCTAATCCGGCTCAACCTGGAGGGCCGGTGGCGATTTTCAATGGCCTCATTGATGAGGGAGGCCAGGAGACGCACCTCGTCGGGAGGAAGCCCCCGGGAGGTGATGGTCGGGGTGCCCAGCCTGAGCCCGCTGGTAACCTGGGGCCCCCGCTGGTCATTGGGGATGGCATTCTTGTTGGCCGTAATCCCCACCTGGTCCAGGAGCCGCTCCGCCTCCAGACCGGTAATATTTTTGGAGCGGAGGTCGATGAGCAGCAGGTGGGTATCCGTGCCCCCGGTAACCAGGTCAAAACCGTAGCCCGCCAGCTCCTCGGCCAGGATGCGGGCGTTGTTGACTACCTGCTGCTGGTAGGCCTTGAATTCCGGCTGCTGGGCTTCCTTCAGCGCCACCGCCTTGGCGGCGATGACATGCATCAAGGGCCCCCCCTGCAAGCCGGGGAAAACGGCCTTGTCAATCTTGGCGGCATACTGCTTCTGGCAGAAGATCATGCCGCCCCGCGGTCCCCGCAGCGTTTTATGGGTGGTGGTGGTAACAAATTCGGCCACGGGCACCGGGTTGGGATGAAGACCGGCGGCCACCAGACCGGCAATGTGGGCGATATCCGCCATCAGCAGCGCCCCTGTTTCCTGGGCAATCCGGTGAAAGGCCTCAAAGTCTATGATCCGGGGGTAGGCGCTGGCCCCGGCCACAATCAAGCGCGGTTTAAATTTTAGGGCCAGTTCGAGCACCTTCTCCATGTTCAACCGGCCGGTATCTTCCTCCACCCCGTACGCGGCCACTTCAAAGTAGCGCCCGGAGATATTGACCCTGCTGCCGTGGGTAAGATGCCCCCCGTGGGCCAGGCTCATCCCCATGATCCGGTCCCCCGGCTTCAACACCGCCAGGTAAACGGCCATGTTGGCCGAAGCCCCCGAGTGGGGCTGCACGTTGACATGGTCGGCGGAGAAAAGCTCCCGGGCTCTCTCCCGGGCCAGCTCTTCAACCCGGTCCATGAATTCACAGCCGCCGTAGTACCTGGCTCCGGGATATCCTTCGGCATACTTGTTGGTCAGTACCGAGCCTTGGGCTTCCAGGACCGCCCGGCTGGCTAAATTTTCCGAGGCAATCAGGACCAGGTTCTCCTCCTGGCGCCGCAGCTCCAGATCGATAGCCTCGGCCACCTCAGGGTCAACCTGGCGCAGTTCCTCCGCCCGTTCTAGTTTTTTTGATTCCACAATTAGGCCTCCTTGTCAAACTCTCCCGGTTAAAATTCAGGCTCGCCTTTCCGCCAGGGCAATCTTCTCCACACGTCTTTGATGACGCCCCCCTTGGAAAGCGGTGTTCAGGAAGATGTCGACGATCTCCAGGGCCAACCCGGAACCGATTACTCGGGCCCCGAGGGCCAATATGTTGGCATCGTTATGCTCCCGGGAGCAGCGGGCAGTAAAAGTATCGCTGCAGAGGGCCGCCCGAATCCCCCGGTATTTGTTGGCGGCAATGGCCATGCCTACCCCGGTGCCGCACACCAAAATCCCGAAATCGGCCGAGCCGCTGCGGACAGCCTCCACCACCGGCAAAGCGATGTCGGGATAATCGACGGGGTTTTCACAAAAGGTGCCGAAATCGAAGCATTCCAGCTTCTGTTCCGTTAAATGTTTTTTGATCTCTTCCTTCATTAGAAAACCGGCATGGTCGCTACCGAGAGCTACTTTCATCCTGGCGGCCTCCCTCGTTCAGAATATTTGCCAATACTTTCGGTAAAATGGCTTCAATCTCCTCCAGGGTTCGGCGGTATTTTTCCAGGTCGCCGCCGAAGGGATCGCTGATATCCGGCTCCCCGTCCTCCATGCCGGCATATTCTTTAAGCAGGTGAACCTTGCCCCGGGCCTCGGGAAACCGGTCCAGGAGCAGGTTGCGCTGCAGGCGAGTCATCACCAGGATCAGCTCCGTCTCCTTCACCAGGTCCTCCTGGAGCAGCCGGGAGCGATGGGACTCCAGGTCAATGCCTCTCTCCGCCAGGAGCTTCCGGGCATGAGAAGAAGCCTTCTCCCCGGGAACCGCCGCCAGCCCGGCGGAGCCGACGGTCAGCGGCACCGGCCTTTCCTCCCGTTCCCATAAATCTCGAAACAGCGCTTCAGCCATGGGACTGCGGCAGGTATTTCCGCTGCAAACAAAAAGGATTCGCACAAGCCACCTCCTGGAGCTAAAGTATGGTTGTATTATACGACCCGGATCACCCGGCTGGCCGCTTTGCACAGCCGGTTCATGATTACCGCTCCCCAGCCGCAGGCCGGAAAGCCCTCGGCGACAATTAAATCCGCTCCGCCTTTGTCCATGGCCCTTAAAGCGGCGTACAGGGAGCGGGCAAAGGCCTTTTCCCGCTTGTCCAGGGACCCCCGAAAATTGCGGAGAGGATTAAGATACCCCACCTTGAGCCCCTGCCGCTCATACCAGCTAAGAAGAGAGCGGGCCAGCCGGTGCCGCCGGGCCTCGCTCCCCACGACAACAATGAGGGGCGCCCGGGGGGCATAATGCCGGTATTTCATCCCCGGGGAAGGCGGAGGAGAAGTCCCGTCCCAACGGGGGAGCACCACCTGGCGCCCCAGGGCGGCTTCCAGCCGCTCCCGGGTTACACCTCCCGGCCTCAACAGGGTGGGTTGGGAAGCCGTCAAATCCAGGACCGTTGATTCCACCCCGATAAGGCTGCGGCCTCCGTCCAGCACCGCCTCAATGCGCCCGGCCAGGTCCTCCAGCACATGAAAGGCGGAGGTGGGGCTCGGGCGCCCGGAGCGGTTGGCGCTGGGCGCGGCAATGGGCACTCCCGCCTTTTTTATTAAACCCAGGGCCACGGGGTGGTTGGGCATGCGCACAGCAACGGTGGGCAGCCCGGCGCTTACTCCCGGGGGGATTTGTTGGGAGCGGTATAAGACCAGGCTTAAAGGGCCGGGCCAAAAAAGCTCCGCCAGCCGGTAGGCCTCCCGGGGGATCTCCCGCGCCACCAGGGAGAGTTGTTCCAGGGAGGCAATATGGACAATCAGAGGGTTGTCCGGGGGGCGCCCCTTGGCCTGGAAAATGCGGGCCACCGCCTGCTCATCGGTAGCGCCGGCCCCCAAGCCGTAAACCGTTTCCGTGGGGAAGGCCACCAGGCCTCCCCGGGCAATAATCCCCGCCGCCAACTCCAGGGCGGACTCGGTGGCAGGGAGATAGAGAGTGCCTTGTACCCGTTTTCTGGTCATTGCCAACGCCAGCTTTACTTGCTCTAGTTTAAGTTTACCTATATTCTACCTTTGCCCAAAGCGGAAAAAAATTACTTTCCGCCGGGAAAGGGCTAGAAGTCTTCCAGGACTACCTGGGCAATATTGGTGGCATGGTCGGCGATACGCTCCAGGTTGCTCAACAGGTCCAGGTAGATAACCCCGGCATGAGGAACACAGCTTTTATTGTTGATCCGCTCGATATGCCTTTGCCGCAGCGTCTTCTCCATAAGGTCGATGTTGTCGTCTTCGGCCATCACTTCCCGGGCCAGCTTTTTATCCTCATCCTCCAGGGCTCGGATTACTTTGGCCATCATGCGGTCGGTCTCCTGGTAGATGGAGTTCACTTCCTGCAAAGCCGTATCGCTGAACGGCAGCCGGTCTTCGGCCTTTAGCTCTCCCAGCTGCATGATATTCTTGGCGTGATCCCCGATCCGTTCCAGGTCGTTGGCCGCCGACATAAAGCCGCTGATAATCCTGGTTTCCTGCTGGGTCAGGGAGCTCTGGGAAAGCTCGGAAAGGTAAATATTGATCTCCTTCTCCAGATCGTCGATCAGGTCCTCCATCTGCTCGATATGCTTAACTCTCTTGGTATCGTTGGTCAGGAATACTTTAATGGAATCGCCGAGCATCTCCTGGGCCATCCCGGCCATGCGCAGCAGCTCCCGCTTGGCGCCGCTGATGGCCGCCGCCGGGGATTTTAACATCCGCTTGTCCAGGTACTTGGGACCGATTTGGGCGGCATCTTCGGGACCCGGCACCAGCAGGCAGACAATGCGGGTGAAGCCTTTTAGGAACAGCAGCACCACTCCCGTGTTAAACAAGTTAAACAAGGTATGGAGGTTGGCCACCTGGCGGGGAACCTCGTCAGAGGTTTTGAGAATCAGGCTGGTAAAGGGCTCCAGCAGGAGCAGGGCCAGGACAACGCCGGTAATGTTAAAGAGAACATGAGCCACGGCGGCCCGCCGGGCGGCCGTGCTGGTTCCCAGGCTGGCCAGAAGGGCGGTGATGCAGGTACCAATATTGGCGCCCAGGATAAGGGGGATCGCCGAATCAAAAGAGATCAGGTCCTGCATGGTAAGGGCGATCACCACCCCCGTGGCGGCGCTGCTGCTCTGGATGAGGGCGGTAAACAGCGTGCCGGCGAGCACACCTAAAAGGGGATAAGTGCTAAACTGGACCAGAAGATTGTGAAAAGCGGGGGAGTCCTGCAAGGGTCTCAACCCCGACGACATGGTCGTCAGGCCGAGAAAAAGGAGACCAAACCCAAGCAGGGCCTGACCCAGGTAAAGATGCAGGCGGCGGCGGGCGAAAAAATTTAAAAAGGCACCGATGCCAATCAAGGGAAGGGCGATGTCCGTTATCCGAAAGGAGATGATCTGTGCGGTAATGGTGGTCCCGATATTGGCGCCGATGATGGTGCTGATGGCCTGGGAAAGGTTCATCAAGCCCGCGTTGACAAAACCGACGACCATGACCGTGGTGGCGCTGCTGCTCTGGATGAGGGCGGTAACCACTACGCCGGTCAAAACTCCTAAAATCGGCCGGTTGGTCAGCACCTCCAGGAAATGCCGCAAGCGATCACCGGCCGCCTTCTGTAAACCCGAGGCCATCATCTGCATGCCAAACAAAAAAAGGCCCAGACCACCGACGGTGGCAGCGGCAAGCTTAAAATACAATAGTACGCCCTCCCCCGGTTCAGTAGTTCTTCTAAGCTTTATTCATTTGTTCGTTGCCCATGGACATTATATTTGATTCATTTACCTTTTTCAATACTTTGGCCCACCATCGCTTCCACCACTCCAGCAGGTAAAAAGACCAGCACCGCTCCTGCTTTTCCGGGTCCGGAAGGTCTTCATCGGTCAGCGCCTCATCATCTTCTTCGCACTCTGCCAGGGGGAAGCAGAGAGAGGGAAAGAGGAGGCACCACCAGTTTTTGCCCTCGCCTTTTCCTATCACCACCTTTAAGGCCAGGTACTCCCCCGGGGGGAAGACCCGGATCCCGTAGACCCGAAGGGGAAAGTACTCCCGCTCCAGGCGGATTTCCAAGGGCTGCCCGGGGAAGCGAGCGGGCAACTCCGCCCTTAAGACGGCGGCAATCTCCTGGATCCGCCGGGGAACGGGAACTTCGCTCCGCGCCAGCTCGGCGCCCACCATCTCCTGGACCGCTTCCACTATGGCCATCTTGGCGGCTTGATCCTGGGGGGCGTCGCTATGCGCCAGGAGATGCAGCCGGATTACCGGCTCCCCCGGATCCTGGATCTCCCAGGGCAGCTCCCGGCTCGGGCAGGCTCCGGCATAAAGGTTCGGCAGCCCCATCAGCAGGGCCAGACCCGCCAGGAGAGCCAAAACTGCCGTCGGCCCTTTAATAGCTTTAATCTCCGGATTCCGGTTCATGATCCTGCTCCCCGCCCCCTTCCTGGCGGTAGTAGCTGCGAATCAGCGCCAGGGCCGCCTTTTCGATGCGGGAGACCTGGGCCTGGGAGATGCCCACCTTCCGGGCAATCTCCATCTGGGTTTTCCCTTCAAAAAAACGAGCCTCCAGGATCTCCCTCTCCCGGGGCTGGAGGCGGGCCAGGGCTTCCTGAAGAGCCAGGGTGTCCAGCCAGTCGTCGGAATTGCTGTTCTGGTCGCTGATCATATCCATTACATACACCGGGTCGGTGCTGTCGTTATAAACTGGATCATACAAGGAAACGGGCTCCTGGGCAGCATTGAAGGCAAAGACGACTTCTTCGGCAGAGAGGTCCAGCTCCCGGGCAATTTCGCTGACCTTGGGCTCCCGGCTGTACTTTTTAATCAATTCCTCCCTGGTTTGCTGCACCTTGTGGGATAAATTCTTAATGGAACGGCTGATATGGATGCTGTTATTGTCGCGCAAGTAGCGCTTGATCTCCCCGATGATCATGGGTACAGCGTACGTGGAGAAGTTTACCCCCTGGTCCAGCCGGAAATTGTCTATGGCCTTGAGGAGACCGATACAGCCCACCTGAAAGAGATCGTCCAGGATCTCGCCCCGGTTCTTAAAGCGCTGGAGGATGCTTAACACCAGCCTTAAGTTGCCTTCCACCAGGGTGTCCCGGGCCTGGGCATCTCCTTTTTGCATCTTGGCAAAAAGCTCTTTCATCTCCGCCGGGGTGAGGGTGGACAATTTAAAGGTATTTACCCCGCTAAGCTGCACCTTGCGTGAAAGCATCTTTTTCCCTCCCTGCCCCTATTATTGCCAATTTATGTATGGCTTAGACATTGCCGGAAGGGAAAAAGGCGATTATGTTATAATTATTCTGGAATTGCCTCAGGAAGGAGAGGAGCAATGGGCAGAGTAGTACGTTTCGGCATCTCCATGGATGAAGAACTGCTAAAGCGTTTTGATGACGAAGTGGTGTCCCGGGGGTATATCAACCGTTCCGAGGCGATCAGGGATTTAATTCGCAACCAGTTGGTGGAGCTGGACTGGTCCAAGGAAGGAGAAGAGGTGGCCGGCACCATTACCCTTATCTACGATCACCATGTCCGCGGCCTTAACGACCTCCTGCTGGAACTGCAGCACCGCTTCCACAACCTGATCATTTCCACCATGCACGTTCACCTGGACCACCACCACTGCCTGGAGGTCCTGGTAATCAAGGGGCCGGCCCGGGAGGCCCGAGAGGTGGCCGGGCAGCTTTTGGGGGTTAAGGGAGTCAAGCACGGAAAGTTGTCCGTTACCTCCACGGGAAAGCGCTTAAACTAGCCGGCAAACCGGGCCCTCCCCAGGGCAAGGAATGAGGCCCTTAGTCCGCCAAAAAGCAAGGCGGCTCTCCCTCGGGAGGAGCCAGAGGGAAGGGGAGGCCTACGGCTAGACCAAGCCCTCCAGGACCCGGGCCCGGCCGGCATAATCTTGCCTGAAGGCCAGGCTCTTAAATATTCCCCGCTCCCGGCAGAGCCTTTCCACCGCCTCCATCTGCCCGTCTCCCACTTCCAGAACCACCAGGCCCGGGGAGCGAAGATGGCGGGGCAAATCCTCCAGGAGACGGCGGTAGCCCTCCAGCCCGTCCCCGCCGCCGTCCAGAGCCAGAAGGGGTTCATAACCCCTCACCGTCTGCGGCAGGCAGTCCAGGGCGTCCCCGGGAATATAGGGGGGGTTGGAGACGATCACGTCAAAGCGGGGGGGCGGCTGATCCTTTTCCAGGGCCTTAAAGTAATCCCCCCTGCGCCAGCAGATGCGATGCTCCACCTTGTGCCGGGCGGCATTTTCCCGGGCCACCTGCAAGGCCTCGGGGGAGATATCGATGGCCCAGCACCGGGCCAGGGGAAGCAGGCAGGACAGGGTGACCACCAGGTTCCCGCTTCCCGTCCCCAGGTCGCCCAGCACCAGCCCTTCCCCCCGGGGCGCGCCCCTCTTCCCCACCCATTCCAGGACGGCATCCACCAGGAACTCCGTCTCCGGCCGGGGGATCAGGACCGCAGGGGTAACCTTGAACTCCAGCCCGTAAAATTCTTTCTTCCCCGTAATATAAGCCAGGGGCTCTCCCCTGCTGCGCCGCTCCTGGGCTTCCTGAAAAGCGGCGGCCGCTTCCGGCGGCAGTTCCCGCTCTCCCTCCAGGTAAAGTCTCAACCGGTCCCAGCCCAAGAGGTGAGCCAGAAGGATCTCCGCTTCTTCCCGGGGCTGCTCCAGGCCCGCTTCCCTATAGCGAAAAGAAGCTCTTTGCAGAGCTTCTTTAACGGTAACTTTCTCCACGGCCAATCAACTCCCCACCTGGCGCAGCTGCTCCGCCCGGGAGGAAGCGGCCAACTGTTCGATTATCTCTCCCAGGTCGCCGTCCAACACCTGGTCCAGCTTATGCAGGGTCAAGCCGATGCGGTGATCGGTAACCCGGTTCTGGGGAAAATTATAGGTCCTAATCCGTTCGCTGCGGTCCCCGCTGCCCACCATGGAGCGCCGGGCCTGGGCCAGCTCCTCCTCCTGTTCGGCGCGGTACTTGGCCAGAAGCCGGCTGCGCAAAACCCGCATCGCCTTCTCCTTGTTCTTCAGCTGCGACTTTTCATCCTGGCAGCTGACCACGATCCCCGTAGGGATATGGGTAATCCGGATCGCCGACTGGGTGGTGTTGACGCTTTGCCCTCCCGGCCCCGTGGAGCAGAAGGTGTCGATCCGCAGATCCTGGGGATTAATCTCCACCTCAACCTCCTCCGCCTCGGGAAGTACCGCTACCGTGGAGGCGGAGGTATGGATCCTCCCCCCGGATTCGGTGGTGGGAATGCGCTGGACCCGGTGCACGCCGCTCTCATACTTGAGGCTGCTGTAAGCCCCTTTCCCTTCGATGCCGATGATTACTTCCTTAAAGCCCCCGATATCCGTGGGATGAGCATCAACGATCTCCACCTTCCAGCCCTTCTGTTCGGCAAAACGGGTATACATGCGCAGCAGGTCGGCGGCAAAAAGCGCCGCTTCCTCGCCGCCGGTCCCCGCCCGGATCTCGATAAAGACGTTCTTGTCATCGTTGGGATCCGCCGGTATGAGCTTCTCCTTGATCTGTCTTTCCAGGGACTCCTTCTCCTGGCCTAGGGCTTTAATCTCCTTCTTCAAGTATTCGGTCATCTCTTCATCATTGGAACTGTCGTTCAGCAACTCCCGGGCATCCTCCAGATCCCGGCAAACATTCTTATAGCGGCGGTAGAGCTCCACGCAGGGAGTCAACTCGGACAGCTCCCGGGAATACTGCGTCCATAACTGGCGCTGTTCCAGGATGGCGGGGTCGCTGAGCAACTGCTCCAGCTCCCGGTACCGTTCTTCCAGAGCGCTTAATTTGTCGAGCATGAGTCATCACCTCGCAAAACCGTCGACCAGCAGCCCCTGGCGGCCGTCCTCGCCGCCTTGAACAAAAGAACAGAGCACCGGCTCTGTCCTTCCTCCTTCCTTATTCCATGCCGTACTTGCGCTTGAATCTTTCCACCCGTCCGCCGGTATCGACGAACTTCTGCTTCCCGGTAAAGAGCGGATGGCACTTGGAGCAGATCTCCACGCGCAAATTCTGCGAAGTCGAACCGGTTTCAAAGGATTCGCCGCAGGCGCAGGTTACCGTCGTCCGGTAATACTGCGGATGAATATTCTTCTTCATGGTCAAACCTCCTCTAGAGCACACGGCCAAGTAAAGTAGATAACCTAATCCGCCTTAAGATGATAACATAATCCGCCCGCTTCTGCAACAAGTTGACGGTTCCTGGAATCCCGCCCTTTTAAGGTTGTCCGGCGCGGGCCCCTTCTGCTTTGAGGAGACACGCCTGGACCCGGGGATCCCTCCTTCAAGGCTGCCGGCGGCGCAAGCAAATTCAACAAAGTGGCCGTTTTCCATATAATCAATCAATATCAATCAACGGTTTTGCTTCAGGTATTCCTCCACCACCTGGCGCTCCCGGTAAGGGAGGGCCTCGGTTCCCACCAGCTGGTACTCCTCGCTGCCCTTCCCGGCCAGAAGCACCAGATCACCGGGCCCGGCCCGGGAGAGGGCAAAGCGCACCGCTTCGGCCCGGTCGGGAATAACCACCGGCTCCGTGCGCATGCCGGCCTTGATCTGGTTGATGATATCCTCCACTCTCTCCCCGGCCGGATTGTCGGCGGTAAGAATCACCAGGTCGCCGTAGCGCTCCGCAATCCGTCCCATCAGGGGCCGCTTGCCCCGGTCCCGTTCCCCGGCACAACCGAAGACAACGATCAGCCGGCGGAGGGGGCGCCGGCGCAGGAGCCTGAGCACCTGCTCCAGGCTCCGGGGGGTGTGGGCAAAGTCGATGACTACGTTAAAGCCGCCTTCGGCCTCGATCTCTTCCAGGCGGCCGGGAACGGCAGCCAGGCTGGAGAGCCCCTCGGAGACCGCCTCTCCGGGGAGGCCATACTGCCAGGCTACAGCGGCGGCGGCCAGGGCATTATAAACGTTAAACAGGCCGGGCAGCTTTAAAGCGGCCGCCACCCGCCCCCCCCAGCCGGAGAGGGAAAAGCGGAAGCAGCCGTTGTCCAGCTCCTCCAGGTCAACGGCCCGAACCGTCGCCCGGGGATCGTCGATTCCGTAGCTGATCACCGGAACGGAGATCTTCCTTTTCAACTGCGGGTAGTAGTTATCGTCGGCATTGAGGATGGCCCGGGCCTTGTCATCCCGTTTTATCAATTGAAACAGCATGCTCTTGGCTTCCAGGTAGCTTTCCATGGAGCCATGGTAATCCAGGTGCTCCCGGCTGAGGTTGGTAAAGACGGCGCTTAGGAACTCGCAGTGGGCTACTCGCTTCTGAATCAGGGCGTGGGAAGATACTTCCATGGCTACGTACCGGATCCCGGCGGGATGATCCCGGAGATGGGCCAGGCTTCTCTGAATATCCAGGGACTGGGGCGTAGTAAGCTCCAGCCGCTTCCAGGTGCCCTGAAAGCGCAAGCCCGTAGTGCCCAGTATGGCAGAGCTCTTGCCGGCAGCAGAGAAGACCTTATTAATATAGTAGGTAGTGGTAGTTTTTCCGTCGGTCCCCGTGACCCCGATGAGTTGCAGGCTCCGGGCCGGGTAGCCGAAAAAGCGGGCGGAGGCGGCAGAGAGGGCCCAGCGCGCATCCTCCACCATGATGACGGGAACGGAAGCTGCCAGGGGTCGTTCGGCAACCAGGGCCACGGCCCCCTGTTTCACCGCCGTAGCGGCGAAATCATGCCCGTCGTGCCGGCTTCCCTTTAAACAAAAAAAAAGATCCCCGGGACCCACCCTCCTGGAATGATAAGCCAGACCCTTGACTTCCAGGTTTTCCGTGGGGCCCGTGATGTTTAAGGGAGTGAATGTCTCCAGCAGCTCAGCTAAGCGCATTGCCCGCCTCCCCCAAGGAGTCTCTTTTATGGAAGTTGGGATTGGGGGTTGATTTTTTGCCCGTCCTTAAGGATTTCAAAATGCAGGTGCGGGCCGGTAGTATTGCCCGTTACGCCGATATACCCGATCACCTGGCCGGAGGAAACCCGCTGGCCGGGAGTTACCGCCAGCTTGCTGGCATGGCCGTAGCGGCTCGACCAGCCGTAGCCATGATCCAGTTCCACCATCAACCCGTAGCTGCCCCAGTACTGCGCCTTGCTCACCCGCCCGTCGGCGGCGGCATAAAAGGGAGTCCCGTGGGGAGCTCCAATATCGATCCCGTAGTGGAACTTGCCGTTGCGCCAGCCGTAGCCGGAGGTTAGCCGTCCCTGCAGCGGCCAGCTAAAAACAACGGTTCCGCTCCGGGAGAGGCGCCCTCCGGGGACAATGATCCTTTCCCCCCGGGGCAGCAAGCGGTCCCCGGACAAGCGGTTGGCCTCCAAAATGGCCTCCGCTTCAACCCCGTAGAGTTCGGCGATCTTCTCCACCGTCTCCCCCTCGGCTACCCGGTGAACGGAGCCCACCAGGGTTAGGACCTCAATGGTTTCGCCGGCGAAAATAAGGTGGGGATTGCCTATGTTGTTAAGCCCGGCCAGGGTTTCGATGTCCGTGCCAAATTCCAGGGCAATGGAGTAGAGGGTGTCTCCAGGCCGGATCTGGTAAGTGAACAGCCGGGGTTCCCTGGCGGCGGCATATTCCTGCAACTGCACCAGGTATAGCGGCAAACCCGCCCCCCCTTCGGAGGCGGCTCCCACCGGAATTCCCAGCAAAACCGCGCCGAGGAAGAGAAGAAACGCCGCAACCACACGTCCCTTGCTCCTCATGTCAAGATTTCTCCTTTGCTAATAGAAGTTGCTTCATATTCTGTTAATTAATTGTGCAAATTATACATTTTTGCCCTGAGGAGCAAGAAAATTTTCCTTAAATTGCCGCCGGCGGCCGTCCCGGTGGCGGCAAAAATGCCGGCGCTCCGCTGCTATAAAGATAAGTCAAGTATAGTACGATCATGCCAAGGTGAAGGTGCCGGACCGGCGCCGGATCCCGATGCCTGATTAGAGATTGTGCATGTTGCTTAGAAACTCCTCGTTATTTTTGGTCCGCTTCAGCTTATCCAAAAGAATTTCCAGGAATTCCACGTTGGAGGTATTGCCCATGGCCCGGCGCAGCGCCCACATCAGCTCCAGATTTCTTTCGCTCAGCAATAGTTCTTCCCGCCTGGTACCGGAGCGGGAAATATCAATGGCGGGGAAGATCCGCCGCTCGGCAATGCGGCGGTCCAGGTGCAGTTCCATGTTCCCCGTTCCCTTAAATTCTTCGTAAATCACGTCGTCCATCCGGCTGCCTGTATCGATTAAGGCCGTGGCAATAATGGTCAGGCTGCCGCCGCCATCAATATTGCGGGCGGCACCAAAAAAGCGTTTCGGCTTATAAAAGGCTGCCGGATCGATGCCCCCGGAAAGGGTCCGGCCGCTGGGGGGGATAACCAGGTTATAAGCCCGGGCCAGGCGCGTAATGCTGTCCAGGAGGACGGCCACATCTCGCCCCATCTCCACCAGGCGCTGGGCCCGTTCATAAACCAGCTCGGCGATCCGGATATGGTTTTCCGGGCGCTGATCAAAGGTGGAGCTGGCCACGTCGGCTTTTACGCTGCGCTCCATATCCGTCACTTCTTCCGGGCGCTCATCCACCAGCAGGATAATCAACTCCACCTCCGGATGGTTGGTGGAGATGCTGTTGGCGATCTGCTTCAGCAACATTGTTTTCCCCGCCTTGGGCGGAGAAACGATCAAACCCCGCTGCCCCTTCCCTATGGGAATCAAGAGATCAATAATCCTGGTGGCCAGGATATCCGGCTCCGTCTCCATAATTAACTGCTGCCGGGGATGAACGGGGATCAGGCTGGTAAAATTGGGCCGCCGGGCAAAGCGCTCCGGATCTTCCCCGTTGATGCTTTCCACCTGCAGCAGGGCGTAGTAGCGCTCGTTATCCTTGGGGGGGCGAATGATGCCGGAAACGCTGTCGCCGGTGCGGAGGTTGAAACGCCGGATCTGGGAGGCCGAGATGTAGATGTCATCATCGGAGTAGTAGTATTTCTGGCGGCGCAGAAAACCAAAACCGTCGGGCATAATCTCCAGCAAGCCTGAAGCCTTCAGCCTTTCGCCTTCGCACTCAAATTTGTCGACTTCCTTGGCCGGCCGGCCCCCAACTCTCACCGCGGGGGCAATTCTCTCCCTGCCGTTGGGTATTCTGTCGACTTCCTCCGCTGCCGCTGCCGCCCCGTTAGGCTGCCTCTCCGCCTCCTTGCAGAGTAGCTGCGCCAGCGTCTCAATCAACTGGGGCTTGCGCATGGTGTAATATGCTTTAACCCCATGCTCTTTGGCCAGGCGTTGCAACTGACTAAGGTTCATTTTTTTTAACTGCTCTGCTTCCATTTTTACACCACCTTCTAAGTTATTATGCCATCTTTATCTGCTTCATGGAAAAAAGCATCTTTATTGCCGGCAATCCGCTTCAAAACCTCAAGGGGAACCGGGCCCCGGCCGCCGGGCTCCTGGGGCGGTGGAAAGACGAGCCTTAAGGCCCCCGCCCCGCAGCCAAGGGCCCGCCTTGGACGGCGCTGCCGCGCCCCGGCAGGGAGAAGCCAATTAAAGCCGTCTTGAAAAACATTAAGCCCCTTGCTGCCCGCGTTTTTGTTCCCCGGCAGCCAGAAGAAGGCGTTTATAGCTGCTGGTCTTAAGACGGCGACAAGCCCGGGAAGAAAGGGGCCGGAAGCGGCCCCGGAGTGTCGGCCCGGGGAATACCCCTTCCGGCTTTCCGGCTGCAGTTCCAGGGTGGCACCAAAAATCGGCCGGCCCAAAAATCCCACCAGCAAACCATGGTCTCCCTGGCTCATGCATATTGCTTCAATACCAGTTGGCCCGAATTTGTCTTCATCATTAAAATCTTCCCTGAACCCGGCCGGATTTTGCCGGTCCCGGGGACTTCCCTGGAGAGAAAGCAGCGCCCTTCCGTTTACCCTGTTAGGGGCGGTGTGGGAAAAAGGTCCCTCCGGCAACAGCAGGATATGCTCTGGCGGTGCGGGCATGCGGAGCCGCGTTTCCGGTTAATGACGGCGTTTGCCAGTCTACCGGGAAATATAATTCCAGCCCAACAGTTTTCCGGTTTGCTCTCGTCTTAACTTTTGTCAGAAGGAATTGATGGTATCCCGGCAATTGCTCCTTATGCAAGCACTGTTGGCGGCAAATAAATTATTCGCCAGCCAATATATTATGCTGTATCCGAGATACAGGTTTAAGCTTTAATTTTCTTTAATAAATTTTTATAGCTGTCTTTTGCTCTGTTTTTGCCAGGCAATCACCGGTTTTTACCGGATGTAAAGCCGCGTAATTTATAGTAATTTTATTGTAGGAGGCTCGGGTTTTCCCGTCGTGCAGGCCGGCATTGGGGCAAGGACTTGCTTGATCTTTATTATTTTCATTAATCGAGCATAAGTATTCGCGCCTGCCTGCCCTAATTCCTGCCAACCGAGGAAAAGAACAAATTTTTGTAAGCCGGTAATTATTCTGCTCCAATAGTGCTATACTATGTATTTGCCGATAGATTTCCGGAGGGGAGGATGCCTTCATGAAGCCGGTGCGCTTTCTCCTGATCGCCCTGGCCGTGCTTTTGCTAAGCATTTCCGCAAGTTTCGGCTATTTCGTATACTCCATCGTGGAGATGGAGTCGCTGCCTCCCGTCCAAACCCCTTTGGCCAGCCAGATCTATGACCAAAATGACAACTTGCTGGCGCTGCGCTATATCGAAAACCGGGTGGAAGTTCCCTTGGAACAGGTTGCCGACACCGTCGTTAAGGCCACCATCGCCGTAGAAGATCGCCGCTTTTTTCAGCACATGGGCTTCGACCTCAGCGGCCTGGGCAGGGCCTTTTTTAAAAATATCCGCCAGGGCCAGGTGACCCAGGGGGGAAGCACCATCACCCAGCAGCTGGCCAAAAACCTGTACCTCACCCATGAGCGGACCTTCCAGCGCAAAATCAAGGAGGCCATCTATACCGTTCACCTGGAACGCAGCTATACCAAGGAGAAGATCCTGGAAATGTATCTCAACACCATTTACTATGGGAATTCCGCTTACGGCATCGAAGCGGCGGCCCAGACTTACTTCGACAAAAGCGCCGCCGAGTTGAACCTGGCGGAATCGGCTTTACTGGCCGGCATCCCGCGCAATCCGAGCTACTACTCGCCTTTTGTCAATAAAGAGGCCGCCCTGGCCCGCCAGAAGACCGTCCTGGCCTTAATGCACAAGGAAGGTTATATCAGCCGCCAGGAGATGGAAGAGGCCGCCGCCGCCACCCTGGAGTTCTGCGAACCTTCCCAGGAGGAGGATTATTGCGCCTACTTCGTCGATTATATCATAAACGGAGAGATAAAGGAGCGCCTGGGGGGGATCTGACCCCCCTTTACCGGGACGGCCTAAAGATCTATACCACCCTGGATCCCCAGCTGCAGAAGGCGGCCCAGGAAATTGTCGCCCAGATCCCCGAACTGCGCCGGGACCAGGAGAATAAGCGCCAGCCCCAGGGGGCTCTGGTGGCTCTGGACCCGGCCACCGGCTACGTCAAGGCGCTGGTGGGAGGGCGGGATTTCCAGGAGACCAAGTTGAACCGGGCCGTTACCCCCCGCTCCCCGGGCTCTTCCTTCAAGCCTTTTCTCTATGCCGCCGCTCTGGAAGAAGGGTGTACCGCGGCGGATCTGATTATGTGCGAGCCCGTCTCCTTTACGGAACCGGGCCTGGACCAGCCTTACCGGCCCGCCGACTACGGGGGAGGCTGGCACCACCGCCGGCTCTCCCTCCGGGAGGCCCTGGTCACCTCCTGCAATGTCAGCGCCGTCAAAACCCATGTGGAGATCGGGACGGAGAAGATGGTGGAGATGGCCAAACGGCTGGGCATCACCAGCGAACTGGAGCCCTACCTCTCCCTGCCCCTGGGGACGGTGGAGGTTGGCCTGCTGGAGTTGACCGCCGCCTTCGCTCCCTTCGCCAACGGCGGCTACCGGGTGGAGCCGATCCTGGTGCGGAAGGTAACGGATGCCCAGGGCAACATCCTCTGGGAAAACCAGCCCCGGCCCCGGCAGGTCCTGGACGAAAGAATCGCTTTCCTGATCACGGACATCCTTAAAGGGGTCCTCACCCAGGGGGGAACCGCCTCAGGAGCAGGGGAAATTCTAAAGAGGCCGGCGGCGGGAAAATCCGGGACCTCCCATGACAGTAAGAATGCCCATATGATCGGATACACTCCCGACCTGGTGGCCGGGATCTATATCGGCGATGATTACGAGAATCCCCTGGGCGCAACAGGCGGCCGGCTGGCGGCCCCCTTGTGGGCAGAATTCATGTCCCGGGCCCACCGGGGACTGCCCTCCAGGGACTTTGCCGTCCCCCAGGGGCTGGTCCGGGTAACCGTCTGTACCAACACCGGGCTCCGGCAAAACAGTTACTGCAGCGGCGCCGGGCGGGAAGAGTACTTCCTGGCCGGGACAGAGCCCCAGGAGACATGCAACCCCTGGCGCTCCCCCGAATGCCGGCCTTCTTTTTGGATCCCCTGGTTCCCCTGGGAGAGCTGGATCAACAGATTTCAATAGCGGAGAAAGGGATTATGCCCCATTTCCGCTTCAATGGTGGTCTCCGGCCCATGGCCGGGGTAAACCCGGGTAGAAGGAGGCAGGGTTAGCAGCCGCTCCTTGATGCTGCGCATCAAGCGGGAAAAAGAACCGCCGGCCAAGTCGGTCCGCCCGATGGAACCGGCAAAGAGGGTGTCGCCGGTAAAGACGCTGGTGCCCAGCAGCAGGCTGACTCCTCCCGGGGTATGCCCCGGGGTCTCCATCACCGTCAAGTTCAAGGAGCCGCAGCGAATCTGGTCCCCTTCCCGGAGCCGGCCGTCGGGCGGAGGCTGCTTCCCCAGGACCAGGCCCAGGCCGAACCCGGGATTCTTATACAGTTCCAGGTCGTCCGGGTGAAGCAGTATTTGGGCCCCGGTGGCCTCCTTGATGGCCCTGTTGGCCCCGATATGATCCACGTGTCCATGGGTATTGACTATGTACTTGATGTTTAGCTTCAGCCGTTCAATCTCCCGAAGGAGCATCTTCCCTTCGGCACCGGGATCAATCACCAGGCCTTCTCCGGTTTCAGGACAGCCGAGCAGGTAACAGTTGGTGGCAAACATGCCCACTTCGTACCTTTTGAGGATCATGGATTCTCCTTTCCTTTTTTAAGCGCCGGGTGCTTTTGCCGCCGCGCCGGCGGAGCAGGCGGCGGCCTTCCCCTCCCTCTGCTTTTCATAAAGGCAGGGTTAATCCCGCTCGCAAAGGCTTCGCCGCCCCGGCGGCGGCATCTCCTCAGCCAAGGCCGCTTTAACCGCCGGCACTATGTGGGTAAGGTCCTTTAACCGGCCGGCCAGGCGGCGCCGCAGCTCCGGGGAACCGGCCAGCAGCCCCGGCACCGGATTCGCCGTATGTTCCGAATGATCCAACTCCTCCAGGTTGCCGTGATCGCTGACAACAATGACCAGGATATTCTGGAGATCGATCTCCGCCAGCAAGGCGCCCAGGAAGCGGTCCAGGATGTCCACCACCCTGGCCGCCTGCTCCCGGTCGCCGCTGTGCCCCACCAGGTCGGTTAAGAAATATTCAAAGAGGCAGAAGTGGTAGTCTCCCGCCAGGCGGGCCAGGCGGGCGCCTCCCTCTTCGGGGCTAATCCGGGGCACATCGAAGCCCATCTGCGCCAGAGTTTCGTTGGTGATATCCATGTATAAGGCTTCACCGCGGCGCAGGGCCTCCAGGTCCCGGAAAGATAAGCCGCCGTAATAGGTAAGCCAGGTGGAGCAAGAATAGTGGTCGCCGGGCAGCCCCCGGGCCAGGAGGTCAAAAAAAACCGGGCGGTAGGCGTTGATAAAGGCGCACCGGCAGCCCAGCCCCCTGAGCTGAGAAAAAATTCCTCTCCGCCGCAGGAGCTCCTTCAGGGGAGAAATGGGAAACCCTTTGAGGTGGCCGCCCAGGAGGCGGGGGGCGTTTTCACCAGTAAAGAGGGAGGTCTGTCCGGTAGCGCTCTGGGGAAGGCCCGGCACCCCCAGGAGCGGATCCAGCCCCAAAAGGGTAGCCTTTTCGTTGCTGAGGCCCACGGCCTCCCGGGTCAGCGGCTTCCCGGAGAGCAGTTTTTCCAACTGCGGGGTCGGGGCGAAAGAAAAAGGGTTGTTGGGCCCCGCTCCTCCCAGGCCCACTCCGTCAATAAAGATCAGGAGGACCCGCATCCTGCTACATCTCTCCCAGGGTAACGGAGAGGTTGTGCTCCTTTCCGTCGCGCAGGATGGTCAGCTGCACCTCCTGCCCCGGATAGTACTCCAGCAGGGCGTCAAACATCAGGGCCAGGTAGCCCGTCTCCACGCCGCCCACCGCCGTTACCACGTCCCCCTCCTTTAAGCCCGCTTTTTCGCCCGGGCCTCCGCTAATCACTTCATTAATATAGACTCCGCGGTCTGTAGGCACCCCGGTGTGATCCCGGTAATCGCTGACCACGATGCCGATCTGAGGCCGCCTTACCCGGCCGTACTCCTGCAGGTCCTTCACCACTCTTTTGACGGTGTTGCTGGGGATGGCAAAACCGATGCCTTCGACCCCCGTATTGCTTACTTTGGCCGAGTTGATGCCGATCACTTCGCCCCGCAGGTTTACCAGGGGCCCTCCGCTATTCCCCGAGTTGATGGCGGCATCCGTCTGGATATAGGTATAGGCATACTGGCTTTGCGAGATCCTGACCTGGCGGTCCTTGGCGCTGATGGAGCCTACCGTTACCGTCTGCTGGAAGTAGCCCAGAGGGTTGCCAATGGCGATGGCCGTCTCGCCCACCCTGGTCTTGGAGGAATCCCCCAGCTTCACGTAGGGGAGAGAATCCTTATCCACCTTTAAGAGAGCCAGGTCGGTTAAGGCATCCTCCCCCACCAGCTTCGCCGTGGCGCTGACGGAATTGGAGAAGACCACCGTTATGACATCGGCGCCGTCGATGACATGCTGGTTGGTAACGATATAACCGTCGGCGGAGATCACCACCCCGGTTCCTTTCCCGCTTTCCACCAGAGCCCTCTGCCCGAAGCGATTTACATAAACGCTGTTGCTCACGCCCACTACCGCGGGGGCGATCCGCTCCACCACTTCAATCTTGGCCTGATCCTCCGAGGTCACCGGAGGGTAGTCTTCTTCGCCGGGGTCTTCCTGGCCGAGCTGCTCTTCACCGCTTTTCCCCTGCTCCCCGGGAGGCGCCGAATATCCCGGCCAGCCCAGGTAGTGGTTGAAGGCATAAAGGAGCAGGGCCCCGCAAAGCACCCCGATAAGACCGACGACAAACAGCAGCACCGGGGAATAGCCCCGCCTGCCTGGCTGGTTATACCCGCTGTAAAAGGACAAGGCAAGACCTCCTTATTCTTGACCCGGAATCCTTCTCCTAGGGAGTTAAATAATAGTTTACACTAGTTTTCCCCCAGCGTAAAGTTATCGGCAAGATGGCAGCGGTCGTTGAAAAGTTCCAGCCGGAAGCGCCGTCTGGCAGGGTAGTAGCGGAGAATGGAGAGGGAGGCGGGAGCCGGGGCAAAAGGCCATTGTTGGCGGCTTCCCCAGCCCAGGGCGGCGGCAAAGCAGGCGTTAATCTGGCGAGCGTGGCCCACCAGCAGTACTCTCCGGAAGCGGTGGTTCTGCCCGGCAAGCCGGTTTAACAGGGTCCGGGCCCGGGCCAGGAGCTTCCGCTCCCTTTCGCCCCCGAAAAACCCGGCCCGGAGAGAGGCGCTTCTGTAGCGGCGCATCAGTTCCGGGTACAGCTCTTCGGCTTCGGCGACGGTCAGCCCCTCCAGGGCGCCCCAGGAGCACTCCCGAAGCAGGGGCGTGGCCACGGGATCCAACCCCACCGCTCGGCCGATAATGGTGGCCGTCTCCCAGGCGCGCTGCAGATCGCTGCTGTATATTATCTCCAGGCCGGCCGAGGACAGCCGCCGGGCCAAGAGGCCGGCTTCCCGGCGTCCCTGGGAGGACAAGGGGAGATCCATCTGCCCCTGAAAGCGCCTTTCCAGGTTGCCGGAGGTAGTGCCGTGCCTGACAAACCAAAGTTCCATGTCTAGCCAACAAAGCGGGGCAGGCCGATATAGCTCCGTTCCCGCAAGCGTTTTAACTGGGCTCCCAGGGCGGTCAGCTTTTGATCGATGTTTTCGTAACCCCGGTTGATCAGTTCCATGCCGTTGATGATGGTTTCGCCACGAGCCATGAGGCCCGCCACCAGCAGGGCCGCACCGGCCCTTAAATCGGGAACGGTAACCGGCGCCCCCGTAAGCTGGGTGCCCCCTTCAACCACGGCCGTCCGCCCTTCCACCTTAATCCGGGCCCCCATTTTTTTCAACTCCGGCACGTGGGCAAAACGCCCGTCAAAAACATTTTCCGTAACGATGCTGGTTCCGGAAGCAGCCGTGAGCAGAATCATCCCCAGGGGCTGAAGATCGGTGGGAAAGCCGGGATAAGGAAAAGTTTTCAGATCCACGGGGGAAAGGGGGCCCTTGGCCTGGACCCGGATCTTTTCCGGCTCAACGGTTACCTGGGCTCCGGCTTCCACCAGCTTGGCCGTTACCGCCTCCAGGTGCTTGGGAATAACCTCCTCCACCACCACGTCGCCGCCGGTAGCCGCCGCCGCCAGCATAAAAGTCCCCGCTTCGATGCGGTCGGGGATGATGCAGTGCTCCGCCCCTTTAAAACTGCTCACCCCTTCAATCCGGATCACGTCGGTTCCGGCGCCGCGCACCGAGGCGCCGATGGCGTTCAAGTAGTTGGCCAGGTCCACGATTTCCGGCTCCTTGGCCACGTTTTCCAGGATGGTAGTGCCCTCCGCCGCCACCGCGGCCAGCATCAGGTTAACGGTAGCCCCCACGCTGACCACGTCCAGGTAGATGCGGGCTCCCCGCAGCCGCTCGGCTTCCAGCTTAACCAGCCCATGTTCCGTGTTAATCCTGGCCCCCAGGGCGGCAAAGCCTTTCAGGTGCTGGTCAATGGGGCGGGGCCCCAGGTCGCACCCGCCGGGAATGGGCACCTCCGCCCGTCCAAAACGGGCCAGCAGGCTGCCCATCAGGTAGTAGGAGGCCCGGATCTTCTTCACCAGCTCCGGGGAAGGAGTATGTCCTTTTCTTAAACGGGAGGAGTTTAATTCCACCTGGTTCCTGCCGCGCCGGCGCACAGACACCCCCAGGTCTTCCAAAATGCGCAAAAGAATATGCACATCGGTAATATCGGGAAGGTTGTCAAGCTTGACTTTTCCCCCGGCCAATATGGCGCCGGGCAAAATAGCCAGGGCGGCATTTTTCGACCCGCTGATCTTCACCCGGCCCTGTAAACTTGTTCCTCCTTGTACCAGCAGCTTTTCCATCGGCCACCTTCCTTTCAAATACCGTTGCGCTGGAGATCTATTTCCAGATTGCCGGTAAAAGCATTAACATAATAACATTCGCTGCCATCGACCACTATGCGCCACACGGGGGGGACTTCCCACTGTTCGGCATCAAATTCCCGGCTATAGTAGCCGAAGTCGATCCCGGTCACCTTGCGGGGCCGGTCGTTGCTGCGCATCTCTTCCGCCAGCCTTAGCAGGGCTTCCGTAGCCGGGATCACCTTGTTCTCCTGGTTGGAGGACCATCCTTGCGGATTAAGCCAGTGCTTTTCCAGGGCGACAATCCGCTCCTTCTCCAGGGTTACGCGCAGATAGCTGGAGTAAAGCGGCTTATTCTGAAAGATGTGATAATAATTGAGAATCATAGTCTCTTCATCAATATACTCCACATAGTCAAAATATGCCTGGCGAGGCAATAAATTGTTCCTCCGCAAGTATTGCTCCGCTGCGGTAATAAGTTCGCTCTCGCCCACCTTATCCCCTGCTTTTATTAAGGGCTTGTTCATCGCCTCCACCCGTTCCTCCCCGGGAAAGACAATTAAAAAAGAGCTTCTGGGAACGGTGCGGTCCACGGCCGCTTCCAGCTGTATGTTCACCTGCTCCAGCTGCTCCCGGACATAGCGCACCTGTTCCGGGGTAACCGCCTCCCGGGAAAGCTTTCCCGTTCCCGGCCAGAAGAGATGATAGGCCAGAAACAGGTTTAAGCCGAAAAAGGCGACGATCAAGATCATCCTGGCCCGCCCTAAATTCATCGCGCTCCTCCTTCCAGGAGATGCAAACTTTTCCCGTCCAGGATCATTTCCCGGCCGTTTATCCTGACCACCCAAACGGGCTGGCCCCGATAAGCGGAATCGGCGAAGTCAACCAGGTAAGCCAGTTCCACCGCTTCCAAATATGCCGGCCCTTCTTCCTCCGCGCCTTGCTCCTGGTACTCCTTGAAGGCCTTCTTCAGGGCCTGGGAGAAGGGTGCAACCACAATTTCCTCCTCCGCTGCTTTCCGGGGCTGGAAAAGGTGCCGGTTCAGGTAGATGAGACCGCCATCGTTGAAGGCCATCTCCACCGTCCAGCCGTTTTCCCCATATAAAAGGGGAAGACCGCCGGCATAAAAGCGCCACTTGCAGCGGCAAAGGCTATTTCTGCCCCCCTCCCCGGAAACCAGGTCCAGCCCGACCAGCCGCAGGCCGGCGGGCCAGCCGCTGTAATAGCACAGCAGCCTGTTGGCCTGGTTTAACGCCGCGGGGTAAGAGTCCGTGGCGGAAAAGCTGTGCTCCAGAAGGGGCGCAGAGTATTCCAGCCTCTCCCGGCCAATGCGCAATCCCCTCTCTCCATCGGTATAGATGGTGGCCCCGTCCCGCTCATCAATGCGCCGGACCAGATTGTACCTGGTGAAAAAGATTTTCACCAGCCGTTCATGTTCCGGTTCCTCCACGGCTATTTCCAGGGCCGGCACCGACTCCAGGAGGGGGATCCAGAGGGGCTCTTCCACCTGAATGGGGAAGTCCACCAGGGCGGTCAACTCTTCCCCCTGGAACTCCCGGTACGGCAGCATGCTGTCGGGGGAGAGCTTCTCCAGAAGCTCCTGCAGCTGCTGCGCCCCCCCTTCTTCCAGAAACAGGCCCCGCTCTTCTCCCCCTTCTACCGCTTTTAAAACCAGTTCCAGGAGTTCGCCCCGCTCCCATATCTCCAGCCCGGCCAGTTCCCGGTAAGGCCTCTCGGGCATGGCGGTAGTTCCGGAACCTATGGGGAAAGGCGGCTCAAAGTGCAACTGCAGCAGCAGGCTGCCCCGGGGCAGCCTGTTCTCGCTAACGATGCCCCCTTTTAAGACCCCTTTTTCCAACTGCTCCAGGATCTTGCCCCAAACCTCCTGGAAGCCGGGTTGTCCTTCTTTTAAGACCCGGTTCGTTCTCTGGCCGGGGAAGACAATCTTCTCGGGTGCGATCACCCGGCCGGCGGGGCGGGGCTCTTCAAAGTAGACGCGCTCGTATTCTTCCTGCGTCGCCACCTCGTAAGGGACCCGGGCGTACCATAGCAGATAGGTTAAGTAGAGGCTGGAGAGGACCAATAAGATCAGGACCAGGGACTGTACCTTCTCTTTCACGAGACCACTTCTCTCCTCTCGTCATCTTTGGCGGGAGGTAGAGTAAACCAGACCCGCGTTCCCTTTCCCGGCTCGCTCTCCACCCAAATTTCCCCCCCGTGGGCCTCCACGATTTTTCGAGCAATGGAGAGCCCCAGCCCGGTGCCGCCGTAATTTCGGCTGCGCGTCTTCTCCACCCGGTAAAAGCGTTCGAACAGGTGGGGCAAATCTTCCGGGGGGATCCCCACCCCGGTATCGGCCACCAGCACCTTGATCAGGCCGGCCTCCAGGCCGGCGGAAACGGTTATCTCCCCCTCGGGGGGAGTATATTTCAGCGCATTGTTGAGCAGGTTTACAAATACCTGGCGGATCCGCTCCTTGTCGGCCCAGACCACGGGAAGCATCTCGGGCATTTCAACCTTTATGGGAGCCGCCTCCGAGCCCCATTTCCGGAGCAGCTGCTCTCTAACCTCCCGGGCCAGTTCGCCTAAGTCTACTTCCGTCTTGTGCCACTCCATCTGGCTGTAATCCAGCTGGGAGAGAACCAGCAAATCCTTTACCAGGTTGACCATGCGCTCGGTCTCCGCGCTCACCACCTGCAGGAAGCGATCCCTTACCTCGGGCTCCTCGGCGGCCCCCTCGATGAGGGCCTCCACGTAGCTATTGATGGTAGTCAAGGGAGTCCGCAGCTCGTGGGAGACGTCGGCCACAAACTCCTGCTGCTTCTGAACCAACTCCCGCTCCTTGGTGATATCGTGCAGCACCACCAGCACGCCGCTGGGAGCCCCGGCTTCCTGCTTGAAAGGGGCCAGCCGCGCCTGGATCACCAGGGTGGGGCTGGTTCTATTGATCTCCACCACCATGTCCCGGGGCTGGAATAAAAAATCGTCCAGGATGGAATCGCCCACCAACTCTTTCAGCACCGGGTAGCCCGGCTGGTTCAGAGAGACCTGTTCCCGGACCAGGCTTTCCAGAAGAGTGCGGGCCGCCGGATTAATATGAATGATGTCGCCCTGGCCATCCAGGGCGATGATGCCGTCGTTCATATAGTTGATGATGGCTTCAACCTTGCTCTTTTCCGAGGAGATCTCTTTCATGTTGTGGTTCAGCCGCTCGGCCAGGTAGTTGAAGGCCTGCCCCAGCTGGCCGATTTCATCGGAAGACTGCACCTCAATGGTCTGGCTGAAGTCGCCGGCGGCCATGAGGCCGGCTTTCCTGGTAACCTCCTTGATAGGAGCAGTTATGGTTCCCGTTATAATCAGGCCCAGGAAGAAGCCGATGGCTAAAACCACCCCGGAGCCGGTCAACAGCAAGAGCTTGATCTGGTTCAGGGTATTATCGACTCCCCTAAGGGAGCCGCTCAGGTAGATTATCCCGATGGTAGCCCCGGACTCCGTCACCGGGTAGGCCAGGTAAAAGCGCCGCTCATTATAGCGCGGATCGTAGCGGATAGTGGAGCTCTGGGTGCCCGTTAAGGCCCGGGTCACCTCTTCCCTGATCATGCGGCGGCCGGCGATATCATCCCGCCTGGAACTGCCGATCACCTGGGCATAATCGTCCAGGACCGTGATCTCCACCTCCCGCCATCCGCTGAACTCGTTGATCAGGTGCATGATATCTTCCAGGGCCGTCCCCTGCGTCTCCTTTAGTCGGGAAGCAAGAAAGGCGGAAAGCAGCTTGCTCTGGCTTTCCATGCTTAGCTGGTAATTGTTCAGGTAGTAGCTTTCCAAGGACTGGACCAGGTAGACGCTGATTCCCTGGAGGGTAAACAACAAGAGCAGCGAGTAGAGCAGCACAATCTTGCCCTGGAGACTTCTAAGCATGGGGAGCTCTCCTAAAATAGTAGCCGACGCCCCTTTTGGTCTGGATATATTCGGGATCGCCGGGATCGCGCTCAATCTTCTCTCGCAGGCGGCGTACCGTTACATCCACCGTCCGCTCGTCTCCCACGTAGTCATAGCCCCAGACCTGGTTTAGAAGCTGCTGGCGGGTAAAAACATGGCCCGGGCGGGCCATCAGGTGGACCAGCAGGCTAAATTCCCGGTAAGTTAAATCTACGGGCTTCCCCCGGACATAGGTCTCCATGAGATCCAGGTCTACCGCCAGGTCGCCCTGCTCCAGCCGGGAGGGGGGCGACAGCGCCATCCCCGCTCCCCGCCGGCCGCGCCTTAAAATGGCTCTTATCCTGGCGATCACTTCCCGGGCGCTGAACGGCTTGGTTACATAATCATCGGCCCCCATTTCCAGGCCCAGCACTTTGTCAAACTCGGCTTCCTTGGCCGTAAGCATGATAATGGGGGTATCGCTGCGGGCGCGAATGGCCCGGCAGACGGCCAGCCCGTCGATTTTGGGCAGCATAATGTCCAGGATCACCAGGTGGGGGCTCTCCTGCTCAAATCGCTGCAGGGCTTCTTCGCCGTCAAAGGCCACCACGACCCGAAATCCCTCCTTCTCCAGGTTGTACTGCAGGATCTCGGCTATGGGCTTCTCATCGTCGACGACTAGAATGGTCGGTTTCAATGCCTTCTCTCCTTTAACCGGTAATACTCCTTTCGCTTTTCGCTGCAAATATCCTGCCATATAAGATTAGGCTCTTCCTGGAAGGAAGAGCCCGCAACTCTTTTCTTTTTAGCCGGCTGCACCGGTTAAGGATTGAAAAAGCGAAGGGGGTCTACGGCAGGATGCTGCCTCCAGTACCGCCAGACGCCCGAACCGTCGTTAACCCTGATTTCAAAATGCAGGTGAATGCCGTCTATCCCCTCGGTTTTGCCCGTATTGCCCATTATGGCGATGACCTGCCCCTTGGAAACGGTTTGGCCCACAGACACCAGGTTTTTCCGGTTGTGCAGGTAGACGGTAAAGTATTTCCCGTGGTAAATAATAATATAGTTGCCCTGGCGCCACTGGCTGCCCGTTTGAACCACCACGCCGCTATCCGCCGCCAGGATTTGGGTATTGTGCCGCTGGTCCCATGAAGAATAGGAGATGTCTATTCCCGCATGGCCCCAACCTTTGAATCCCTGGGTAATTACCCCGCCGCCTTTCACGGGCCAGATAAACTGCCCCGAGCCCCGGGAGGGAACCGCCGCTGTTCCCCGTTCCACTACCTGGGTAACGGGAGCTTCCAGAACTCGCTCCGAGAGGCGGCGGCGGCCGGTCTCCACCCCGTTAATCCGCGTTACCTGGTAAAGCACCTCTTTTTTGCCGGGCCGGCCGGGGGTCTTAATCCGGGAGTGGACGGACCACATGTTATCGTTATAGATATAGTGGGTGCTAAAGGGTATCTGCTCCTGAGCGACAACCTCTTCCACGATTTTCACTTCCAGCTTGGGGACGGCCATGGACTCGATGGCTTCACCGCCGGCAGGAGCTTTGGGCAAGCCGAGGTTGACCGCCAGGGAATCCTCCACCTCCAGGGAGTGGCGGCTGGCCAGGGCGGCAACGGTATAAGTTTCTTTTCGTTCGCCCCCGCAAAGGAGAAGGTCGGCCACCTCCTGCGCCGGCTGGACCTGGCCGGGGAGAACGGTTACCGGAAAACCGTCCAGTTCCTGAACCAGGCAGATATCCACGATCTTGCGCCGATCATCTTTCGGTCGATAAGCGTCCAAGATCAGGTCGGCGACGGCGTCAATTTCACCCCGGTGAGCAACGGGCGCTACGGGGACATTGTCCACGGTTAGCATCACTGCCTCCGTGACCATGGTAATTTGCCGCCGGAGGGCCTCTTCTACGCCGGCGGCATCGGGCCGGGCCTGGGGTCGGTACTCCCTGCGCACCGTTATCTCTTCCTGCGGAACAACGGCCATGCCGTATATTTCGCTGCACTGCTCCGCCAGGAGGGAGACATAGGCTTCCACCGGTCCGGGATCTTCAACCAGGCCGATTTCCTTGCCGTCTAACCTGACCACGAAGAGAAAACTTTCCTGATGGTGGGCATAAGCCAGCGCCCCGCTGATCAACAGAATCCCCATCGCCAGGTAAAGGGGCTTGGAAAAAGAGATGGAGCGCATCCGCTGCCAAAACCCTTTAATCTTCCTATATCCAAGAAAGTGGGCCCACCATAAAGCTACTCTTTTTTTCCACCCTTTGATGTCATCGGCTCCCATAATGACCTCCTTGGAAAGAAGACTTTCCGCTTCTTCAGGGAGTCAAATTGTTAAGGACTGTGAAAAATCCTTAACAATTTTTAAGACATCATTAATTATTCTGGTTAAATTTAATAATTCCTGCTCCCCTTGGATAATTTTTTTCTTTTTATCCCAAAAAAAAGAATATGGGCCTCACCTTTCCCGACTTGCCCCCTTCACCCGGCAAATTTTTGATGCTCAAAAAAATATTTAGGACTTGCCGTCCCATATTGACACCAAAAGTTATAATTTATAATTCAAGATTCAAGACTTGACCCCGATACGATACTATATTGATGCCAAGAGGTAATAATTCAAGATTCAAGACCTGACCCCCATAGCTTACGTTAAGAATATCTTTTGAGGATTTCCCGGGCGGCAACTACGCCCGAGGCCGAGGCCTGGACCAGCCCCCTGGTTACGCCCGCCCCGTCGCCGACGGCAAACAGGTTCTCCAGCTCCGTCTCCAGGCTGCTGCTAAGCTTCAGCCGGTACGAGTAGAATTTTACCTCCACCCCGTAGAGCAGGGTATGCTGGGAGTTGACCCCGGGGGCCAGCTTATCCAGGGCCTCCAGCATCTCCATAATCCCCACCAGGTGGCGGTAGGGGAGAACCAGGCTGAGATCTCCCGGGGTGGCCTCGGCCAAGGTAGGCCGGGTCAGCCCCCGGGCGATGCGTTCTGCCGTGGAGCGCCGCCCCCTTTGCAAGTCCCCCAGCCTTTGCACAATCACCCCGCCTCCCAGCATGTTAGCCAGGCCGGCAATATTTTTCCCGTAGCAGATGGGCTCGTTAAAGGGTTCCGTAAAGGTTTTGCTTACCAGGAGGGCAAAATTGGTGTTCTCGCTCCCCTTGCCGGCATAGCTGTGCCCGTTTACCGTTACCAGCCCGTTGTTGTGCTCCGTGACCACAATCCCGTAGGGATTCATGCAGAAAGTACGGATCCGGTCATCAAAAGAACGGGAATAGTAAACCAGCTTCGGTTCGTAGACCACCCTGGTGAGGTGTTCCATGAGCACCGCGGGGACCTCCACCCGCACCCCGATGTCCACGGGATTGTTGGCCCCGGGCAAGCCCAGGCGCACGGACTCCCGCTGGAACCATTCCGCACCGGCCCGTCCGGGGCCGCAGATGACGCAGCGGCTCCGGATTTCCCGGCCGTCGGAGAGCTTCACGCCCGCGACCCGGCCGCTGGAAGCAACAATCTCTTCCACGGAAGTCCCGGTGGCGATCTCCGCCTTTCCCTCCAGGGCGCGGCACATCTTTACCAGGACCTGGTAGCAATTCTCCGTGCCCAAGTGCCGGATGCGTGCAGGAACCAGGGAGAGGTTGGCGGCAGCCGCCAGGCGCTGGAGGCGGCCGATTTCCTCCTGGTCGGTCCCAAAGAGGGTCTCCGAGGCGCCGAAAGAGAGGTAAACGCCGTCCACGTAGCGGATCAGCTCCTCCAAGGAGGGCTTATCCATGTATTCGCTCAAAAAACCTCCAAAATCCGGCGTCAAGGTTAATTTGCCGTCGCTGAAGGCGCCGGCTCCTCCCCAACCCGTGAGAATGGCACAGGGGCTGCAGCGCCGGCAAGGGCCGCGATTATCCTGCATGGCGCAGCGGCGCCTTTCAATGGAAGGACCTTTCTCCAGGATCAGCACCGACAGCTTCCGCTTTTTGGTCAGCTCCAGGGCAGCAAAGATGCCGGCCGGGCCGGCACCAATAATGATGACGTCGTACTGGTCTTTAATCACCCAGCATCCCTTCCCCGGAAGCAGGCTCGGGGCCCGCCTCCACCAGTTCTTCCCTGGTGATGTTGGCAAACTTGGTATAGCGATCCAGGAAGTAGAGCTCCACCGTCCCCGTAGGACCGTTGCGCTGCTTGGCAACAATTATTTCCGCAATGTTGCCCTTATCGGAATCTTGGAAATAATATGCCTCCCGGTAGATAAAGAGAACCATGTCGGCATTGGCCTCGATCCCCCCCGACTCCATCAGGTCGCTGAGAATGGGACGGCGGTCGGGCCTCTTCTCCACTGCCCGGCTCAACTGGGAGAGAGCCACCACCGGGACCCGGAGCTCTTTGGCCAGGCTCTTCAGAGAGCGGGAGATATCGGAAAGTTCCTGCTGCCGGTTCTCAGCACGCCCGTGACCGCGCATGAGCTGCAGGTAGTCGATAAAAATGGCATCCAAACCCCGCTCCGCTTTCAGGCGCCGGGCCCGGGAACGAATATCCATTGCCGACAAGGAGGCGTTGTCGTCTATGTAGAGGGGCGCTTCCGAAAGAGGGCCTACCGCCCGGGTCAATCTTTGCCAGTCCTCGGTAGTAAGGTAGCCCCGGCGCATATTCTGGGCATCGATGTGGGCCTGGGCGCAGAGCATGCGCTGGGCCAGCTGCTCTTTGGACATCTCCATGCTGAAAAAGGCGGTGGGCCTCTTCTCCTTAACGGCACAGTGGTGGGCCATGTTCAGGGCCAGAGTGGTCTTCCCCATGCTGGGCCTGGCGGCAACAATGATCAGATCCGATTCCTGGAGACCGGCGGTAATCCGGTCCAGATCTGTGAAGCCCGTGGAGATGCCGGTAACGCCTTTTTTCTGGTCATAAAGCCGCTCAATGCGATCAAAGGCTTGCATTAAGGCCTCCTTGAGGGGAGCAAAGCCGCCCTGCTGCCCCTGGCGCCGAATTTCAAAGATGGCCCGTTCCGCTTCATCGAGGAATTCATCCACGTCCCCGCCGGGGAAATCGTAGCAGCGGGTTACAATATCGGTGGCAGTGCTGATCAAGGCGCGCATAATGGACTTTTCGCGGACGATCCGGGCATAATATTCCACATTGGCCGCCGTTGGCACGGCGTTGGCCAGAGCCAGGAGGTAGGACCTTCCTCCCACCTCTTCCAAGCAGCGGTTGTTTTCCAGCTCCTCGGAGAGGATAACCACGTCCACCGGTTCGCCCCGATCGCAGAGGGCGACGATGGCTTCAAATATTTTTTGGTGCGCCGTCCGGTAAAAATCCGCTGGGGTAAGGAGTTCCATGGCGGTATAGATGGCATCTTTGCTAATAATCATGGACCCCAGAACAGATTGCTCCGCCTCCAGGCTCTGGGGAGGCACCCGCTCACCCGTTGGAAACACTTTTGACAGCCTCCTTCATTCCCAAAACTTTGGCCAGATCGCTTTTGCGGAACAGATAAGGCAAAATCCCGGCCACGCTGTCCAAGGGGACCACGTTCATATCGGGGAAACGCCGGGACCACCCCTTGCCGTTTCCCGCCGGAATGATAACGTTCTTGATGCCTGCCAGGCGGGCTCCGTACAGCTTCTCCCCAATGCCGCCCACGGGCTTTAATTTGCCCTGGAGGGATATTTCCCCGGTAATGGCCCAGTCCTGCCGCACGGGAAAGCCCGTTACCGCGCTGAGCAGGGAGACCAGGATGGCTGCTCCCGCCGAGGGCCCGTCAATATTCCCGCCCCCGACGACATTTAAATGCAGGTCGTAGTTCTGGAGATCCAGCCCCGTCAGCTTCCGGATCACCGAAGCGGCTACAAAAACGGAATCCCGAGCCATGGATCCCGCCGCCTCGTTGAAGCGCAGGCTGCCCTGCCCATGGGCGGCGGGGAAGGCCAGGCTCTCTATTTCCAGCACCGTGCCCATATAGCCGTATGCCCCCAGGCCAAAAACACGTCCCGCCTCCATCCGCCGGGCGGCAAGAGAATGGCTCAGGGGAGAAAGCCGGCTGCTGTGCAAAACCTGTTCCACCAGGGTCGATTCTATTTTTTTAACCGGTCCCCGCCTTTCCACGTAAGCGTCAAAAAGGGCCCGGCTGTAGGCATCCACCAGGATATTCACCGCTTGCCGCCCTTCGCAGGTATGGCTGCTTATTAACCGGGCCGCTTCTTCCTCAAGGGTTATCCCCAGCCTGGCGGCGGCCGCCAGGACAATCTTCTCGATATCGTCAGGCGAAAGCGGCTCAAAGTAGACGGCGGAACACCGGGAGCGCAGGGCCGGCGAGATGGCCTCCGGCGGCCGGGTGGTGGCGCCGATAAGGACAAAATCTGCGGGAGCCCCTTTTTCAAAGATGGTTTTGATATACTTGGGGACCATGGGATCGGAAGGATCGTAGTACGCCGATTCAAAATATACCCGCTTGTCTTCCAGGACTTTGAGCAGCTTGCTCTGCAGCCGGAAGTCCAGTTCCCCAATCTCATCGATAAATAGTATCCCCCCGTGGGCCTCGCTGACCAGGCCCATCTTGGGTTCGGGCACCCCGCCGTCGGCCAGGTCCTTGCGCGCGCCCTGGTAGATGGGATCGTGCACCGAGCCCAGGAGCGGGTTGGCCATATCTCGGGGATCCCAGCGCAGGGTGGTCCCGTCCACTTCGACAAAAGGCGCCTCCTCGGAGAAGGAGGAGTAGGGAATCTTCTTGCACTGCTCCAGGGCCAGCCGGGCGGCGGTGGTCTTCCCCACTCCCGGGGGGCCGTAGAGGATCACGTGGGGAGGATGAGGAGAGGCCAGCTTGGAGAGCAAGGCTTTAACCGCTTCCTCCTGACCCACGATTTCGTCAAGGCTGGACGGCCGCAGCTTCTCCAGGGCCGAACGGGAAAGCTCCTGGGCCAGCTTCTTCTCCATCTGGGCATATTTTTTTAAGGTATAGGCATTCTCTACGCCGGCATATTCCTTGACAATCTGCCGCTTAAGGTCTTGAATATATTCTTCGTGGCGCTCCTTGAGCTTCTGCTTTACTTTCCGGTCGATGGATTCTTCCAGGGTTCTGAAGGCCACCTTCTCCGCCAGCAGTTCCTGCAGCTCCTCCAGGAGCTCCGGCAAGGAACCAGCGTCGGGCAGATCGGACAAGGTGGGATTTTCCTTGAGCAGCCTCTGCAGCCCCAGAACCTGGCGGGCCGGCTTGCGGGAACGGATCAAGGAGAGGGCATCAAACTTGCCCGCTTTCAGGACCATCTCCTCCGGACCGTAAAAGGCGACAATTTTTTTTATTAGGGCGGCCACCTGCCGTTGCTTCTCTTTGTTGTCATCCGCCATCCTGGTGCCTCCTTATCCGTCGCTATCCTTCTCCACTGCAATGGTGATCTCCGCCTTAACACCTCCGGCCAGCCTGACGACTACCCGGTGTTCCCCCAGGGTTTTGATGGGCTCTTTCAGCTCGATCTTTTTCTTCTCTATCTCCACCCCGGCCTGCTGGAGCACTTCGGCAATATCCGCCGAGGTGACCGAGCCAAACAGCCGCCCCCCTTCGCCGGCGGGCGCTTTTATGGTAAAGATCCTCTGCTCGAGGCTGCCGGCCAGCTCCCGGGACTGCTCTTCCTGGCGCCTGCTTCTCTGCTGTTGGAGCGCCATCTCCCGCTCCCGCTCGCGGAGGCGCTTGGGGGTGGCTTCTTCCGCCAGCCTTCGAGGCAAAAGAAGATTGCGGGCATAGCCGTCGGCAACTTCTTTTATATCCCCTTGCTTCCCCAGTCCGGGAACATCCTTGATTAGAATTACCTTCAAGGGAATCACTCCTTGGCACCTTGGTGCTATGTTATTTCGAGCTTCCGATTCCGGTATCCTTCCCCTGGGAACAGCTAAAAAACGGTGCCGGGCTCAAATCTCTCCAGCACCGTTTTTTTAAGCAAGGTGAAGCCGGGTCCCCTACTCCGACGTAAAGGGCAGCAGCGCCATGATCCGGGCTCTTTTTATGGCCCGCGTCAGCTGGCGCTGGTGCCGGGCACAATTGCCCGAAATCCGCCGCGGCAATATTTTCCCGCGTTCGGTAATAAAGCGCTTCAGCTTTTCCGCCTGCTTGTAGTCGACTTGCTCGACCTTATCCACACAAAAGCTGCATACCTTCTTTTTCGGCTTGCGCCCTTTTTCCCGTTTCAAAAGAATCCTCCTTACCTGCTAGAAAGGAATGTCGTCTTCATTTACCGTCATCTCGTCGCCAGGGAAGCTGTCCGGCCCCACGGTCTCTTCCGTGGACGAACGGGGGCGGTCTAAAAAGGACACTTCATCGGCGACAACTTCCGCCACTTTGCGCCTTATACCCTGGCTGTCATCGTAAGAACGCACCTGCAGGCGTCCGGAAACGGCCACCAGCGACCCTTTTTTCAGATACTGGGAACAGTTTTCCGCCTGCCTTCTCCAGGTGACAATGTTAATGAAATCGGCATCCCTGCCCCCCTGCTGGTTTAAAAAGGGACGATTCACCGCCAGGGTAAAGCTGGCCACGGCGTCGCCTTTGCTTTGCGTGTAGCGTATCTCCGGATCCTGGACCAGCCGCCCCACTAGAATTACCCGGTTTAGCATCCTCTCACCGCCTTATGTTTATTTCCAAAGCGCTATTCCTCTTGGCGGACGATCATAAAACGGATAACCTCGTCGTTGACTTTGAAGAAGTGCTCCAGCTCGGGAACCAACTCCTGGCTGCCTTCAAACTTGAGCAGGTAGTACAACCCTTCGCCGTACTTCTTAATCTCGTAAGCCAACCTGCGCTTGCCCCATTCTTCCAGCTCGCTCTCCTGGACGCCAAATTGCTTGAGCAGATCTTGGAGCTTGTTGCTCAACTCCTGGATCGGCTCTTCCTCCAGGTCCGGCCGGAGAATGAACATGGCTTCGTAACTGGGCATGATTTCACCTCCCTTTGGACTTGCGGCCCCATTTGCCTGGAGCAGGGATAGGCCTTAGCTAGTAGATAATAACATAATTCGCCAAGGGGGACAAGAGTCCGCCAGCGCTGATTTATAATCTTGTCGCCGGCTGCCGGAGGGGAAAGGGAGCAGTTGGCCGCCGGCACAAGGGCTCCTTGATGTGGCCCTGTCGCCGGAAAATAGGCTCTTCCAAGGCGGCAAGACGAAATCCTGCCGAGAGGCGGGGGCGGGGAAGGGGTCCCGGGAGCAGTGGAGGTTTATAGAAGAAAAAGGAAGAGGGCGGTTTGCCGGCACAGGCGGCGGCCTTTTCGACCAATAAAAATAAATTTTGTGGAGACTCAACCGGCGGGAGCAGCACAAAAGAGGGGCCGCCGCCAGCGGCCTTTTCGGTGCCGGAGGGATTTCACTCCTCGTCGCTCTCGGCAATAATCTTCCTTACCCGGCGTTCAAAGCGGCTCCGCGGCAGCAAAACGCTTCGCCCGCAATTTAAGCATTTGATGCGGAAATCCATCCCCACCCGCAGGATCCGCCACTGGTTTGCCCCGCACGGATGCCCTTTTTTCAACTCGACAATTTGTCCGATTTCAAATTTGGCCATCTCTTTTTGCGGTCTTACAAAGCCTCCAGGATCTCGACAATTCGGGCAAAAATCTCGTCGATGTCATCGTTCCCGTTTATTGTAGACAATAAACCCTGCCGGCTGTAATACTGGATCAGGGGTTCCGTTTGCTCCCGGTATACGGCCAGGCGCTCCTTAACGGTATTTAGGGAATCGTCCTCTCTCTGAAAAAGCTCCCCTCCGCAATGGTCGCAAACGTTGCGGACTTTGGGAGGATTAAATTTAATATGATAAGAGGAACCACATTCGCGGCAAACCCTCCGGCCGGTCAACCGGGCCACCAGTTCATCTTCCGTGACATCGATATGAATAACCCGGTCAATCTTTTTCCCCAGGGGACTTAGCACACTCTCCAGGGCCTGGGCCTGGGATACCGACCTGGGGAAGCCGTCCAGCAGCGCCCCGCGGGCACAATCGGGCTCCAAAAGGCGCTCTTTCACGATGTTTACTACCAGCTCATCGGGAACCAGCTGCCCTTTCTCCATATATTCGCGGGCCTTGGTGCCAAGGGGAGAACCGCTTTTAACCGCCGACCGCAAAATGTCGCCCGTGGATATGTAGGCCAGCGAGTATTTTTGGACCATCCGTTCCGCTTGCGTTCCTTTTCCCGCTCCCGGAGGACCCAGCAGGACAATAATCAACACGATCCCTCCCTATATGGAACCCACAAAGAACTTATGAAAATATACTGTTCTTCTTTTCCATGATAATTCCTTCTTTAATATTGAACCGCTCCAACTTACCGCCAGATTCCCAGGCGTTCCACCAAGATCAAGCTCGCCCGCACCAGGAGCGCCTTTTCCAGGCCGGGCCAGGTCCAGGACGGACCCAGCAGGCAGAGCAGGGGAAGAACGGTTCCGCAAAGCACGGCAACCAGTATGTACTGGCGCAGCAAGCCCAGGAAGCCCCCCACCCAGCGATCCAGGACGGAACGCTGGGGCAGCCGCTGCAGGAGAGGAGCCCCGCCGCTTAGGTAAACCGTCCCGCCCAGGAGAAGGAGGAAGAGCAAGAAGGCGGCACTGTTCAAAGCAAGCCGGACCAGAATATCCATCACGGCCCCGGCCTGATCCGCTGCGGGCAAAACGATGACCTGCCGGGCCAGCAGTTCCTGGATCAGCCCCGGGAAGCCTTGGGCCGGAAAGCCGGAAGGCCCGTGGAGACCGGGCGCCTCCACGGGAAGAACCAGGTGGCGGCCCACTAGCGCCCTGATGGTCTCCTCCGCCGACAGGTATTTGGCCAGGAAGCTGGACATATCTTCCTTAAAAAAGCTGCCGGCAGCCAGCACCACAAGCAGCGCCAGCACCTCTCCGCCCATGCGCCTCCCCCCGGAGAGATAGCCGGTCACCGCTCCCCAGGAAATTATGCAAGCCAGCGCCAGATCCACCCAGGTCATTGCTCCCCTCGAAACGCCGTTCTCTGTCTATACATATTTGGAGGAAGCATTTAATATACTTAAAATATCGATACTGGCGAGGTAGTCCGGTGGAAACAAAGTACCTGCTGCCCCCCAAAAAACCGGTTCCCGCGGCACCGGCCCTGCGGGTTAGTTATAAAGATCCCCTGGCCCCGTACAAGGTGGCCCAGACCATCCTGGACCTTTTAACTCCATTGGGCTTTAACGTCCGGGAGAGGGGAATTCTCTGCATCGGGTCCGACCGCTCCACCGGGGACGCCCTGGGCCCCCTGGTGGGCACCATTTTAAGTTCATCACCTCTTTCCCGCACCACTGTCTGGGGGACCCTCAAGGATCCCGTTCATGCCTTGAACCTGGAAGCCCTGTTAAAGAAGCTGGCCCAGGATAAAAACCAGCCCCTGATCATTGCCATCGACGCCTCCTTGGGAAAGTCCGGGAGTGTGGGCATGATCGAAATAGGCCGGGGCGCCCTTTACCCGGGAGCAGGGGTAAAAAAAGAACTGCCCCCGGTGGGGGACCTGTACTTGAGTGGAGTAGTTAACCTGGGAGGTTTTATGGAACAGATGGTGCTGCAAAGTACGCGTCTTTACCAGGTAATGGAACTGGCCAAGGTAATCGCCCAGGGCTTGCTTCTGGCCTTGAACCGTTCCTGACGGGCCGCGGCCTCAAGGCGCCGTTTTCCCCCGGGAGGCCGCCGGGACGGCGCCGTCGGACCCTTTGCCCGGCTGCTCTTTCCCGCGCATGACAATGCTTCCCGAAAATACAGCCCCGTCATCCACCACCAGGCCGTTGGCCTTTATATTGCCCAAAACGGCTCCCGAGCTTCGAATATCCAGCTTCCCTTCGGCTTCCAGGGTTCCTTCAAAGCGACCGGCCACGGAGACATTCCGGGCTTTCAAATCGAGAACCCCCCAGCCGCTTTCGCCGATAATGACATCGCCCTGGGTATGAATCTCCCCTTCAACCTTGCCGTCAATCCGGATCGGGCCCTTGGCCCTGATGGTTCCCTTGAAAGTGGTATCTTTTCCGATCACGGTGCTTACTTTTTCGGGGGGCGGTTTTAGCAATTTGATTCCTCCTCCGCGTCCCTTAGCGCATATATTTTAGCGGGTTGACGGGTGTTCCGTTAACGTGAACCTCGTAGTGGAGGTGCGTGCCGGTAGTTCGGCCGCTATTGCCCATGTAGCCGATAACCTGTCCTCGCTTGACCCACTGGCCCGTGGAGACGGCAAAACGCGACAGGTGGCCGTAATAGGTCCGGTAGCCGTAGCCGTGATTGATGATGATTAAATTCCCGTAACCGCCGCGGTAGCCGGCATAAGCAATTCTCCCGGCAGCGGTGGCGTAGATGGGCGAGCCGTACGCGCCGGCTATATCCACTGCGGAATGAAACTGGGTCACCCCGGGGTTGAAGGGCGAAGGCCGGGTTCCGAAGCCGGAGCTGATGCGCCCGCGGGCCGGCCAGATGGAGGGAGTGGCCGCCATGCGGCGTGCATACTCGTCCACCTCTTGCTTTAATATTTCCAGGGAGGCGGTCATCGTGGGAAGAGTATTTTGCAGCACGGACATATTGTAGGTGGCCCGGTCCAGGACCCCCAGGCCGGAGCGGCTGCCCAGGGAGCGCTCGGCGCTGCCTCCCCGGATGCTTTCCGCGCTGCTGGCCACCCATCCTTTACTTTCCTGTTCTTCCTCTTTTGGAAGGGTTATGCCTGTTTTTTCTTCAATGCTGCATACAATGCTGCATACAAGGCTTTTAGTCTTGTTAATATCTTCATTTATCCATTCAATTTCTAAAGCCAAAGCGTTGATCTCTTCCTGCAGCACCTGGTTTACCTGCCGCAAAATCTGCGCTTCCTGGGCTTCCTGGCGGGTGTGCAGGTAGGAATGGAGAAGGGTGGCAAAGCCTCCTATGGCTGCCACCAGCAGGGCCACCAGGAGCTTGCCCACAAAGAGAGGCATTCGAAAACTGTATACCGATTCTTCCGAGTGGGGAACAATCATGATCGTAAAACATGACGAACGCTTTCTTCCCTTCAAAAGCTGCCCGCCTCCCGTCAAGTCGATAATTTCTTGACGGCCTCTTGGATGGCCGCCTTCTCTTCCTCACTTAAATGGTAGCTGGAATCCCCCCGGCGGATCGGCTTCCCGTAAGTGCGGGTCTCTTCCCGCCCATAGATGCTGGTAATCACCACGCCGTCGCGGTTTTGATCCAGCAGGGCCAGGGAGAAGCTGAGATCGCTTCCCGTGTCCTGGAAAGCGTTGTAGCGAACCATGCCCACGCCGCTAATGGAGGAGGCCGCCCGCTTTTCCATCTCCTGCAGCCGGCCATGGATTTGCTTCAGCTCGTCTTGAATGCTTTCCAGGCTGCTGCCATACTGATGGAGGAGCGTCTCCAGGTCCAAGCCTTCCCGCCCCATCACCAGGCGCCGGTAGCGGCGGTGCAGGCGGCGGTGGGCAACTCCCAGGGCCACAAGAGCCAGGGATATAAGCACCAGGGCCAGAACCAGCCCCACGAATATTTCCGCCTGGGAAGAGCCCACAAATGCGCTTATGGTCTCCCAAAAAGTATTAATCCAGTACAAAATTCTCGCCCAACCATTAAGAAATTTTAATATTCCTTAATTCGACGTTAACATCTCTTCTCCTTTTTCTTCTTTATGAAAATTTGACACAAAAAAAGTTATGTTTCACGTGAAACATAACTTTTTTATTTTCCCCGCCTCCAGCCTAGAGGGTTTCCCCGGGGAGGAGCAGCTCCAACAGTCTTTCCAGGTCTTCTTCGCCATAAAAATGCAGCGTTATGGTCCCTTCTTTGGCCCCGCCGCTGATCTTTACCCTGGTTCCGAAGCGCTGCTGCATCCTGTCCTGAAGCTCCGCCCAGAGGGGGTTTAGCGGGGCGGGCGCTTTAGGCCGGCCGGGGGGCCTGGCTTTTTGAGCCAAATCCGACGCCAGCTTCTCGGCTTCCCGGGCCGTTAACCGCTCGTTAATTATTTTCTGGGCCGCCTCCACCTGCACCTGGGGATCGGTTATGGAGAGCAGCGGCCGGGCCTGCCCCGGCTGAATCCTTCCGGCGGCCAGGGCTTCGATAATGGGTTCCGGCAGCTGCAGGAGGCGCAGGGTGTTGGCTACAGCCGAACGGCTCTTCCCCAATCGCCGGGCCAGTTCCTCCTGGGTCAAGCCAAACTCGTCGATTAACCTCCGGCAGGCTTGCGCTTCCTCAATGGGATTCAAATCCTCCCGCTGCAGGTTTTCAATTAAGGCAACCTCCAGCATCTCCTGGCGCTTTACCTTTCGGACCACCGCCGGCACCTTGTCGATCCCCGCCATCTGGGCCGCCCGGTACCTTCTCTCTCCGGCTACCAGGGTGTAGCCTTCTCCTTCGGGGGCCACCACCACCGCCTGAATTAAGCCGTGCTCCTTGATGGACTGGGCCAACTCTTTTAGCCCTTCTTCATCGAAGTAGCGGCGCGGCTGGTAGGGATTGGGCTTGATCTTGTCAATCTCAATTTCCCTAATTTTAATATCCGATTGGTTCTCCATGGCCCCGGGGATCAGCGCCCCCAGGCCCCGCCCCAGTCTCTTTTTTGCCATCAGCTATCCATCACCTCCTGGGCCAGGGCGAGATAGGTTTCCGCCCCCTTGCTGCGCGGGTCGTAATCAAAAATGTGGGCGCCGTGACTGGGTGCCTCGCTCAGACGCACGTTTCTTGGAATAATGGTTTTGTACACCCGTCCCGGAAAATGGGTTTTTACTTCCTGGACCACTTGCTCGGAAAGGTTGGTTCTGGAGTCGTACATGGTGAGGACCACGCCCTCAATAACCAGCTCTTCATTCAGGTGCCTCCGGACCAGGTTGATAGTGTTCATCAACTGGCCCAGCCCCTCCAGGGCATAGTATTCGCACTGAATGGGAATTACGATGCCGGTGGCCGCCGTCAGGGCGTTAAGGGTGAGCAGCCCCAGGGAGGGCGGGCAGTCGATAATGATAAATTCATACCTGGACTTGATGGGATCCAGCGCCTTTTTTAGCTTCACTTCCCGGCAAACCATGGAGACCAGCTCGATTTCCGCCCCGGCCAACTGGATAGTGGCGGGAGCCACGGTCAAGTTGGGCCACCGGGTGGAAATCAGCACCCGTTCCAGGGGAATGTCATTGATCAGGGTATCGTAGATGCAGGCCTTGATTTCGTTTTTGGCCACCCCTACCCCGCTGGTGGCGTTCCCCTGGGGGTCTATGTCAAGCAGCAGGACCTTTTTCCCAAAATGGGCCAAGGCGGCACTTAAGTTAACTGCGGTAGTGGTTTTGCCAACCCCTCCCTTCTGGTTGGCAATGGCAATAATGCGCGGCATCGTCTACCTCCGTCTCCCAGCAACGATTATCCTTTGGGAAGCCTGATGACCACTTCCAGGTAGTCTTCTTCTTCCCGCTCCGTATACTGCGGATTGAGCCCCGATTTTTCGATTATGTCAATGGCCTGCCGGATGGTATTTAAAAAGATGCGCATGTCCCGGACCACGATCCGGCCGGGCTTTCGGCCTTCCTTTTTCGACCCGCCGCCCACGAGCATCTCTATCTTACGCTCCGTCTGCTGAACGGTCAGTCCTTTTTCCACAATCTCCCTGCAGAGCTGCATCTGTGCGCCCCGATCCCCCAGCTTCAACAAGGCCCGGGCATGCCTCTCCGTAATCGTGCCCTTGATCAACTCTTTTTTAATGGCCTCCGGGAGCTTTAACAGCCTCATCTTATTGGCGATGGTGGACTGGTTTTTGCCCAAGCGCTGAGCCAGGGCTTCCTGGGTAAGGTTAAACTCCTCCAGGAGCCTGGCATAGCCCGTTGCCTCTTCGATGACGTTCAGGTTCTCCCGCTGCAGGTTTTCTATAAGAGCAATAGTCGCCATGGCGCTGTCGTTGACTTCCTTCACCACGGCGGGGATCGTTTTCCAGCCCAGCCTCTTGCAGGCCAGGGTGCGCCGCTCTCCCACCACCAGTTGATACCTTTTCCCGGCCCGTCTCACAATCACCGGATGAAGCAAGCCGTACGTTTTAATGGATTGCATCAGTTCCTGGATTTTTTCTTCGGGAAAGCTGCGCCGCGGCTGGAACGGGTTCGGGTCGATCTCTTCCAGGTCCAGGAGTACGATATTGTCTTTGTTGTCTTCCCGCTCCAAGAACGGGTACCCCTTCGTCCAGTTCTCTTTCATAAGCCACCGCCTTTATATTCCTCTTTCAAGATATTTGACGATGCCGGGGACAATCCTTCCCTCTCCCCGTTTTTTCTTAACAATATTATTCCAGGCGATCCAGGGGCCTTTTTAAAGGAACCCCGTCTCTCCGGGGATATTGGGGAGGGGTAGAGGCCACTTTTTCGAAGATCAACAATACTCTTTTTTCGCCGCTGGGGAGGCAATATTCCCGGCTCTCCTTAAACCTGCCCCCGCAAAGCTCCAGAGCCCGGCGGGAGCGCTCCAGCTCCTCGTAAGCCCGGGGCCCTTTAAAGAACACCAGCCTCCCGCCCAGGGCCGCCAGGGGCAGGGAGAGCTCCAGAAGAACGGATGTATGGGCCACCGCCCGGCTTAAGACGGTGCCGAATCGTTCTCGATATTCTTCCTGCTGCCCGATTTTTTCCGCCCTTCCGTGGAGGAGAAAGACCTCCGCCAGCCCCAGCTCCGCCACAACATTTTTTAAAAAGTTGATCTTGCGGCCGTTGGCTTCCAGCAGGAAGAAGGGGGTGCCGGGGGAGATGATTTTTAAAGGCAGCCCCGGGAAGCCGGCCCCGGTTCCCAGGTCCAATACCGCTCCCGAATGAAGAAGGGAAAAAGAAGCGGGCACCAGGCTGTCGTAGAAGTGCTTTCCAATGATCTCGGCGGCCGTCTTCTCGCCGACGAGGCGCTGCTTTTTCAAGCCTTCCAGGAGCAGCCCGGCAAATTGCAGCAACTGCCCCTTTTCCCGGGCTCCCGCCTCCAGGCCCAACTCCTCCAGCACGCCCTCCAGCAGGGCCCGGTTATCATTCATCTCTTGCATAAAGGCCTCCTGCTACTTGCCCACGCAAAATTGACTAAAAATCCGGTCCAAAATCTCGTCGCTTAAGGTTTCCCCGGTAATTTCTCCCAGTTTTTCCCAGGCAAATCTCAACTCCAGGCTAACCAGTTCCGCCGGTTCCTGCTCCAGGTTCTCCAAGGCTTTTTCCACACCGGCCCTGGCCTCGCGAAGGGCTTCGGCCTGGCGCAAGGAGGCAAGGAGGGGGTGTTCCCCGCCGCCCCCCATCTGATCCAGGGTGGCCACGATGGCCCGCTCCAGCTGGGAGAGGCCTTTTTTTAGCGGAATCGATGTCTCCACCAGGGGAATTTGGGGGAAGCGGCGGGCCAGATCTCCGGGATCCAGTTCCTGCTTCAGGTCGGTTTTGTTGATCACGAAGATGGCCTTCTGCCCAGGATCCATTAAGCTCAGAATCTCTTCATCCTCTTTCTCCCAGGGAGATGAACCGTCAAACACCATCAACAGGAGCCGGGCCCGGGCAGCCGCTTCCCGGCTGCGCTCAATGCCCACTTTCTCCACGGGATCCCTGGTGCCATGGATGCCGGCAGTATCCACCAGGCGGATGGGGTAGCCCTCCAGGAGAATATAACCTTCCAGAATATCCCTGGTCGTTCCCGGCACTTCATGGACGATGGCCCGCTGCTCCCTCAACAGGGCGTTCAGCAGGGAGGATTTCCCCACGTTCGGTTTTCCGATAATGGCCGTGGCGATCCCTTCCTGGTAGAGCCGTCCCCTCTCTTCACCTTCCAGCAACTCCGCCATGGAGTCCCTCAAGGCGCACAAGGAGTTCCTCAACTCCCGCTGCAGGACCTGGGGATCGAAATCCAGTTCCTCCGGATAGTCAAAGCTGGCCTCGATCCAGGCCAGGGCCTCGACGATATCCTGGCGCAGCCGTCTCACCTTTTGCGAAAGAGCCCCCTGGAGAACCCGGGCGGCGTTTTTAACCCCCTCCTCGGAGCGGGCATGGATTATATTAAAGACGCTTTCAGCCTGGCTCAGGTCAATCCGGCCGTTTAAGAAAGCCCGTTTCGTAAATTCGCCCGGTTCCGCCAGGCGGGCGCCCACCTCCAGCAGCCGCTTCAGGACCATGCGCAGGGGAAAGACCCCGCCGTGGCAGTTGATTTCTACGATATCCTCCCGGGTATAGGTGTAGGGGGCCTTCATAAAAGAAACTAAAACCTCGTCAATGATCTCCCCTCGGGCATCCAGGATGTGACCGTAGTAGATCCGGTGGGAAGCAATCTCCCTCTTCCGCTTCCCCTTGGGGCGGAAAACCTTTTCGGCCAGCAGGAAGGCCTCCGGCCCGCTAACCCTGACAATGCCGATGCCGCCCTCGCCCACGGGAGTGCTGATGGCGGCAATAGTATCCGTCTCCTTCACTGATTACCCCTCCAGCAAAAACATTAAAAACGCCGCCTTTTGCGAAAGGCGGCGTCCCGGAGATCCTGCCTTCTAAACGGGGGCTACGATGACCCGCCGATAAGGCTCTTCCCCTTTGCTGTAAGTCTGAACCGATTCGTCATTCTGCAAAGCCAGGTGAATGGTTCTCCGGTCCTGGGGAGTCATCGGTTCCAGCGCCACCTCTCGCCCCGACTGCTTAACCTTTCGCGCGACCCCCAAAGCCAGGTGCCTTAAGGTCTCCTCCCGGCGGGCGCGGTAATTTCCCACATCCAGAACCACCCTCTTTTTAAGGCCCTGGAACTGCCGCTTCAGAATGGTGTTGAGCAGGTACTGCAAATCGTTCAAGGTCCGCCCGCGCCTTCCGATTAAAACGCCGCTTTTCCGGCCGCTTATCTCCACCTGGAAATACTCCTCTTCCTCCCGGACCTGGATCTTATTATCCCCCAGGCCCATCTTTTCGAGAAGTTCCTGCAGGAAATGGTGCAGATATTCCACGGGTTCGTATTTTACGGAAACCCGGACCCGGGCCTCCTTGCTGCCGATAAGACCTAAAAATCCCTGGCTGGGTTCGCTTAAAACAACGATCTCCGCATTCCCTTTTTTGACCCCTAAAGCGGCCAGCGCCTTCTCCACCGCTTCTTCAACGCTCCGCCCCGAAGTTTCTATTTCTCTCATTTCTACTTCTTTTTCCCTTCCTTCTTTTTGCCTTCTTTGGGGTTGTTTTTTTCTTCCTTGGACTTGGCACCAACTTTAGAGCCATCTATTTCCGTGCCGGCTTTCACCGGCGCCTCTTTTCCTCTCTTAAGGCCGGATACCAGGTAATGCTGCCCGATGGAAAGCAGGTTGTTCATAGTCCAGTAGAGAACCAGCCCGGCCGGGAAATTAAAACTTAAATAGGTTATTAAAGCCGGCATCAGGTAAAGAAGCGTCTTCTGGTTGGGATCGGTCATGGTTAAACGGGAATAAAGAAAAGTAGTAAGTCCCGATATGATGGGAAAAGCATATAAAATCGGGCTTTCCCTGGAGAGAGACAGAAGATTGATAAATTCCAGGGAAGGGATCAGGTACGGGCTGAAGTTCGGCAGATTAACAATGCCGAAATCGTTAATCTGGCTTAACATCCTGAAGATCCCCACCAGGATGGGAAGCTGGATTAATAAAGGCAGGCAGCCGGCCAAGGGGTTGATCTTGTTGGCCTGCATAAACTCCATGAGTTCTTTGTTCTGCTTTTCCGGATCATTCTTGTACTTCTGCTGAATCCTTTTAATCTCCGGCTGCAGATCTTGCATCTTTTTCGCCGATTCGATCTGCTTGTTGTTCAGCGGAAAAGTGATCGCCTTTACAATAACGGAGAGAATGATTATGGAGACCCCCAGGTTGGGCACCAGGGAGAATATGTAACTAAGGACGGTATTAAAAAACTCGGCAATGGCGGCAGTCATTTATTTCCCTCCCAAAACCGGTGATTACTCCAGGGGTTGGTAACCACCGGGAGAAAAGGGGTGGCACCGGAGAATCCTTTTTAATCCCAAATAGCTTCCCCTCAAGACACCGTATTTTTCAATGGCTTCATAGCAGTACTGGGAACAAGTGGGGTAAAACCGGCAGACCGCTGGTTTCAGGGGGGAAATATAATTTTGGTATATGCGAAGGGTAATCAGGGCCGCTTTTTTAATCCAGGCTGCCGCTTTTAAAGGCCCTTTTTGACCAGTTTTCCCTTCCGGCAAAGATTAAGCAACTCCTCCCTGGCATGATGAAAGGAAACTTGCGGTTTTCGGGCGATGATGATAAAATCATAGCCTTCCACAAGCTGGCCTTGTATCTCTCGGAAAGCCTCGCTGTAAACCCGCTTCATGCGGTGCCTGAGCACGCTGTTGCCGATTTTCCTGCTGATGGAGAAGCCCACTCGATTTTTAATATTATCCCGGTTAAAAAAATAATATAAAACTATATTTTCGGAAACCAGAGCTTTCCCGTGCCGGTAAACCTTTCTGAACTCCCAGCTTTTCTTTAATCTTCCCGGGTGGCGGCTCTTCATCAGGCGCTCAACTTTTTCCTCATTTTCTGCCGTCTTCTTTTCAGGACCATCCGGCCCGCCCGGGTGCTCATTCTTTTCATGAACCCGTGGGTTTTTTTCCTTTTCCGCTTTTTGGGTTGAAATGTCCTTTTCATAATCGTTCCTTCCTAGTCATTTTCTGTTCAGACGTAAAAAAATTATACCTTAACGAATTTAAACGTGTCAAGGAGAACCCCCTCTTCCTTCCGCATAGATACTATG
>ERZ773359.327-NODE-327-length-66978-cov-12.325628_pt1 | contig 66978 bp, 58 predicted proteins | sample MGYA00374955_ERZ773359 | MGnify/ENA primary metagenome ERZ773359 (study PRJEB29098, sample SAMN04486028) | biogas fermenter metagenome | study: EMG produced TPA metagenomics assembly of the Biogas fermentation microbial communities from Germany - Plant 4 DNA1... | reverse complement strand
TTCTCACTATGGTTCTATATTTTTTTGGTGTTGCATTTAATTTTACAACGAACCATTACATTTATTCATCAGGAAATTGTAAAAAAAATATTGTCCCGCTAATATACAGAAACTTCCAAGCTACGGAAATAGCGTACGGAGTTTCCCCTCTATACTATATCCCAGAGTTTTACCTTTTAGATATCGCAACAATATCCTACTATCAATTGAATTGTTACCGGTTTTTTGAATAAACGAATACAACTGTCCCCATGTAAGCCAGTGGTAATGTCTGCTTGAATTAAGATTGACACAACTGTTCACACGCGTAACCAAATCATCATTTACATCATCCTTAGTTAGTGAGACTACAACAAAGCTTTTTTTGCATAACTTATCCCTTAAAACTTCACCTAACAAAAAATATCGTGTTAGTTCATAACCAATTCCATCACTGCTGGCAGCATCTTGGAGATTCTTTTTAAAAACACCATTTTCATCGGTATAATAAGCGGGTATTGAATTAACAGTTGTTATGACTGTCGAATCCAGCTTTGCCTCAATCAAAACTATTACATTTTCAAACACCGCAATTATGTCTGGCTCGGATCCCCGTGAAGCACTTTCCCCAATCATCTTTCTCGCTTCCCACAGGCCATCACATACTGCCATTTTTTCTATATCAACAGACCAATATATTATCTTCTCAAAAGCTCCTAACGTGAATCCTATGACATCCTCAAAAAGCTTTCCCAATAACCTTTTATGCTCTAAATAACGGAGCACATTCCAAACCAAGGAGTCTTCATCCCGTTCCCGTCCCATCCTGCTCCATGTACGCTTACCAGATTTAGAAATCTTAATAACCGTTTCTTTATCTTCAGGCCACAGAATTGATGTAGTTGGTTTTGCATATTCAAATGTTGAAGGAGATATGTAAATTTGATGTTTTGGGCACAAGAAATCCGATAGTTTCTTTTTACTGATATCAAGGTTTAAATCGTTAGCCTTCATTCGCGGTGCAACAAAGTCACATCCTATAACCGGACAGTCAACACCATCTTGTGTTATTATTCTTTCTTGTTTAAGTGTCCATCTGTCGAGCATGGGTGGGATTCTGTTTTCAGGGCGCCATTCAAACAGAGCATAGTAAGCATCCGTAACGAGGCCTGTTACGTCTTTCGTAAATCTATCCATCTGGATTAACACCGTAAGATTAAAACCGATTGAATTTTCATATTCTATGAGTCTGTTTAATTCTTCAAGTAAGTTTTTCTGTCGATAATATATACACCAGGCATGAAACAATGATCCTCCTGATGCGGGGTTTAACCATAAAAGACAACTATCATTTTGGACGTCATAATTTCTTGTTAAATTAGTATCACCAATAATATTAAGCTGAGCAGTATGACCACCATAGCAATACCCGTCAGATGCAGCATTGGTAAGAAAATGCGCGGTTGTTTCAGGGAGATCACTATAAATATTAACATTAATTAATTTTTGTTTTTTGTCCATACAAATCCTTTTCCCCTCTTTTATTAACCTATTTTACATAGAATACAGCCATTTAAATTTCTGTCAATTACAGCTCTTACTATTTTTTCTTTAATTACCCCAGATCTCTGGGTGGAATTACAAAAATATTTTCAGCTAACACAACTCAACCTCTTCCATACCTATAAACTCCATATTTTTGAACTTAAAACACAGGATATACGGCGTTTTATCAACAATAGACCAGAAATCATCGTATCCGAAATCGGGGTTGAAGTAGTTTATAATGGTTGAAAGCGCTGTACCATGAGAACCAACAACTACGTTTCTGCTCAGGTTAATTTTCAGAACATCATAAAGGGCTGCAATATTTCTTTCCTGAACCTCTCTGAGGGATTCACCATACTCCAGTTTATAATCGAAGTCTGCCCATTGTTTTCGGGAATAGGCTGTAAAATCATCAACCCAGACATTTCCCACTTTTCTTTCTCTGAAATCCTCTACAATATTGATTTCCAGACTTATTGTTTCTGCCAGATCTTTCACTGTATCATATGCTCTTTTATATGGACTGGAGTATATCGCTTTAATATTTCTATTTTTAAGTGCCTTGGTTACACGCTTTGTATCGGCCATTCCCTTATCAGTCAGCGACCGCATCATATCATCCTTTACACAAAAATCCGGTTCAGCATGTCGTACGAAATAAATGTTTGTTTCTAAGTCCCGTACATCTTTATGTATTGTGTTATGCATCCATCCGTTCTCCTTTTATTTTTTATAAATCTTGGACAATGTTATTCAAGACAGATGTTTTTATTAATCCGTTATTTCTTCAACCGGAATCCAAATCTCCACTATTGAGTCTTCACTGTCACCCTGGAATCTTTCATCGTAAAACTCAACTACATATGGGTTGCCATCAATAAGGCGTTGTTTATATTTTTCTTTATTATTCTCCAGCCATTCATCCATCGCTTGGTTTTGACTATTATAGCCACGTGCAACATATACTTCGAACGATGCATAGGTAGATGCAGGTAATTTCATTAAAGTAAAAGCATCATCAATATTACTATCTGACACGCAAACACCTACATGACATGTGCACTGATCATCATTGTAAATGCGGACCTCATATCCATAGTCTGATAGCTTGTTCTTAATGTCAATCTTCTCATAGAGCTCCATAAATTGCTCCCATACCTCATGGGTTTTGCTTCCATCCCCTGTAATGCCGGCTATTAATAGCTCTCCTTTTTTTATTAGTTTTGGCTGCACAAGGATACCTCCCTTTTAGTTTTGTATAAATATCTCAATAATCTTTACTACTGGATAAATATCTCTTATAAAAATTCTCATTTCCGGTTTTCTTTGCAGTCATCCTGAATATAACACAGCCATCAGGGCATACGACATCCTTGCTATATTTACTACTACCACCGATGTTCACTAAATCTCCGCCGCTTCTGACCGCCTCCATGATTGGGAACATAATCATCATTACCTTGGAGCAAATACCCTGTCCATCCTGATTTACAGGACAGCCATAGGTACAGGTATACTTATCCCCAATTTCCTCCCCGTTCCGGCAATATCCCTCAGTACGATCACTATTGAGAAAACCTATTACTTCAATCTCCCATTCATATTCCTCTTTATACCATTTTTTCATGGCTATTCTCCAAATTCAATTGTTCATCGGCATTCTCAGCTAATTCTTTCATCTCTCTGCTTATACGAAGATGATACGGACTGGGAATAGGCCCATTAAGAAGCGGATCCTCGGTTTCCTTCATCCACCGGGCAAGTTTTGATTTTAACTGTAACCGTATATGCTCATAGGCGGGATCATCTGCCAAATTTTTTGTTTCATGGGGATCTTCCCACAGATCATACAATTCTTCTCTTTTGTCTTTTGCAAATGGAAACCTGAACCAGTTATATCTTGGTGCCGTGGCTATACGTACATCATAAAGTGTCTGAGCATCAAAATTTAATATGTATTTATAACGTTCTGTACGCAGCCCTCTCATAGGATCATAATTATCATGATATGTCTTCTCCAGATAAACAGCATCCCTGACAGCCGTTTCTTCAGAACCAGTCAGTATATCAAGAAAGCTTCTTCCCGCAGTGCCCGAAGGAACGGGAATATTACAAGCCTCTAATATAGTAGGATAAACATCCACATGACTTATCAAAGCTTTGCAATGTTTTCCTTTGTGCCATCCTCCGGCATCATAACGCATAAAAAGCAAAACTTCTACCCCGGGATCGAACAAAGTTCCTTTTGCCCTTGGAAAATCAATTCCATGATCTGTAGTTATTACAAATATCGTATTATCTGTGAGTCCCCGTTCATCAAAGACATCTAATATTTCCCCTAACCCCTTATCCAAAGAGTTACAGGCTCCTTGAAATTCTGCCATTTCTTTGTCCACATCAGGATCATCGATAAGATAAGGAGCCTTCCATATACCTTTTCCATCATAAGGCTCGGCATACCTGTTCCATTCCCGGTGAGTCTGTGTGCATCCGATTTGCATGTAAAAAGGATACTCTTTGCCGGCGCCCGGATTGGCTTCAAACCAGTTATTTATGTCTTTACCCGCTCCGGTAATAGTTTTGCCTCCATTATGCCCTTTGCCGCTGCCATGAATCGCTTCTTCAAAGCCTATGGAAAACAGATCCTGGGATTCGTGCTCAAAACCACAGAGAACAGTGCGATAACCGTGCGATTTCAAGACTGCAGCTATGTGTCTGTCTTTACGCACCATGTCCCAATCTCCCAATGTATCCGAAGGTAACCCCATCATGCCATTCTGATGAGGATAAAGTCCCGTCAGCAAAGCGGCACGTGCAGGTGCGCAAAGCGGTGTTGTACAAAAACAGTTGTCAAAGGTTGTACTCATCTGTGCCAATCTTTCAAAATTGGGTGTATTAACTGTCGTGTAACCATATGGTGAAACGAACCGCCCGGTATCATGAGAAATCATGATTACTACGTTAGGTCTCTGTGTACTCATCCTTTTTTACTCCTCCTTAAGAAAATCCAATCAATTTATCATAGCCCTAATCATTTAAAACAACTTATACCATAATAAAGCCTTTTCGTCGCTGTTGGAACAGTTCCTGTACAGCATAATATCTACTCCTCCCAGTACAAAGCCACACCTATGGTAAAACCTGCAGGCTGCAAGGTTTGTATCCTGAGTCTCGGCCATTAACCCCTGCATTTCGCCATTCTTTGCCCATTGGATGGCTATATCAATCAGTCTTCTCCCTAATCCCATTCCCCGATATTGTCTGCTGACTGCAATATCCTCAATATAGCAGTACTGGTTCCAATTCCGTCTTAATCTTATCTGTCCGATACATTGATTACCCACGTAGGCCATATAGACAATTTTATCCGGATTATCTATATATTCGCTATAGTCCAATTCATCATTGGGGTACCATTTTTCATAGGGTATTTCATAGATTTCTTCTGTCCAGGTCCATTGACCGTTTATAAAAGATGGTATTAGTTTGCCGAAGATCAAAAAAGGCTCATTGGGTTTGTTTATATCACATAAATGTTTATGGGACATCGACAGGATATTGAGAACAACTGATTTTTTATCACCCATCATTTTTATTTCTCCTTTTCCCATAATACAGAAGACCGTTTAAATATTCTGCATCTTATTTCCTGAACCTTCATAAATTTCCCTGAGATGTGCTTTGATTGGATCTTTAACAATATACTACTACAAAATAACCATATATTTCAAATAAAATTCAGCGTATTATAAAAAACTTACCTCTTATTGCAGAGCTCCTTATTATAATAACCATACTCTGTTGACAGTTGTGTAAATATAAAAGGCTCCCCATCACCAACGCATCTGTCAGCAACGGAGAGCCTTAATCTGTTATGTCAGTTCAAAATCAATATCAAACCGACTCCTGATACTTATATTTCTTTAGAATGCCCCAGAAAACCAGACATATGATCATCCCTAATACTCCAAGGATGAATATCATCATACCTGCCCCGGAGCCCTTACCTGAGCCAAACATGGTTACCATTATACTTTCCGTAGGTATACGTTCCATGAATGGTTCACAGATTACATCGACCATCCAGCCACCAAAGAAATATCCAATGGGTATCGTGAAGAACTGGAGTGTGTTCCGGCAGGCATATACTCTTCCTTGCATCTCTGCCGGTATCGTCGATCTCACGATAACATCCATGCTGGTACTCATCAATGGAACAGGCAAATATCCGAGTATCTGTGCAATACACCATGTGACCGGCATTCTTGTCAAAGACATAAGGAAGTTATCTGTTGTCAGCGAGAACAGCATTGTTGCCAAGATGAGACGCACCCGGTCTTTGGGTGTCGGCATGACAGATGCTATCAAACTGCCGGCAAGCATGGCAACTCCGGCAAATGAAGTGACGATTCCCAGGACTGATTCTCCGCCATTCTCTCTTGGCAGAATAAACGCTGGAAGCACCGCATCAAAAGCAGATGCAACCAGATTGACTCCGGCCATAAACAAAATCAGCATCAGCACCATTCTGTTTTGGTTCAGGCATTTAAGACCGGCCTTTACAGATGCAAATAACGTTTCATCTTCTCCTGCAGCAGATGCTTTTACCGATGGAATATGCACAAACAGCAGCAATCCAAAAAACGCAGTAAAAAAAGTACATAAATCCACTGCTATCACAGCATTCATACCACCCAATGCATAAAGAGATGTAGCAAGCACCGGATGCAGAATGGTTATCAGTGATCCGGAAAAGGATCGCAGGCCGCTCGTCTTTTGGTAATACTTTTTTGGCGTAATCAGCGTGATAGCTACATCACTTGCCGGACTCTGCACCGTGTTCATCAGACCGTTTACTGCATTTAGTAAATACAAGTGCCACGCACAGAGCAACCCCTTTTTCAGGAGGATAAACACCAATATCGTACAGAAGGCAGCCAGCGTATCACAGATCAGCATAGTCTTTTTCTTGTCCCATCTGTCGGATAGCGCTCCGGCGAAAATGCTCATCATAACATATGGCGCATAGGAACAAATGTACAACAGTGCCGTTTGCAGTGCCGATCCGGTTTCCTGGTACAACCAAAGCGTCAACGCAAAGTTCATCATTGCACTACCAAGCTGTGATAATCCTTGTGTGCTCCATAAAATATAAAAATCTTTCAACTCATATATTCTATTTTTCATTTTGGCTTTGCTCCTTTGATTTTAAATTTCTTGTATCAAATTTGCAAAGCCTGAGGATAATTGCCTATGAAAGGCTCATGCTCCATGCAGTATCCTCAAACCTTGCATGGAGCTTCAGCGCTCATAAGAATCATATTGACCCTCCTCTGCTCCGACGTCTATGTCCAGCCTCAACCAGCTGTTTTGCATATCATTTCTTTGAAACTATCATATATATCACTAACCCGACATACGGGCAACAATACATACTGCAAAACACTAAACTATTTTGCCATGAAAATTCTCCGTATGTCGTATACAACAGCGCTTCCTTTATGTTCCGAACGACGTACATATTCTATATGGGGTAATTTAAACACTCCCGGCTGAAATGAAGGAGAATAAATATCGGTCTTGCCTTCAATTCCATCCATTATCCTCTGGTCATTTTCTATAAACGCATCAACATAGCTTTTGTCTATGGGAGTACCGTTATGTGCAGGACAAATGAAATCAAATTCATCAATCCTCTTCTTAAGCTTTTTCATATTTAGCTGATGCTGCTCAACTGTCTGGCAGGAAGGCGGGTTATCCCCAAAACCCATCAGCAATACCTGACCCGACTCCAGTTCATCCCCCGTAAACAACAACCTGTATTTTTTATCCAATAAAGCTATGCTTCCAGGGTTGTGCGCAGGAATTTCGATTACTTCCAAGGTGCGTCCTCCTAAATCAAAAACATGCCCCTCTTTCACAGTCTGAATGGAATAATTCAAGGGATATTCATCCGCATCATGAAAAGCCCTCTTTGCGTCAACTACAGAATTTGGATGCATATAAATCTCTTCAAACCATCCGTTTCCTCCGGTATGATCAAAGTGTCCATGAGTATTGACAACCATAACCGGCAGAGAGGTGATGGTTTTTACATATTCTCTTAAATTCAGTTTGCTCATGCCGGTATCCACCATCATAGCCTTTTCATTGCCTATAAGTAGGTAAGAATAACATCCGGCTCCTTCTATCACCCAGGTGTTTTCCATAATCTTTCTCGATGTAAAGGGCCTCTTTAATATGTCCATTTTCATTCCCCTTTCCAATCAATTTTCCATTGTTTACTAATTATATGCTTATTTTATCAACTCATCTTCAAAATGTAAACTGCTTTACCTAAGGGTAAGTTATCCTAAAAGTCAATTGACTTGATTACACCATATATATAAATTATAATGAATTTGTTTATTAATGCAGGAGGATACATGGTATGATTTCAAACAAGACATTTGCACATGGCACAAAAAAAGGTATAAAGCTGATTATAGAGCTTTCAAAATACATAATTCCTTCGGTTTTCGTAATTAAAATACTGGAACATTCCGGATTGTTAGAACGGGTATCCGGGTTTATGGCTCCCTATATGTCCTACATAGGATTGCCGGGTGAAGGAGCTTTAGTACTTCTGTTCGGCCAGGTATCTATATATGGCGCCATAGGGGCGATGCTTCCTCTGGGACTTACTGCAAAACAAATTACTATCTGCTGTTCAATAATTGCAATATGTCATGCCATAATTCTGGAAACGGTCATTGTGAACAAAAGCGGGGCCAATGGTTTTTTAAATGCTGGTATAAGATTTTTAGCTGCAGTTGCTACCGGCTTAGTTCTTAACTTGATAATCCCGGGGGTGTAATGTATTATGGATTGGATGAAAATATTTGCTGAAACTCTTGAAACAAGCTGGAATACTATATTTAAGATGATATATATTGTTATTCCTCTTTTTATTTTAATTGAATGCCTTAAGGACAGCGGTTGGTTTGAAAAGATATCTAGCAAAACAAAGAAGATAACAAAACTTTTCGGGTTGCCGGGAGAATCTGCACTGGGTATAACGATCGGACTTCTGGTTGGCCTTACCTTTGGCTCAGGAGTTGTGATGCAGATCAAAGAGGATGTAAACATAAATCGTGTGCAGCTGAATATCCTTTTTACCTTCATTGGAATCTGCCACGCTATAATTGAAGAAACCATACTGTTTACAACCGTAGGTGCCAATGGAGCGATACTGCTGTTAAACCGCATTATAATGGCACTTGCTTTTACAGTTATTTATATGGTTATTCACACATATTTCAGGCAAAAAGCTGTTAAGAAAACTAATGCTGCAATGTAAATACTTAAACCAAATTTAGAGAACAAGGTTTTTCTATCATTGTATACCGCATTTATTTATGTTATTATTGTTTATATATGTAATATTCATGTATTAAGGGAAGTGTGCTGTAAAAGGTGAATATTAAGCTCAACTTCTTAAAAATCAGCAATTCTATACGTAAACCCGAGAAAAAAGTTCAGATGGCTTTAGACTTGGTGGAACCTGGCGATGATGCGGACATCTATGACCAGCCAGAAAGAGTAAACAAACTCCTGCCGGAGCAGGTAACGGTTAAAATGCTTTGCAATGATATTGTGCGGATAGCCTGGCCGGCTCTTATGGAGTTTATTTTGACGCAGTTGGTGTCTATGGTCGATATGATCATGGTTGGCCAGTTAGGGCCATGGGCAATTTCTGCTGTAGGCCTTACCAGCCAGCCAAAATTTTTACTTATGGCTGCCTTTATGTCCATGAATGTAGGGGCAACTGCTCTGATTGCAAGATATAAAGGCGAAGGCGATTATCAAAAGACAAATACGGTTCTTCGTCAGGCATTGCTGATTACCCTTGTCTTATCTGCCATTACATCATGTATCGGTTTTATTTTTGCTGAGCCAATAATTCGTTTTATGGGAGCGGAAGATGCCCAAACTTTGGCCGGAGGCACCAGTTACCTGCAAATTCAGATGACTGGCTTTGTAATTCTTGCATTAACAACTACCATTACCGCAGCTTTACGCGGTATAGGGAATTCCAAGACAGCTATGATTTACAACACTGTTGCAAATATATTTAATGTAATTTTCAACTATTTGCTTATCTACGGTCATTTTGGCTTCCCCAGGATGGAAGTGGCGGGGGCATCCCTTGCTACCGTTATAGGCCAGTGTATAGCCTTTATACTGGCTTTAATTGCAATTTTGCGTGGAGATCAATACATTCATCTACGGTTTAAAGATGGGTTTAAACCGCAGTGGAACGTTATAAAAAGCATATTCAGAATAGGCATACCGTCCATGGTTGAACAACTGTTATTAAGGCTGGGTCATATATCTTACACCAGAGCCGTTGCCTCGCTGGGCAACCTGGCATTTGCAACCCACAATATATGCACAAATATTCAATCCATATCGTTTATGAACGGCCGGGCTTTTGCGGTATCAGCCACATCTCTGGTAGGACAAAGCCTGGGTAAAAAGCGTCCGGACATGGCACAGGCATACAGCAGATATACCAGACGTATCGGTATGACCATTTCAATTCTGATGGGGATATCATTCTGGTTGTTTAGAACACCTTTGATTTCAATGTACACCGATGATGCTTCAGTTTTAGCCCTGGGCAAACAGATACTTGCCTTTGTTGCTATTTCCCAACCTTTTCAGTCCTCTCAGTTTATCCTGAGCGGTGCATTAAGAGGAGCAGGAGATACCAAAGCAGTAGCTATAATTATATTTTTTACCGTACTATTGATACGCCCGGGCTTGGCCATGCTGGCCATTTATGTGCTGGAATGGGGATTGCAAGGCGCATGGGTCGGATTCGTAATGGATCAGATGATTCGATCTTTCCTGGTACTTCTCAGGTTCAATTCAGGGAAATGGAAAAGAATAAAGGTGTAATTGCTCTCCATCAATTACACCTTTATCAATCTAAAACCGCAATATACTGTCCCTTAAGTTTTTAGCATTCAGTTAATGCTGTTTATTTATATCCTATTTAGCCCAATAATGATCCAAAAGTTTGCTGGTCTGGCCCTTTATCATCTTCAACCTTTGGGCTGCATCCTTATCGCCACTTATATATCTCAGCATCAGGTTTCCTTCTTCATTACACAGCTCATCATGTTTAGGGAATACTTCCCGCAAGAGGAAAAGAGCCAATTTAACCAGCCTTAAAGGTCCAAAAACCCTTGCCGGACAACCGGGCAATTTCTCTACAGCCACACTGTAGTAGTTCTTTATCGATTCCTTTATATCTTCCAGCTCCAGCCCCTTGGAGAAGATCATGGTATATATCCATCCAAAAGCCATACCGCGCTCACAGCCGTGGGCATCGCTGCATCCCACAATAGCTATTTTATTGCCTTTTGCACGCTGCTCATTGTAATGAGCCACCTGCAGTATGTTGGAATCAACCTGAAGGCCGCCTATTCCCAGAAGTTCAAAAGCATCAAAGGGATGTTTTTCAAGCATGTACTCGGTAAATACAGGGGATACGTTGTAACGCCCCTGAAACACCCAGTAAGGATGGCAGAATATACCTAACCCACCGCTTTCCCTGATTTTATCAAAGGCCCATGCACAGGCAGCATATTCAAGTTTGTTTACACCAGCCGGGGCGTCATCCAAACTGTTTGCAACGTTCTCAACCTCTGCCCTGTATTGCTCTTCGTTTTCCTGTACATACTGGCTGACGCTGAAACCTCCTCCAAAATTTACTATATGTACATCAACACCAGGTAAATGAATTTCTTCACCCGGGAATATTTGAAGGTCAATATCAATGTCTTTGAAAGCTTCCTTTGCCCGGATAGAAGGCTGATATGCCTGATGATCAGTCACGGCCATAAAATCAAAACCGATTTTTCTGCAGGACGCTGCCACAAACTCAGGGGACTCTTTACCATCCGACATATTGCTGTGCATATGTAAATCTCCCTTATAAGGCCAGCGTAGGAACAGGTCTTCCTTGAGGGAATACACAGAAAACGCGCCGATTTTCTCCTCGTCTTCATTCGTACGGACGGATATCAATAGGATGTGTTCCTGCTCGGCTTCAAAATAATGCTTCACTTCAAGTATCCCGTCGGAAGGCTTCAGCACACTTGTACAGGACTGTTCCCCGCCCTTCAGTGAATGAAAGCTGTCCATAGGAATAATAGTGACTACATACTCCGAATCAGCATCAAACTTACAGTGGTCATATAATGGAACGATTTTTATAACACTTTCACTGTCAACAGGCACTATTTTGGGATATACATCGTAGTATTTCTGGTAATACGTTTCACGCATAATTTCATAAACCATGGTTACATCCATAAAAAGAATCCCCTTTCTATTTTATATCATAGTTCCGCCGGGTAATCGGGATATATATGAACAATATAAGCGGAAACACCCTTGAGGACATTGATGAACTCTCTCATTTATAATTATTATCAAAATAGCCTTTTATTGCAACACTTGTCATGATCTCCAGACATGGCAATTTTAGGCTTAAATAACCATCAATAAATTCAGGTTTTATACTGCTTCCATCGGGAATAGATAATACTGAATCAAAGGCCTTTGAGCTTTTTATAGATAGGGATATGTCCCTGATTTCAGGAATGAATTCAGTGACTGGACAATAACCTCCCGCCAGTATCTCTTTACCGCTATGGTTAACAAGATGAACAATCAAATCATTATCTTTTCTCATAGCTGTCATTTCAACATGGCCTTTACACTCTACCTTTACCAAAGGATCCGGCAGTAATTTATCGTACAATCCAATAAGCAGTCTGGAGATGTACGGGTTATGAAAGACCTCATGGGAAGTCAGGATAGGCCCGGCTATATAGATGACCTTTCCCTGCCCATAGGTACGATATGTTACAGCTGAATATCCCTCCCATTTTGAAGGTGGAGCAAAACCATGCCCAAATTCACTTCCTGCCTTTCCTACACGAAGGGGTGCTATATTCCTGGCTAATGTAACAGTCTCATGATGTGGTGTAACAAGCGCAAAATGACCACGTACCAGAATAGGATCTTCAATGCCATTGGTTTCACTTTCAATATAGCTGTAATCCAGGCTTTCTCTTCCGTGGTATTTAACACCTGCAAGCTCAAATAAATCTAAGTTAACATCATCTTTATTATCCGATTGAATTATAATGAGCTTCCCACCCCTATAGACAAATCTTTTAACAGTTTCTATTGTTTCAGAACCAAGATAATCAACCTCAGGCAAAATCAAAAGCCTGTAATTATCAATCTTTTCTCTAAGATTTTCAGAATTCATTGCAGTATAATGTTTGGCATTATTTACTAGTATATTAGCTATTGCTTTAAACTGACGAATACGGTCAGACCTCTTTTTATTATCCGGAAAGATTTCAAACCTGGAGCCTACAACATGCTCAAAGGGATATAAGACAGCAGTCTCCGGTATATGTTCAGTGTCTGTTACATAGTCGCGTCTCTCGTTTATAAAATCAAATACTTCTTTTGTAATTGCATAAGCCCTGTCTTCCATATGCCCCTCAGACATTTGTCTGTCTATAAGATAAAATCCGCCTCCGTTTGCAATTGTAGCAGCAGCTGTATATTTCAATGTTTCAGGAGTATTATTACTCCAATCTCCAAGATGGTGTAAAAATCTGCCGCACATATAGTCAAAGGAAAGTCCGGTGCCCGCCCAATAACGGCAAAAGAAGCTGGCATCAGAACCACTGGTAAACAAATCACCTCTTAGGTGTTTTATATAGGGGACCGGCTGATCTGGCATACGGGCAGACCACTCCCAATTTACGGTTACCAAAACATTAGGGTTCTTTTCATGTATTGTTTGCAATATCTTTGAGTAGAACTCTCTATATTGATTATAGTACCACTTTACATACTCAAGCCAATCGGCATCCCTATTATCCTGCGGAATTGATTTACCAAATTTCCGCCTGCAGTTTTCACAATAACAAGGAATAAAATTTGTCATTGTATCATAGAACAGCTCATCAATATCATAGTTCTCAATGATTTCAAGGGCCTGTGGAATCAATAGTTCATCCAAATAGGGACTGTTTACACAAACCGGAAGATACTTTTTGCTAAATAGTAGTCCTTCTTTTGGTTGATTTTGACCAGGCTGCAGCATCCAATCGGGATGCTTTTTTATTATTGCAGTATCTAAAAATACACTATAATAACATGCAACGCCTAATCCTGCATTGCGACAGCCTTTAACAAATTCGGCCAACATATCTTTTTGGAGACCAGGGTGGACATTACCTATTTTTGTTGGATAATAACAAAATCCATAATGACATTTCGCAAACATGACCAGCTTTTCTATTCCTGCCGCTTTCGCTTTCCTTGCGTAGTCATCACCATCGAAGTCCGTTCCAACAATAGCATCCTCTGGTATGTGGAAATCAGGATGACACTTGCATATATATTTCTTTTCGTTATTCATATTATACCTCCCTAAAAAACACAATCAGGTTATGTCAGCTCCGGTGATTTAAACAATCCCACGCCAATAAACATAAAAAGTATCACAAGGACAGTATTGATTACAGATATCATAAACAATGCCAAAGCCTGACTATTGGTGGACATAAAAACCAATACCGCAAGCGTAACAGCAGAGGATATGATTATTATAAGCAGAATAATACGAAAAAATATACGGAGTATATTGCCGTGAATTTTACCAAAGAGCCGCCGTACTACCAAATCTGAATATACAAACACAGCCCCTAAGGTGCTATATGCCAGGATAGCCGCCAAAGCTACCCAAAATGATATCCTTAGTATAACGCCAACTATTCCGAATATCAAAGTTCCCTCAATAAATATCTTTATCACCTCGGGTAAGGTAGACGACAACATCTTTTTCACAGGTGCCTCAGGAATAAGATATATATAGTGGAGGGATAAATCGCCTTCCCAGACGGCGGCCAACGTGAATATCAACATTAAATAAGCGGATATCCCCAACATACCGGTTATAAGTTGTAATGAATCAACGGGAATTGATACGGCAGCCAGTACAGCTCCGGCTAGCAGAAATATAGTTCTGACAGAGATTAACCAAAACCCGCTCTTTCTTTTTTCCAGCATCTGTCTTTGAAAAATAGCCAGACTGCCTTCCAGAGTAAATTTGGCTTTTACCTTCCTGTATCTGCGGTGTACAGTGGAGGTACCGGATTTCCCTTCCCGCATTGCTTTTATCATATTCTCCCTAAGCTCAGTTCCGGATACCACGTACTCATAAAATTCTGTATCCAAACGATACAAATAAAAGAGAGCTGCAAAAATTGTTATCAATGCAAGAAAATTATACAATATTAACTCCGCGCTGACACCTGTAAACGCACCCATAAACATCTCACGGAACCAGCCAATCAGAGGAATAAACTTAAGATAATCTTTTGACAGCCACATCACCGCACTGTTTAAAAGATCTCCGGATTTATATGTGTTTATAACTATTGGCATAACAAATATTATAACGGTTCCAAATATCAGCTTCTTTACCGTTGAACTCCTTTGAGGTTTCCTTGATATATAGGCATATAATACCATTCCAAGCAATGAAGTGAGTAACAGCAGCAGCATGTAGGAAATCATCAATATCCATCCGGCACCATGTATTAATCCAAACATCCTCTTCCAGTTCGGATATTGCAGTGCCAGATACAGCATAACCATGAAATTGGTTGCAATCTGCTTAACAAAACCATAGATAAGAATATATCCCGCTTTTAGCGGTGCGGTGAAAAGCATATTGACATCTGCCATTCTGAAAAATGATGTGCCGCTTAAACTACTGGTAAGGGCAATAAGAAACAAAAACACCGTGTAACCCATGAATATGGATCTGGCAACATCCAGACTCATCGTTACTCTGGGTCCATCCTGGTTTAAACCGGCCATAATAGACGAAGTAAGGATCAAACCGGCGATTATTATGTAGGCTATTAACGCAGCCGGTTTTCGGATAAGTCCTTTTACAATATTCTTAAAAGAACGGTTAAGAATATATATCAACGCGCTCATTCCGCCGCCCCCGTAACTGCAAAAAAGTGCTCCTCTAACTCATTGTCATCCTGCACTTCATCCCGAAGCATGGTGCTGACAATCTTTCCTTTATTCATTATGAGAACCTTATCCCATACTTCCTTAATGGTATCTATAATATGAGTACTAATAAGCACTGAACAGCCCCGATCTCTCATTTCCACAAAGAGTTCTTTGAGTTCTTTTATAGCCTTCGGGTCAAGACCGATCATTGGTTCATCAAATAAAATTACCTTGGGCCTTGTAATCACACCACAACAGATGCTGACCTTTTGCTGCATACCTCTGGACAGCTCTTTACCCAGTTTGTCGGTTTTATCGCTTAAATCAAACCGCTCAAAGAGTTGAGCAGCATATTCCTCATAATTTTTTAACCTATATGCCTTTGCAATAAAGTGGATGTGTTCCTCGACGGTCAATGAATCAAACAATGCAGGTGCTTCAGGTATGTATGACAGAATCCTTTTGGCTTCAAGATCTTTATTGTTATACCCATTAATGGTAATCTCTCCACTGTGCTGCAATAAACCGGCAATACATTTGATAATGGTACTCTTTCCTGCACCGTTGGGACCCAGCACAACGGTTATTTCTCCCTCTCCAACTTCAAAACTCATTTGGTCTACGGCTAAAACCTTACCGTATCTTTTTGTTACCTCTTTTATCTGTAACATAAAAACCTCCATAGCAATAACTGAACATTCAGGCGACATCCAGTTTAATTCAGTAAGATCAACTTTGACAGTCAAACCAACATGACATAGGATTGCGATAAATGCGATAAAGTATATTCCTGGAAAAGCTGTTATTTGATATTTGTATTAAATCATATAAAATCTTCCAAATCAAGGATCAATTTTTGCGATGATAAAACCTTTACTTCAAAAACACTTCTTTTCCCGTTCTGGCGGATTCGTAAATTGCCAGTATTAAATCAACTGCTTTTCGGGCTGATTCACCGGTAATCATTGGATCCCTGTCCTCCAAAACAGCCGAGATCATGTCATCGATCAACAAGTTATGTCCCAGCTGCGAAATGGAAGTTGGATCGTCAGAGCCTCCTACTTTCTCACTCTGTACATCTGGAAATGTATCGGTATCATCTCCTACCCTTCTCCATTGTTTAAATCCGGAATCGCTGAATATTACACTTCCGTTTTCACCATGAATCTCAAACCGGGTATCCTGAGCCGGATAAACCGATGTAGTTCCTTCGATAACCCCGATAGCACCATTTTTAAACTTCAGAAGCGCTACGGCAGTATCTTCTACATCAATATCCCTCGCTAAAGTTTCACATTTTGCAAACACACTTTCCACATCACCAACCAGCCACAGAATCAGATCAATTCCATGGACTCCCTGATTCATTAAAGCTCCTCCACCGTCTAATTCCCATGTTCCGCGCCATCCTGCGGAATCATAATATTCCTGACTTCGGTAATATTTTAGATAAGCATCGGCAAGAATAATTTTTCCGAATTCACCTCTTTCCAGAGCCTTCTTTGTCTCAATTGCCTCTTTCATAAGCCTTCTTTGAAATACACAGCCAAGTTTTACATTATTTTCTCTACATGCCTCTATCATCCGGGTCATCTTGTCCGAAGTAATGTCCAGAGGTTTTTCGCAGAATACATGTTTTCCCGCATTAGCAGCATCGATTGTCATATCTCCATGCATTCCACTGGGGGTGCAAATACATACTACATCAATATCGTCCCGCTTTAGCATTTCCTTGTAGTCGGTATAGTAATGGGGGACATTGTATTTTTGCTGCAAATCTTTAGCCTTTTCTTCCACAATATCACACACAGCTACCAATTCAGCTCTATCATTTCCTACAATAGCGTTAGCATGACTAGGAGCAATTACCCCGCAACCAATTATTCCAAACCTAATCTTTCTGCCCATAATAAACCTCCTTCTTTCCAAATCATACGGCTTTAATAATTCGATATCTTCACCCTTAATCTGTACGGCTCCATAATAACAAAGCTAACTATATTCACTTATTTTCCTTTATTCACAAAAATTCATGCCCCAACTCAAGCATTTGCTCAATGAATTCCCTATATGCCCATGCCGGCATCCATAAACTCCAAACTTATGTTAATTCCTCCACTAATTTAGCTGCATCTTTGTCAAGGTATAAAATAGCTCTTTCATGGGTTCTTAAAACCGAAGCCGGACATTTTTCTGTAACTGGTCCTGTCAAAGTCTCCTTTACTGCTTCTGCCTTTCTATCCGTCGGAACCATGCAGTACAGATAATCTGCCCCTATAATGGCGGGAATGGTCATGGTAATAGCATACCTCGGGACATCATCCATAGATGCAAAACCGAAATCGTGGTACTGTTGATTTCTGCATTTTTCATCCAAGCTGATTTTCTTCACCAGTTTTGGGTCGTTAAAATCCGCTTCATGGGGTTCATTAAATGCAATATGTCCATTTTCCCCTATCCCCAGGCATACAATATCAATCGGTTTTTCGGAAAGAAGGTTTGCGTATCGCTCACATTCTCCCTCTATGTCCGGGTTTTTTCCATTCATGTAATAAACTTTGCCCGGATTTACTTTATCTGCAACATAGTCTTTTATAAATTTAGCAAAACTATAATCATCTTCTATAGAAGCTCCCATATATTCATCCAGATGAAATACCGTCACTTTGCTCCAGTCAATTCCAGAGGCTTCACACAAATATTTAAAAAAGTCTGATTGGGAAGGAGCAGATGCAAAAACAATCCTAACTTCTCCCTTTTGTTCAATCAGCTCTTTCATTTTAGCAACTACACTGCCAGCGGCAGCCTTTCCCATTTCATCCCGTGTCTCATATACCTGCACCGTTAACTTATCGAACTTTTTTTCCACACAGCAACTGTTCATATTATCCTTCCTTTCCATTTTTCTTTGTTTAAAATTTATACTGAATAATAAAACGGGTTTGTTTTCTTATTGACGACTATACACCACTTCACCTTCTACCATAGTAGTTTGGATATTTATATCTTCATCAAATATTACTAAATCCGCGTCCTTACCAACAACAATGCTGCCTTTTCTATCATCTATTTTCATAATTTTAGCCGGTGTAGTGGTCATCATCCGAACAGCATCTATAAGAGGGACCTCTGCTATATTGATCATAGTTCTAACCAGTCTATCAGCAGTTGCTACACTTCCCGCGAAAGCCGTCCTATCCGGAAGCTTTGCCACTCCATCTTCAACAATGACCTTCTGTCCATCTCTAATGCCGCCTAAAATAGATTCTCCCTCCGGCATCCCGGCAGCCCTCATAGAATCAGTGACCAGGGCGATCTTATCCGGCCCCTTTATTTTATAGATCAGCTTAAGCAGGCTGGATGGAAGATGTGCTCCATCGGCGATAATCTCAACGGTCATTTCATCTATCAGAAAAGCACTTTCAATAACGCCTGCATATCGATAGGCATTTATTCTTCTTACCCCTGACATCCCTGAATATAAATGGGTGATATGGGTATATCCATTTTCAAAAGCCTCGATTACCTCTTCATAAATTGCATTTGAATGGCCTATAGAAGGTAGAATATTTTTCTCTTTTAAAAATCTGCCGAATTCCATTGCTCCATCTAACTCCGGTGCTGCACTCCACCGTATTATATCATCTGACCAGCTTAGAATTTCTTCGTATTCTTCTCTTTCAGGGTTTTTAATATAGCGTGGATCCTGGGCTCCTCTCTGTTCCATAGAAAAATAGGGACCTTCTAAATGTAAACCTAATAGGGCCGCCCCTTTATTTTTGCTAGCTTTAGCTTTTTTATATATCTCAAATGTCTCTTTCAAGCTCTCCTTTGTGCTGGTTACAGTCGTAGGAACTAGAGCCGTCGTTCCATGCTTAGCATGTTCTATCGCAGCACCCAGATATGCTTCCACGGTACCGTCCATGAAATCAAATCCTCCACCTCCATGGGTATGGATATCAATAAACCCCGGAGATACGTAAAGGCCTTTTGCATCTATGGTTGTGCACTCAGATACCGGAAGCCTGCCTTCACTAATATCTGCTATCTTTCCATCTTCAACAAGTATACTTCCATTATTAATCGTCCGGTAAGGAGTGATAATTCTCCCGTTAAAGATTAGCGTTCTATCCACAGTTTATCCTCCCCGTATAACAATTCGTAGGGTGTTATTAAATTGTCACCAGTATATCATTAAACAGCAAAAGTAGAAAGCGGACATGAACTACTCCAAATTTTCTTTAACCCGCTTTAAATAATGCTCTGCCATAAACTTCAATAATTTTGTCGGCCTTTCCGGATCCTTGCCAGGTTTATCTCCAAAGAGCATTATATAAGGTTCCTCTTTTGTATAGGGACGCCATTCGGGCATAGGTGTGCCATCCGCATCCAACCCGTTAGGATTCCCTTTTTTAGCAAAGTTGGTCCAGTAATTGCACATCTGACGTGCTAAATCATAATGTTTTCCGACAAACGGCCGCCAGCATTTTGCCAATGTTTCAAACGTAAACCAGAGTTCAGAGGAATGGAATGAACCGGCATCGTCCCCCGGTATTTCAGGATCAAAACGATAACAATATATTGTAGTGTCCTGTTTTTCTGTATTATGCTCACACCACATTAAATTACCTATTTCACACATGTTAACAGCATCTGTTTTACACATTTCTTCAACATAATTATCTTCTCTTGAATCTGCATCGTTCTGACACTTCTTGCAGATATAATCCTTAAACTCCTCTATAATTTTGGGATCCGGTTTTTCCATAAACTCATTGCCCGTATGTCCTATAATTAGCGGTATTTTATTCCACCGTCCTTCCAGAATACGCTTTACCGGATTCTCAACTATGTAATACCCATCCTTTACAAAACCCCATCTGTGTCCAAAGGCATTATATTTTTCAAAAAGTTCTTTTGCATCGATTTTACGGGCTTCATCCAGCGAACGTATGCCTAAAAATTTAAAAAATTCTTCTCCGGCTTTTTCAGCTTCATCCAGGGCAGGATACCTCCGGTTAAGACGTGGAATAAAACCTACACCACTTTGAATAATAGCTTTCTGAAACAATCCTTCAGCTACAGGTGAGGTTATATGGGCCGTTACACTCCCGCCACCTGCAGATTGTCCGAATATTGTAATATTGTCAGGGTCTCCCCCGAAGGCAGCTATATTCCGCTTTACCCAGGCGATCCCTGCCATCTGATCCAACAGCCCGAAGTTCGCTTTTGGTCCGTTTGGGTTCTCGGCTGAAATTTCTTTGTGAGCAAAAAAGCCGAATACATTCAGTCTGTAATTAACACTTACAAGAACAACTCCTCTGCGTGCAATACGTTCTCCATCGAATTCCATTTCTGATGTATAACCCACCAGCAAAGCTCCGCCAAAAATCCAAACCATAACGGGCAGTTTTTCATCCGGATGTTTGGCAGGTGTCCATACATTCAAATACAAGCAATCCTCACTCATAGGGATGTCTGGGTCCACATGAAACTCTTTAGTATAAATACTGTTAGGGTCCAGACCGGGAGTTGCCTGTATTGAAGCGGGAGCAAAAGTATAAGCTTTGTAAACACCTTCCCAATCCTTACACGGCTGTGGCGGTCGCCATCTTAAGTCCCCTACAGGAGGGGCGGCAAACGGAATCCCTTTAAACACGGTAATTCTTGGATCGGCAGCGGGAAGTCCTTCCAACACTCCATTCTCGACGGTTACTCTTCTTAACATATTTAGTTCCTCCTATTCTCCATAAATTTTCTCCAATCTCCATCCGGTATCAGTATCCCATTTTCTTTGGCATATCTCTCATCTGCGTATATATACACCCAGCAATTTATCTTTTCTCCGTCTTGCGTCAATACAGTCTTTACCTCTCTTTCATACAGATTATTGCTTCTCCCTTCAACATAGCCCTCCAACCTGTCCAGATCTTTTATAAGATTCTCATCAACCGGTTCTATTACTTCTCCTTTAATTGCCTCAGTTCCTGCTAACAAAGCCGGGTAACCTTCGGGCAAATGGTAAAGCAGCCCATATGTTATCCCCGGCGTTATGCGGCTTATCCGGCCTTTCAAATATTTATCATAATTCCAAAAATCTTTCATTAACGTTCCGTATACGAATACCCGGTTTAAATGGAGTCCGCCATTCTTTAGGTCCTTTTTATATGATACCATCAGGTGTTAACCTCCTTAAAGCTTCTTATGTCAAATTTTCGTAAAACCGTACAATTATTTTTTCTTTATACATAGTAGCAAATACACCGGCTGAACAACCCCATGATATGATAATTACTAATCCTTTCATTTGACTGCATCATTTGATATCTGAAAAGCTGCGTTAACAGGCTCCAAGTCTTTCCGCAAGGCGGCTTACATAATATTCTTCAAAATATAATGTAAGCTGAATCTAACTGATCTACGTCCCGTATAGAAAAGCTTTACTTACATGTTTTCCTTTATTATACATTATCTTTTTGGAATTGTCACAAATACACCGTTTCTGAATGATAATAAATAATCACTATGGAGTTTCAAAAGGTAAAAGGCCACCCTGTTGCCAGGATGACCTTTCTTAATATCTACATTACCCTATTTTAACCGGCATTCCGGTCTCAATAGACTGGTTGGCTGCCAGAGCAATCTCCATGGATTTCATAGAGTCTTTGTAGGGTGATAGCACCATGGAAGGATCCTTTGCCTTGACTGCATCAATGAAAGTCCTGTCAGCTTTCATTCCAGGATTGTTCACTGATCTGTATTCTTCCAAAGAATGCTGTTTTATAAAACGGACATGGCTCCTAAGTTCATATTCAATCCGCACATCACGGCACACAAAGGTAATACCGTTACCTATATTGGGTGCCTGATCACTTACATAACATCCGGTAAAAAGGGTAGCCACAACACCATTTTTAAAAGTAATAACCGTTGCGGAATAGTCTTCAATATCATACCCCGGCAGATCCTTCACAATACCGGATTTGCCCACACTGTATACAGTTTCAGCCTCACCCAGAAAATATCTCATCATATCAATAATATGAATACTCTGTTCCACAATTTGTCCGCCCGACTGTTCTTTTTTTCTCCACCATGGTACGCCGGGTATTCCTCCAATCCACGCACCGTATACAATACCGATTTCATGCCCCTTTATGTATTCCTTTGCTCTGGCAATAATATCAAGATATCTGTCCTGGAAACCTACAGCAGTGACTATTCCGGCCTCTTCAATGCTCTGATTTACCTTCTTTACAGTTTCCATATCGGTTGCAACAGGCTTTTCGATGTACATGTTTATTCCGCGTTTTGCCGCCTCCACCTCAATGTCTCCGTGCAAGTAGGGAGGTATGCACACATATACGGCATCCAGTTCCGCATTATCGTACATATCCAGGTAACCGGAATACTTCCGTCCGCCCGATGTCATAGCCAGCATTTTATCCATCTGCTCTTCTACAGGATCGTAAACCGCAACGATTTCTACATCATCCATTTTCAAAAGGTTACCAGCATGATAACGGGCAATTCCTCCACAACCTATAAAACCTACCCTGACCTTTGACATAAATGTTCATCCCCTTTCCTTTATTTCAATGACAGTTAGTTTTTTAGTCCAGTATTGAAAAATCATTTTCTCGTTAATAGTTGTTTTCACTGCGGATCTCCTTTACGGCATCCATGTACAACTGTATCGCGTGCGGCGGTATATTCTCATCCAGACCACTGCTGCAACGGATAATGAGATTCTCACATGATGCTCCCTGCTGAACAACCCGTCTAATCTCAGACTTTATTTTTTCAGCATCCCCTTCTATTAGAGCTGAAACGTTTACATTTCCAATCAGGAAAAGCCTGCTGCCATATTTCTCGGAAATGGATAATAAATCACAGGGAGCGTCTATGAAAAGTCCATCCGGTTCCAGCGGCATAAGATCCGGGAGCAGGGCGTCTATCTTGCCATCTGACATAAACAAAATTGCTATACCCTTCTTCTTTAGCGGTTCCCAACATTTTTTATATCTTGGGAATATATACTCTCTGTACCAGTCCGGCGGAAAAATGGTCCTATCGATCATTGCCAAATCGTCATGACATATCATCAAGCGGACTCCTGTCATGGCCCATGCTTCATTTACCTTTACAGTTAACTCCGTAAACCGATCCATTACTTTTTCAAACCGGTTTGGATCATCATAGGCTGCGTACATGGTGGGCTCCCAACCGAAAGTTGTAGTAAAATAATGCAGCACCTGATGATAATGCGCACCCGGAACAAGGGATAAGCTACCCATCCTGCTTTGACTCTCATGCCACTTTCTATGGAAAACCTCTGCCATTTGTTCTGCGGAGCAGCCTGGAGCAACCCCAAGACACTGTACATAGTCAATGACCTTTCCTTCAGGCGGGTTTTCAGGATCAAAATCATAGATCATATCTGCGGTGACATTCTTTAAAGGGGCGGGCACGCTCCCCGTTCCAATCCCCAAAACATCGTCAGCACTACCAAAATCCCAATCGTACTCCTGATACAACCTTAGCATAGTATCCTGCATATTCTCATTGGGCAACATCTTTGTACGCACCCAGGCAGGATTTGCAACCCACTCCCATTGTGACGGCCTGTCAATTTTTTCGTGTTTTATGATACGAAGTGCATTATTATAGCTCATGTTTTACAACCCTTCCCTTCTCATGATACTGGTTGGATTTGAAAGTATTCTCGCCAGCTCAAATATCCTGTCTCCAGCATATTCAAAGAACTCATAAAAAGCCGGACAAAGACGATTCAATACAGGTTTGTCATCTTCAAAGGGTTCCCTCTCCCTCCTGCATCCTCCACGGCATAATCTAAACCATTTACATTCCCTGCACTTAGGATCTACATACTTTGAAACCTCGATAAACCTGCCAGTTGTTTCAGAATTCCATATCTCCTCAAAAGATGAATGCTTTAAATTGCCCAGGTACCATTCGTCAATCACATAAAAATCACACGGGTAAACTCCACCATTGGCTTCAACAACAAACTGGCATGTACAGACACCTGACATCCCGCAGGACTCAGGTCTGTACCCCATAGCCATACCAACGATATTGTCAAAGTATCTTATGCTTATCATGTTTCCTTGCAAAATATCGTTATACCATCGATCAAACAGCGTTTTTAAAAAGTAGGCATATCTTTCGGGGGTTAAGGAGTGCTCATATCCCCCAGGATGTTCTCCAAGGGGATCAAGACATGGAATGAACTGAAGATACCTAAAACCATGTTTCTTAAAAAAATTATAAATTTTGTTAATATGTCTTGCTGAATGAGCCGTTACTACAGAAAGAATGTTGTATTCCACCTTGTATTTATTGAAATGATTTACCGTTTCCATTATGCGAATAAAAGATCCTTTTCCATTTGGCCCTGCCCTGTAGGAATCATGGATATCCTTAGGTCCGTCAAGAGAAAGCCCGACTAAAAATTTGTTTTCTGCAAGGAATCTTGCCCACTCCTCATCAATAACCATACCGTTAGTCTGAATGGCATTACTTATATATACATTTTTTTTATTGTACTTCTTTTGAAATTCTACTAAACTCCTGAAAAAGTCAAGGCCTGCCAGCGTAGGCTCTCCCCCTTGAAAGACAAAAGAACAGGCATGATCAGCATATTCCATTGTTTTTCTTACAAGAATCTCTAAAGTTTCGATGTCCATTATGCCATATGAATCGGTCTGCCTGTTCTCAGCCAGAGAATGGTAAAAACAATATTTACATCTTAAATTGCAGTTGCTTGAGGCAGGCTTAATAAGCAAGCTGATTGGAGGCATAGATATAATTCCCCTTTACAATGTCATATATATATTTTATATCTCTCTTCTATATTACCCTTTTTTAATGCTCTTTTCCATATCTATTTTCCCTGAAACAGGCATCTGAAGGAGAACGTTTATAGTCAGCCCATAGTAGCCAGAGATTGTTATTCAGTTATTCGTTTTCGTTAATGTCGGGCTCATCACCTATAAGTTCAACAATCCGTTTTTCGATGGCGTCAATATCCAGCCTGACCTCTCGCTTCAAACTTTTTCTCAGCATAGGACCAATCTGCCGAAAATCATCCAGGATGTCTCTAAGCAGATCTATCGCAGCCATGGCCTCCAAAACCTCCTTAGGTGTCCCCACCATACTGGCTAATATGGAATTTTCCGTCCGGGACGCCGTTATAGGCTCTGCTATCTCTTCAACATGAACCAGAGTCCTTCGTCCAGGTCCCCTGTCATCTTCTATAGGCTGCAGACTGATGATTTTGTCAGATCGCACATATTTCCCATATCCCAATGGAACCATAATATTGGGTCTTATCTCCATTAATAACACCTCCCGAATTATATTACTAGGTTTACCATAACATACGCAAATATGCTTTCTGAACGTTTACCGCTGCAGTTTTGATTTTGCAAGAGAGTTGCTTAACCCTCGTATTTGTACGATTTTTCATTTTATAACTTTTATAATAATAACAAAGCAGCAATTGATATGATTGCTGCTTTGTTATTCTATATATTAAGCTGCTACAGTCTTGCCCATGCTTCATTAAGTACTCTCTTTGCATTGGCCACTACTATATCAGGATCCTCGTCACCCCATGGTTTTACTTCAAAACTTACAACAGGCGGGTTTTCGGTATTCAAAAAGCCTATATCCATCAGTACCCTGAGGTACTCTACCAGTTCATCCACATCATTCTCGCTGTTTGGAAAACCAAACCTGGGATGGGCATCACCATACGCTTCTAATGATGGATCGGCCGCAACCGCATTCCCCATATGGGCATGCACTATGTAATCCTTTACCGGCAGTATGGATTCTTCTGCAGTCTCCCTTAAAAGCGGCAGATGGCTTAAGTCTACCAAAAGACCAAAGTTGTCATATTCCTTCCTTATCTCCTCTGCAAACCTCTTCGCCAGGTCCACAGGTCCGATTATACTCTTCTTGTCCACATCCCAGTCAAACACTTCAAGGGCTATAGTAAGATCTCCCTTTGATTTTGCATAAGCACAAAGCTCCTTTGTGGAATCCATCAGAGCTGCAAAGGCCTCTTCTTTCTTATCTTCCTCATACCTGCCGCTTAGGAATGCAAACCCCTTTGCACCCATGTAGTATGCCTCGTCAATGCCTTCCTTAAGGCTGTCAATGGCCCGTCTTCTGGCATTTTCATCAAGATCATTTATGTTCATCCCGGTAGTCAGTAACCTGGGCTGGCCACCGTAAGCCACCGTCATATGAGAGGTTTCCAGCATCTTTTTGACCTTTTCTCTTACCTTGTCATCTTTTATCCAGGTAATCTCAATGGCATTGAAATAATCGTCCACCGCTATCTTCCTTATTGTCTCCAATATAGGACCTTCACCTTTCATGGTGTCGGGATAGGCCATAAAATGTATAAGTCCCACCTTCATGTATTTATACATGGATTCATTCATTTCCTTGATCCTCCTTTATATAAATATATTTCAAGACATTATTTCTATCATAATTATACCATGCTTTAACTATAAAGCTATATCTTAACATAACATACATCGCTTACTGCGAGGTATTCTTCTTCCTTTTTCTGTCCAGCAAATCCAGAGCAGCTTCATAAATATACTTTGCCGTTAGTTGATATTTATTCAGAAGGTCCTTATACGGTCCGCTCTCGCCAAAACGGTCATTTATTCCTATCCGCTTTAACAGAACCGGATAAGCTTCGGATAATGATTCTGCCACAGCTCCTCCCAGACCGCCCAAAATAGTATGTTCTTCAACAGTTACAACTGCACCGGTTTTTTCTGCATAATGTATCAGGGTTTCACTGTCAAAAGGTTTTAATGTGGGGAACTCCAGGACGGCAGCCTGTATACCTGCCTTATCCAGTTCCCGGGCAGCCTCCAGAACCTTCGGTAGCAGCGTGCCGCTGACAACCAGGGTTATGTCATCTCCGTCTTTTAATACCCTGGCTTTTCCTATATCAAAACTTTCATCTCCCTCATGATAAGAACCTACCACGTCACGGGACAGGCGCAGATAAACCGGTCCTTTATGCGTTAACATAGCTCTGACCGCACCACGGGTTGTCTCAATATCCGAAGGTACCAGTACCGTCATGTTTGGCATGGCCCGCATAACTGCCAGATCCATCACCGCCTGGTGGCTGGCTCCGTCTGCAAAATCCGATAACCCTGCATATCCTCCCGCCAGCTTTACATTCAGGTTATTGTAAGCAACCAGGCTCCTTACAGGATCTCCGGCCCGTAAAGTTATTAAAAATGCAAAGGTAGATACCACAGGAATCAGCCCGCAGGCAGCCATGCCGGCTGCTGCACTCACCATATTGGCTTCTGCAATTCCAAAGTTGAAAAACCTGTCTTTGAACTTCTCACCAAACCATTTGGTTTGGGTACTGCTTGACACATCAGCATCCAAAACTACAAGTTCCGGGAATTCATCCGCCAGCTCACATAAAGTCTCGCCAAACACAAGTCTCATAGGTTTTTGTTCCATCATGCCAACCTCTCCCCATACAATATAAATTCAATTACCTGCTCAATTCCATTATGGCCTGTTCATACTCCTCTTTCCCAATGGGTTGTCCATGCCAGGCTGCCTGCCCCTCCATAAAAGATACTCCTTTACCTTTTACGGTTTCAGCAATTACGACCGCAGGACCTTTATAATCAACAGCATCTTCAATAGCATTTACCAAAGCTTCCACATCGTGTCCGTCACACTTCACAGTGTACAGTCCAAAAGCCCTTAGCTTGGATTCCAGATCCCCCAAAGGCATAATCTGATCCACAGTTCCATCCAGCTGTACACCATTCCGATCTATAATTACCACCAGATTATCAAGCTCCCACTTGGCTGCTGACATGAAAGCCTCCCAATTCTGGCCTTCCTGCATCTCGCCATCACCGCACAGTACAAATACCCTGTACTTTTTACCGGTAACCCTGGCAGCCAGAGCCATACCTACCCCTACGGATATTCCCATCCCAAGGGAACCGGTGGACATATCTACACCCGGCAATGTGAACATACAAGGATGTCCCTGCAAAGGACTGCCCAATTGCCGTAGTGTGTTGAGTTTTTCTTCCGCAAAAAACCCCTTTCGTGAAAGAACAGCATAAAGAGCTGGAGCTGCATGACCCTTGCTTAGTATTAGACGATCCCTGTCTTCCCAGCCAGGTTCATCCGGCCGGACATTTAAAAAACGTTCGTACAGCACCGTCAAAATTTCAGCACATGACAGGCTGCCGCCCGGGTGTCCGCTTCCTGCCTTGTAAAGCATGTCAATAATGGATATGCGAAGTTCACGGGCCGCTTTCTTCAATTCATGTATTGAAAGCATTGATAATCCTCCTTACAATTTTTATTTGCTACACATTTTCCGGTTGTATTCTGATATCCTGGGAAGTACAAACTCCGCAGCCTGACGCGCGGCTGTATCAGGATCGGGTTTGGGCAAAATCTCAATGGAGGCCCATCCGTTGAACCCGGCTTTTTCAAGTGCACCAAACACTTCATCAAAGTCCAAATGTCCGCGCCCGGGGGCCAGCCTGTTCGAATCCGCCAAATGTATGTAACGAATCAGGTTCGAATGTCTTATAAGACTCTCACCTATCCTGGCATCCTCTATATTCATATGGAAAACATCGGGCATAAGCCCCAGGTTAGGCCTTCTCACCTTCTCAACCAGTTCGGCAGCTTCGTCAAGGTTGTTTATAAAATTGATCTCGTAACGGTTTACCGGCTCAATTATGATATCTACTCCCAGAGGCCCTGCAATATCACAAACCCGTCTTGCGGTATCAATAAAGATCTCTTCAGTTCTTTCAACGGTCTGTCCTTCGGGTATAAAGCCCCTGATCCTCCCTACATTAACCAGTCTGCCAAAGTCACTGGCCAGCTCAATTAATCCTTTAAAAACCTCTACAACCTTAGCCCGCATTTCTGCATCGGGATGGGTAAAGTACAGGCCCAGATCTGCAAAGACCTGACCGGTACTGATACAGCTGACTTCCATATCATTATCCTTAAGCCACCGTTCCAGTTTGTCCCTGTCTATTTCGTCAGCTGTTTTAAGTGCAAGTTCCACTCCATGGTATCCAAAATCAGCTGCCTTCTTTATCGATTCCTCAAACCCGCGCCATACTACAAAAGCCGAAGGCAACGCACTTTTACCGGCAACCGCAACCGATAGCTTCATTGATCATCACCCTCTTCTACAATACCAAGCGTATGCTTACGCATTAGTTCAGCAGCCAGCTCGCCATTTCCGCCTTTAATAGCTTCTAAAATTTTATAATGCTGCTTTACGTCCCGCTGAACTTTTTCCGGTGTAACACATTTGGATAACCGGTAAAGCTGGACTTTGGCATCCAGCCTTTCCATTATTTCATATATATAATTATTATCAGTGCATTTAGCCATTTGGAGATGAAGACTGCTGTCCTTTTCAAAAACCAAAGCCATGTTTTGTTCAGCTGAAGCCTCTTCGCACTCCCTCGCCAGCCTCTCAAAAATTTGGTACTGTGCGTCTTTTACCTTGCCGGCAATGCTTTTTGCAACATATTCCTCAATAACTGCCCGGATCTCTGCAACATTTTCTGCTTCTTTTTCATCCAGCTGTATTACCTCTGCATAGCTCCTTGGTTTAACCTGAATAAGCCCGTAAGCCTCCAGCCTTTTCATCGCTTCCCTCACAGGTGTCCTGCTAACGCCCAGAGCCTCGGAAATCGCCTGCTCCGATATCTTTTCCCCACCTTTAAACTTGCCCGACAATATCATCCTCTTTATATAATGATATACCTGATCTGCTATGCTTTCCTTTCTTATCTGAACTACCTGCATGTAAAGCTATTCTCCCTTCAGGATAAAGTGTTATCAACCTTATCAGTCAGAAAATATTCTGCCTTACTTATTTACCGTTTAACTGATTCTCGTCTGCTATCCACAAATCATCGCTGCACATGACTTCTTCAGCCTCGCGGATCAAGCCCAGGGATATATCGTGGCGTCCCCCCTCATATCCGGTAGTCAGCCAGGCTTCAAGAATGTCCAGCGCTTCAAATACTCCGGTAATCTTGCCGCCTAAACATAATATATTTGAATCGTTATGAGCCCGCGTCATTTTGCCCATATATGTGCTGGTACAAAGTGAAGCCCTCACTCCCTTGTATCTGTTGGCAATAATGCTCATCCCGATTCCCGTTGAACAGATTAAGATTCCCCGTGAAGCCTCGCCCCGGGAAACAGCTCCTGCTACCAGAGATGCATAATACGGATATCTGACAATCTCGGTAGAGTTGGAGCCTACATCCTTGTATGGAATCCCCTTTTCTTCCAGGTATTTAAGTATATGCTGCTTTAATTCAAAACCTCCATGATCATTGCCGATCCATATGGTTTCTTTGTTCATTTGCCGTTCCTCCTTATTTGTGCTTACTAAAAGAATTTATAAAAAGAAATGATACATCTGATATACTGTATATTGTATACAATTATTATTGTATTTTAGTTAATTCTGCCTGTCAATATAAAATAATGCGGATAATATTGGGATATGATAACTTCATCTACAACATAAATATCTATTTGCACCTAAAATGTGAGAATGATTTTACACACCTTTTCCGGTTCCTCGTCATACAATCGAAATGCTTCCTTTACTCTTTCCATGGGAAAAACGTGTGAGATAATGGCTGAAGGTTCAATTTCCTTTGCTTCTAACCACCGGATAACCTCCGGAAACTTGTTTCTGTTCAACCTGGATCCTACTATGTCAAGCTCCCTCTTCATTATATCTATGGGTGCGATTTTAGCAGGTTCTTCAGGGAATCCTAAAACGACTATACGGCCGGCCTGGGAAACCAGCCTGGAAACACAGAGTTCAAACAGGCTGATGCTGCCTGTAGCCTCAAATATAAGATTTACGCCTTCACTATTGGTAAAATCCATTACCACCTTTTCCAGATCGGTTTTGCCTGTATTTACGACCTGATCTGCTCCCATTTCCTTTGCTCTCTCCAACCTGCTGTCTATAATATCTATTATCATAGCTTTTGCTCCAACCCTTTTGACTGCCTGGAGAATAACAAGACCGATGGGGCCTGCCCCACATATTAAAACGCTGTCACCGGCACAAAGCCGGCCTCTGTCAACAGCCTCGGCGGCAATACTGAAAGGTTCAATTACAGCGGCTTCCTCCCATGATAAATAATCAGGAATTCTATGGACATTACCGGCATTTACCTTAATATATTTACTGTAGCCTCCGTCAACATGGACCCCGAGAACTTTTACACTGCTGCATACATTATGCCGGCCGATCCTGCAGGCATAACACTCTCCACATGAAATGACAGGATCTACCGCTACCTTGTCTCCCGGCTTAAAATCCTTTACCATGCTTCCTGCCTTATAAATTTCACCTGCTATTTCATGACCGATAACTCTGGGATATGTAGCAAAAGCGGATCTTCCATGATATATATGCAGGTCAGAACCGCATATCCCCGCCGCCTTTACCCTTACAATAACCTCGTCTTTGTCCGGTTCAGCAGGCATTGGCCTTTCAAGCACGGATATTTCACCCGGTTTTGGTATGACGATAGATTTCATACAATCACCTTCTGTGATGTGTATTCTTCGGTTCCTTTAAGAGGTTGAAAATGCACTTTTCCAATAAGAACTGTTCTATGCCACGCTTCCCTAAAATAATCACCAATTGTAGGCTCATTTTCCGGAAACTTTGTTCCTAAAGACCAGGCTCGGTGCTGATTGGAGAACTCCCTCTTTATTTTCTGGCACTTAAAATCATATCAATAATCTCATCTTCTGTGTCCAGTGTATCATAATCGCCTGTTAACTGCCTTGGATAGTGATACATGATGCCTCTTTTTTCATTCTTTTCAAGACATTCTAATAGTAATTCTCCGCCGTAACGCTTTACGAATGTAGCAAAAGCCCTTATTCGTATGTTATCCAACATGCTTTCCTTGCATGGAAATACATCGCATTCCCAACAACCTTCCAGTTCCTTTTCAATGCAACATTGCAAATTTTTGCACTGTTCCCTGTTTTCGCAAGCTCTATTCCGGCAGCCGGCACAATTTGTATTTTTACTGCAAAAAGCGCAGACAAGACCGCAATAAGCAACTCCCTTCTCCCGCTGCATATGAGTCAGTCCTTTCCATTAAAAGAATGAAACACTAAACTCCGATAAACAGATTAGAAACCAGTATATGGAAAATCTGTGCCGTTTTCTGCCATAATCAGCTCCATAGGTTCTCTGTTTTTAAGTATCGTAACCAGATCATGGATGGATTTGACAGGCCGCTGGAGTATAATACCACCCCGTCCAACGTCCTCAATCCGATGGGAATCGGATCCTGAAATCATAAGCAGTCCGTATTTTTCCGCAAAGGCATATGCCATATCATTACCGGAATTATGCCGGGGATTTCCGTTGAAAACCTCCACTCCATCCAGCAGCTCCGGTTCGGCAGGGAGACAAGCAGGTCTGAATGGATGAGCCTGAAAAATAAGAATATTCTGTCCTTTGATCGAATCCCTGAAGCTTCCCAAAGTATGATTGTATAGCTCCGGATTGTTTAAAAGATACTCTTCATCTATCCCGAATACCAGATAATCATCAGTGGAATCATGAAAGCGGAGCTCTATACCCAGCAGTACGTCAACCCCTATGCGCTTTCCCTCGGCCAGTGCCGCTCTATATCCTGATAAATATATGTCAGTTTTCTCCTCCCAGGAACCTTCCAGCATAACCTCAAAATACTCTTTATAGTAATGATCGGTTATGATTATACCGTTATAGCCGGCCTCTTTATAGTATCTTACCATCTGTGCGGCCTCAACCTTGCCGCAGCTGCTGACTTCGGAAGTGTGTACATGGGTATCCAGCAAATACACCGATTTTTTCAAAAACATCGTCTCCTTGTATTCATTTAGAGCATAATAAACAGGCGATTATTACCATGTATATTATTTATTATAGTTTAAAAAGATGGTATGTTCAATGGTATGCACCATATTTTACGTTTTATCCAATATTTTCCGTCGTTTTTTTATGATGCACGTCATATTTTTCGAAATAATAAAGTTGTCCATGCTATTTGAACACAAAAAAAGATTATGGTAAAAAACAGGCCTAAATGACTATATGCACAACTTATTGTGTATGGTATTATAATAGTACCAATATATTGTGTTTGTCCTATGGTCACAAGTCTTTAAAAATGTATATTATGAAAGGGGATTATTCGACATGATAACACACATTCGCAAACGCGACGGAAGAATTGAGAAGTTTCAGCCCGAAAAAATTACCTGGGCAATATTCAAAGCGGCAATGGCCTGCGGAGGAAAGGATTTTGCCCGTGCCGAAGAACTTTGCCGCCAGGTTGTCGACATAATCAAACTAAAGTATGACAAAGAAGTCCCCGACGTAGAAGGAATACAGGACATTGTAGAAAAGGTTCTTATTGAAAACGGTCACGCCCAAACGGCAAAAGCTTACATACTGTATCGTGAGAAAAGAAGGAACGCCCGTAATTTAAATGCCTTAATAGGCGCTACCATCGAGATGTTTTCGGATTATTTGGGCGATCGTGACTGGTACATAAAAGAAAATGCAAATACCCACAAAAGCGTAAACGGTCTTAATAACTACGTAAGAGAAGTATTCACAAAAAACTACTGGCTGCACGAGATCTATCCCCAGGAAGTCAGGGAAGCCCACGAAAGCGGTGACTGCCATATTCATGATTTAGGCTTCTTTGGCCCCTATTGTGCAGGGTGGGATCTCCGTCAGCTCTTAACTGACGGTTTTGGCGGTGTACCCGGTAAAGTAGAGAGCAAACCGGCAAAGCACCTCCGTTCATTCCTTGGACAAATTGTCAACTCCACCTTCACCACCCAGGGCGAAACTGCAGGGGCTCAGGCCTGGTCCAGCATAGACACTTACTGTGCTCCCTTTATCCGGTATGATAACATGTCATATGCCCAGGTGCGCCAGTGTATACAGGAGTTCATATTCAACATAAACGTACCTACCAGGGTAGGTTTCCAGTGTCCGTTCTCCAATCTGACATTTGATATAACGGTACCTTCAACCCTCCGCGACCAGCCTGTTATAATAGGTGGACAAATGATGCAGGAAACCTATGGAGATTTCCAAAAGGAAATGGACATGTTCAACCGGGCCTTCTGTGACGTTATGCTGGAAGGAGACGCCAAGGGCAGAGTATTCACCTTCCCAATCCCAACAATTAACATTACCCGGGATTTTGACTGGGACAACCCGGTTGTAGAGGATTTTATGAAGATAACCTGTAAGTACGGCATACCCTATTTTGCCAATTACATAAACTCGGACCTGTCGCCGGAGGATGCGGTATCCATGTGCTGCAGGCTGAGGCTGGATGTTTCCGAACTCAGAAAACGGGGCGGCGGTCTTTTCGGGAGCAATCCCTTAACGGGCTCCATCGGGGTTGTGACCATAAATCTCCCCAGGATAGGCTATCTGTCATCTTCGGAAAGCGAATTTAAATCGAGATTGTGGCGTATGGTGCAGATTGCCAAAACGTCTCTGGAGATCAAACGGAAGATCATCGAACAGCAGTCGGAAAGAGGCCTATACCCCTATGCAACCCACTATCTCCGTGATATTAAGAAACGGACGGGGCAGTACTGGCATAACCACTTCAGTACTATAGGCATTGTAGGTATGAACGAAGCGCTGCTAAACTTTATGGGTAAGGATATTACCACACCCGAAGGACAGGCTTTTGCCATAGATATAATGAACTATCTGCGGGAACTGCTTGTGGAACTTCAAAAAGAGACCGGAAATTACTACAACCTTGAGGCTACTCCTGCAGAAGGAACTTCATACCGGCTTGCCAAACTGGATAAATCAAAATACCCCGACATTATAACTGCCAGTGAGGAGACACCTTACTACACCAACTCAACACAAATACCGGTAGGTTATACCGATGACATATTTGAGGTAGTGGCTCTTCAGGATGAGCTTCAGTCCCTCTATACCGGAGGAACGGTGTTGCACCTGTATCTGGGCGAACAGATAGAGGATACAGAGGTATGCAAAAACCTTATAAAGAAGATATTCACCCAGTCCAAGATGCCCTATATATCCATTACACCTACATTCAGCATCTGTCCTCAGCATGGGTATTTAACCGGGGAGCAGTTCGAGTGTCCTCACTGCAGCTCCGAAACCGAAGTGTGGTCCAGGGTCACGGGGTACCTAAGGCCAATCCAGAATTACAACCCCGGTAAAAAACAGGAATACATGGATAGAAAGAAGTTTAAAATCCGGGAAGAGGTAATATGAAAATTGCAGGCCTTCAAAAAAACTCTTTTGTGGATTACCCGGGGAATATTGCTGCCGTAGTTTTTACCCTGGGATGCAATCTGGACTGTTACTATTGCCATAACCGCCATCTTATCAGTCATGAAGGAGTACAGCAGCTCTATGATACCGATACGGTTTTAGAATTCCTTGCCTCCCGGACTTCATTCCTGGATGGCGTGGTTATAAGCGGCGGGGAACCGACACTCCAGCCCAATCTCGAGGAATTTATCAGGAAGGTTAAAAGGCTGGGATATCCGGTAAAGCTTGACACCAACGGTACACGGCCCCGGCTGCTCAAAAAATTAATAGAAAATAAACTGGTGGATTATGTAGCCATGGACATCAAGGCTCCCTTTCACAGATATGCCGAAATATGCGGCGTGGACATACCCACCTGCGATATTGAGGAAAGTATAAACATACTAATGAGCGCCGGATGCGACTACGAGTTTCGGACCACATTCGTACCCGAGCTGGAAAAAGAAGATATAGTTGAGATCGCAAAAATGATCAGAGGAGCCAGGCGGTATGTGCTGCAGCAGTTTCGTCTGCCCCCTCAAGAAAGTTTATCAGCTCACCATAAAGGGAGCATAAAGGATATCCGGCTTTTCCGAACTCCACATCCCCCCAGCACTTTTACCCAAACAGTATCGGATATAGAATATTTAGTAGAAACATGTTTAACCCGCGGGATATAAACCCGCGGGTGTTTTTTGCTGCTTGCTGTTTTCGAATTATCTATGGTTTTTCACGGCTTTTTATGATTTTTTTATTTATAGGATGGGCTGCAGCAATTATTTATGATGAGCAGTAACATTCATCCATAAAAAAACCGCCCGCCTGTACACAGGCGAGCGGATTACTTTTATAATCTTTAGAACAATGAGTAGTTTATGAATAGTATGGCTGCAAGGGAACAAATCAGTGAAACTACAGTTACCTGGGTATTCAATGAAGGCCCGGCTGTATCTTTGCAGGGATCCCCTACAGTGTCGCCGATAACAGCGGCTTTATGGGCATCGGAACCTTTGCCGCCATACTCACCCGATTCAATATACTTCTTGGAATTATCCCAAAGTCCTCCAGCATTGGCCATGAAAAGGGCAAGGAACAATCCGGACATGATATTTCCTGCCAGGAACCCGCCTACTGCCTGGATTCCACCGATAAAACCTACAACAAGGGTAACCAGTATGGCCATTAACCCTGCAGGAATGAGCTCTTTCAGTGCACCAACCGTTGCAATGTCTATGCACTTCTCATATTCGGGTGTGGCATCCGGCTGTCCTTCCTTAAGACCGGGAATGGTCTCAAACTGACGGTGGATCTCCTCAACCATTCTCTGAGCGTTGCGGTCCACACCCATCATGAGCATGGCCGCAAACACCGCCGGAACTGCAAGTCCCACCATTATACCAAAGAACACAAGCGGATTCATTATATCAAAGCCTATAATCTCACCAGTTGCTTCCATAACTATTTCCTGATATGCACCCAGCAGAGCAATAACGGTAAGCCCGGCTGCACCTATAGCAAATCCCTTGGTAATGGCTTTTGCCGTATTACCTGCTGCATCAAGCTCGTCAGATACAGTCAGTGCTTTATCTCCCATGCCTGCCATTTCAACCAGACCACGTGCATTGTCCACTATGGGTCCGAAGGCGTCATTTGATATAATCATTCCTACTACCGACAGCATACCAATAGCAGCCATGCTTATACCAAACATGGGATATCCGGCCCCTAAGGGTTCACAAAGCTTAAACGCAACCAATGCTGAGAAACCTATACCCAGAAGCGCCGGGAAACAGCTCAGCAGTCCGTAGCAAAGTCCGCTGATAATGGTAAATGCAGGACCGGTATTTGATGCTCTCGCTACTTCAGCAACAGGTTTTTTGTCATCAGCGGTGAAGTAGTCTGATGTAATACCGATTATGACTCCAACTACAAGACCTACCATTGTAGCACCCCAGATACGGATGCTGTAATTGAATACAAATGATGCAATAGCTGTCAAAACTGCAAAAATTCCGGTGGTAATGTAGGTTCCGGTATTCAAAGCTCTGCCGGGATTTTGATGCCTTCCCTGGCTGATGAACAATACGCCAAGTATTGAGGCTATAAGTCCCAGGGTTGCGTAGCAGAAGACCAAATCCTGTTCTCCAATAGCCAGTCCGATAACCATTGCAGCCGCAATTGATGCTATATTTGAGTCAAACAGGTCAGCACCCATTCCGGCTACGTCGCCTACATTGTCACCAACGTTATCGGCTATTACAGCAGGATTCCTGGGATCGTCTTCGGGAATTCCCAGCTCAACTTTACCTACCAGATCGGCACTGATATCCGCTGTTTTGGTGTATATACCCCCGCCTGCTTTTGCAAAAAGAGCTAAAGTACTTGCACCAAAGCTAAAGCTCAATACAGTGTTTGGATCCCTTGTGACAATGTACAGTATACCGGCTCCAAACAGGCTTGCGCCAACCACTGCCATACCCATGACAGCACCGCCTTTAAAAGCTATATCAAAAGCGGGAACTATACTTTTTTGAGCTGCCACGGCTGATTTCAGGTTGGCAATTGTGGCTACATCGATACCTATTTTGCCGGCAAGCCCCGACAAAAATGCACCGAACAGAAATGCAAGAGCCATTTGCAGGTTCAGAAGCACATTGCCGCTCTTCCATATAGGTTCTGGCAGGAAAACGAATATGATACATGCAATAACGCCAGCAAACACTGCCAATATCCTGTATTCCCTGCTAAGGAAGGTATTGGCACCACGTCTTATGAGCAGAGCAATTTCTTCCGCTCTTTCACTGCCACCGGGCTGTTTTCTTACCCATTGGTAAAGATAAGCAGCCAGGGCAAATGCAGCAATTGATACTACGATAGCTGCGTAAACCCAGAACATTTTTCATTCACCTTCCCTTAATATTTAATTATTATATATATATAAACATATTTTGTATACCATTACATTTTTTACTGCTCTGCGTTTGTGCTGCCATCAGCGTTGCGGGTAAAAACTTTCAACAGCACTTTTATCATTATAAAGAAAAGCAGCAGAGTGGCATGAGTTCCCAACACTCCTACAACCATCAGGAAAAGGGATTTTGTAACATCCGATGCACCAGCGAGAAAATCAAACATTCATCAACACCTCCCTATTTAGCCCACCAAAAGCGGTACCAACGCCAGGATTAAACCACCAGCGATTATGGAACCTAATTGGCCTGCAACATTGGCGCTTACTGCCTGCATCAGTATAAAGTTCGATGGGTCTTCTTTTTGTGCCATTCTCTGGATAACCCTTGCAGACATGGGGAAAGCTGATATACCGGCTGCTCCCACCATGGGGTTTACCTTTTTCTTAAGGAACAGGTTTAAAAACTTGGCAAACAGTACACCGCCTGCAGTGTCAAATATAAAGGCTGCAAGTCCGCCAAGAAGAATGACCAGGGTCATTGGCTGTAAGAAGTCCTGTGCTCTCATGGTGGAACCAATTGTTATACCAAGAAGTATGGTAACAAGGTTAGCCAGTTCATTTTGGGCTGATTGAGAAAGTCTTTCCAATACTCCGCATTCTCGGATCAGGTTTCCAAACATTAAAAAACCCACCAACGGAACGCTTATAGGAGCAATTATACCCGCGATAATTGTGATAAGTATAGGGAACAAAATCTTGACAATCTTGGGCACCTTCACATCAGTGTACTCCATTCTTATCATACGTTCTTCCTTGGTGGTTAGCAGTTTAACAACAGGCGGCTGTACAATGGGAACCAGCGACATATATGAATATGCTGCAACAGTTATTGGCCCCAGATACTTTTGTGCAAACTTTGTGGCTACAAATATAGCTGTAGGACCGTCAGCAGCGCCTATAATACCGATAGCCGAAGCAACTTTCAGGTCATCGGCACCAAAAAGAAGTGCAACTACAATTGTGGCAAATATACCGAATTGTGCTGCTGCTCCAAAGAAAAGCATGGTAGGATTGACAAACAGGGGGGTAAAATCAATCATGGCTCCAACAGCAACAAATATCAAAACCGGGAAAAGCTCGGTCTGGATACCTGCATCAAATAAAATTTTTAATACGCCAGGGGCACCTTCATAGTCCAGCACAGCTGCAAGAGGCAGGTTTACCAGTATTGTGCCAAAGCCTATGGGGAGTAACAGCATAGGTTCGTACTCCTTTTTTATAGCTAGATAAATAAGAAGTCCACCAATTAAAATCATTATGATTTGACCTAAATCCATATTATAGAATCCAACTAAAAGCTTATCCATAACTACCTCCATAGTAAATTATTATATTATGATTATTCTATAGTAACCCTCTCCCACCTTGACAGAAGATGAGTTTACCGTCTTTTGATGAGAAAAACATACGTTGTGTTGTTTTAACATTATTATGCGGCATCCAAAAACCAAAACATTTTTAGTTTCCATTATCCTGCCTTTAATTTTGGTACATACAGAAAAATATTATGGATAGGAAAAAAATAATAACTTGAAATGCAGGTTAAGGCAGTATGAATGGACAAAGAGCGGTCAGATATGCGGCTCCCCTGTATGGGCTTATGCATAAAATTGCCTGCCACCTGTGAATAATATAAAAAACTGATGGATATGTCCACCAGTACAAGAATTAAAAACTTACTTAGTATACCTTTGTACCCCATTACTACATATCCAGCTCCTTAAAAATCACTAGTGAAATTATATCACATCTGCCGCCAAATGCAATAGGGTATACATTGGTTTATTCCACCTTGTAATTCAAGCCCTCGGCCACTACTATACGTTTTTTTATTCTCTTGGCCTTTGTGGAAGCCAGACTTGCAAGATTGAACAAATTCTCCACATCATCGGCATAGTCAAGGGATGAGCGCGCAGGATGACGCCGCCCACCGGCAATCCCTGCTGAACCTGTTACACCCACCCGCTCTATGCCATATTTTTCATTTGATATTATCTCCAGTAACTCACGTGCGAGTTCAATGCACCGTTCCTGTTCATAAGGTGTCAGTACGGCAAACTCATCACCTGCATACCGGCACAGAAAACAATCCTTTGGCACCGCTTCTTTGAGCAAATTCCCTATTTCCTTTAGTATGTAATCGCCATACATATGGCCGTATTCTTTGTCAATTTCCCCGAATCCGTCAAGATCTATAAATATAACTGAAATCTCGTGACCATTTTCAAGCAGTTTAACCCCCTGGTAAATCAAATAATCCTTTTTATTGAGCTGTGTCAATATATCATAGTGGGTGGCAACCTCGCAAAACAGATTTGTCTTGGTAACCAGGCCAACCAACTGGTCGTTCTCAAGTACGATCAGTCTTTCTATATTCATTTTTTCCATTAACTCCTTTGCTTCCCATATGGATGTTGTGGGTTCTACACTGATGACAGGTGTTGTCATGGCATCAGCTATTTTAGCATCGGGTTTGGATACAATGGTATCCCATGTGGTTATAATGCCAGCCAGCTCCCCATTGTTCAGAACAGGCAGACATCCTATTCTGTTTTCCCTCATAATCTCCTGAGCTCTGCTCACACTATCATTTATATCGATAGTAATAAGTTTAGTCTCCATAACTTTGGATACGGTTGTCATCTCTCAACAGGTTTGCTAACACACAGCTAATAATCATAACGGATCTATGAGAACAGTCAGCTGGTTAGCTCTCCCTTCTCCCCTTTCTTCTGTTGTTACCTAATTGCCAGCCGGCATACGTGGTGTTATACATATGATAAATAATATAGGCATATAATCCATTTGGCGTGCAACGTATAATTTGTGTGTCGTTTTTTAGGATTGTGGTCCTATATTAATAGGAATATTTTCCCGGTCAGTTTTATTATCTATATTGTAATATATTTATTTATTTTATACAAGTATATTTGTTAAATAAAGCCAATGGTATATTTTTGCCATATACAGGATATCAAATATAAATATAAAAACAGACAAAATCAGGCATAAATATAACAAAAGTCCTATATCATCGACATGAATTTTGTATTATAATACAATAAAAGGCTGATTTTATGAAAGTTTATGTATAATAATACCACTTTTTGCGTTTTTGCATACCCCATTCAACAGATTGAATTGGTTCCATCTGTTGAATGGGGCAGAGTTATGACCCCCAAAAAAATGGAAAGGCTAGCACCTTTCCATTTTTTTATTGGATAATACTAATCTTCCTGTTCGATTTCCGTAGATTTCAGCCGCGGATACGGGTTTGAGGGTGAACTGGCTGCATCTTCAAGCTGAGGCGGGAACAGCGGAAGTCTGAAGAATTCATCGCATACATTCTCTGCAAATTCTTCACAGGGAGGAATTTCGCAGAATCCGAATGCAGGTATCAGCAGTTCAACCTTTGCCACAATCTTTAATATTATGGTTATGCACACATCTACATCAAACCTTAACATATCTCCTGATACAGCCTTACCTGACACGCAAATAGCGTTGACCGTACTTTCAAGCTGAAAAGGTATGACCGACTCATCGGGTACGTACAAGATTACGTCCTTAGGTACAACTATAACACTATTGCCGCTACCCTTTTTACAGTTAGCATCTTCAAACATTACTTCAACCGGTATCTCAACTTTTGTTTGAACCCTTGCAAAATTGGGGCGATCCGGCAACCGGGTAATCCTGGTTCCTACCAGTTTACCTTTAACACTTGTGCTTCGGCAGCCCAGGAATGTAAAAGGTGGTGAAAAATCCGACCAGTGCCCCTTGATATCCTTTACTACAATCCTGACATCATTGAGAGTTTCCTGCTGTAAACAGGCGTCATACACTTTATTTACCTGTATACATACCTTTTCAGTGATCTTTCTGCATCCATCAAAACCGATCCGGGCAGGACTGAGTTCATTTCCTTGATTTTTATAGGAATAGAATGACATCCTTATAACCCTCCTTTTTTTATATACATTGAGAGAAAATACTGTATTTACTCTCAATGCATAATATGAAAAAGAGGTATTATTTGTGATAACTGGCTTAACATTATCTGAAAAACCAGGGGTGATAAAATATTGGCGGCTGACATAATATTTAGTAAAAGACGAGTCATGAAACGGGTGATATATATGAAATTTAACAGTATTAAATCCTTCCTGCTGAAATCACCATCAGGGACAATCTGGCATTTTTATCTTTCCCATGAGAATAGAATATTGTACACGTCCATGGATGAAAAACCTTTGGAACAGCCGTTAGCATTAAATTTACAGCACATAAAAGACTTCGAGGCCACCATAGATCCTGACGGCATAGTTCATCTGCTGGTACTAACCCAGGTACATCAGCTGATATATTATCGGTGGGATGGTGTTAAGTGGCAGCACCAGATGGTAGAGCATAACCGCTACCGGGTTCAGTATATCCCCTATTTTGCTGTACTGGCATCCCGTAAACATATACATATTGTATACTGTATAAAAGGTCAATCAAGGCGATCTTCCGAAATTATAATGCACTATGTTGGGAAAAATAATGAATGGAATGGCGGAAGGGTATGGGTGTTCACTTCCGAGCGTATAACCAGACTCCACAGTACTTTTGCTGACTGTGACGACCGGATCCATCTTCTGTTCAGCCAAAAAAAAGATGATGAATACCTTCTGCGATACTCACAGTTTAATCCCGAATCTCTTAACTGGTCAGACCCCGCCAACATTTACAGCTCCGGTTATCACTACCCGGACTGTAATCTATACGTACATCAGGATGGGCATATACATATTATATGGAAGGAACAGGATAAGGATGGATACTCGATTATGTACCTTTCCATGTCTGACAGCCCGGCTCCGCCTGGTGAATTTAAATCAACAAAAGTGTTATACAAAGGTGAAATCGAACCCGTTCATCCCATCCTGTTTTTTGAAGAAAAACTATACTGTCTATGGGAGATGAAGGGCAGCATATACTATATTTTATCAATGGATATGGGAAAAAACTGGAGTGATATAATGATGTTGCCTGACAGTGTTTCCGGTTCCCCCACCTTTTACAGTTTTACCGCTTTTGACATACCCGGCACACCTCCAACAGTAAAATTATGGAGTACAGACTATGAAAGATTCCCGGATAACATAAAAGTACATCAAACAGCCGGTAAAACCGATGCTAAATACATCTTTCGTACTAAAAACACATCACATTTTGCAGATAAAGAACAACTGGAAAATATACAAAAAAACCTTAACAGACTTGAGAAAAGATTAAAAACCGTTGAAAGGCAGTTGGAAAACATAATTCCAGCCGTATATGTACTTCAGGATCAGTTCAGGCAAACAAACAAATCAAAGTATTATATTGAAGCCACGATAAAAAAGCTTAATTTCCAGATGGAACAGCTTATAAACCGCAGCAGCAGATATACTTCTGTGAATAAAGCAAAACATGAAACTATAGTGACATCACCAGATGAACAAACCCCGTCAGACGATGCACAATCTCACAAACTCCAGGATACACATCCCGCACAACCGGATGAATCCGGGACCCGGGAAAAAACCAGCCATGCTCTTCAAGATAGGTCAGAACAACATTCTCAGACAATATCGGATCAGTATCCTCAAGCAACGCCTGAACAACCACCTCAAAGCATAGCACCAGAAACAAAAACACAGCAGACCGACGGTCTGAATAACGCTCAGAGCCGGTCTGCTGCTGCGTGGCAAAATAATGGTGATACCAATAGGATAAGTCTGGGTAATGTGGACATACTAATCAACCCCGAGGATGATGACCTTTAATTCTGCTGGTTTGGTTTGAGGGGTTCAACCAGAGCATGTTCAAGTACCTGCTCCATATAATCCACCAGTATTATCCGGACCTTGCGTTTGATGTTGTCCGGTATATCGGTCAAATCCTTCTCATTCTCCGCGGGTACCAGTACTTTGGAAATTCCGGCCCGGTGTGCCGCCAGCACTTTTTCCTTTAAACCCCCGACAGGTAATATCCTTCCCCTTAACGTTATCTCACCCGTCATGGCAACCTGGCTGTGAACGGGTATATCTGTAAGGGCAGATATAATTGCAGTAGTCATGGTAATACCTGCTGAAGGACCGTCCTTCGGTATAGCTCCTTCAGGAACATGAACATGGATATCCATATCGTTATAAAAATTCTGATCTATACCAAAATCCCGGGCTTTTGAACGAATATAGCTGAAACCGGCCTGGGCCGACTCCTTCATGACATCACCCAGCTGACCGGTCAGCACCAGTTTTCCCGTACCTGGCATGGTAGCAACCTCAATGGATAAGGTATCCCCTCCCGCTGCAGTCCATGCCAGACCGGTAGCTATACCAACCCGAGCCTGTTTTTCAGCCTTATCGTACCAGTATATGGGTACACCAAGATATTTTTTCAGATTGGCACTTGTAATACGTACCCGTTCCTGTTTGGTCTCCAGTATTCTCCTGGCTGCCTTCCGGCAGATGCTTGCTATTTGACGTTCAAGGTTACGAACCCCTGCCTCCCGGGTGTAATTATTTATTATATCCCTAATCGCGCGCTCGGGAATAATGATGCTGCCTTCCTTTAAACCGTGCTGTTTTATCTGTTTTGGAATAAGATACCTGGAAGCAATATTCAGCTTCTCCTCCTCGGTATAACCGGGTATCTGGATAACCTCCATACGATCCAGCAAAGGTCTGGGAATGGTGTCCAGAGTATTTGCCGTTGTAAGAAACATTACTTTGGAAAGATCAAAAGGAAGCTCCAGGTAATGATCCCTGAAAGCATAGTTCTGCTCGGCATCCAGGACCTCCAGCAGAGCCGAAGCCGGATCGCCCCGGAAATCGCTGCTCATCTTATCAATCTCATCAAACAGGAATACAGGATTCTTAGAACCGGCCTGCTTCATATAGGAAATAATACGACCGGGAATGGCCCCCACATAAGTTCTGCGGTGACCGCGAATTTCAGCTTCATCCCGTACACCACCAAGGGACATTCTGACGAATTTCCGGTTTAAAGCCCGGGCAATAGATCTGGCTATGGAGGTCTTGCCAACACCGGGAGGACCTACGAAACACAGTATAGGGCCTTTCATATGCCGGGTCAGCTGGTGTACAGCCAGATACTCAAGCACCCGTTCTTTGACCTTGCTCAACCCATAGTGATCCTCATCCAGTATCCTGGCGGCATTTTTCAGGTCCAGGTTGTCCTCAGTCTCTACATTCCATGGCAGTTCCACAATCCAGTCCAGATAGGTCCTGATAACGCCTACTTCCGCTGAACCCGGAGGCATTTTGGACAGCCGGTCAAGCTCCTTCATTGCCTTATCATAAGCTTCCTTCGGCAGTTCAGCCTCCTCAATCTTTCGCTGGTATTCTTCAATCTCATCGGTTACGCCATCTCTCTCACCCAGCTCCTTTTGAATGGCCTTGAGCTGTTCTCTTAGATAGTACTCTCTCTGAAGCTTGTCTACCTGCTTTTTTACCCTCTGGTTAATTCTTCGCTCCACTTCCAGTATCTGTATCTCTTTAACCAGTATGTCGTACAGTTTTTCCAATCTATCCTGTATATCAAATGCTTCAAGAATATTTTGCTTATCCTCCATCTTAACCAGAATATTTGCTGCTATGATATCCGCCAACTGGCCAGGATTTTCCACCGAATTGACTGATATAAGGGTTTCGGGAGACACCTTGCTCCCCAGCTTGACATAATCTTCAAATACATCCAGCAGGCTTCTCATCAAAGCTTCCTGCTCCAGAGTGACTATCTCATCGTCCTGAATATCTTCCTCTTCTTCTATATCAACTTCAAAATATGGTTCTTCAGATATTAATTCAACAATCCTGCCCCTTCGGATACCTTCTACCAGAACACGTATAGTATCTCCCGGAAGCTTGAGCAACTGTTTTACCTTTGACACGGTACCCACATGATAAATATCATCAAAGCCGGGATCATCATCTTTTGCATCCTTCTGGGTAACCAGGAACAGCTCCTGATCTTCTATCATCGCTTTCTCAAGAGCGGCTATGGATTTCTCCCTGCCCACATCAAAATGCAGTACCATATATGGAAATACCGCCAGTCCCCTGAGAGGCAAACAGGGTATTCTCCTTAGATTTGTTTTTTTAGTTTTTTTTGCCTCATCCTTTGTTATTATGCCTTTATTTTCAGCCATCAGTTTATCTCCTCCAAGTTTATCGAACTACTGTCTTGTATATTTTAGGGAAGCTCATTTTTAGCTTCATTAAATTATATAATAATCACTAAAAAAATCAAGACTAACATGATCAAGCGTATATGAGGTGTGAAGAATTATTATTCCAACCACTGGAGCTTCGAGGCTTCCATAATACTCTTCGCATAATGCTCGTTGATAGTAGTATAACCGAGTACAGTGTATGTGCAGAATACTATTCCAATCACTTAAGTTCCAAGACTAAGAACCTGTAAAACTCGCTCCAGTATAATCACTTCCTTCATGAGCTTTACGATGGGAATTTGCAGTTTATAATACACCCCATAAATATGATATACCCATGATCATGGCTGATGCACCACAAATAAATAATATATTGACATAAACCGGGCTAAAGCGTCACAAATGTATGCCCATATAAGCAATTTAATGCAAAAAACCGGGATTTGTTCTACCCCGGTTTTACCTATTTTCCGGCAGCACTTAGGAGTTTTGCGCCCTCCAGGCTGCTTCCCTTTCTGTCATCTTCCTTATGATTGATCATAACATGCTCTAAAACCTGATCAAGACGCTCTACCGGTATGATCGTTATAGGGTAATTCTTAAAAATATCCTGCCAGTTTTCCTTGGGAAGAATGACTTTTTTTACTCCGGCCTCTGCCGCAGCCTCCAGTTTGGTGGTTATACCTCCTACAGGTTTCAACATCCCAAGTATTGACACCTCACCTGTCATGGCCACATTATTGTCTACCGCCTGTCCTGTTATGGCTGAATATACGGCTATCGCCATACCAAGTCCGGCAGAAGGTCCGTCCACCGGTATACCGCCCGGAAAGTTCAGGTGTATATCGTAATCCCGGGGGTTAATCTGTAAATACTTATTAACTGCAGTAAGCACATTCTCCACCGAACCTTTGGCGGTACTTTTTCTTCGAACCGTTTTCCCGTGGCTGCCCATCTCCTCCTCATCTATAATCCCCGTTACGGTGACAATACCTTTGCCTGGGGCAGCAGGCATGGCTGTAGCTTCTATCTCCATAACAGCTCCTATATTCGGTCCATAAACTGCCAGTCCGTTTACACAGCCTACTCGGGCTGTGTCGTGTATCTTCCTTTCCGGTCTGGGGCTGTAATGCCCGCTGTTTATCACCCACTCCACGTCTTCAACGGTAATATCCGTCCTTCCCTCGGTTAAGGCCAGTCCTCCGGCCAGCTGTATTATATTTACGGCATCCCTGCCGTTTGAAGCGAATCTTCCCAATACTTCCACCGCTTTCCCGGCGATAGAAAATCCACCTTTAGCGGCAGCATTTCTGGCGATTTGCATGATCTCATCGGGCTTTAAAGGCCTAAAAAATATCTCAAGGCATCTGGATCGTATTGCAGGAGAAATTTCGCTGGGGTTACGAGTGGTTGCCCCAACCAAACGGAAATCTGCCGGCAACCCCTTCTGAAAAATCTCATGAATATGTCTGGGTATGTTTGTATCATATGAATTGTAGTAGGCACTCTCCAGAAATACCTTTCTATCCTCCAGTACTTTAAGCAGCTTGTTCATCTGTACAGGGTGAAGCTCACCAATCTCATCAAGGAAAAGAATTCCCCCATGGGCTTTGGTAACAGCACCCGGTTTGGGCTGTGGAATTCCGGCTATACCAAGAGGGCCCGCTCCCTGATATATGGGATCGTGAACCGATCCTATAAGGGGATCGGCAATACTGCGTTCATCAAAGCGCACTGATGTAGCATCCATCTCAACAAATTTGGCATTCTGACGAAAAGGTGACCTGGGATTTTTCTTGGCTTCCTCAAGAACCAGGCGTGCAGCACAGGTTTTACCAACACCGGGTGGACCGTAAAGTATCACATGCTGGGGATTAGGGCCGCACAATGCAGCTTTCAAAGCCTTTATCCCCTCTTCCTGCCCAATAATATCCTCAAACCGGGTTGGTCTGGTCTTCTCGGATAAAGGTTCTGTCAGTGAAATTTCCCGCAGTCTTCGAAGGTTTTCCAGTTCTTTTTGTGATTCCTTTTCAACAGCAACTTTATTCCCCTGCTGGCTCTTGAGCAGATTTAAAAAATACAGCCCTATAATTATCGCAAAAAAGAGCTGTATTATTATGACTGCATTGACAAACAAGCAATATGCCCCCTTTCTGTCATTCGGCATAACGTAAAATTATAGTTTTTAACTCCTGAATAGTATGTGTAATTGGATAATTTTTATCCGATGCCGTTTTAGAAAGGGTTTTACAATTTTAATTTTGCCGCAGTATTAAAAAGGGAGCGATTTTACTCGCTCCCGTTAAAACTTTCCGCTGTATATCGGCCTATTGGCCTTTGCCGTATATCGTGTAAATCAGCCTAGGATACCGATTCCCGCTTTTCTCTCTGCTTCTTGGTAACCTTCCGGGCACGCTGGCCTTCCGAAATAATGAGTATAGGATCGCTGTTATTTAGTATTGTATCCTTTGTTATGATGCACTTTTCTATATCATTTCTGGACGGTATATCGAACATTACGTTGAGCATTATATCCTCCAGTATAGCCTTCAGGCCTCGTGCACCTGTCTTCCGTTCTATAGCTCTTTTTGCAATTACGCGCAAGGCTTCCTCTTCAAACTCCAAAGTTACACCATCCATTTCAAGCAGTTTCTGATACTGCTTAACCAGTGCATTTTTGGGTTGCGTCAATATCTGCACCAGAGCATCCTCGTCCAGAGCGTGGAGAGTAACAATGATAGGAAGACGCCCTACAAACTCGGGAATCAAACCATACTTCAATAAATCTTCCGGAAGTATATGCTTAAGCAGTTCTCCTGGATCTTCCTCGGCTTTAGTGCGAATATCAGCACCAAATCCCAGACCTTTCTTACCAATCCGGTTCTGGATTATCTTGTGTATGCCCTCAAAAGCACCACCGCATATAAACAGGATATTGGTGGTATCTATCTGAATAAACTCCTGATGGGGATGCTTACGCCCACCCTGAGGAGGAACGCTGGCAATCGTTCCTTCCAGGATTTTTAGCAGGGCCTGCTGAACCCCTTCACCGGATACATCCCGGGTTATGGAAGGATTTTCAGACTTTCGGGCTATTTTATCAATTTCGTCAATATATATTATCCCTTTTTCAGCTTTGTCAACGTCATAATCTGCTGCCTGAATAAGCTTCAAAAGGATATTTTCCACGTCTTCGCCTACGTATCCGGCTTCAGTCAGGGAAGTTGCATCGGCTATTGCAAAAGGAACATTCAATATCTTGGCCAGAGTCTGAGCAAGAAGTGTCTTACCTGAACCGGTAGGACCTAACATTACGATATTGCTCTTTTGCAACTCGATCCCGTCATTCTTAACATCGCTGTTTATACGTTTATAATGATTGTATACGGCTACAGCAAGAGATTTTTTAGCCCTATCCTGGCCTATTACATATTGATTGAGTATTGAATATATCTCCTGCGGCTTTGGAATATCCCGTATATCAAAATCAGAAGCATCATCAAACTCTTCCTCTATAATCTCCTGGCAGAGCTCTATGCATTCATCGCAGATATACACTCCGGGGCCAGCTACCAATCGGCGTACCTGATCCTGGGTTTTTCCGCAGAATGAACACTTTAGTTGTTTTTTATCATCATATCTCGCCATTTTTTCACCTCTTACCAGCTATTTCCGTGAGACGATAACTTCATCAACAATACCATAGTCCTTGGCTTCATGAGCTGACATAAAGAAGTCACGGTCGGTATCTTTTTCAATCTTTTCCAGTGGCTGACCCGTCCTCTCAGACAGAATCTCATTCAAACGCCTCTTCAATTTCAGTATCTGTTCAGCATGGATTTTGATGTCCGATGCAGGTCCGCGGGTTCCACCTATAGGCTGATGAATCATTATCTCGCTGTTTGGAAGGGCAAACCGTTTGCCTTTTGTACCAGCTGCCAACAGGAATGCACCCATGGATGCAGCCAGTCCTATACATATAGTAGATACATCACATTTGATGTACTGCATGGTATCATATATAGCCAAACCGGCAGTTACCGAACCCCCCGGGCTGTTTATATAAAGCTGAATATCCTTGTCAGGATCCTTAGCCTCAAGGAACAACATCTGGGCAACTACCAGATCGGCAACCTGATCATATATTTCCCCTCCCAGAAATATAATTCTATCCTCCAGGAGTCTGGAATATATGTCATATGCACGTTCACCACGGTTAGTCTGTTCTACCACCATAGGAATTAAACTCATCTTCCATACCCTCCTCTTCATTGATTTCCCAGGGCTCATCTTTTACAGGCTTTTGACCAGTATTTTATGCTTCCGGCTCATTGTCTGCTGCTTTCTGCTCTTCTGCCTGGGCTTCTTTATCCTGATTTTCATCCTCCGGTTGCTGTTTATCTTCCCCGGGTTCCCCATCCTCGGTCTCGGGCTCCATTCTTTCTACAAACACTGCATTATCCATGAGAAAATCTATGGTTTTCCGTATCTGTATGGTATTTTTGATATCATCCAGATTGTCTGCATATTGTTCCCGAGCCTCTTCCAGGGTTATTTGACGTTGCTTAGCAAGCTCTTCCAATTCCTTGTCAACATCTTCCTCAGTTGCCTCAATATTCTCTACCTGTGCAATCTTCTCAAGGATTAAAGCATTCTTAACTCTAGTATATGCCTGATCCCTGTATTGTGCCCTAAAATCCTCCATGGATGTATTGATTGCCTCTAAATAGCGCTGTAAATTCATACCACGGTAATAAAGGCTTAATTCCAAATCCATCAATATATTGTCAATCTGTCTTTCCACCATAACTTCAGGGATATCGATCTCAGTCGCGTCAGCAATCCTGGCTATCAGCTGTGCTTCCATAAGGTTCTTTGCTTCCTGCTTTACCTGGTTTTCAAGCCGTTCTCTTACACTGGTCCGGTATTCGTCCAATGTATCAAATTCACTGACATCCTTTGCAAACTCATCATCCAGTTCGGGCAGTTCTTTTTCCTTAACTTCGTGTATCTTTACTTTAAATACTGCTTCCTTGCCTTTTAGATCTTCGTTACCGTAGTCCTCAGGGAATGTTACGTTAATCTCCTTTTCATCTCCCGGTTTAAGACCTATAAGCTGCTCCTCAAAACCGGGAATGAAAGAACCCGAACCAATCTCCAAAGGATACCTCTCAGCACTGCCGCCTTCAATGGGTTCTCCATCGACTGTGCCCGAAAAATCCAGGGTAACCAGATCTCCCTCTTTTACAACTGCATCCTCCACGGTATTCCATCTGGCATATCTTTCCTGCATTGCTTTGATAGCACTTTCAACATCTTCATCTGTAACATTATACTCTAATTTTTCTACTTCTATTCCCTTATACTGCCCAAGTTCCACCTCGGGTTTTACCGTCACACTAGCAGTAAATATAAGGTTTTGCCCGCCGCCTATCTGTTTTATATCCAACTCGGGCTGATCTACCGGTTCAATGTTGTTTTCTTCTATAGCTTTGCTATATGCTTCCGGAAAAATTTCGTTAAATGCGTCCTCATAAAAAACAGCTTCGCCGTAGTACCTTTCTATGATAGCACGTGGAGCTTTTCCCTTTCTAAAACCAGGAATAACGAACCTTCCCTTATTTTTGATATATGATTTGTTCATAGCCTTTTCAAAATCCTGAGCATCGACCTGGATCTCAATTTTTACCTTATTTTTTTCCACTTTTTCAGCTGTAGATTTCACCAACTAGTTCCTCCTTTGTTCAATAATACACTCGAATACAACATTGTAATTATATCACAAGTTATGGACAAGTCCAATATTTTTTGGTATCCTACATCCAAGAATTCTTTTTCATACTATACTAGCATAATTGGTACGTTAATGCAATACATACGAACCTGAATCCGGCAGCGTCTTATTCCGGCTTTGTCAGATATTAATTATAAACCAAAATCCACATGTTTAAAACGCAAATTGTCCGGATGAGTACAAACTGAATTACTGATGAAAGGATGATTATTATGAACCAGTTGCTGAAAGATAAAAACATACTTATAATGGGAGTTGCCAACAAATGGAGTATAGCCTGGGGTATAGCCCAATCCTGCCTGGCTGCAGGAGCCAATCTTATATTCACATACCAGGGGGAACGTACGCAGCAGGCAGTGGAATCTCTGGTTAAGGATATCCCCGGTGTTCTTTTGTATCCCTGTGATGTAACAAAGGATGAGGAGATCACCCGGCTTTTTGAAAGTATCAAAGCTGATGCGGGAACCCTCCACGGAGTGGTACACAGCGTGGCTTTTGCAAAAAAGGAGGAACTTGGAGGAGCATACTATAACACATCACGTGATGGGTATCTGCTTGCCCAGAACATAAGCGCCTACTCACTGGTGGCAATAGCAAGAGGTGCCCTGCCCCTCATGGATCAGGGAGGCAGCATCGTAACCCTAACCTATCTTGGCGGTGAAAGAGCAGTTCCCAACTACAATGTCATGGGGGTTGCCAAAGCTGCACTGGAGGCATCGGTAAGATACCTGGCAGCTGATCTGGGCCCATCCAACATCAGGGTAAACGCTATATCCGCGGGACCGATAAAAACCATTTCCGCCAGGGGCGTGAAAAACTTCGGTGAAATGTATAAGAATTATGAAAGCATGGTACCCTTAAGACGAAATATCGATCAGTCCGATGTAGGGGACACTGCCCTTTTCCTGCTTAGCCACTTATCCAGGGGAATCACCGGAGAGGTCATCCACGTAGATGCGGGATATCACATACTGGGCTGAACCTACCCGGACCGGACTGGCTATCTCAAATTTAGCTATAAGCTTCTTCACCCGGACTTAACCTTTCATGCCAGGGCGGATTCCTTTGGTATAAAAAAACACAACACCTGCCTCATACAAGGCAGGTGTTTTTATGTCTATTCCAGAAAAAGAAATATTCAACTAGAACATCATAAATTCAACAAACGCGTTTTGAAACTCAATATGGGCCGACAGCTCTATATATCTTATCCCGTCCCTTATTACCTGAGCTCCGTCCATATGTTCCCTGGACAACAGGGCCATCCTGGCTCCTGCACCTGCTCCGTTCCCGATGGGAACAATCCTTGTTCTCAGCTGTTCCGGAATAAGACCGATATCCGCCGCATGGTCAAAATCAATGTAGTTACCAAACCCTCCTGCAAGATACACATGTCCGACATCGTCAACCGATACACCCATCTCTTTGAGCAAAATCTCCACACCGGCTGCAATAGCAGCCTTTGCCAGCTGTACCTCACGGACATCTTTCTGGCAAATGTATATATCATCCAACGCCCCCTGCTGTCTGGATGCCATAAGCAGGGCAGGCTTGCCGTCCAGCTCGCATATCCGTTCAGCTAACGCCGGAGGAAGAGTAGTTTCGGCTTCCTCCCGGGTTATCATTCTGCCGGTGGGTTCCAAAATCCCGGCTCTGAGCATCTGTGCCACCACGTCAACTATACCCGAACCGCATATACCTCTGGCCGGCTGGCCTCCAATGGTTGCGTACTGTATACCATCGTCGTTTATCCATACTCTGCTGATTGCACCGCTTATGCCACCCATCCCGTATCGGATATTGGCACCTTCAAATGCCGGTCCGGCAGCCGTTGAACAGGCCATTATTCCATCACGGTTTCCAAGGGCAATCTCACCATTTGTACCTATATCGATTAAGAGAGCCAGTTCATCCCTTTCAGCCATACCCGACGCCATAATGGCAGCAACGGTATCAGCACCTACATATCCCGCTACCATAGGCAGTAACGTTACCCGTCCGGTAGGGCACATGTCAATACCCAGCTTTAAAGGATCCAAATCTATACGCCGGGCTGTCACAGGAATAAAAGGGGAAACCGCAATATTTTTAACCGGAAGTCCGGCAAACAGATGCATCATTATAGTATTGCCGACCACCGTAATATGATAGAGGTTTTGGGCATCAATTCCGTGCTTTTTATAAAAGCCCGCCAGCATATTGTTTATCTCTTCCCGCACAAGGCTGCTTAAGGTATCAAGCCCGTCCCTGTTTTCCACAGTATAATCGCTGCGGGTTATAACATCAGCTCCGTACTGTCTCTGAGGGTTTATGGCAGAATATACATCTATCTGACGGCCGGTATTTAAATCCATGAGAAATCCCACCATGGTGGTTGTTCCCAGATCAACAGCCAGTCCGTATTTCTTTTCTGAGGTGTCCCCGCCTTCCACGGATATTATGTTCTGTTCAAAAAGGGTTGCGGTTACCTTAAAATCATTTGCCCTCAGAATATCGGGGATATCTCTCATGATATCGGGATGAAGTTTTCCGGACAGTCCCAGCCGCTTTTCTATACGCTCGACATCACTGGTCTGATCCTCAACGGTAGGTTTAGATAACTCAATATACTGCTTGGACACCACGGGATTTAATACAACGTCATAATTCCCGTCAGTCATTATGGCAGCATCCCTTTGGCTGGCTTCCGGCAGTTCCACAACAAGATCCTCGGTAATCCGCACCCTGCAGGACAATCGTATTCCGGCGTCCCGTTCAGCAAAGGGAAGATGCCCCAACTCGTCACGAAGGTGTCCCTTCCTTGTAGACTCTCCCCTGATGATCTTCACCTTGCACTTTCCGCAAATACCTTTTCCGCCACAGGGTGAGTCCATAAAAAAACCCTTCTCCTTTAAAAGGCTAAAAAGGTTTTGACCTTCCGACACCGGGTGCTTTTCTAGTCTATCCCCCTGCCTGATCTCTACTTCATACACTTTACCATTACCCCCTTAACATATCCGGTCCATCCACCGGCTTATCCGATTCCTATGTCATATACTGAACATAAAAAAATAGCTGTTTTATGCAACCTGAGAGAATGCAGATCAAAAACTCTTACAAGCCTGGTTCATCTTCTACTTGTTTTGTGTGTCAGACCGGATTTTTGCAATAAACTCCCGGGTAACCTGGCGGTTACAGCATTTTTTACATTATACAATATGTACACGCCTATTGCCCCGGAAAATATTGCAGGGTTGCATGAGAATCTTGTTAATTTCAGGCTCTGTCACTTCGTGGTGAACATGGTCCATACCTCAGGTATGGCCTCCTTTAAAACAAAAATGCCGATTCCTACAAAAAGAACTCCGGCTATAAGCTGTAAATAACATGCTGGTATATACCTGCATACAACCCCTCCCAGGAACGAACCCAACAGGGTAACTACTACCAGGGCCAAAGAAGCACCTATAAATACGGGCAGCGGATCATTGTGCTGGGTAGCCAGCGTAAATACCGTCAATTGTGTCTTATCACCTAACTCGGCAAGAAATAACATACAAAACGATGTAAGTATAAGTTTCCAGTTCATATTGACCATCCTTTCATTATATCAACAAATATTACTAATGAGGAACCGTTAATAAACTTCCGGATGACGACACAAAAAAACAGCAGTAACTGTTGGATAGATTTTGCACTCATATAACCCTGTGAGTTTATTAAGACAACCTGTACAAATTCTAAGGCTATTATAGCTATTATAGCTTTTATAGGGTAAGTACTGCAAGTCCCATATTCTATCTTTCCGCATACCTAAGCAGTATTTCGGCGGTACGATCCACCATTTTATCAACCGAAAAACGCTTCCTTACATCCCGGCAGCCTCTTTGTCCATAATCCTTGCGTATCTGTGGGTTTGCAGCCAGATATATTATAGCCATCGCCAGCTCCCGGGCATCACTGGGTGGTACCAGATACCCATTATCATCGTGATTAACGATTTCCGGAATCCCTCCCACACGGGTTGCAATAACAGGTTTTCCCGCCGCCATGGCTTCAATTACGGATATCCCCAACCCTTCAGACAGGCTGGGCAGCACAAATATATCAAGGGCGTTTATATAATTCCTGATATCATTTACATAACCAAGAAAAGTAATATTGTCCTGAATACCCAGCTGTAAAGCTTTTCTCACAAGCTTCTGCTCATGGGGGCCGCTGCCCATGACCACAAAGTGTACGTTTTTAATATGATTTATTACCAGCGGTATGGCATCCAGAAGATAATCAATGCCCTTTGAGGGAATAAGCCGCGCCACCGTTCCCACAAGTATTGTGTCGGTTTCTATGTTGAGACGTCGCCTTAAATTATGATCAAAGTCAGTGTCACCGGTATTCAAACTGTTGTAAAACGGTATCCCGTTATGCACTACATGGATCTTGCCGGCAGGTATCCGGCAGTTCTGGACCAGCTCTTCCTTCAGGGCGTGGGATACGGTGATTATACCCTGGGTATACCGGGATAGAACACACTCCACCTTCCCCAATACCCATCTTTTGGCCGGCATTGCCATGGGCAATATAAAATTGTGAACGGTATAAACCCTCGGACAACCGGCCAGCATACCTGCCAGCCTTCCCACCACACCCGCTTTATAGCCGTGACAGTGAACTACATCAGCCTTGTATTCCTTTATTACAGAGGAAATCATCATGGTCCGCCTTATATCCCGGCAGAACTGAACCTCGCCCGGAATAACAAACGGATATACTTCCACCCCTGCATTCTTAAGCTCTTCCATAACCGGTTGGCTGAAATTGCACAGAGCAAGCACATCAAATCCCCTTTGTCTTAGCCCCTTTAACAGCATGACATAGTGTTCCTTCATTCCTCCGTATGCTTCACGTATGATTTCCATGACTTTAATTTTGCTGCTCTGCGGCATTTATCTCCCTCTCCTGCTCACGCTTTGTTATTTTTGTATCGGCCCTGGTTTTCTGCCTCAGCCGTATCTGCCGGTATCACATTATTCGGCTCATATACACCTTTTTAAGGAAATTTATTCTTTATAAATGGTTTCCCGGAGGTCCATCGGTTCATACCGTTCTCATAAAGCGGCCTTTTTTTCCATTATGATTTCCTGCAGACGCTGGGTTATTATTAAAATAAATGACAGCCCGACATATATCATGGAAGTAGCTGCAGCCACTATACCCGAATCATTGACTGCAAAGGCCGCTATGCTCCCTACCAGCCCGCTTATAAATCCATAGGAAAGATTCGGGTATCGCTCCCTGACATCTTTGAAGATCCCTTCAGGCCGGTAGAACAGGATGATCATGGATACCAAGGATGAAAGAAAAACCCTTGTCCATATGGTGTATCTGAAAAGACGGATATTCATAGATATCTTTCTGTACGCTATATTAAATAGTTCCTGAACCCCGTTTTCCTGTACCAATTTCACGGTCTGTCCCATATGAGATTGACTTTCTATGGCCCTAAAACTGTCCAGAATAAATATAGCCGTGAGGAGAACAGCTAAAACCGCCGCCATGGCCACCACACGCCTCCAGGTAATCGAATGCATAGTTACCAGCATAGCCAATATTCCGAAAGCTGCAAATGCTGAGACGGCTCCCCCGACATTAGCTCCCCACCAGGGGAGAGCCAGCACCGACAAGACTACCGCCAGACACAGCAGTACTCCCCACACTACCCACCGGCCGTACCGTACAAATCTCTCAATAAGACAGGCTCCGCCTATACACGCAGCTCCTACCAGGGCCCCCATGTATTCATTGCCTATCCCGTAAAACCTGGCTCCGCTGATTACATCATACCCCAGAGGAGAACCCTGTATAAGCCGGGCGCCGGTCCACTGATCAACCGATAAAATGACCATCAGCAAAACACAAACCGCCAGTATTTTGTCCAGGGTTTGGCGGAAGACGTACCAAACAATAATCGTAAGTACCAGAGCTATCAACAAAGCTATCAGTACGCTGCCTATCAAAACAGGCTGGTGTACCATGGACAGCAGTAAATATGAATGAGGAATAAGCATTATAAACAACAGGCAGGGTTTTATCATTTGAAGGTACTGGGTTTTGAAAAACAGCACAAACAGGGATGCGCCTACTACAGCTATCAGAGAAAACACAAAACTCCGGATAAGAAAAGGCCTCTGATTAAATATCTCCACAAGTCTCTGGTTAAAGGTCAAAATCCCTTCAATTCCCATATCGTTGCGCACACTTCCTATAACAGTACCCCCCTGCCCGGATAGGGGAGATATACCAAAGAAATTTAGTATAGTAACTCCGACATCCAGGTTGGTAACCACCCCCATCCGGTGTGTGGATGGCGATGATACCCATCCCCTTTCCACTCCCTTTCCGGCTATAATAATGGGAGTAAGACGGTTATTGTTCTTAAGTTCCCTTAAAGGGCCAAGGGGTGTAAGCACCATGATAAGATCACTTTTTAAGTCCAGCTTATTGAGAAGCCTTCCTATAAAAGCATCCCCGTCCTCCAGCGCTTTTCGCCTATGTACTTCCAGCATGCTGTCCATAAGATTATACCTGTAATCCTCTGCCCTGTATGTATCCCCCCACTCAATAGCCACTACATCGGCCTTATCCCATACTCCTTCCACCGCCCGGATCATCTTATCACCATCAAGCCTTATACCGAAAGGACGGGAACCGTCTTTTGCAATAAGAGTCTGACCTACCTCCCCCATAGGCACAACTCCTCTGTCATCCATTAGCATGGACGGCAGGTACCTCAGTTGTTTATCCGGTCTGTCACTGTTGCCTATTACGGCAACCGAATACCCTTCCTGCCTCAAAGCGGTGCCCAGGGCTCCAACCCTGACCGGATAAGGTCTGTTGAGATTATTTCTGTATACCTGGGCAATACCCAGATTGGCAATTGCACCGGCCGGCAGGCTCCTTCCGGTTATCTGATAGTACAGATCCGTTATCTTTTGTCCCTGATAGACATCCTCCGATGAAAAAGACAGGGGAGAATTAGCCGAACCGGTAATCCTGGCTCCGGCTCCCATGGTAACATACAGATTGTTGCACGACCGGCTGCCCGCCGTATTGGTGGTCATAAGGCCTATAGCACCGATTTCCATGAGCCGGTCAATATTCGGGGTATCAGCCTCATAAATATCTTTCCAGCCAATGCGGTCGATAACCATCAGAACAACTTTTCCCGTGTTTCCCTCCCGGTGTTTACCCGATAACCCGGTGGATATCTTACCTGTCTCAGGAGCTGTTGTCCCTGACTCAGTTACCTTTGCCCCTGATTCAGTTACTGCTGTGTCATTTACATCAGAGATGCATAATCCGCTGCCGTTCATCGTGTCGTTCTCCTCCGCCACGTTCACGCAATTACTCTCATCTGCCGCAACAGCGCTGCATGAAACAACCCCGATGTCCTGTACACCGGTGGGAACAGCCAGAACATATACGGATAATACAGTGAATATAACGAGAAAACGAAATGTCCGTATCAACAAACTCACCTCATCTAGATCTTTCCCGAAAAAAAATCTGGCATACCTTCCTATAGACGTACGGACTAAGCTTTTAATAGCGGTACAGGTTTGGTTTTCCATAGGGCACAGTCATAGCTTCTTACAGGGGCACAGCAACCGGCATAAAAAACAGACCCAAGGGAGAAATTTGTTGAACCAAACTTCTCCCCGGGTCTGCCGTTTTATTGCTATTACAGTATAAACAGTTATCCGGTCTGCCCGGTTAATTTGCGGAAAGCATTAACAGTCTCTATCAGGTAAGAAGACATAGTATCCAAAACGGGGACATCCAAACCTGAGGCAAGTGACATAGCAAGAAAAGTGTTAACAAAAGGATCTCCATCCCTTTGTAATGATCCGGCAGATATTCTCTCCACATTCAGGGTGGTTTTAAGACCCAGCTCATTCTTTATCAACCGGATAGTCTCAATAGTTTCCATACTTTTACCCGGATGGGTTTCAACAGAGGAGGCTCCGCAATCCAAAATTATGTCCTCTGCGGGTATACCGTATGACCGGATATAATGGACAATATCCTCTATGGATTTCAATCGGTCCACGGGATTAACAGGCATCTCTTCATCCATGACCGGTACCACAATACAAGCTCCATACTTCTTCACAAGCGGTAACAGGGATTTCATTGAATCCTTCCCCCGGGCATCCCATCGAACAAGGGGTTTGCCGTTATACATTCTCATGGCAGCCTCCAAGGCATCGGGACAACTGCTGCTAATCTCAAGGGGCAGGTTTACAACCGCCTGAATCTCACGTATAACGCCGGGCAACAATTCCCGTTCGGTCATTTTGTCATCCACCATATCCGGCAGCCCGACATTTACAGCCAGTATATCAGCTCCCCGGCTTCTCTGATCAATGGCCTCTGAAACCAGGTCTCCAAGGTTGTTACTCTTTAAAGCATTGGCAATATCTTCATTAAGCCGTGCATTTATCCGGGCGCCGATGACCTTTACACCTTCGCCCAGCACAACTGTTCTGGAACCGGAGGATACGGCCGTAGGTCTGTTCACCGAAGTGGTTACAGGAGTCAACCCATCCACGGCTTTCCGTACAGCCTTTATAAATTCGGGGGTAGTACCGCAGCAACCTCCCACCAGCCGGACCCCCTGTTGGACCATAATGGAGGTATATCGCTCAAAAGTATCAGGTTTCATGGGGTAAACCGTCTGCCCGTCAACCATCTCGGGAAGACCGGCATTAGGCTGTACTAAAACGGGAATGCTGGCATAGGAAAGAATTTGTTTTACAATAGGCAGCAGTTCTTCGGGCCCCAGGGAACAGTTGACGCCCAAAGCATCCACCCCAAGGCTTTCCAGCACCACAACCGCAGTTAAAGGATCGGTGCCCATCAGAGTTCTTCCGCTGTTTTCGAAGGTTAAAGTACAAACCACAGGCAGATCACTGTTCTCCCTGGCCGCCAGTATGGCTGCCTTGGCTTCATATAAGTCCCCTATTGTCTCTATTAAAACAAGATCCGCACCGGCCTGAGCACCTGCCATGACCTGTCTGGCATACATCTGATATGCACTGTCAAAGGAAAGACTGCCCATAGGCTCCATAAGCTGGCCGGTTGGCCCCATATCCAGAGCCACCCATCTGTCGCCTGCTGCCCGCCGGGCTAATTCCACCGCCCGTGTTACTACCTGCTCAACCGTATATCCGGAATCCTTAAGCTTATATTCATTGGCACCAAATGTATTGGTAGTAACTACATCGGCCCCGGCATCTATGTACTCCCTGTGGATCCCTTCAATTACCTCCGGATAAAGCATGTTGAAGGTTTCCGGGAGCTGCCCGGGCTTAAGCCCATGCCGCTGGATCATGGTGCCCATAGCACCATCAAATACGATCAACCGTTTATTTAACGCATTTCTAAAGTCCACTATTATCTCATCCCTTCCTATCCGGGCACCAAATTAATGGGCTACCCTGCAAATTCCAGTTGTTAAATAAAACAGCCTATTCACTTAATCTAAACTCTGTCCGGCTTGAGACCGGGTATATATTTACATGCCTCCTGCAAAACATCTGCGTAATTCCCGTATATTCCCGAAACATGATGGATGTAAGGACCTTCAACCAGTTTTCTTTCCCATTTAGACCAGTCATCCACTTCCATCCAGGCGTACGTGCCCTGCACCTTCGGTCCCGGAACTGCCTTTCCTTCGCCGATGAACATTGAGTACTTTCCGTCCACCCCATCCAGCCTGGCTATTGTTATGTCCCCATCCTTAAGCTCCCACTGACCATGGCCTATTTCATCAAAAGCAGCTTTTGAACCCTCTGACTTTAAAGCGTAGGGGAAAGGACCACAGTGCCACAAAAGCTCACAGTTATCATTCTCAGGATGACGGATCGTTAAATCGGCAAAAAACGAGGGCTGTCTATTGTAATCCACAGCCTGGAGCAGCACGGATGTTACTGCACCGGCAACGTCAGCTTCACAGGAAACAGGATATCCCATACCCGTTAGTTCTCCAATTACCTGACACGGCAGTACGCCAAAAAGCTGAGTGGTGCTGGTCCAGCATTCAACAGCTGCGCCGTTACAATTCTCTGCATCCATCTGTTCCTGTATAAAGATCATCATGGCTGCAATTTTCCTGAGTTTTTCATCATCTATCAGCGAAGTATCTATTCTTTCCTTCAGAGAAGAAACAATATTGAGAACCCGTTCATCAGGTTTTGATGCCATTTCGGTTACCTGTCTGAAAAAGCTTCCCATAGAAACCGGTACAATTTCTATGCCAAACCTCTTTAGAAGCTCCTCCTCATTGTACATAACGCTTAAAAACGGCCTTGGTCTGTTTCCAACCTCCAGGATACGCATGGAGTTAAAAGCTTTTACCACAGCAGCGGTGCGGCAGAATGACTCCACACCCTGAATAAACATGGGATCATCAGCATGACAGTTCTCTATATAGGTAAAGGGTACGCCATACCTTTGGAGAACTTTACTGCTTGCAAATATACCGCATTGCGTGTCCCTTATCCTGGCTCCGGTAACGCTGTCGGGCGCATCATCCCGGGCACCCCATAAGAGTAAAGGTTTGCCTACAGCCTTCCCAACCCTTGCAATTATTTCTTCCAACCCAAAATCGCAGTGGAGCATGAATACAGCATCTACATTATTATCCTTTAAATACTTTTCAATAACTGGTATTTCTTCAGCGGTTGATGCAATACCGTTTTCAATGATTGGATCCAGGTTGATCATTTCTATGTTGCCCTTGACCTTTTCAAGGGAAGCAAAAGCTTTCTCCTTTGATATAAGAGCATTTTCGATACTTGTAAACCATGGTCCTCTTTTTACAGGTACAATACCCAGTTTCAAAGTCATTTGTTTTCCCATTTATTTTCCCCCTTGTCACAGTTTTAAAATACCTTTTCAATAATTGGCAAAAATGTGTCCTGCTGATGCTAATTTACAAAACTGATATATCAGCCTGGTTATCTGGATTATTGTGCTTATGGTAAACCTTGTTTCCTATAGAACTTAACCCTTTCGTCAAGTTCTTCAAAATCAGTACAACCCGTCTCCATAAATTTCTCTACCATGCTTACGGTGGGGATCCCTGCACGCCCCCCTATCCTGGTACATTTAATTGCCGATACAGCATTTGCAAACCTGGCTGTCTTACTTGCGCTCCAGCCCTGGAGCAACCCATATATGAAAGCTCCGTGGTATACATCCCCCGCACCGGTTGTGTCCTTTACAGGAACTGAAAAAGCCGGTTCATTGAAAAAACCTTGAGCATCCACGCCCAAACAGCCTTCCTCCCCAAAGGTAAATACAACGATACTGGGTCCTTCCTCCATAAGCTTTCTGCAGTTGGCTTCATAATTATCATCGTCAAACAGTGCTCTATAATAAAACTCGGAACCGATGAATACATCAATCAATGGAAGCATCTCCTGTATCTCTTCCCTGAATCCATCAGCATCAAAAACAACAGTGTTACCAGCTTGCCTTGCCCAAACAGCTGCCTGGCGGGTTACAGGTGTTGCCTGGGCCAGATGGAGATATTTGCCCGAGGTTATATAATCCCGATCCAAATCCTCCAAGGAAAGATTGCGCACACTTCCACGGTGGAAAATTATGTTTCTGCCACAGGTCTGACTCTCGGACAACACCAGTGAGAGGGAGGTTTCTCCATCTTCATCGATTATTAGCTTTGAAACATCCACACCATGCCGGACAAAGTCATCTACACAGAATTGTCCGTACAAACAACCTCCCACAACTCCGACTATGCCCGTCTTCGCCCCAAGCCTGGCGAGGGCTACCAGGGCCGTTGCAACCTTTCCACCACCCTGCCAGCTGTATTCCAAAAGCCGGGCACCCTGATCCGCCTCCCTGGGAAGCCTGTTTATATGGGCTAAAAAATCCACGCATGGTACATCAATTCCTACAACATCCATTTGATATTCCTCACTCCTTCTATATTCCCGGCCTACGGGATTGAGACGAAATGATCTATATTATTTCCATGGGGTTTATCGCATGTCCTTCCACAAACGGTTCAGGTCTGTCGCAATCGCTTTCGGTAACATAGTATTCTCCGCTTTCGGAGGAGTCACGCATGCCCAGCAGTACATCCAGCACATGGTAGGCAAGCTGATCATTAGCCCTGTGTTTGCGGTTATTCAATACAGCATAGATCATATCTGCAAGGCCCAACCCTCTGCTGTTCTCAGCATAACCATGGGTATAGGGCATCTCCTTCATTTCTCCTCCACGCCTCTGTACATATACTCCCCCGGAGAACATATTTGGATCATTGGCAATCAATACGCCTTCCGTGCCCATTATTTCCAGCCGGGGCCAGTACCTGAACCCGTCACAGGTGGCTGTAAAATTAGCAATTACATTATTGTCAAACTCCAATACACCTGAAACCGTAGTGGCAACTTCCACTTTAAATCTCCTGCCGTAGTCAGGACTATTTCTGTTGTAAATAGTTTTTTCAGCAAACGGCATCTGTGCAGAACCCATAACCCTTCGTACGGGACCCAGTAAAAATACCAGCGCCGTTACAAAATATGGGCCCATATCCAATAACGCTCCGCCTACACCGGCTTTATGGTATCTTTCACTGGATACATCCATCATTATCATGGCATTGGCAGCAATGGGTCTGCCAATCCATCCCTCATCTATAAGTTTGCGGCAGGTTTGAAGCCCGGCACCCAAAAATGTGTCGGGAGCGCATCCTATAAGCAAATTCTTTGATCCGGCATAATCAATCATGTGCTTTGCCTCTTCTCTGGTCATGGCCAGAGGTTTTTCGGCATATACATGTTTACCGGCTTCAAGGGCTGCCATGTTGACCTCGTAGTGTGCCCAGGGATTTGTCAGATTTAATACAAACTCAATTTCCGGGTCCGACAGGAGTTCTGTTACCGAACATGCTTTGGGCACTCCGTACTGTCTGGCTTTGTTCTCGGCATTTTCCGGAATAATGTCGGCGCATGCCTTAACATCAATTAAAAACGGGAACATGTTTATCAGGTTATCCAGGTATCTGCCACTGATCCGTCCGCATCCTATTACACCCACCCCGACTTTACGCATATACCATCCCCCCTTTATATAATACCTGAACAATAATTCTATATCAATTTATGTTATCCCTTTATTCTGACTCAAACAGCAAGCCGCTTAATAAAAAAAGATGTAATAGAACGACTGCTACATATAATAAGTAGCGGTCGTTCTCCATGTATTTAAACTATACTATTGCTAAATCTTTTCTATTCCAAATTAATAGAATAAAGGATTTGAACGTTCCAACTATTTATTACAGTCCAAACTTCAACATATTATCAAAGCTTATTTTCAAGCTGTCAAAAGGATCTCCCGGACAGGTATCCTGCTCAACTATAGCAAACTCTACGCCAATATCCCTACATGCATCTATTACCTTAGGCCAGTCTATATTTCCTTCACCCACTTCTGCAAATTCTTTACATACATCCTCTATTTTTACAGCGCCACCGACTATGGCATAATCTTTGAAGTGTATAATTTTCATGCGCCCTTTTACCTTGTAAATCCAATCTACTACGCTGACTCCGGCTGCTGCAAGCCAATGGGTATCCAATGCAAAATGTAAACCGTCGGGATCCGATTCGTTTAGAATTATATCCATCCCTTTTAAACCGCCGCCTAATGAAATAAACTCCAGTGCATGTGGATGATATAACAGCTTCAAATTCTCTTTCTTGAGCTGTGCAGCAATCTTATTTATATTTTCCTTTTTTCAAAAACCCAGAGTATCTTGACGCTATCCATACTCAACTACTCTTTGACGAAATCTCATTTCTTCTGTTATAATTGTT
>ERZ773359.323-NODE-323-length-67211-cov-18.163723_pt1 | contig 67211 bp, 64 predicted proteins | sample MGYA00374955_ERZ773359 | MGnify/ENA primary metagenome ERZ773359 (study PRJEB29098, sample SAMN04486028) | biogas fermenter metagenome | study: EMG produced TPA metagenomics assembly of the Biogas fermentation microbial communities from Germany - Plant 4 DNA1... | reverse complement strand
ATATTTTCCAGCCGGATTGACTTTCCTTCGTCTTTCTGCTAGCCTTTGACTAGAGTCAATGACCAGACGGTCATGGGGAGGGCGTTATGGTACAGGCCCGGATGATGCAAGAAACTAGCTATCGGTGCCAACCGCTGTTCTAGAACCAACGGGCTTGCTGGATCGGCGGTTGCTTTTTTGCTGTACTGAAGTAGTCGAGCTAGGAGTGGGTGATGAAGATGCAGGAACGTCAGGATCTCACGCAAGGCAGCATGCTTCGCCACGTCATCTTTTTTTCGCTGCCGATGCTCCTTGGCAACTTGCTGCAGGCATTGTACAACACCGTGGACAGCATTTGGGTGGGCAAATTCCTGGGCCCTGAAGCTTTAGGCGCCGTATCGGTCAGCGGCCCGGTGATTATGGTGTTGGTGTCGTCCCTGATGGGGCTCACCATGGCGACTACGGTGCTAGTGGCCCAGTACTGGGGCGCGAAGCGTTATGAAATGGTCACGAGAACCATTAACAATACATTCTTGCTCCTGTCTGTTGTATCTGTCGTCCTGACTGTCCTGGGCATACGCTTCAACAAAGCCATCCTCAGGCTGATCAACACCCCTGAGGAAATCCTGCCCCTGGCTTCCAGCTACCTGAACCTTTATCTGCTCGGGCTCTTTTTCATGTTCGGCTACAACGTCGTCAGCGCCATCTTGAGGGGTCTCGGCGACTCGACGACGCCGCTGAAGTTCCTCGCCCTGGCAACGGTCATCAACATCATCCTCGACCCGCTCATGATCCTGGGGATCCCGCCCTTTCCTCGGATGGAAGTTGCCGGCGCTGCTTTAGCTACCACCATAGCCCAGGGGATCTCCTTCATTGCCGCGGCGTGGTATCTGAACAAACAGGGGCACATATTGCGCATAAACCTAAAAGAATTCAAGTTTGACAAGGATCTGACCTTGAAGACTATCCAGATCGGCATCCCCTCTGGCGTCCAGATGTCGGTCGTCTCCATCGGCGCCTTGGTGGTCAACTCCATCATCAACACCTTTGGAACGGAGACGGTAGCCTCTTTCGGCATGGCCTCAAGGCTAGACCAATTCGCCATGATGCCCTCCCAGTCCATCTCGATGGCAACTTCGGCCATCGCAGGGCAAAACATCGGGGCGGGCAACGAAGACAACGTGCGCGAGACGGTCAAGTGGGCCACCTTGCTGGCAGTGGGCATCGCCAGTATCATGACCCTCATCGCCCAAGTGACGCCGGGGACCCTCCTTAGCCTGTTCACATCCGATCTGAGGCTCCTTGACCTGGGCAAGGGCCACCTGCGGATCTTGAGCCTGGGCTACATTCCCATGGCCCTCCTCTTTGTCACCAATGGGCTGTTGCGGGGTGCGGGGGACACCTTGCCGACCATGCTCTTTTCCATCGCCTCCCTGTGGGTCATCAGGGTGCCTTTGGCCAAGGTCCTCTCCAGCATTCCCTCCCTCGGGGCCAATGGGATCTGGATCGCCATCGTCACCAGTTCCGTCCTCAGCATGTTAATGAGCAGAATCTATTACGCCACCGGCCGCTGGAAAGAGAAGTGCATCATCATGGAAGCGCCTATCGCGGAATAAAAAGGAGGGGGCTCCCCTGGGGGAGCCCCTGCTCGTTAGTATTTGCCCAACTCCCATCCGGCATCGAACATGGCGCAGATGTTTTCCGGAGGCACATCGGGCTGAATGTTGTGGACCGAATTGAGGACGAATCCGCCGCCGGGAGCCAGCAGGCCGATCATCTTGGCCACCTCATTGCGGACATCCTCCGGGGTGCCTTTAGGCAGCACCCGGTGGGTGTCGATCCCGCCCCAGAAGGCCATCCGGCCTCGGAAGGTCTCCTTCAAAGCAACCGGGTCCATCTTCGCGGCCGTCGTCTGGACGGGGTTGTAGACATCGATGCCGATTTCGATGAGGTCGTCCATCAGGTCGATAATTGAACCACAAGTATGCATCAAGACTTTCTTGCCGCCGCTTTTCTCCTTGAGGAAGCCGACGAACTTGGCTTGGCGGGGCTTGATTACCTTCCGATAAACCTCGGGAGAAAACATCGGTCCCGTCTGGATCCCGATATCGTCCCCGAACATCAAGATATCCACATTGTCCCCCACCGCATCGAGGGCCTGGCCGGCAAGCTTGATGGAGAAGTCCAGGGTTCGATCGAGGAGCTTGCCCAAAAGCTCCGGCTCCAGCAATAGATCGATGAACCAGCCCTCAAAGCCCCGCAGATACTGGCTTTGGGTGATGAAGCCGCCTTTGATCTGCAGTACCACCGCGTAGTCCGTTTCCTTGTGCAAATATGCGGCCTTTTCCGCCAGGCCCCTGACCCTTCCCGGATCGAATGGGTCGGGCCAGTTGTGGCTTTCCAGCTTCTCTTCGCTGAGGCCGTCTTGGAAAGGACTGTAGACCAGGTCGTAATAGAAAGAGGACGGCGGCTTCTTCCTGATCACGCCCCATTCATCTTGAAAGCTGCCGTCGGGCAGCTCAATATCCTGCCAATTATCCGGCGGGCCGATGAATAGTCCTCGCGTGTCGATGCGGAAACGCTGAAGGACCTCTTCATCGACAATGGCCAGCTGGAGGACCCGGTCCATGAGGACAGTTTCTTTCTCGATGCCTAAGTACTCTTTGAGCCTTTCGTAAGCTTTCTTCGTTATCCCGGTACAGTTCGTTGACCCGAAGTCTAGTGGGACCCGGTCGGGCTGCTGATGATTCAGCGCAGCCAAAACCCGCTCGCGAGGGGTCATATAGGCACCTCCCAGTAAAATGTCTACCGGGGTTATTCTCTGTAGCAGGGCCTAACCCCTGTATCTTCCGGAATTTTCATCAGCAGTCCCCGGGCTAGTCTGGCAGCCGCCCGAGGCGGAAGTAGACTCCATCGCGCTCGATGATGCTCCAGCGGGAGCCATCCTGTATGGCGTAGCAGGGACGCCCATCCCGGAAATAAATCTTGGGCAGGCGCCGACTGATGGTTGTCCGACGGGCGACAAGCTCGACGGCTTCTTCCCCGTAGTTTTTTGGCAGACTGAGGGAGGCCATGTTCATCGACGTCCGCCCGAGGAAGAAGACCTGCCCGCCGGAGGTCCAGCCGGCAGGCCTGGCGCAGACAAATCCCTGTAGAGCCCCCAGCAGCTGCCTTAGGGGGGAGCGCTGGGGCTCCAAAGCCAGCCCATCTGAGTATCCCATGGGCACGACGCCCGCCAGGGTCGGGCGGCTAGCCTTCCATTCTCCCCCGTAGCCGACCCGATGGCCCCGGGGAAGGACGCGGGCATAGACAACACTTGTTTTCAGCCGCCAGGTGGGGAAAAGATCAGGTGCGCCCTGGCCGTAGAGGACTGTGCCAGGGCGCACCATTCCCAGATGGGAGGGGGGAAATCGAAGCAGCGCGGCGCTATTGGCCGCATGGACCAGGGGTATGTGGATCCCCCGGGCCTTAAGACTTGACAGGACTTCCAGGAAAACCGCCAGTTGCCGCCTTGTCCGGCGGACATCATCCGCCTGGGAGAAGTGGGTATAAATCCCCTCTAGCTCTAACCCCTCTAGACGAAGAAGCTGCCCAGCAAAATCCCCGGCCTGGGCCGGCAAGACTCCGAGCCTGCCCATGCCGCAGTCCACCTTCATGTGGACCTTGGCTTTCTTGCCGTGGCGGCGGGCGAGGCTCGCCAGGGCCCGGGCCGTTTCCAGATCGCACACCGTGGAGCGGACATTCAAGGATAAGCTGAACTTTTCCAGCTTGGGCGCGGGGGCGAACACCAAGATGGGCGAGTCGATGTTTGCCCGGCGAAGCTCTTCTGCTTCCCAAAGGTCAGCAACCCCCAGCCAATCGGCGCCGCCGGCCAGGAAGGCGGCAGCCGCCTCCCGGATGCCGTGGCCGTAACCGTCGGCCTTCACAACGGCCATGACTAATGTGGACCTTGGAATGAGCCTCCTCACCCGCCTCATATTCCCCTCCAAGGCATCCAGGTCCACTTCCACCCAGGCGGGGCCCAGGGGCTGCATCCTAGTCACCCCGCTTCAGGAAAGAGCCTAAGGACTCTTTCCATTTCAGGATGGACTTATGCCAAGGCTCTGACTTTCGCCAAAGACGATACAGCCCTGGGCGGAAGGGCAAGTCGTACTCCCCCAGGTATTCCACCAGGGATGCGCCAAAACCAGTCTTGAACCGGTAAAGGCCGTAGAGGGGGCTTTCGGGATCCAGGTCCCCCGAAACCCCGCGAAAATCATAGATGCGGCAGCCTTGCCTTTTAGCCCACTTGATCATTGCCCACTGGATGAGGTAGTTGGGCATCAGATTCCGGTGTCTGTTGGAGGATGCACCATAGACGTACCAAGCGATGGGTCCCAGCCGGAAGAGGAAGGCTCCCGCCAGGTACTCCCCTTGATAGGAGGCCATGAAGAGCTTGCCCATCCCCCTGGGGACCAGGTGATCCCAGAGGAGCTCGAAATAAGGGTAGGCTCTGACGGTGAAATTGTCCCGCTGGGCCGTCTCCAGGAGGATCTGATAGAAGACGGCCAGGTCCCTCCGGGTGCAGTTCTCCTTGATGCGGACCCCTTTCCGCTCCGCGTAACGGATGTTGTAGCGGGTCTTGCCCTTCATTCCCGCGAGGATCTCTTCTTCCGAAGGGGAAAGATCCAGCTGCATCACAAACCGGGGCTGGACCCCGTCAAAGGCGAGCCCTTTGTCGACATGGCGAAAGCCGCGGGAGCTCAGGATAGCGGCCACATCCCCGCGGAATTTGGGCACGGGCGGATCGATTTTCAGCATGACGGCTCCCCGCTCCCTGGCCAGCTCCCTAACCCGGTGGAGGAGGCAGTCCAAGGCAGCTGCATCGGTGAAGTCCATGACCGGTCCTCGGGGGGCGTAGAAAATGGGGCTCTTCAATAAGGGCAGCTCCCTTTGCAGGATAGAGATTGAGGCCCGCACCTGATCCTTGTCCCAGACCATCAAGCGCAGGGGTTCCCAGCCCGTCCGGCCTTTGATTTCTCCCCACTCGAAGCTTTGCAAAAGATCCCCGCCAATTTGGGCGATATGGGCGTTAAATCTCCCCCGGTCCGCCTCTTCGGCCACCCTAACCTCCAATGTTCTCACCTCACACCTCCCATCCTATGCAAAGGGCCCTTCCCGGGTGACATATCCCACCGGCTAGCGCATAAGGATTAAGCAGAAAAAGTGGAGGTGGATGCCGATGGCGGCCCGCAGCATCTCCCTGCTCCTCATCCTGTGCCTCCTGGCGCCCCTGGGGGCGGGGGCCCAAGAAAAACCAGCCATCCAGGTCCCGGCGGCCATCCTGATGGATGCCCAAACGGGAGAGGTTTACCTGGCCAAGAACGAGCATCAACCAAGATCCATTGCCAGCATCGTCAAGACCATGACCCTGCTCCTCGCGGCGGAGTTGATCCAGGCCCGCAAGATCAAACTGGGCGATGTGGTCACCGTCAGCGCCAACGCGGCAAGCCGCGGCGGCACCCAGATCCGGCTAAAGTCGGGGGATAAGCTGACGGTGGAAGAGCTGATGTTCGCCACGGCCCTAGTCTCCGCCAACGACGCCGCGGTCGCCCTGGCGGAATACATTGGCGGCACCGAAAAGGAATTCGCCCGGCTGATGCGGGAGCGGGCAGCTGCCCTGGGGCTGCGAAACACCTCCTTCGTCGATGCGACAGGGCTTCTGCCCCAATCCAGCGGCAACTACTCCACCGCTTACGAGCTGGCCCAACTGGCCCGCTTTGCCATGCAAAACCCGGTCTTTGCCCGGACCGTCGGGACCGAAGAGTATTTCCTCCGGAGCCAAGGCCGCACTTTGCGCAACTCAAACGATCTCCTTTTCACCTTCCCCGGCACGGAGGGGGTCAAGACGGGACTGACCACCCCCGCGGGCCACACTCTCCTTTTTGCCGCCTCCCAAGATGGCTGGCGGCTCGTCGGGGCGGTCCTGGGAGCGAAGACGCGGGAGCAGCGCTTCGATGAAGCCCGGGCCATCCTCGAGTGGGGCTTTGCCAATCTGGAGTCTATTCTCCGCATGGGCGAGGAGATTACCTCCGTCCCGGTGCGGGATGGGGCCCGCTCCCGGGTGACCCTGGTTGCAAGGAGCGACCTTAAGACTATCCTCCCCGACGATGACCGCCGGCTCCTCCGGCGGGAGCTGGACGTTCCCGCATCTGTGGAGGCGCCCTTAAAGCAAGGGGACCGCCTGGGCCAACTGATTATCTTCAAAGGCGAGAAAGAAGTCGCCCGGGTTGACCTGGTGGCCAAGAACAACGTTGGTCGGGCCAACATCTTTACCTTCCTGTTCAAATGGCTCTTTGACCTCCTTGGTCTTAGCTGAGGGGAAAGACGATGCCTAAGCTTTCCTGGCTCGCCATCAAGAAAAGGATTACCCTGTTGATGATCATCGTTGCTTTGTCCGCGGTGGGACTCGCCGGCAGGCTCGCCTACATCCAGCTCGTGAAGCACTCCTTTTACCTGGCCAAGGGGCTGGAGCAGCGGCTGCGGCCCATCCCCATCGATGCCTACCGGGGAACCATCCGGGATGCCAATGGGGAGGTGTTGGCGGAAAGCAGGAGCGCCGCCGCGGTCTTCGCCATCCCCATCGAGGTGAAAGATCCCCAGGGGACCGCCTTGAAACTTGCTCCCATACTGGATCTGGACTACGACTTTCTCTATCAGCGGCTCACTAAGCGCTCCGCGGCTGAGTGGCTGAAAAAGCGGGTGTCCGATGAAGAAGCAAGAAGGGTGACTGAGCTTGAACTGCCGGGGATCGGGGTTGTGGAAAACCCTGTCCGCCACTACCCGATGGGAAGCATCGCCCCCCAGATCCTCGGCCTCGTCGGCGTTGATAACCAGGGACTGGAAGGAATCGAACTCTACTACGACAAGGAGCTGCGGGGCACGCCCGGTCGGCTCCTGGTGGAGCGGGACGCTTCCGGCCGGCAGATCCCCCACGGGGTCCAGCAATACATTCCGCCGGTGGATGGTTATGATTTGACCTTGACTATCGACCATAACATCCAACGGATTGCTCAGCGGGAAGTCGAGCGGGCAGTTGCCGAGACTGGCTCGCGCAAGGGCCTGATCATGATCATGAACCCCAAGACGGGAGCCATCCTGGCGGCGGCCCAGGTTCCAACCTATGACATCACCAACCACCAAGCCTACCCCCCGGAAAACCGCCGGTTGATGGCCGTCACCGACCCTTATGAGCCCGGCTCCTCCTTCAAGGCCGTCACCGCCGCGGCTGCCCTGGAAGAAGGGGTGGCCAGCCTCAATCGGAGCTTTTTCGATCCCGGCTATATGATCGTCTCCGGCTGGCGGATCAAATGCTGGAACCGGGGCGGCCACGGTCCCCAGACCTTTGTCCAGACCTTGGAAAACTCCTGCAACCCGGTCTACGCGACTTTAGGGATCGAGTTGGGCGCGGAGCGCTTCTATGATTACATGATGCGTTTTGGTCTAGGGAAGCGCCTGGGGCTGGACTTCCCCGGGGAAGCGCCGGGCAAGATTCGCCCTCCCGGTCCCGATGTGCCCCTTGTCACCTGGGCCAACATCGGCTTCGGCCAGGGCCTTATGGTCACGCCTATGCAGCTTTTGTGCGCTTTTGCGGCCATCGCCAACGGCGGCAAACTCATGCGTCCCTATCTAGTCGAGGAAATCCGGGATCGGTCCGGCAAGCTGATCAAGAAGACGGAGCCCCAGGTCATCCGCCAGGTAGTCTCCAAAGAAACCGCGGATATCACCCGCATGATGCTTCGCTCAGTGGTCGCCAGGGGCTCGGGGAAACGGGCGGAAGCTCCCGGCTACCCCGTCGCCGGCAAGACCGGGACGGCCCAGCTGGTTGAGGGGGGCCGCTACAGCCACTCCAAGGTGGCCTCCTCCTTCGTTGGCTTTGCTCCCGCGGACGATCCGGTCATGGCCGGCACCTTAGTCCTCTGGGAGCCGGGGGGCGCCTTCTACGGGGGCATCATCGCCGCGCCCGTCTTCAGCCGCCTGGTGGCCCAAGTCCTCCCGGCCATGGGCGTCAAGCCCCAGCCAACCAAGAGGACCTCCGGCCAACATGTAGTTGAGGTTCGCCTCCCCTCCCTCCGGGGCTATTCCGTCGAAGAGGCCCAGCGCACCTTGACCCAGATGGGCCTTCTCACCTCCGTCATGGGGGGCGGGGACCAAGTGCTGGCCCAAGTCCCCGCGGAAGGCGCGGAAGTGCCCCGGGGAACCAGGGTCATTCTCTACACCGACCCCTTGGCCGTCCTGGAAGAAGGGCTGATCGCTCCCTTAACGGCCGAGGCCAATTGGCCTTCCATCCTGCCACAACTTCCCTAGACCGAGAGAATGCAAGTATGTTATGCTGGCATTAGAACCTGCTCCTCATTTGCATTGAGCAAAGGATGTGGAATGATGAAAGACTATGGTCGGGCAGCGGTGGTCCTGGGGATATCCATGGTGCTGGCCTCATTAGTATTTGGTCTTTTCTTTTTTGTCTCCCGCAGGCCCCAGCAAACCATCAACGTGGTGGGGATTGCATCGAAGCAGTATGAGTCGGATACGGTGAAATGGTCCCTGACCTTGACGGAGATCACTGGGCTGGAGGACCTGGCCGAAGGCAGGAGGCGGCTTTATAACTCCCTCCAGGAGCTCCTCAGCTTCCTCCATGAGCGGGGAGTAAAGCCCGAACAGATTAATATCATACCGCCCGTTGTGTATGAACGGTACGGGAGCAGCGGGGTGGAGGGGTACCGGTTGGAACAGGAGCTTTATGTGATCTCCGAGGATGTAGAGACAATCGAAGATCTAGCTCTAAACGTAATCCCCTTCCTCGATGAGGGCATCAACATCTACCGGACCCAGCTGGAGTTTTTCTACTCTAACCTGGACGAGCTGAAGAAGGACATGGTGGCCGCCGCGGTGGCCAATGCCCGGGAGCGGGCCCTGGAGATGCTTAAAGGCAGCGACATGCGCCTGGGCAAACTCCAGACACTGCGCCAAGGCGTCTTTCAGATCACCCAGCCCCATTCCACGGAAGTGTCCAGCAGCGGGATTCACGACACCTCAACGAAGAAGAAGCAAATAAGCGTCACTGCCCACGCAACATTCGCCATCAAGTAGGACGACTGGGGGCAAGGTCCACGACCTTGCCCCTCCTTTTTCTATCTTTCGATAGAAGCTCGGGTAGGCAGGAATTAAAGTTGGAAAAGCGAACCAGATCACTAACCAAATACCTACTCCGAGTCGCAAGTGCCTAAAGCGGAATGCCATGGCAGGCGGCCGTTAGGGTTCGGAGAGAAATCCCTGAGCCTCCCTTCTTGGAAAGGAGTAACGAGCTGCACCTAGTTCCCAAAGGGGGGCTGGGTGTTTTTCTCGCTTGGCCGGAGGGGTGAGGACAAGCGGAGGTGACCGAAGTGAAAAGACAACACAAATTCCTCATCAGCCTATGTTTAGTGTTAGTAATCGCGAGCACTGCTTGGGCCAGCTTCTTCAGCAGGAAGGTAACCGTTGAAGTTGTTGATCTGGCGGGGAACAGTCGACAAGTGGATCTAAACGCCTTGCCCGCGGTGTCGGAAGCTGGGGGCTTTAAGAAAACCACCGGCACCATCGTCGGTCCTGCCACCTTCACCGGGCCCCGGCTCTCCGATGTCATCGGCGGGGCTGAGTTCGGACCTGACTGCGCCTTGGAGGTCACGGCCAGCGATGGCTACACCATGACCCTTAGCTACGAGCAGGTCCAGGGCAACGTAATGACCTACGATCGGGACGGACAAGCCTTGAAGATCGGCGTGCCAAACGTGTTAGTCGCCCTCAAGAGCTCCGACCCCAAACTGAACGAGGGCTTCCCCCGGATAATCTTCACCGGGCCGGATGCCCCCCTCACCGACGGCCATTTTTGGGTGAAGGACGTGGCTAGGCTCCGGGTTGTTCCCGCCGTCTCCGGGTGGGAGATCAAGCTGGAAGGCCTGGAAGAAGCCGTCATGGATCGGTCCACTTTTGAAAGCACCGCCACCTGTCCCGTCACACCCCATCCGGGCCGCAAGTGGGAGACGGAGGCCAAAGATGGGAGCACCGAAGTCTACGAAGGAATAGGCCTTTGGGTCCTCGTCTCCATGGTCGATGGGGGCGATGCTCCGGAAGGCCATTACCGGTTCAATCGGGAGCTGGCAGATGCAGGCTACAAAGTGCAGGTATTCGCTGAGGACGGGCACGTTGCCGAGTTTTCCTCCCAGGAGGTGGCCTACAACAACGACATTTTCCTCGCTTACCTGAAAAACGGCAAGCCCCTAGACGAAGATGAAGGGCCCGTCAAGCTCGTTGGACCGGGGTTGCCCTCCAAGAAGCACAGCGTCAAGCAAGTTGCCCTGATCCGCCTGGTTGAGCTGCCCGAGTAGCCAAAGGAAGGGAGGGTGCCAATTGAAGGAGCGAAAAGAGACCATTTTAGTAATCCTACTGCTTTGTGTGACCATCGCTGCGCCCTCCCAGGCAAACATCGAAGTTGAGGGGGCAAAGGTCCACTACGGGACTGCCGATGAAGTGGTCCTGTGGGCCTACAGCCCAACGGTATCCTTCAAATGGACTGGGGGGGACGCCAGGTTCATCTTGGGGAATGTGGCCCCCGCGCGGCTTGCCGTCGAGCCGGAGTTGGACTATGAGGTTATCTCCCCCACGACCATCGCTTGGCGGGCGAAGGGTCCCCAGGAGCTATCTATCCGCACCCTAACGCCGGAGTTGACCTTCGCCGTGGTCGGCGACAGCCAAGGACGAAATCAGGTCCTGAGCCTCCTCATCGAGGAGATCAACGCGGTCGGGGCCGATTTTTTGATCCACCTTGGCGACATGACCCCAGCTGGCGGGGACGATGAGTATTGGGCCTTTCTCGAGACTATGGCGAAGCTCCAGTGCCCCTACTATCCCGTCCTGGGCAACCACGATGTCAAGTTTCACGGCCGGGAGATCTTCCAGGAGATCTACGGCCCTTTGCATCACTGCTTCGACCAGGGAGAGTGGCGGTTCATCTTCCTGGACAGTTCAAGCCACGGCCTGGATGAGGATCAGCTAGAGTGGCTTGCGGAAGCTATCAAGGACCGCCCCAGCCTCATCTTCACCCATGTCCCCCATGAGGACCCGAGGGGGGAGGATCACGGCTTTCTCGATGGGGCCGCCGCCGGGGCCTTTGCCTCTTTGTTGCGGGAAGGCCAGGTGGCGGCGGTTTTCACGGGCCATGTCCACATGTTCCACCAGCAGACGAGGGAAGGGATTACCTTCGTCACCAGCGGCGGCGGAGGTGCGCCGTTAGTTGCCCCTCCCGAGGAGGGAGGATATCATCACTTCCTCTTGGTGGAGCCTGACCGGGGGATGAAGATCACCCCTTATGCCATTGACCTTCCCCCTTACACTTGGGAAGTAGTCGTCGCCGGCAAGGAGGGGGAGATTCTCTTTTGCCCCGAGGAGCTGGCGGGCTGGCCGATCCTCGAGGGTGAGAGCGCTTACGAAAACCGCTTTGGCAACATCACCGGACGGGGCCGCTACCGGGGCGTGCTGGTGAGGGAGCTCCTCGACCGCCTTGGCGGCATGGAACCGGAGGATGTCCTGGTGGTCCACGCCGATGATGGTTATGCCCAGGAGTTTGCCTACGCCAACGTTTATCCCGGGCACCTAGGCTGGGAGGAGATCCAAGGGGAGATGATCCTCGCCTTTGCCTATGAGGGCTTAGAGCCTCCCGATTGGCAAGAAGGATGCCGGATCGCCTTCCTGCCGCCTGATGGCATTTACCACAACGACGACTGTGCCAGCACCTCGGTCCCCGGTCAGGGCTGGCACCTGGATCCTTCGGCGGGGGCTAGATGGGTCAAAAACGTGGTTCGGCTGGAGGTGGTTTCCAAATGAAGGGTTTTGCCAATCGGGATTTGCTCGTGATCGCCATCCTGAGCGGCATCGGCGGGGTCATGAGCACCTACATCGGGTATCTGGGCAACTTGCTCAACAATCTCCTGGGGGTCCCCTTCGGAGCCGGCCAGTTTGTCGCGGGGCTCCACGTTTTTTGGCTGGCCCTGGGGGCAGGACTCGTTGGCAGGCCTGGCGCGGCCTCCCTGACTGGACTCCTGAAAGGGACGGTGGAGCTTCTCACCGGCAGCACCCATGGGGCAGCCATCGTCCTGGTGTCCCTAGTCCAGGGAATCGTCCTCGATGTGGTCCTTTACTTGGTGGGGCATGGGAGCTTTGGCTACGCCCTTGGCGGAGGCATGGCGGCAGCTTCCAATGTGATCGTCTTCCAAATCCTGTACTTTTCCGGAGCCCCCTGGGGGTATCTCCTCTTCATCAGCGTCCTGGCTCTCATCTCCGGGGTGCTTTTCGCCGGCTCCTTCGCCCGGGGGGTGCTCGATCTCATCCGGGTAGTCCAGCCGACAAGGCTTTCCACCCGCAGGGCGCCGCGCAGACGGAGCCTGGTCTTAACTTCGGTCCTCCTGGTCCTTTTCAGCGCGGGCGCCTTGTATTACTTCTCCCAGGTCTACCAGCCCCCGTGGAAGGGACCTGAGTGCCGGGTGGAAGGTGCGGTGGACAACCCCATCAGCTTTCAACTGTCTAGGTTCGCTTCCCAGGAGACGACTATCACCGCCGAGCTCAAAGGGCAGGTGACTTACGTTGCCCCTCAGGAGTACACTGGGGTGCCCATCAAGGCCGTCCTGGCCGAGGCCCGGCCGCGGGCAGGGGCTGAGACCCTCCGGGTAGTGGCCGCCGACGGCTACGAGGTTGGCTTCCCCCTAGCCGATGTGCTTCTTGACGATGAGATGATCCTCATCGAGGAGGATGACTCCCTGCGGCTGGTCGCGGCCAAGTACGCGGGGGGCTACTGGGTCCGGCAGGTCAGCAGGCTGGTGATCGAGTAGCCTTGGAGCCCATCATCCGCATTGAGCAGTTGACTTTCACCTATGAGGGGGCCCGCCGACCGGCTCTCAAAGAAGTGGACCTTGCCATCTGGCCGGGGGAGTTCGTCTTGCTGACGGGCCCTAGCGGGTGCGGCAAGTCCACCTTGGCCCTTTGCCTAAACGGGGTGATTCCCAGGGACTATCCCGGCTCCATGGAAGGGAAGGTCCTCATCGGGGGGAGGGAGACTACTTCCTTTGCTCCCGGAGAGCTTGCCGGCATCGTCGGCCTGGTCCAGCAGGATCCCGACTCCCAGCTTTGCACCCTCAAGGTTGTCGATGAGGTGGCCTTCGGCCCTGAGAACCTTTGCCTGAGCCCCGGGGAGATCGACCGGCGGGTCCGCTGGGCCCTCGACGCCGTTGGGGCATTGCACCTTTGGGACCGGGAAGTTTATACCCTTTCAGGCGGGGAGAAGCAGCGGGTGGCTATAGCCTCTGTGCTCGCCATGCAGCCCCAGGTGCTGATCCTCGATGAGCCCACGGCCAACCTCGATCCCCGGGGGGCCTGGGAAGTCATTGATGTCATCGACAAGCTGCGGCGGGAAGAGCAAACGACCATCATCGTCATCGAACACCGCCTGCAGCGGCTCCTTCCCCTTGCCGACCGGCTCTTGGTGATGGAGGACGGCACCCTGGGGGAAGGTCCTCCCGAAAGGCCTCGGGCAGCATATCCTGCCAAGCCCCCCGCATCCATCACCAAGGAGCCCCTCTTGCAAGTTGAAAATCTCACCGTCGACTGGGAAGGACGGCGCCTCCTGGAGGATGTCTCCTTCAAAGCTCACCGGGGAGAGATCATCGCCATCATGGGCGACAACGGGAGCGGCAAAACCTCGCTCCTCATGTCCCTCCTCGGCCTCATCCCGCCCCGGGAAGGGAAGATCACCTTCGCGGGGGAAGACATAACCTCCCTCAAGGCCCATGTCCGGGCCCGCTGCATGGGATTGGCCCTGCAAAATCCCAACCACCAGCTCTTCGCCCGCACCAACTTAGAAGAGGCGGCCCTTCCTTCCCGCAGTCTCCGGCCCGGGGGAGCCGATGAAGGGGAGATCCGCCGTCTCTTAGGCGAGTTTGCCCTGCCTCCGGAAAGGCTCCCCTTTACCTTGAGCCTAGGTGAGAAGAAGCGCTTGATCCTGGTCTCCCTCCTCGCCTACCGTCCCCCGCTCCTGCTCCTCGATGAACCTTTGGTGGGCCAAGATGATGACCGGATCGGGGAGCTCCTGGCCATTCTCTATGGACACGCGGCCGCGGGAGGGGCAGTGCTGTTGGTCTGCCACGAAGTGGCCCTGGTGAGCAGGTTCGACCGGATTTTCTTCCTGGAGGAAGGGCGGTTAGTAATCGATGCGCCGCCCGCGAGGGCCTGGGAGAAGCTGTGCGCGCTGGGCAGGCGGGAATATCTGGAGGGGTGGTCATGGGACGATTAGGCTATGTTCCCGGGGGCAGCCTCCTGCACCGCCTCCACCCGGTCTGCAAGCTGCTCCTCCTCATCATCTACACGGGGGTAGTCTGGACCAACGCCCGCCTGTCCTACGGGGCGGGGCTCTTTGGCATCCTGGTCATCAGTCACTGGGCTGCTGGACTTGGCTTCATGGGCCGGTCCCGGCGGATCATCTCCTTCAGCATCATGATCTTCCTGGTCCAGACCATCTTTGTCCGGCAAGGCGTTCCCCTTTGGGAGTTTAGTCTGGGCAGGGTGACGTTGGCCTTCTGGTCGGGGGGATTGGCTGCGGGGGCAGCTTCGGTCCTTCGCTTTTTGAATACTATCGGCTCCAGCTACCTTTTCATAGCCACCACTGACCCGAATCTGCTGGCCGTGGCTTTGATGCAGGCCGGCCTTCCCTACCGGCAGGGCTTCATGCTGATTACCGCCCTGCGCTTCGTTCCCTTGTTTCAGTATGAGCTGATCCAGATCCGGCGGGCCCAGATGGCCAAAGGGATTGACCTGGAAGGACTTCGGCCCCGCCAGCTGGCGGCGGCCGTCAGGCATCTCCTCATCCCCCTGGTCCTCTCCGCCCTCGGCAAAGTGGACTCCCTGGCCATCTCCATGGAGGGGCGGGCCTTCGGTCTTCACCCGCAGCGCACCTACCGGGTCCAATGTCCCGTCTCCACTGCCGATTGGCTGACCCTGCTTCTGTTTCCCCTGCTCCTTTACGGCTTAGGACGGATCCTCGGCTAGAGCATCCAGGCCCACCTTCTCCACCAGGCGGGCTTTAGTCAGGAGGGAGGGCTCTCCCCGCCGGCGGGCCGTTTCCCGCAAAGCCCAGGCTAGGGCATCTTCCACCCCCTCCAGGGGGGCAAGCCTTTGGTAGTGGTCCACGAGGAGGCGGGACAGACCCATCTTCTCCCGGGTGAAGGTGGGATCGGTAGTCAAGATGGAGCAGATAATCTCCCCGATGTCTTCCGCGGGCCTCCCGGGTCTGCTCTCCTCAAAATCCACGCCCCAGATGGTCCCCTCCTGCCAGATGAAGTTGCGGAGGATCGAGTCCCCCTTGAGGAGCACCTTTCCCTGGGTGGTGAAGGCGAGGTGAAAAGCCGCGTACCACTCCGCGAGCTTCAAGGCGGCCGCGGGGGAAGGGCGCTTACTGATGAGGTCGCAAAGGTTCTCCCCGGGGATGTATGCCATCAGGATGGCCCGCCCCGGCCAAAGATCAAGGGGCTTTGGCACCTGGAGGCCCTGTCTATGGGCCTTCGTCAGGATGGAAAACTCCCGGTCGGCCCCCTCCTGGCGGTGCCATTTCAAGATGTAAAGGGAATCCCCCCGCCGGGCTTTGTAGACTAGGTTCTTCTTGCTTGTCAGGCGACCTTCCAAGGAAAGTCCCCACTTGCGGCAAAGGATGGCTAGGCTGTCCATGGCTCATCCCTTCGCCGCCGCTGGCCCTATCTCCTCGGGGATTGCCCGGGGGGAAACGGGGGAAATTAAGGATACGATAAACTGGGAGGGATGTCTGTGGAGATCAGCGGGCGGAATAAGCTGCCGGGCACCGTGAGGGAGATCGAACGGGGCGGTCCCGCGGCCAAGGTGGTCTTGGATGTTGAGGGGGGAAGGGTGGTGGCCCTCGTCACAGCGGAGGCCGTCGATGAGCTGGGACTCAAGGAGGGCGACCGGGCCACAGCCTTGATCAAGGCAACTTCGGTGATGTTGATCAAATAGGGGCAACTTCCCCGAAAGGATAGCATATGGGTAGTAGTGTAGGCGGGCGTAGCCTAAGTAAGGCGTCCGGCCCAACCGGAAGATGGGGGTGCAAATCCCTCCGCCCGCTCCATCCCCCTTTGGGGGGATTTTCTTTGTTGGGGGCGAGGAAAATATAAATATAAGTTGTTGGGAGATTTGCCCTTGCCCTCCGCGCAACTTGTGGTATAATATAACTTGCGAAGGTCAAGAAAGGTCAAAGTCAGAGAAGGTCAGAGAAGGGGCAGATGGAGTGGCTAGTCTTGCCGACAACATTGAACGCTATCTGAAGTCTTTGCTGGATCAAGCCCGGGAAGGGATGATTGAAATCAGGCGAGCAGAGATTGCCCAGGAGTTCGATTGCGTCCCTTCCCAGATCAACTATGTGCTCGCAACTCGATTCACTCCCGAACAGGGCTATGTGGTGGAAAGCCGACGGGGCGGCGGAGGCTACATCCGCATCTTGCGCCTGAGCTGGGGCAGTCCGCCGGGTTTGCTGCAGCAAATTTGCTGCTCCATCGGCAGTGACATCAGCCAGGAGGATGCGGAGGCCCTGCTCAGCCGGCTGGCGGAGATCGGCGCCCTGAGCCGCCGTCAGGAAGCGATGCTGCGGGCGTCATTGCGCATGGAGACCAGCATGCTTGACCCGCCGTGGGACGGGATCATGCGGGCTTCACTCCTGAAGGCGATGCTGATGGTTCTGTTCGAGGAGAACTGAAAGGGGTAAGGACAAGTGCTCTGTGATGAATGTCGTCAGCGCCCGGCGGTCGTCCACATTACCAAAATAGTAAACAATGTGCGCAGTGAAGTCCACTTGTGTGAAAAGTGCGCCCAGGGGCGGGAGGAGTTCGCGGAAGCGAGCTTTGGCTTTCCCAAGCTCATCGCCAGCCTCTTTGATTGGGGGCCCGCGGTGCCCGGAGTGCGCCGGGATGTCCAGTGCGAAAGCTGCGGCCTCACCCAGCAGGATTTTCGCCGCCTAGGTCAGCTAGGCTGCCCGGCTTGTTATGAAGGCTTTGCTCCCCAGCTGGAGCCCCTGCTGCGCCGGCTCCACGGCGGCGCAAGGCACAGGGGGAAGGTCCCCGGCCCCGAGGGCAAGGGGATCAAGATCCGGCGGGAGCTGGAGAGTCTGCGTCGGCAGCTGCAGGAGGCCATCGGCAGGGAAGAATACGAGTTGGCTGCCAAATTGAGGGACGAAATCCGCGATTTGGAAGGTCAATTAGGGTAAGGAGGCGGGGGAATGTCCTTTCGAACGATTATCAACAGGGATGGCAGCCAGTGGATGAAAGGGGCCGGCCCGGAGCAGGATGTGGTCATCGGCAGCCGGATCCGGCTGGCCCGGAACATCAGGGGGATCCCCTTCCCCGGGGCTGCCTCCCATGAAGACCGGGCCAAGGTGCTGGAGATGGTCAAAGGGGCCACCGCCCTGGCCAAGAACTTGGGGCAGATCGAATTCGTCCGCCTAGAAGAGGTATCCCCCCTGGACCGGCGGCTCCTGGTGGAGCGGCATCTCATCAGTCCCCAACTGGCCGCCCAGGAGAAGGACAGGGCGGTGATTCTCCGGGATGATGAGGCCGTCAGCATCATGGTCAACGAAGAGGATCACATCCGCATCCAGGTCCTCTTTCCGGGGATGCAGCTGATGGACGCCTGGGAGATGTGCAGCCGCCTCGATGACCTCTACAGCGAACAACTGGACTTTGCCTTTTCCCCGGACTTGGGCTACCTGACCGCCTGCCCAACCAATCTGGGGACGGGACTGCGGGCTTCGGTCATGCTCCATCTGCCGGGGATGACCATCACCGACCAAATCCGGCGGATGCTGACGGCCATGGGGTCCTTCGGCCTGGTGGTCCGGGGCCTTTACGGCGAAGGGACGGAAGTGGTGGGCAACATCTATCAGCTTTCCAATCAAGTGACCTTAGGTCCATCGGAGGAAGAAATCATCAGTCATTTGGAAAACATAACAAGGCAGATAATTGCCCAGGAAAGGGAGGCGCGGGAGGCTCTCCGCCAACGGGGAGATATCGAAGATAGGTTGTATCGGTCTTACGGAATTCTGGCCCATGCCCGCTCCATCAGCTCCCATGAGGCGATGGAGCTGCTATCCGACGTGCGGCTGGGCATCGACATGGGGTTATTCAAGGGCCTCGCCCCCACGATCCTGCAAGAACTGTTGGTCCTCATCCGGCCCGCCCATCTGCAGAAGATGGTGGGGCGGAAGATGGATGCCGGGGAGCGGGATCGGCAGCGGGCGGCCCTGATTAGAGAAAGAATAAGGACTTTGCATGATTGAATTAGGAGGTGGAAACCATGTTTGGTCGATTTACGGAAAGAGCCCAACGGGTGATCGTCCTGGCCCAAGAAGAGGCTAGGCAGCTTGGGCATAACGTAGTTGGTACAGAACACATCCTCCTGGGCCTCATCGCGGAAGGCGAGGGGGTGGCGGCCCGGGCCCTGCAGGGAGTGGGGGTCAGTTTAGAGAAAGTTCGCCGGGAAGTTGAACGGGTCATCGGCCGGGGGGATGCCGCCCCTAGCGCCCAGATTGGTTTTACCCCCAGGGCGAAGCGGGTCTTGGAGCTCTCCTTTGAAGAGGCCCGGCAGCTCGGCCACACCTACATCGGCACCGAGCACATCCTCCTCGGCCTTGTCCGGGAGGGGGAGGGGGTTGCCGCCCAGGTCTTGCGCAACCTCGGCGTGGACCTGGAGAAGGCCCGCCGGGAGGTGACCGGCCTCCTTGGCGGCGGACAAGGCCCTGGCGGCAAAGCGGCCCGCAAGCGGACGCCAACCCAGACCCTCGATCAGTTCGGCCGGGACCTTACGGAGCTAGCCCGGGAAGGTAAGCTTGACCCGGTGATCGGCCGGGAAAAGGAGATTCAGCGGGTAATCCAGGTCCTCAGCCGCCGGACCAAGAACAACCCCTGCCTCATCGGTGAGCCGGGGGTGGGGAAGACGGCCATCGCCGAAGGATTGGCCCGCAAGATCGTCACCGGCGATGTGCCGGAGCCGTTGATGAACAAGCGGGTGGTCACCTTGGACCTGGCCGCGTTGGTTGCCGGCTCCAAGTTCCGGGGCGAATTCGAAGAGCGCTTGAAGAAGGTCATGGAAGAAGTCAGGGCTTCCGGGGACGTCATTTTGTTCATCGATGAGATGCATACCATCATCGGCGCCGGCGCTGCCGAGGGAGCCATCGATGCTTCCAACATCCTCAAGCCCGCCTTGGCCCGGGGCGAGCTCCAGGCCATCGGGGCCACTACTTTGGATGAATACCGCCGGTATGTGGAAAAGGATGCCGCCCTTGAGCGCAGGTTCCAGCCCATCATGGTGGAGGAGCCTTCCGTGGAGGAGACCATCGCCATCCTGGAAGGGCTGCGGGACCGCTATGAGGCCCACCATCGGGTGAAGATCACCGATGAGGCCCTCCGCAGTGCGGCCATCTTGTCCTCCCGTTATGTGAGCGACCGGTTCCTCCCCGACAAGGCCATCGACCTCATCGATGAGGCAGCCTCCATGGTGCGCCTGCAGAGCCTAGTTGCGCCGCCGGAGCTGAAGGAGCTGGAGGAGCGGATCGCCGAGGCTCGGATCGAAAAGGAGTCGGCCATCAAGAACGAAGAGTTCGAGAAGGCGGCCGCCTTGCGGGATAAGGAGCAAAAACTCCAGGATGAGCTGGAGAAGCTGCGCACCGAGTGGAAGAACAACCGCGAGCAAAACAGCGGTGAAGTCACCGAGGAAGACATCGCCAACGTAGTGTCGAGCTGGACGGGGATCCCCGTTGCCAAGCTCACCCAGGAAGAGACGGAGAAGCTCCTTAATCTCGAGGAGCACCTGCACCAGCGGGTCATCGCCCAGGATGAAGCCATCGAGGCCATCAGCAAGGCCATCCGGCGGGCCTACGCCGGTTTGAAGGACCCGAAGCGCCCCGTTGGCTCCTTCATCTTCCTTGGCCCGACGGGGGTTGGGAAGACGGAGCTGGCCCGAGCCTTGGCCGAGAGCCTCTTTGGCGATGAAGACGCGATGGTGCGGCTGGACATGTCCGAATACATGGAGCGGCATACCGTCTCCCGGCTCGTTGGCGCCCCTCCCGGCTATGTGGGCTACGATGAAGGGGGCCAGCTGACGGAGCGGGTCAGGCGCCGACCCTACTCGGTGGTCTTGTTCGATGAGATCGAGAAGGCCCATCCCGAGGTGTTCAACGTCCTGCTCCAGGTCTTGGAGGATGGACGGCTGACGGATGCCAAGGGAAGGACCGTGGACTTTCGCAACACAGTCCTGATCATGACCTCCAACGTGGGGGCCCACGCCATCCATCGGGACGGCTCCATCGGGTTTGTCGTTGAGCGGGACGAGGCGGAAGAGCACGACAAGATGAAAAAGAAGGTCCTCGATGAACTGCGGCGCACCTTCCGGCCCGAGTTCCTCAACAGGGTGGATGAAGTCATTGTCTTCCATTCCCTGAATAAGGAGCACATCGCTGAGATCATCGAAATCATGCTCAAGGACCTGCGGCAGCAGCTGACCGAGCAAGAGGTGTCCATCGAAGTCACCGACGCGGCCAAGGAGCTGCTGGTGGAGGAAGGGTATGACCGGGACTTCGGCGCCAGGCCCTTGCGGCGGGCGATCCAACGGCTGGTGGAAAACCCCTTGGCCGATGAGATCCTCAAGGGCACCTTCAGTCCCGGGGATGTGGTGGTGGTGGATGCCGACGGCCGTCGGATAACGTTCCGGAGAAAGGAAGCCGCGGCGGAAGTGATCCAGCAATAGCTTGCCGAAGGGGCCCGTCGGGGAAGCTGACGGGCCTCTTCTTACCTCATTGGCAAGACTGTTTGGAAGTGTTATAATAACAAAGAGAACTATTCTGGAGTATTTGGGAGCCGGTTTAATGTCTAGGCCGAAAACGGTGTACGTTTGCCGGGATTGTGGTTACAAGGCGTCGAGATGGATGGGGCGCTGCCCGGGCTGCGACGAATGGAATTCTCTAGAAGAGCAACGGGACGTCCACGGGAAGGCCCAAAGCTGGGCAGTCCAGCCAAACGCCGCCCAGGCCATTACCGCGATTGAGGCCGCGGCTACGCGACGTGCATCGACCGGGGTAGACGAATTCGACCGGGTACTTGGCGGGGGTGTGGTGCCAGGGTCCCTAGTCCTAGTCGGCGGGGATCCGGGGGTGGGCAAGTCTACTTTGCTATTGCAGGTCAGCCACCAGTGGGCTGCGCAGTTTGGGACTGTTTTGTACATATCTGGCGAAGAGTCCCCCCAACAACTTAAGCTGCGGGCTGAAAGACTAAATGCCCTTCATCCCCGATTGCTAATTCTCTCTGAAACGGACATGGGACAGATCCTAGCCCAAATCCGCCAGAACCTCCCTCAGTTTGTAGTGGTCGATTCCATCCAGACGGTTTTTAGCGCTGAGTTGGCTTCCGCCCCCGGGAGCGTCTCCCAAGTGAGGGACGCCGCGGCCTCTTTCTTGGCTTTGGCCAAGAGCACGGGGACTTCCATCGTCTTGGTGGGTCATGTGACCAAGGCGGGAGCCCTCGCAGGTCCCCGGGTTTTGGAGCATATGGTCGATGTCGTCTGCTACTTTGAAGGGGACCCTAATACCCAGCTGCGGATCCTCCGGGCGGTCAAGAACCGCTTCGGTTCAACAAATGAAGTAGGCATTTTTCAGATGGGGCAGGGGGGATTGGCGGGCATCCCCGATCCTTCTTCGGTCTTCCTCGCCGGTCGGCCGCGGCTGGTCCCCGGTTCCGTGGTGTTTCCCAGCTGCGAGGGCAGCCGCATCCTCCTGGTGGAACTCCAGGCCCTGGTGACCCCGGCGCCCTTTGGCGGACCGCCCAGGAGGCTCGCCTCCGGCATCGACTACAACCGCATGTGCATGCTGCTGGCGGTGCTGGAAAAACGCCGGGGATTGGGCCTCCATTCCCACGATGTCTACTGCAACGTCGCGGGGGGCCTTAGGATTGCCGAGCCGGCCGCGGATTTGGGAATTGCCCTGGCGGTGGCATCGAGCTTTCGCAACCAGGCGCCCGTCGAAGGACTAGTCGCCTTTGGCGAGGTGGGCCTGGCCGGGGAAGTGCGGGGGATCGCCAGGGTCGAGGCCAGGATCAAAGAAGGGATCCGGCTCGGGTTTAACCGCTTTTTACTGCCTCGGACAGAATCACAAGACCTGAAGAAGCTTGCTGGGGAGGGCATTTCATTGCTGGAGGCGGCCTCTTTGGAAGAGGCCCTCGAGTTGGCGCTGCCATGACCTGCCGCTCAAAGGGGAGGAGGGGACCAGGTGAAGGAGGAGAAAATCACTGAGGAAAAGTTCCTGCAGAATCTGCGCATCCTAGCTCCAGGGACGCCCCTGTATGAAGGACTGGAAAACATTCTGCGGGCCCGGACTGGAGCATTGATCGTCATCGGCGACAGCGAGGAAGTATTGAGCTTAGTCAATGGCGGTTTTCGCATTGATGCTGCCTTCCATCCCTCTTCTTTGTATGAGCTGGCTAAGATGGATGGCGCCATCATCCTCTCACGGGATATCAAGACTATCCTCTACGCCAACACCCAACTGACGCCCGATCCGATGATCCCGTCCTTTGAGACGGGCTCGCGCCACCGGACGGCCGAAAGGGTCGCCCGGCAAACGGGCGCGATGGTGATTGCCATCTCCCAGCGCCGCAATGTGATCACTGTTTATCAGGCCAACGTCAAGTACATCCTCAGGGATGTAAGCGTCATCCTGGCCAAGGCCAACCAGGCCCTCCAGACTTTGGAGAAATACAAGAGCGTCATGGAGCAAGCCTTGATCAATCTCAGCGCCCTGGAGTTTGAAGATTTGGTGACCCTCTCCGATGTGGTCACCGTCGTCCAGCGGGCCCAGATGGTGGCCAGGATCGATGCGGAGATCGAGCGCTACATCTGGGAGCTGGGCAGTGAAGGCCGCTTGGTGAGCATGCAGCTGGAAGAGCTGATGGTCAATCTGGAAGATGAAGGTCGGCTGGTCATCAAAGACTACCAAGCGGAGGGCAACAACCGTCCGGTGCAGGAGATCTGGGATGAAATGTCCCGCTGGTCCGCGGAGGAGCTCCTCGATCAAAGCTCCATCTGCCGGGCGTTAGGCTACGGCGGCGGCGCAGCCAGCCCGGAAAACTCCGTGACCCCCAGGGGCTACCGGATCTTAAACAAAATCCCCCGGGTGCCCATGGCGGTCATCGACAACTTGGTCCAACAGTTCAAGACATTGCCTGAGGTCCTCCAAGCCTCTATCGAGGAGCTCGACGATGTGGAAGGGATTGGCGAGGTGCGCGCGCGGGCTATCAAAGAGGGCCTGCAGCGCCTGCGGGAGCAGGTCCTCCTTGATCGTCACATTTAAGCTAAGTAAAAGGGACCCAACGTCTCGATGCGATCCATTTGCTTCTGCATGACAGTGGAAAGATCCAGTTCGAGGAGGTTGCAGAGGGCTGTCAGATAGAATAGGGCATGACCGATCTCGGTTTCGACTACATCCCGGCAAGTCTCACACAGCTCGCCCCGAAGGTGGGTGTCCATAATTGCCTGCAGGTCGGAGAATACCACATTAGGCGGGATTTGGGGCTTGCTGGCTTTAGCTTCGAGACACCCGCACAAGGTGATGGCTTTGGCGACGGCTCGCTGGGTGCGAGCAGTCGACTCTTGCAGCTTGGAGAGGACATCTAAGAAACTGCGATGGCGGATCAAGTACTGGGCGACAGTCTCCTGAAACTCATGACATATAATAGCGTCTTGGCTACCCATAAAAGGCGACATCTCCTTTTGGGAAAGCTTGATCGCAAGTCTATTATAGGCAGGCGAAAATGGCTTTGTCAAGGACGTGTAAGGGCTCTAGGGCCAATGGAATTGACACCTTTTCCGCCGGGTGCTAGAATATAGTTGGGGCGCTGTATCTTTTGTTTACGCAAGTAACATTGGTAAAACGGCGCATAATTCAGATAAATGAGTTGTCAGGAGGGTTATACGTGTCTTTTGTGGTAGGTGACAAGGTCGTTTACCCGATGCACGGGGCCGGCATCATCGAGGCCATCGAAGAAAAGGAGGTGCTGGGTGAACGGGATAAATACTATATCATGCACCTGCCCATCGGCGATATGCGGATCATGCTGCCGATGCAAAGCGTCCAGGAAATCGGATTGCGGCAGGTGGCTGACAAGGAAGACATCGCGAAGGTAATGGAAATTCTCCAAGGGGAAAAATCAAAAATGTCCCCCAATTGGAACCGCCGCTATCGGGCCAATTTGGAGAAGATCAGGTCGGGAGACATCTTTGAGGTGGCGGAAGTAGTGCGGAACCTAGCCATCAGGGACCGGGAAAAGGGGCTGTCCACCGGCGAACGGAAGATGCTCGACAGCTCGAAGCAGATTTTGATCAGCGAGCTGGCGCTCGCCCAGGATTCCACTCCAGAAGAAGTCGAGGCGATGATTGACCGCGCTCTCGGGATGGAAGAAGAGGCCTGACCGACTGCCATATTTTATGTATAAGAACGCAGTTAACCGCCAAAACTATGAAAGCAAGGGATCCTGGACAGATGGAGCTGGAATTTGCCAGTAGAGGAGGTGAAGCTGCGTGGTCTACGAGAAAATCGGTCGCTTGATGACGACGCTCATTGGGGCAACCGCGGGATACCAGGTCCTATCCTACAGCCTGGAGAGCCTTTGGGTGCGGCTGGGGATGGACTTGCCCGTCTCCATGAGCACATGGCTGGGTACTTTGGGGGGCGCACTGGCAGGGCTTCTCGTGGGGCCGATGATCATTCGTTTGTACCAGGCAAGCCTTGGACGCTTGCTGAAAGTCTTGTATCACATCCCGCTGCAGGACATGATCGTGGGAGTGGTCGGGCTCTTGATCGGTTTAGTCATCGGCATCCTCGGCACGATCCCCCTGTCGCGGATTCCCATTATCGGCTATTACGCGCCGCTGATCATTACTTTGACGATGGGGTACGCTGGTGCAGTAGTAGCCAACAAGAAAAAAGAGGAATTATTGCCACTCTTTAAGCTTTCATCTAAAGTCCAGGACCGTTCTAAGTCCGGTCGGCTTTCCCATCGCACCCCTTGCAAGATCCTTGACACCAGCGTGATCATCGACGGACGGATCGCCGACATCTGCAGGTCGGGGTTCATTGAAGGCGTTCTCCTCGTCCCCAACTTTGTCCTCGAGGAGCTGCAGCACATCGCTGACTCCTCCGATATGCTGAAGCGCAATCGGGGCAGGAGGGGCCTTGACATCCTGAACAAGATGCGCAAGGAAAACAACGTGACGATCCAAATCTGGGACGATACGGAACAAGGCGAAGTCGACTCCCGGCTCGTGCGGCTGGCCAAAAAGCTGGGAGCCAAGGTGATCACCAATGATTACAATCTAAACAAAGTGGCTGAGCTCCATGGAGTATCAGTGCTGAACATCAACGAACTGGCCAACGCCATCAAGCCGGTAGTCCTGCCCGGCGAAGAGATGACCGTCACCGTCATCAAAGACGGCAAGGAACAAGGGCAGGGCGTCGGGTATCTCGACGATGGCACTATGATCGTAGTCGATGGCGGCCGCAAGTACATTGGGGAATCCATCGGCGTCTTGGTCACAAGCGTCTTGCAGACGGCCGCGGGCCGCATGATTTTTGCCAAGCCCAAGGCCATGGAACGGGCGCTGTAGCGGAAAGCCTAGTCCAAGAAGGGTTTCGCCTCGTGTTGGCGAAGCCCTTTTTTTAATGCCAGATGATGGGTGGAGGGAAGATGGAGAAAGTAGTTGCCCTGATCCCCGCCGCCGGCCTTGGACGGCGGATGGGGGAGATAAGGGAAATAAACAAGCAGTATCTGCCCCTCGGAGGGCATCCGGCCCTGGCGTTGACCTTGAAGGTCTTCCAGGCAAGCCCCCTGGTCGACCAGGTGGTGCCCATTGTCCGCTCGGAAGAGATCGACTATTGCCGCCGCTGGGTGGTGGAGCGATATGGGCTGGATAAGGCAACTCGGATCGTTGCCGGCGGGCCCACCCGGGGCGATTCGGTAGCGAACGGCCTTGCTGCCATCGCCGGCGAGGAATGGGACCTGATCGTCGTCCACGATGGAGCCAGGCCCCTCCTGACGGAAGAGCTGCTGGGCGATGTGATCGAGGCGGCCAAGGAGGCCGGCGCCGCCGTTGCCGCGGTGCCCGTCAAAGACACCATCAAACGGGTCGACTCCACAGGCTTGGTCCTGGAGACCCTTCCCCGGAATGAGCTTTGGGCGATCCAAACGCCCCAGGCTTTCCGCGCGGAAGTCTTGCGGGAGGCTTATGCCCGGGCCCGGGAGGAAGACTTCCAAGGGACTGATGATGCCTCCCTGGTGGAAAGGCTGGGCCTTCCCGTTGCGGTTGTCCGGGGCTCCTATGCTAACTTGAAACTGACAACACCGGAGGATGTCATCATGGCGCGATCCTTTTTGATTCAGCCCCGGGTCGGGGCAGGTTACGATGTACACCGACTCGTTCCCGGCCGGAAGCTCATCCTAGGGGGCGTGACCATCCCCTATTCCCTAGGGCTCCTCGGCCACTCCGATGCGGACGTCCTCGTCCACGCCATCATGGACGCTCTCTTGGGGGCGGCCGCCCTGGGGGACATCGGGGCCTTGTTCCCCGACACTGACCCCGCCTACCGGGGGGCGAGCAGTCTACTCCTCCTGAAGGAGGTTGGCGAGCTCCTCAGGAAGAAGGGAGCTGCGATCCTGAACATCGATGCGGTAGTCGTGGCCCAAGCGCCAAAGCTTGCTCCCTACATCAACCAGGCCAGGGAGAACATTGCCCAAGCCTTATCTTTGCCCGCAGGCAAGGTGAGCATCAAGGCAACGACGACCGAGGGCCTGGGGGCCATGGGTCGGGGCGAGGGGATCGCCGCCTGGGCCGTGGCTCTCCTGGACGGGGTGGTGGGGGAATGAGGCGCTTAGTCTGGATCTTGGTCTTCCTCCTTGTCCTGGGTTCCCTGGCCAGCGCCCGCCGCGGCCTTTGGGTTGTCCGGGACGCCCTGACGGACAAGGGGCAAATCGATCGGGCCATCGAGGTCGCCCGGGATTTAGGCATTGATTTTCTCCTCCTGCAAGTCAACGGGCGGGGCGAGGCCTACTACGAATCAAAGCTTTTCCCCAAGGCCAAGCTGGCGGAGGATTTCGATCCTTTGGCCTATGCCATTGCCCAAAGCCGCCGGGCGGGCCTTGAAGTCCACGCCTGGGTCAATTTGCTGACCATGGGCTCCTTCGTCTATCGGCCCCAAGATTCCCGCCACGTCCTCAACCAGCACCCCGAGTGGTTCATGGTGGATGCCAAGGGGAAGAACCTTTTGACCTATGAGCGGGGCAACACTTACCTGCCGGCCCCGATGCTGGAGCCGGCCCTGCCTGAGGTGCAGGCCTTCCTGCGGGCCATGGTCCGGGAGCTGGCGGCAAACTATGATGTGGACGGCATCCACCTGGATTACGTCCGCTACCCGACCCGGGATTTTGGCTACAGCAGCCAAAACCGCGCCGCCTTCGCCGAAGAGTGGGGGGTGGACCCTCTGGACTTGGCAGGCCGCCCCGACTACTGGCAACGTCGCCTCGGCGCCGAAGGCTGCGAGCGCGTCCTTGCCGCGTGGGACGATTTCCGGCGGGATAAGGTGACGGAGCTGGTGCGGCAGATCAGGGCCGAAGTCAAAGGATTGCGGCCGCATCTTAAGCTGTCCGCGGCCGTCTACGGCGATCTCAAAGACTCCCGGGAGGAGCGCCTCCAGGACTGGGGCAAGTGGCTAGCTGAAGGTCTCCTGGACTTTGCCGTGCCCATGCTTTACTCAACGAGCACCCTCTTGGTGGACAATCAAGTCCAACAAATACTAAGATCAACGGCCGGCACCCTCTACATCGGCCTTGGCGCCTACGCCCTGGTGGATGAACCTGAGAAGCTGGTTGAGCAGATCCAAAGGGTGAGGACCCGGGGCGCTCCCGGGGTGGTGCTCTTTTCCTTCAACGCCATCGTCGATCATCCGCGGCTGCTGGCTCTCTTGCAGCAGGTTCTAGGGTAAAAACTGGCAGAAACGTTTATTTTCCCTTCTACTGGTCATACTAGGGAAAAAAGCCGGCGAGGAGGAAAAGTATGGGCAAGGGACTAATCCTCTGCCTGTCCATCCTGTTGCTCGCTTCTTGCCTGGCCGAAGGAGCAAGTGTGGGGGTCAGGCAAGGGAGAGACGCGGTTGAGGTATGTGTCAATGATATGGTTGTCCTCAGGGTGCGCAGGCCCCACGGCGGCTTTTCCCCTTTGGAGAGGGGACGGATCGTGGCCGGCCGCCTGGCGGAGGCTTTGGCCGGGGGCCTCAGTCCCGAACAGATCGCACCGGACATCATCGGCGGGCAGCATGTGGTGGCCATCGGCGGAAAGCTCATCATCACCGTTGATCAGGAGCACGCGCAAATCAACCACTGCCAGCCCTGGGAGCTGGCCTTGATTTGGGCCAACAACTTAAGGCGGGCCCTGGGGGCATCCCCCATCTCCTGGGCCATGCCGGCCATGGCCCTGGGGCAGAACAGCTACATAGGGGTTGCCTCCTGGTATGGGGGGAGGTTCCACGGCCGGCGCACGGCGAGCGGCGAGGTATTCGACCAAAACGAACTGAGCGCCGCCCACCGCAGCTGGCCCTTCGGCCTTAAAGTCCGGGTGACCAACCTTCACAATGGGGAGAGCGTTGTGGTCAAGATCAACGATCGGGGGCCTTACGTTGAGGGCCGTTCCATCGACCTTTCCCGGGCGGCAGCCAGGGCTATTGGTTTGGTTGAGCGGGGGATCGGGCTGGTGAAGATGGAGTGGCTGGGCCGGGATTAATCCCGAGATGAAAGCTGGGGTGAAGCACTTGGGAAAGACTGTTAGGGTGCGCTTTGCACCAAGTCCAACTGGCTATCTGCATATCGGCAATGTCCATACAGCCTTGTTCAACTGGCTGTTCGCCCGCCACTGCGGCGGGCAAGTGGTCCTGCGCATTGAGGATACGGATCGGGCAAGGTCCGAGGCCCATTATGAGGGGGCGATCGTGGAGGATCTGCGCTGGCTGGGCCTCGACTGGGACGAAGGGGTGGATGTTGGCGGACCCTACGGGCCCTACCGGCAGTCGGAGCGGCTGGCCATCTACCGGGATGCGGCCCAAAGGCTGCTCTCGGAGGGCTTCCTTTACGAGTGCTATTGCACCGATGAGGAGCTGGCAGAAGATCGCAAGCGCTACCTCGATCAGGGGCTGATGCCCCGCTACTCAGGTCGGTGTCGGAACCTTTCCGACGAGGAGCGGCGGCGCCTGGCCGCCGAAGGGCGAAAACCGGCCCTCAGGTTCAAGGTCCCCGCGGGGGAGGAGATCGTCCTCCAGGATCTCATCCGGGGGGAGATCAGCTTTGCCACCGACAACATCGGCGATTTCATCGTCCTTCGCTCAAACGGCATGCCGGTTTACAACTTCTCCGTCACCGTCGATGATGCCCTGATGAAGATCACCCATATCATCCGGGGCGATGAGCACATCTCCAACACTCCCCGGCAGATCCTCCTCTACCGGGCTTTAGGGGAGGAGGAGCCCCAATTTGCCCACATCGCCATGCTCCTGGGTCCCGACCGGAGCAAACTGAGCAAGCGCCACGGAGCGGCTTCCATCAGCGATTTTCGCCGGATGGGCTTTTTGCCGGAGGCCCTGGTCAACTACCTGGCCCTCCTCGGCTGGTCATCCCCGACGGGGGAGGAAATCATGCCCCTTGCAGCGATTAAAGCCCAGTTCACCCTAGATCGGGTGGCCAAGAGCCCGGCCACCTTCGACATTGCTAAGCTTCGCTGGATGAACGCCCAGTACATCAACAAGCTGTCGCCAAAGGAGATAGCCGAGCTTGCCCGGGCTTTTCTCCCCGCAGGCAAGGAAGACCTGCCCAAACTAGAGCAGGTCATGGCGGTGCTGCAAGATGAGCTTGAGGTCTTGGGGGATCTTTGGCCCCGGCTGCAGGTGTTCTATGAGCTGCCGGAAAAAGATGCCCAGGCGGCCAAGATCCTAAGCCGCCAGGAAGCGGACGCCATCTTGAGATCCTTCCAAGAGGTTCTCCAGGAAGGCCCGGCGGAGCTCTCGCCTGAAGAGGCCCACGCGCTCCTCCACGAACTGCCCTCTAAACTTAGCCTGGGGACGGGAAAGGTCCTCCGGACCATCCGGGCAGCCCTCACGGGGGCCGCATCGGGCCCTGAACTCATCCATATCATCGCTATCTTAGGCAGGGATGAATGTCTGCGGCGCCTCCGGCAGGCTTAGGGACGGATCCGGCTCCGGCGGGGCCTGTTGGCATACTGATCGATTAGCTCCTGGTAATGGTCGACCAGGCGCTCGGCCATCCGGCGGGAGCTGAAGTCTTGGGCTTTGATCTTAGCCTGTTGGCCAAGCCGGGCCCGCAGGTCCGGATCGGCGAGGATCTGGTTTACCCGGTCGGCGAAGGCTTTAGGGTCCAGGGGCGTGATGTAGCCGTCGAGGCCCGATGTCACCGTGTCATTGTTGGCCGGCGCATCGACGGCGACGACGGGCAGCTCGCCGGCCATGGCTTCCGCCAGGACCAGGCCCTGGGTTTCGGTGACGGAGGGGAAGACGAACACGTCCGCGCCCAGGTAGCAGTTGATCACCTCTTCATGGGGGAGGCTGCCGGTGAAGATCACCTGCCCGGTCAAGTTCCTCTCTCGCACCATCCCTTCCAGTTCGGAGCGGTAGGGTCCATCGCCGACGATGACCAAAACCGCGGGGGACTCGATGAGGGGCAGCACGTCCCACAGGAAGGCGACGTTCTTCTCTTTGCCGAGCCGCCCGACAAACAGCAGGATCCGCTTGTCCTCCGGGATGGGGAAGTTTTTCCGCAGCCAGGTTCCATCGCCGCTTTGGTACTTGCCGATGGGGATCCCGGTGGGGAGGACCGCGGTCGGCCGGGTGAGCTCATAGGTTGTCTTGAGCCATTCCTCCAGGGATGGGGAAGGGGCGATGATCAAGTCACATTTTTCACAGTAAGCATTCAAGAAGCGGATGGTGAATCTTTTGATCACCGGCGTTGCCATCGGTACGTAATGGACGTACTCGGGGTAGAGGGTATGATGGGTGAACACCAGGGGCAGTTGATGGCGTCTTGCCACCCTGGCGGCAAGTTGTCCCATCAAAAAGGGCGAATGGCTGTGGATGATGTCAAGTCCTAATCGCCGCACCAGCTGGTTGGTCCGGGGCGACAAGGGCACCGGCAGCACAAAACCGGGGTAGGTGGGGGCCGGTATGGAAAAATAACGGAAGACCGGCACTTTCCTCCCCGGTGATGGATTTTTCAGCGAGCGGTTGTAGGCCGGAGCAAAAACGTAGATCTGGTGGCCTAGATCCAGCAGTTCGGCGGTAAAAGTATTGATCGAACGCACAACACCGCTGACGTAAGGTTCATAACTATCCGTGAAGATGCCAATGCGCATGTGCGCGCTCTCCTATTCTCTATCAGAAATTGGTTGACTATATCTTCTCAGCTTCCCCTGGGAATTCCTGCCTGCCTTCAAGGATTGGGGCTAGGCAGGTGCTCCTTCAGGAGCCTGACGAGATGGAAAAACTCCTCCCGATCTTGTTGATCTAAGGCTTTGTCGATCCGGTAATACAAATGGGCCGTCTGGGCTTGCAGGATCAGCTCATCGAGCCATGGAGCTTCCAAACCCTGGTTTTCGACAGGTAAAGGCAGTTGGCTGAATTCCACGGGTTGTAGCACCACCTTGTTGTATTCCGGCGAAGACTCCCATTCATGGAAAAGGAGCGACACGAACACATCCGTTGCGGGGTTGGCCTGCAAGTAAGCTAGGGCCTCCCCTGGCCGGATTGTCTCCTTCCCCTCATACCGGAAGAGGAAGGCGGGGCCTTCACAGCAGATGGTGGATACCACCATGCCCACCGGCAGGCCGGTTGTGTCGTGGACGAAGTGCACCCTGGCTAGGCGCTCGGGATCCGTCAAGAGATACTCGAATATGGAATAAACGGCTTCGGACTGTAGACGGTGATTGCGCAAAAACCAGAGGATGAACTTCTGCTTTTCCTGCGTATTAACCGTTTTTGCCACCGTTTTCGCCTCCTCCACCGGTTAAATTCTCTGGTCTTAAACTGTATTTCTTCCCCCTCGCATAAATGCCTCTTAGAAATTCCTGACTGCGAAGGAACAAAGCTGCCGTCGGCGAAGCTACCATAAGCAGGCCACTGGAGGTGGAGGTTTGGATGTTTGAAGTACTGAGGGGATTTGCCATCCTCAGCCTGGCCCAGCTGCTAGGCGAGGTGCTGCGGAGGGTGCTGGGAATACCTATTCCAGGCAACGTGCTCGGCTTTGGTCTGTTGGCTGTGGCCCTGTTTGCCGGCATCATCGACGTGGAGAATGTGGCCGGGGCTGCTAAACTCCTCCTTGACCATTTGACCCTGTTGTTCGCACCAGTGATCGTCGGGATCGTTCTCTACAAGGAATTCTTTCGCACCCAATGGCTGCCGATGACATCCGCTATCCTCGTCAGCACGGCCATTACTCTGGTCCTGGTGGGCAAGTTGGTGGACTCTTACCTGGGAGGGGGCAGCCGTCATGAAATCCCTCGCCGCTAACCCCCTGTTTGGGTTTACGTTGACCGTCGGCTGCTTTTATCTAGCCGCCCTTCTATATTCTAAATTTCGCTCTCCCCTGGCAAATCCCTTGTTGGTAAGCTCCATAATTATCATATTGGTCTTGGAGCAGACTGGCATAGACTACCACGACTACAATCAGGGGGGGCAGATCCTCACCTTTTTCCTGGGACCGGCCACCGTCGCTTTGGCCGTCCCCTTGTACAACAACCGGAGGTTCCTGCGGGGACGTCTGCTTCCCCTGCTCTTGATCATCAGCCTGGGCGCCTTTGCCGCCATGGCCTCCGCGGCTTTGACGGCCCACTTCCTGGGGGCGGACCGGCAGGTGGTGCTATCCTTGATCCCCAAATCGGTCACCACTCCCATCGCGGTTGAGGTGGCGGCCATGATCGGGGGCATCCCGGAGCTCGCGGGGGTCTTCGTCATTATCACCGGGCTGCTGGGGGCCCTTTGGGGGCCAAGGCTCCTGCGATGGTGCAAAGTGAAATCGCCCCTGGCCATGGGGGTTGCCATCGGCACCGCTGCCCACGGGATCGGCACGGCCAGGGCCCTGGAAGAAGGGGAGCTTCCTGGGGGCGCAAGCGGCCTTGCCATGGGAATTGCAGGCCTCGTCACCCCGGCCCTGGCGGCAGTTTTCCTCAGGCTCTTTCGCGGGAATTAGCCGGGCTTTCCCGGCGCACACTAAAGGCGAAACAAGGAGGGAGGAGGGCGAAGGATGGCCAATCCCCACGTGGATCCGGATCTTTGTATCGGCTGTGGACTATGTGCTGATTTGTGCCCTGAGGTTTTCGTGATGAACGACGATGGCTTGGCCGAAGCCATCGAGGAGGAGACAGATAATCCCTGCGCTCAGGAAGCGGCCGATTCCTGTCCCACCGATGCCATCACCCTGTAGGAGGAGAAAGGGGCGGCCTCCCGCCGCCCCTTAGAACCTCTTGCGAGCCCGCCTGCTGGTCTTTCTGAGCCTGCGGGGGAAATACTGGGCGCCCAACTCTTCCGCGATCTCCTCCATCCGCCTTGCCCGCTCCAGCTGAAAGTCGTGCATGCTCCAACCCATCAAGTGGGGCAGCTGCGCCCCATCTTCCAGGTCGAAACTCATCACGGCAAAATCCCGAATATCTTCCTTGCGCGCTTTCTCCTTTTCACTCATCGAATCACCCTCCTTAGGGGTAGTCTGCCCGGGAGGGAGGGGTCCCCGAGGAGGAAAATCCTTGCAAGCGCATGGGGGATTCTTCCCCGGTTATGCTAATGGGGAAGAGAGGAGGCGCGCATTTGGTCAAGGATACGAATGTAACCAGGGAGGTCATGGAAGAGGATCGGCCCCAAAAGGGAGGGCCCGGCTGGCGGGATCTGCCTGTGGGGGCGGTGATCGCCGGCGGCGCCAACTCCGCCAAATTCGAGACGGGGGATTGGCGGACCCTAAAGCCGGTGCACCTGCCGGACCGGTGCATCCACTGTCTCTTATGCTGGGTTTTCTGCCCCGACATGGCGGTGATCGTGGAAGAGGGCCGGGTAGTTGGCTTTGATTACAAACACTGCAAAGGCTGCGGGATCTGCGCGAAGGAATGCCCGAGCAAAGTCAATGCCATCGACATGGTGCCCGAGGGAGCAGATGATGCAGAGAGGAGCGCGGTGAGCGAATACCAGGGAAAGGAGGATCCCGTTGACGACGCTAAAGGAACTGGCAACTAAAGGGGAGCTATTCAGCGCCGGGCACCGGGCCTGCGCGGGGTGCGGCTTTCCCCAAACGGTGCGCCTTGTCCTCAAGGCTGCCGAAAGGCCCGTGGTCGCCGCCGTCGCCACCGGCTGCTTAGAGGTCACCTCCACCATCTACCCCTACACCTCATGGGGATGTTCTTTCATCCATAATGCCTTTGAAAATGCCGCAGCCACCATCAGCGGGGTGGAGGCCGCCTACCGGGCGCTAAAGCGCAAGGGCATGGAGGGCGAGTTTGATTTCATCGCCTTCGGGGGCGATGGGGGTACCTACGATATCGGCTTCCAGTCATTATCGGGGGCGATGGAGAGGGGCCACAACATCCTTTATGTGTGCTACGACAATCAGGCTTATGCCAACACAGGGATCCAACGCTCGGGGGCTACCCCCAGGGGGGCCAGCACCACCACCACCCCTGCGGGCCGGGCCCTCGACGGCAAGCCCCAGGCCAGAAAGGACCTGACCGCGATCATGGCGGCCCACAACATCCCCTACGTGGCCCAGGCTGCGGTGGCCCATTGGAAGGACCTGGTCACTAAAGTGCAAAAGGCCCTCGCGGTGGATGGGCCTGCTTTCATCAATGTCCTCGCTCCCTGCCGCCTCAGCTGGGCCATCCCGCCGGAGGACACCATCGATGTGGTCCGCCATGCGGTGGACTGCTGCTTCTGGCCCCTATACGAGGTGGAAGAGGGCAGGTGGCGCCTCACCTACCGGCCCCGGGAGCGGAAAAGCTATGTCGATTGGCTGCGCCGGCAGGGACGGTTCCGGCACCTTTTCCAGCCTGGGCGGGAAGAGCTGCTGAAGGAACTGGAGCGGGAGGTGGAAGAGCGCTGGCAGGCTCTCCTTGCCCGAACTCAGTCCGCGTAGCCCATTTGCTTGGAGATGTCCCTCGCGCACTCCCGCACCAGGGCGATCAAGCGGGGCAGGTTCTCGACGGAAAAGCGGCTGACAGGTCCTGAAATGCTCAATGCCGCGATCACCCGCTGGGTATGGTCATAGAGGGGAGCCGCTACGCAGCGGGCCCCCTCCTCACATTCCTCATCATCCAGAGAATAGCCTAAGCGGCGGATTTCCTGGAGCTGGGCGGAAAGCTCATCGAAGGCAGTGATCGTCTGGGGAGTCAAGGCAGCCATGCCGTGCTCCTTGAGGATGGCCTCCACATCTGCGGGGGCTAGATGGGCCAACAGCATCTTCCCCGCCGCGGTGGCGTGGGCCGGGGCCCGCTTGCCGATCCGGGAGAAAAGACGCAGGGAAGCTCCCCCTTCCGCCTTGTCGATGTAGACCACCTCCCCATCGTCGAGGACGCAGATATTGACCGTTTCATCCGATTCCTCCGCCAGCTTTTCCATGAAGGGCCTGGCTATCCGCCGCAGGTCTAGCTGCTGCAGCAGGGCATTGGCCAACTGGAGGCACTTAAGGCCCAGCCGATACTTATCCGTCTCCGGGTTCTGCTCCACGTATCCGCAGTACATGGCCGTCGTCGCGAGGCGGTGGGCGGTGCTGATGTGGACCCCCAGCCGTTGACTGATCTGGGTCAGGGACATTTCCGCCCCCTCCTCGGCCAGGATATCGAGCAAATTCAAGACTCTCTCTGCCGACTGGATGGCAGCGGCGGGCTTTTTCCTCCGAGCCATACCCCATCTCCTTCCTAGAACTCTCTGATGCTGTCGATGCTGCCCCCCATGGAGCAGTCGGCCTCCCGCTCCACGATGATGTCGATCACGTAAGGCCGCCGTGCTTCTTTGGCCCTGGCAAAGGCGGGCTGCAGGTCCTCCCAGCGCTCCACCCGCTCGCCCAAACAGCCAAACCCTTTGGCGATCGCCACCAGGTCCGGCAGACCCTCGCCGTAGCGGATGTCCACCGCGTGTTGGTAGCCGTAGGCGTACTTTTGGTTCTGGCGGATGAGGCTCAAAAACCCATTGTTCAGCACCAAGACGATGATGGGCAAATTGTAGTGGGCGGCCATGGCCAGCTCTTCCACCATGAACAAAAAGCCCCCATCGCCCATGACGGCCACCACCGTCGCCTCGGGATCGGCAACCTGGGCCCCGATGGCCGCGGGGATATCGAAGCCCAATGTCCCCGCACCCGCCGTGGGCAAATACCGCCGAGGCCGATCGATGTCCTGCAGCTGCCCCGACCAGATCTGGTTTAAGCCGCAGCCGGTGGTGAAAATCGTGTTCTCATCGAAGAAGGCGTTGATTTCGTGGAATACCCGCTGGGGCTTGATGGGATGATCCTCGTAATCTGTCTTTCGCCGCATGGCCTCTCTTTCCTGCGGGATGGCCGCGACCCTGCCGGAAGGAACCCGTTTAATGCCTTGTCTTTGCGCCTCGGCCAGCAAAGCTGCGATGGCCAGCTTGGCATCAGCAACGATCCCCAGTTCTGCCGGGACGATCTTGCCGATTTGGTGGGGATCCACATCGATGTGGATGAAGCGCCGGTCGCCAATGTAAACGCCTAGCTTCCCTGTGTGGCGATCGTTGAAGCGGCAGCCGATGGCCAGGACCAGGTCGCTTTCCAAGAAAAACTTATTGCCGAAGGGGGTGCCTATCTGGATGCCAACCTGCCCCACATACAAAGGATGGCGGGAGGGGATGACGCCCTTGGCTGTGTAGGTATTGATCACCGGCAGGCTCAGAAGCTCCGCCAGCTCCCGGGCTTCCTTTTCCGCCCCGGCCAGGATGACGCCGCCCCCAAGGAGGAGGACTGGCCGCTCCGCCTCCAGCACCAAAGCTAAAGCCTGGCGGATGTCTTCTTGATTAGGGGCCTTGCGCGGGACGGGAATGGAGCGGTCCCGGCCCGGCTCCCAGTCGATGGATGCCGTTTGCACATCGAGGGGCAAGTCGATGAGCACGGGCCCTGGCCGGTCGGAGCGGGCGATATGGAAGGCCTGGCGGAGGATCCCGGGGACATCCGCGGGATTGGTGATGCACCAGGCGGCCTTCGTCACCGGTCGGGCGATAGCTGCGATGTCGACGCACTGGAAGGCTTCTTTGCCCAGCTGGTCGGTGGTGTTTTGGCCGGTGATGGCGATCAGGGGAATGGAGTCGATTTGGGCTGTGTAAAGGCCCGTGACGAAATTGGTGGCCCCAGGGCCCGAGGTGCACAGCGCCGCCGCCATCTTGCCGCTCACCCGAAAGTAGGCATCGGCAGCGTGGACAGCCCCCTCTTCATGGCGGGCGATGTAGTGGGTGATGCCCCCTTCGGGCAGATACTTGTAGACGGGGTTGATGGAGGCGCCGGGGATCCCGAAGGCCACATCGATCCCTTCATCCTTCAAAATACGGACAACTACCTCGGCAACCTGCATGGCTATCCCTCCTGAAATGGCTGATAACCAACCTTTCTCTTATTCTATGCAAATCCCTTCCGCGAAATGAAAGATTTCATATGAACAAAGATCATTGCACATAGTGCAAACGCAGATTATTGCGGACGAAGGAGGCGCTGGCGGGGGTGGGGGAGAATTACTGATCACAATTTGCGAAGGGAGGCTGCATCGTGAAGTTTAGTTATACGGTGGCGACGCCCGATACCAAATCCCCCGATGTACTGGCTTTTCGCGGTGATTTTCGTGAGTCCCTGGCTGCTTTAAAGGAACTAGGTTATGATGGGGTTGAGCTCATGGTCCGCTCTCCCCGGGAGCTGGATCAGGAGGCGATCAAGAAGGCCCTTGAGGAATTTGCCCTGGAGGTCCCCGATGTTTGCACCGGGGAAGTCTTCGGCATCGACCGGCTGTCCTTCATGGACCCGGACCCGGCAGTCCGCCGGGAGGCCGTCCAAAGGACGAAAGAGGTCATCGATTTTGCTGACTTGTTGGACTCCCAGATCAATGTGGGGCGGCTGCGGGGATCCTTCCGTCCCGGCGTTGACCGGGCCGACTCTTTAAAATGGGCGAGAGAAGCCTTCAGCGAGGTCCTGGAGTATGCCGCGGCCAAGGACGTCCGGGTCCTCCTCGAGCCTGTCAACCGCTATGAGATCAACTTCCTCTGTTCGACCCAAGAGGCCCTCGAGTTCGTCGCTGCGTTCAACAACCCCTATTTTGGCCTCATGCTCGACGTCTACCACATGAACATCGAAGATAAGTCCATCATCGCCAGCTTCATCGAGGCCATCGACTACTGCTACCACATCCATTTTGCCGATGCCACCCGGCGTTACCCGGGGACCGGCCAGATTGACTTTTTAAATATTATGCGGGCCTTGAAAGCGTTAAAATACGATGGGTTCATTTCCCTAGAGGTCATGCAAAAGCCAGATCAATACACTGCCGCCAGCCGCAGCATTGAATACTTGCGTCTGTTGGATGAGCTGTCGTAAGGAGTGCCGCCCACGATGAAAAGGTTTTGCATCTTGCTAATCCTGCTTTGCCTGACTGCCGGCGCGGCCGCCCAGGGGGGATTTCCCCGGGAGATAGTCGATGATGCCGGCCGGAAGGTCATCATCCCCCACCCTCCGGAAAGGATCGTGTCCCTGGCTCCGAGCAACACCGAAATCCTCTTCGCCATCGGGGCGGGGGATCAGGTGGTGGGGGTGACCGACTACTGCAACTACCCCCCGGAGACCGAACAAAAGGCCAAGGTGGGGGGATTCTCCGATCCCAACGTGGAGGAGATCGTCGCCTTGAGCCCCGATCTGGTCCTGGGGACGAGCTTCAACGATGGGGTCATCGAGAATCTAGCCCGACTTGGCGTAAGGGGGATCATCATCTCTCCGGAGACGGTGGCCGATGTCCTCGCGGCCATCGAGCGGGTGGGCTATGCCGTCGGCCGGGACGGGGAGGCCAGTGCCCTGGCTGGGAACCTCCGGGAGCGCCTCTTGGCCGTCGAGGAGTTCATCGCCGGGAAGGAGCGCCCCCGGGTGCTCTATCAAGTGTGGCACGACCCCCTCATGGTGGCCGGGCCGGGCAGCTTCGTCGATAGCGCCATTACCTTGGCCGGCGGCCAGAACATCGCGTGGGATGCCGCCAAGGGCTATCCGCGCTTTAGCAGCGAGGTGGTGGTCCTCAGGGATCCGGAAGTGATCCTCTCGCCCAAGACCCACGGCTCTGGGGCCGTTGCCGATGCTCCCCTTCCCCCCGGATGGGAAGACCTGACCGCCGTCAAGGAGGGCCGGGTTTATTCCATCGATGCAGATATGATCGCCCGGGCCGGCCCGCGGATTGTTGCCGCCATCGAAGAGGTGGCCAGGATCTTACACGGGGAGAAGGGAGAAGACAAGTGAAGACCAAAAGACCCTGGGCGATCACCGCTCTCTTAGGGGCAGCCCTCCTGGGAGTTCTTCTCATCGCCATGGGGGCAGGCTCCGTTTACATTCCTCCGGGAGAAGTCGCCCGCATCTTGACTGATCCTTCCCAGGAGGGGAGCTTTGCCACCATCATCAGGCAGATCAGGCTGCCCCGGGTGATCCTTGCGGCCCTGGTCGGCAGCTGTCTGGCTACCGCGGGGGCGGTGTTCCAGGGCCTGTTTAAGAATCCCATGGCCGACCCGTACGTGATCGGGGTCTCATCGGGCGCTTCCTTGGGGGCGGTCGTCGCCATGGCCCTTGGCTTGCAGCTGCGCTTTTTAGGCCTTGACTCCGTGCCGATCCTGGCCTTCCTGGGGGCGGTGGCGACGATGCTCCTAGTCTACAACCTAGCCCGGACGGGCGGGAAGGTGCCGGTGCTCACCTTGCTCGTGGCAGGGGTCGCCGTTGGCTCTTTCCTTTCCGCCTTGGTCTCCCTGTTCGTCTACTTCGCCGATGAACGCCTCCACCAGGTGGTCTTCTGGCTGATGGGGGGCTTTGCCGGCGCTACCTGGCATTACGTGGGGATGGCCCTGCCCTACACAGTCATTGGGCTGGCCATGGTGGGCCTCCATGCCCGGGAGCTGAATGTGCTCCTCCTCGGTGAGGAACAGGCCCAGCATTTGGGGGTGGATGTGGAGCGGGTGAAAAGGATCCTGCTCGCCGCCGGGTCACTACTCACGGCCACCGCGGTGAGCACCGCAGGCCCCATCGGTTTTGTGGGGCTCATCGCCCCCCACATGGTCCGGATGATCATCGGGCCCGATCACAGATCCCTCCTCCCCGCGGTGGCTTTGCTGGGGGCAGTGTTCCTCGTTGCGGCCGATACTCTTGCGCGCACGATCATCAGCCCCACCGAACTGCCAGTGGGGCTGATCACCGCCCTTTGCGGAGGACCCTTTTTCATCTACCTGCTGAGGCGGAGGGGCCTGTCGCCCTAGTAGCCGAGATCCTCCCCGATGATGATAATGTGATAGTCGGTCAAGGTGGGCCGCCGATCGAGAATGACCGTAGCTTTGCACATGCGGTGCTGGGAGCTGCAGTCCATGCACCGGCCCACTTGGGCGCAGGAGGTTTTGCCCCCGAAGCGGAGGCCGTTCTTGGGGCTGGCTACGTTCTTAATCCGCTCCCTGGCCTGCTCTTCGTCGGCAACGATCTTGTTGTAGCCGGCAAGGACGATCACCCGGGGCGGCCCGAAGATCATCGCGGCCACCCTGTTGCCCACCCCATCGGTGTTCACCAGCTGGCCCTGGAGGGTGATGGCATTGGAGCTGGAAAGGTACACATCGGCGAACATGGCCTCTTTGCGCAGGCGGTTGACCTCCTCCCGGGGCAGATCGTCCCGCCAGTGATGGATGACGGTGTTGCCCCGCTCCGCAAGGATGTCCAACAGGCCAAGCTGCCGGATGGTGACGGAGCCGCCGCAGCCAACGGTAGCCCCCGGCTCGATCAGCTCCAAGGCCTTTGCAATCCCTTCTTCCCTGGTGGGGAAAAAGTAGGCTTGGAAGTCGTTTTTCTGCAAAGCCTTCACAGCTTCTTCAGCCCGCACCCGCCGGTACTCCCCATCGACTCTGGTGGTAATCTGCTCTAAAGACATTTCACGCACCTCCCCCTCGGTTTAGTTGGGAGTTCGTCACCTCGGTCGACCTTTCCTCTTGGGCAGGAGGGCCTCTTCCGGTGCCGAACAATGGAGCAGGGGGTGAAAACATGAAAAAGGCATTGCTTTCCTTGTTGGCCCTGTTGCTCAGCACCGCAGTCCTAGCGGCGCCGACTCCCAGCCTCGTCATCTACAATGGAGGCTGGGCAGTCGTTCGGGACTACCGGGAGCTGGTCCTCGCGCCAGGGATAAACCAGGTTGAGCTGACTGGGGTCGCCGCAAAGTTGGACGAGGGTTCCGTGAAGCTCCGTTCCCTCGATGGGCCCATCTCTCTCCTGGAGTACAGCTTCCAGCATGACCTGGTCGATCCATCGGTCCTTCTTGACCGTTACCAGGGCAAGAAAGTGCAGCTTATCAGCGATCGCGGCATCCAAGAGGTGGAGCTCCTCTCCCACCGGCAGGGAATCATCGTCAAAGCCGAGGACAAGATCCTCATCAATCCCCCCGGGTGGCTTGGCCTTCCCCTCGCCGAGGATCCGATCCTGGAGCCCGCCTTGGACTGCCTCATTGAGGCCGGGGCCATGGGCCGGCACCTAGTTGAGCTCACCTACATCGCCCGTGGGCTCCTGTGGGATGTGAACTACACGGGGACCCTGGCCGAAGGCCTCCTCCACCTGGACGCGTGGGCTGCCATCCGAAACGACGCGGGAGCTTCCTTCCCCGAGGCTAATGTGAAGCTGGTGGCGGGGGAGCTGAATCAACGGGGCGTCGGCCTGATGAAAGCTGCTGCCTTTGTCCAGGAAGGGGATCTTTTCGAGTATCATACATACACCTTGGGCAGGCCCATTGCTTTACCGGCGGGGGCGGCCAAGCACATCTCCCTTTTCTCCCGGGAGGTTCCCGCCCAAGTTCGCTATTCCCTCGAGGTGGGGCAGCGGGAAGGGGTCTGGGCAACCCTGGAGCTCGATTCGCCATCGCCTCTCCCGGCGGGAAGCTGGCGCATCTTGGATGGCGATTCCGGGGAGCTCATCGGCCAGGGTGTCCTTGGCCACATCGCCCCGGGACAAAAGGTCACCCTCCCTTTGGGGCGGTCCTTCGATCTGACGGCTAAGCGCATCAAGCTTGAGGAAAAGGACCGGGGCTGGCGGAAGGAAGAGACCTTCCAGGTGATCTTGACCAATCCCAAGGATGAAGGGATCATCATCAAGGTGGTGGACCGTTTCTGGGGGGATTGGGAGGTTCTCGAGTGTTCCCTGCCCTACGAGCGGCCTGAGGCCCACCTGCTGGAGATAGAGGTTTACCTTCCGCCCAGCGCGGAAAGGGAGGTCACCTACCGGATCGTCACCAAAGAGTAGCCGCCATGGGGCAGGGACCGTCCTGCCCCTGATTCTTTCTCAGCAAAACAGGAAAGACCGACGGGCCCGATGAAGAATCTGGCAACTGGCAAAAAGACGATAATTAACTAAAAGGGGCGATGGCGGTGATATCACGGGAACAGATGCATGAACGGTACCGGAGAAGTTCCCTCCTCTCGGGGACCCTCTACCAGCGGGGGACGGAAGTCTTGCTCGGCGGCACCACCAGAACCAGCGTCTACTTCGAACCCTATCCCCTGTACATGGAGCGGGGGGAAGGGGCCTACGTGTGGGATGAAGATGGGACAAGGCGGATTGACTTCTTGAACAACTACACCTCTTTGATCCACGGTCATTCTTTCGGGCCGGTGGTGGAAGCAGTCCAACGCCAGGCGGAGCTCGGTCTTTGCTATGGAGCCCCAACGAGGGGAGAGATTGAACTTGCCGCGATGCTAGTTGAGCTGGTCCCCTCCGTCCAGAAGCTCAGGTTTTGCAGCTCCGGGACTGAGGCGGTAATGTATGCCCTCCGGCTCGCTAAGGCTTATACGGGGAGGGACAAGGTGGCCAAGTTCGAAGGGGGCTTCCACGGGGCCCACGAGTCGGTCCAGTTCAGCTTCGGCCCAGGACTAGACTACAGCGAAAGTCTCGATCCCATCCCCACCAGCGCCGGCATCCCGGCATCTTGGGCGGAGGATGTCATCATCCTGCCCTTTAACGATCAAGGGACGACGGAAGACTTAATCAGGCGCCACCATCAGGACCTGGCCGCGGTGATCATCGAACCCATCATTGGCTCGGGGGGAGTCATTCCGGCAACTAGGGAGTTTCTCGCCTCCCTGCGGGCCATCACCGAGGAGTACGGCATCGTCCTCATCTTCGATGAAATCATGAGCCTGCGGACGGCTCCCGGAGGCGTCCAGGCCCAATACGGGATCTTCCCCGACTTGACCACCATGGGCAAGATCATCTCCGGCGGTCTGCCCCTTGCAGCCTTCGGCGGCCGGGAGGAGATCATGGCCGCCCTCGATCCCCGGGGGGAGGGCCCCTTAATCCCCCACAGCGGCACCTTCAACGGGACGGTCCTGGCAGCCGTCGCCGGCGCGGCGGCCATGCGCCACCTTACCCCTGAGACTTACACCAGGCTCAATGACTTGGCAGCCAAGGTCGCCCAGGGGATGGAAAGACTCTTCAAAGGCCTCAACATACCCGGGACGGTGACCGTTGGTGGTTCCTTGTTCAACGTCCATTTCACCGACCGAGAGATTACCACCTTCCGGGATGTGCTCACAGGGGACCGGGAGAAGCTGAACCGCTTCTTCTTCGGCATGCTCCACCGAGGAGTCTTCCTCGCCTCCCGGGGGATGGGCTGCATCTCCACCCCTATGACGGACGCGGAAGTCGAGGCTTTCCTCAAAGCCGCGGAGGCTACGTTGATTGAAGACATCCTTGGTGAGTAGGGCGAGGGCCCACCGACCGGTGGGCCTGATGGACTCTTCTCCAGACTGACTCGACGAAAAGGCCGCTCAGGAGGTGGATGCGTAAAAGCGCTAGCCAGGCCGGCGGACGGGCGTCCTGCAAGGGGCTTTCTGTACATTTTGGGAAATATTTAACGGGTATGGGAAGGGGATCATCATGTTGTGTAGAATGCAAACCTGGGGTGATAGCAGAACGGATTGTAATAGTGCCCCCAAACGCCAATTGTATACCACAGAGAATCTTTTCCTTAACCTGCCAGTGAACTGAGATATGCCGCAGAATCGAGCCTGTTGGGGGGGTGAAAACAGAGCGCTCGAAAAAGCAGCAACTGGTCAACGAAGGTCGGCAAAGGAAATCTCGCAAGGAAGGAAGACGAAGAATGCGCAAATCCCACTCGAAGAAGCTGTCGTACAAATGGGTCCTTGTAAGCTGGGCTTGTTTGTGCTTGGTGCTACTTTCACACATTCTTGCTATCGCCTCCCCGGTTTATCGAGATGGTACTTACCGGTCTGCTGGCAGCGGCCTGTTCGGGGAGATTGAATTAGAGGTCCTGATCGATGGCGGCAAGATTGTAGACGTCGTAGTTGTTAATCATCAGGAAACACCCACCATCGCCCAAGCTGCCTTCCGCAAAGTGATCACGCAAGTGATCGAGGAGCAGACTTGTGAAAACGTTGACACCGTTACGGGAGCAACAGGCACCAGCAAAGGGGTCATCGAGGCTATTGCCAATGCGTTAGCGCAGGCATCGGCCCAAGAATAGCGCATGTTCAGGACACTGGCAGGACGGAACGGGGGGAGGCGGATACAACCGAGGATGTCTCACCAACGGCAAGGGCATGGATGCGTAATTGGCAAGAGTTCTGACAGAAATCAGGAGAAAAACCATAATTCTTGGCGAGACAGAGGAGGTTTTACATAATGGCCAACAAGGAGAACACAACTGGACTTGACAGGCGAGAGTTTATTAAGCTGGGAGCCCTTGGCGTTGGGTCCCTTGCCCTAGCGGGCCTTGGCGCACCGAAGGCTAGCGCCCACCGAGCCGATATCCCAGGCAAGTGGGATCATGAAGCTGATGTGGTCGTCGTTGGGGGAGGCGGCACCGGCATTGCCGCGGCACTGGCTGCTTCCGAAGCTGGTGCGTCTGTAATCCTGGTCGAAAAGGCTCCCTATCTCGGCGGCGAAACGGCCCTCGCTGTCGGTTCGGTAACAGCGCCGCTCAGCAGGCTCCAAAAGGAGCAGGGAATCCATGACACGGTGGAAGCGTTTGTTGAGGACGTGATCGCTGCCGCTGGCGCTCGGGGGGCAAAGTCTGACCGAAAACTTGTCGCATGGCTAGGCGAGAACGCTGGCCCGACCATCGACTGGCTAATGGATCATGGCGTCGAGTTTAAGGGCCCCTTCCCCTACCCGCGCCATCGGGTCAACAGGATGCATATGTCCCATCCAAACTCGCCGGCAGTAATCGCAAAACTGGAAGCGGCCTTGAAGAGGAACGGCGTCAAGATTATGTATGAGACATCCGGCAAGAAGCTTTTCGCCGATTCCAACAACCGGGTCTTGGGGATCCTGGCCATGGACGAGGCAAAGCAAAAGGAAATGACCATTAAGGCCAGGAGAGGCGTAATCCTCGCGGCCGGCGACTTTACCGCCAATTACGAGATGAGGCTCAAGTTCACCACTCCCGACCGGGCCCGGATTCTGGGCGCCCATCCTTTCAATGACGGCTCGGGACTTCTCATGGGGCTCGAACTAGGCGCCGACATAACCCAGCTGGACGCATGGGGGAGCCCAGGTTTTCGGACGATGCCTCCAGGGCCGAGCTGCAGTCCTGGTGGACGACAGATGTTTACGCCATATGACATGTATGCGGCTGGGGCAATAATCGTCAATAAGCTTGGCCGACGGTTCGTCAATGAAGAGCTCTCCGACTCCGAGCTGGGTGTGGCAACATCCAAGCAGCCTGATGAGACGGCTTTCATCGTCTTCGACCAGAGAGTTGCCGACATTTTCAACGAGTGGCCTTTCGTCATTTCGTCCATCGCATCCGTCGCGCCCGTATCTGGCTACGGCGGCTATGGGACCGTCGCCGACTTTGAAGCCCTTGGCGGCATCAAGAAAGCCGACACAGTGGCTGCGGTTGCCAGGGAGTTTGGCATCAATCATATCGCGCTGAGCTCAACTATCAATGAGTGGAACGCGTGTGTTGGCAAGAGGCAGGATGCCAGTTTCGGCCGGACAGTATTTGGCCGAGGCATCAGGAAAGCTCCGTTCTACATCCATGGTCCCGTGCGCCCCGTCGTTACCCTCGCCGACGTCAGCTTCAAGGTTGATACCAAGCTAAGAGTGTACGACGTCCACGGCAAGGTGATCCCGGGGCTATATGCAGGAGGAAACATGGGGCGGGGCGATATGATTGCCGGCGGACATGGGACCCATATCGCCTGGTCATACACTTCGGGCCGCTTTGCCGGCATGAATGCCGCAGCTGAAAAACCGTGGGATTAAACAGGTTCCACCGCAGGTTAGCATGCAATAACTAGCCTGCCTGGGTTCTGGTCGGCAAAAGGACTTGTCGGCCAGAACCCCTTTTGCTATAATAAACGCTCCCTTGCCTACCCATGGGAGACCTGGTGAACAGGCCCTCTTTGCTCAGGGGCGCCCTCTTGGCAGTAAAGCAAGGCCCCACCGGTCGGGTGGAACTTGTCGATTATGACCGGGGGAGTCGGGCCGGAGATAAGCGAAGCTTCTCCATCGGATCAAAGACTCCGCGGGAGACGGGAAGTCCATCCCACTCTGGCCATTGGTGTTTTGTTCTCCAAGGATAGATTAGTAAAAACCAATTAAAGTCGATGAGGGAAAGTGCACGACGCAGGTTCATGACCGGGTGGTCTTGGCATCCTGTCCCAACTAGTGCAGGATTACCGGAGATGGAAAGACTCTTCAAAGGCCTCAACATCCCCGGGACGGTGACGGTGGGCGGTTCCTTGTTCAACGTCCATTTCACCGACCGCGAGATCACCACCTTCCGGGATGTGCTCACAGCGGACCGGGAGAAGCTGAACCGCTTCTTCTTCGGCATGCTCCACCGAGGAGTCTTCCTCGCCTCCCGGGGGATGGGCTGCATCTCCACCCCTATGACGGACGCGGAAGTCGAGGCTTTCCTCAAAGCCGCGGAGGCTACGTTGATTGAAGACATTCTTGGGGAGTAGGAGAAGGGCCCACCGGTCAGTGGGCCCTCAAGATTACCAGCGGGGAAGTCCTGCTGCGTGTTTGCCGGCGAGATACGCGAAGGTCATGCAAGGACCGATGGTCCCTCCTCCGCCGCCGTAGCCTACGCCAGGACCGCCAACGCCCGAGTTGTTCCCCGCCGCGTAGAGCCTGGGTATGGGGCGACCGAGAACATCTAGGGCTTGGCCGTGCTTGTTCACCCGGACCCCTCCGGAAGTGCCGATATCCCCCGGCGCGATCTCCGCGGCGAAGAAGGGCGGATTCTCAATGGGGCCCAAAGTAGCCTGAATCCCTTCCAGCGGGGTGGCCCAAGCCCTATCGTAGAGGCTTTCGCCTCGGTGGAAGCGGGCATCCTTGCCGTTCTTGGCGAATTCGTTGAATTCCCGGACTGTCCTTTCCAGTCCATCTGGGTCGATCCCCATCATGGCTGCCAGCTCCCGCAGGGAATTGGCCTGTTTTACCCAATCGGGCAGGGGCTGGTCTTTGGCCACACCACAAATCGTGTATTTTTCCCTCACCGAGCCGTCAAAGATGGCGTAGGCGGGGATGTTGCGGTAGCCGATCATGCCCCAGTTCTCCCATGCAAAGAAGGAGCGCCAGAGCGAATCGTAGTCCGACGCCTCGTTGCAGAAGCGTTCGCCGTACCGGTTGACCATGATCGCCCCTGGCTTGCTCTTCTCCAGCAGGAACGAGAGGGATGCCGCCTGCCCCTGAGCGTTCCTGCGCTCCGCCTCTTCTTTGTAGACAGGCATGCCGTAGCACTCATTCATGTTCCGCAGGTCAGCGCCGACGGCCATGGCCATCAGAATGCCGTCGCCAGTCAGGCCCATGCTCCCGGTCCAGTAGGGCGTTGGCCCCCGGAGGAAGCTCTTTTTCATCTCCTGGTTGCAGTCGAAACCGCCGGCTGTGAGCAGGACGCCCTGGCGGGCCTTAATAAAGATCTCCCGTCCGCCTTGCTCGGCGAGGAGGCCGATGACTTCTCGCTCGCCGGCAGGATTCTCCCGGATGATGAGCTGCCTGGCCGGGGTGTTGTAGTAGAACTTGACACCTTTGGCCCGGGCCCCTTCTAGGAGGGCCTGAATGAGGGCTGGCCCGCGCCCTGGCTGACCGTCGACTAGGGCGCAAAGGCTTCGCCCCACCGGAACAGCGCCGGGCCACTCGGGGTGATACTCGGTGCAGGGCTCAGCCGCCTGGAAGAGCCCCTGCGCGATACCCCACTTGATGGGGGTGTTGGCTGCGACAAACTCCACCATCTTCGGCCCTTCATCGACGAAAGTCTCGATAATCTCATCTTCCGACTGGTCTCCGGCAATGAGCCGCACATAAGTCAGGGCGTTCTCCCGGGAGTCATGGATCCCTTCGGCTCTCATTATGGGGTTGTTGGGTATCCACACCCATCCCCCAGACATGATGGTGCTGCCGCCGGGGATGCCCAGCTTCTCTAGCACGATCACTTCTGATCCCTGGACAGCGGCCGCCAGGGCGCCGGTGAGTCCCGTGCCTGATCCCACCACGACCACATCGGCCTCCATATCCCACTTGTCGGGCATCTTGGTCCTGGGGGATGCGTAGGCCTGGGGTGTGAACCTTCCCACCAGGCTCGTGCCTGCTGCTGCTGCAGCCAGGGCCGCGCCAGCTCTTAGAAAGTCCCGCCTCGTGAATTCTGCCAACGGTTATCCCTCCCGACGATTTGTGATAGAAAGCACGAACTATTAAATATAATTCTCCAGTCGTCGCAAGATTCCTCTCAAGGATGTTAATTTTATTTGCGTAGGAACATTCATGTCGCTCTCCCTGGGGATAGATTTGGAACAACCATTGGGACCGACAAAGGCAGACGGTCGATGGAATATGTTTGTGACTGGGGGAGGCCTTGACATCCTGCCCTATGCCGAGCACAATAACGGGAGAGGTTGGCAGTAGTCTTCCCCCCCGGGAAGCGAATGGAAACTGGAGGCAGCTCTGCTCGCCTTTCCGATTTGGGCGAGGGCTGAAAAGGCTTAGCCAGGCGGGTATGAATTTCCGTAAGAGGAGTGAGACTGGGTGAAAGGGGCCAAGACCAGCGAGTGGATTCGGGGTAAGGTCGATGACCTGGCTCCCGAGATGCCACTGACTATCACTTACAACGGCAGGCCGGCAGCGTCCCTCCTATGTCTGCCCACGGACCTGAAGCCCCTTGTGATTGGTTGGCTGTTCACCCAGGGGTTGGTGGCATCCCTCGATGAAGTCCAGTCCCTGGGGGTATGTGCCGATCTGCGCCAAGCCCAAGTCTTGGCCGCACCAGATCGCTGGGAGGAAAAGGAGGCTTGGCGCCAGGTCCTCACTAGCGGCTGCGGAGGTGGGACGATCCTCCTTCAGCAACTGGTGGGGGAGCTTCCGCCAGTTGTCAGTTCCATCAGTTGGGAGCTGGGGGAGCTCCAAGAATACATGCGCGAGTCTCTCCGGGCAGGGGAGGTTTACACAAGATGCGGCGGGGTCCACGGCGCCGCCTTGGTGGGGAGGGACGGACTCTTAGCCCACAGCGAAGACATCGGCCGTCATAATGCTGTCGACAAGGTTATCGGCAAGGGACTGCTCCTTGGGACATCCTTCCCCGAAACGGCGATCCTCACGACGGGGCGGGTCTCCTCGGAAATGGTCATCAAGGCGGCCCAAGGGGGCATCCCCTTGATCGGCTCCTTGAGCGTGCCCACGGGGATGGCCGTAGAGATCGCCTCCAGGGTGGGCCTGACCTTGGTCGGCCGTCTCTGCTCTTACCGGGCCGTCGTCTACAGCGGCGCTGAGCGGATGCTGTAGGCCATCACCGGGGCGAGGCTGGCACGATCTTCTTTCGGTGAGGAAGAAGGAGATCTATGTTTCTTGTCGAACTGAACCTCACGGACGCAGGTTAAAAGACCCGTAACAGTGATAGTAAGCACAAATGCGAATGGATAGAGGGGTGACACTGTTGTTGAGACTTGGGGCAGGTGAACTAATAGTCCTTCTCATCATCTTTCTAGTTGTCTTCGGTCCTTCCAAGCTGCCTGCAATCGGGCGGACAATCGGCAATGCACTAGGCGAATTCAAGAAGGCCGCCAAAGGGATGGAAGCCGGCCAGGAAAGCGAGCAGGAGAGCTAAAGACGATTGGCAGGACTGTGGATGACGGGGGAGAAAAATGGAAGAATACGGGCAAATGACCCTTGTTGAGCATCTGACTGAACTGCGGCGACGGATAATTATTTGTTTAATAGCAATCATTGGCTTTTCCGTTATTGGTTATTCATTAGCCGAGCAGATCATCGAGCTCATGACAGTCCCGATAGGGGAGCTCGTTTTTCTCAGTCCAATTGAAGCCTTTTATACCCATATCAGAGTCGCGATATATGCTGGATTCATCATGGCGCTGCCGATTATCGTTTATCAAGGTTGGCGCTTTATCTTGCCGGCCCTGAAGCAGGATGAAAGAAAGCTTCTCTACGCACTTGTGCCCATGTCGGTAGTATTGTTTTTTCTAGGCTTGGCCTTCAGCTTTTTCATCGTCATCCCCTTCGGGATCAAGTTTTTCCTAGGTTTTTCCAGTCCAAGCCTGAGGCCGATGCTCAGCCTTGATTACTACGTCAAGTTTGTTGTGACGATGACCCTTCCCTTCGGGATTCTCTTTGAGCTGCCTTTGGTGCAGGGTTTTCTCATTCGCTTCGGAATCGTCACGGTCAAACAGCTGGCGAGAATGCGAAAGTATGTCATCGTTGGCGCTTTCGTCGTTGGCGCTGTGTTTACGCCGCCCGATGTGTTGTCCCAAGTATGTTTGGCCGTTCCGTTGATAGTATTGTATGAGCTTGGCTTGATTATGGGGAGACTCATTTCCCCAAGGGCAAAGTCCAAGTAGGTGGTTTGTATGTCTGTCTGTAGGAGGGGCTCCCTTGCTTAGAGTCGGTTTTTTCGAGGCGGTTGTGATTGTGTCGGTGACGGCGATCCTGTTTGGCCCCTGGATTGTCGCCAAAGTGAGGCGGGCAATAGCTGGAGGCGTCGAAGGATACAAAGAAGCAAGACGAGCTTTAGATGAACCAGCTGATGCCGATAAGGACGAGGTCTAACAATCTGCGGAAAGAGGTGCTATGAATGTTTGGTCTTGGGACAACGGAATTGATTGTCATCTTGATCATCGCCCTAGTAGTCTTCGGGCCCAGCAAACTGCCGGAGATAGGGCGAGCCATTGGGAAAGGGATCTACGAATTCAAGTCAGCTGCCAGCGATCTCACTGACGTCGGCAAAGAAGTGAAAGAGGCGACGGAGGAGATCGGCAAAGAAGTGAAAGAGGCAGCATCCCTTGAGACCAAGAAAGAGGAGGAAGATGCCGAGTAGTGGCATCGCCGGCCCAATTCGGGGGGATTTGGGCTAGCCATTGGCAGGTCAACTAAGGTGTTGACCTGTTGATGATAAAAAACAGAGTGGAGGGATAACATGTCCGACAAGAGACAGGAAGGACAAGTCGCGGGAAATTTGAGCAGACGAGACTTCATCAAGGGCACGGCAATTGGTGCTGCTGGACTAATTGCCGGGAGTATGCTGTCGTCCTCGAAGGCAACTGCCTCCGACAAGGCCAAGTCCCATATCCCGGAGAAGTGGGATTATGAGGCTGACATCGTCATTATCGGGGCCGGCGCCACGGGACTGCCAGCTGCCCTGAGGGCCCTTGATGCGGGCGCTTCCGTCATCATCGTCGAGCAGAACTATGATGTGGGTGGGAGGGCAATTATTAGCGGTGGAGCAACTCCCCTTGGTGGAGGGACCAGGGTGCAGAAGCTCCATGGCGTCGAAGATTCGCCGGAGAAGTACTTCCGGGATATGACGGACTGGTCCGTAGTGACCAAGAATGGACTTCCCGAGTACAGGTACAACAACTTCGCCTTGATGCGGGCATCGGCCAACGTTCAGCCCAAGGTATTCGATTACCTCGAGGCCAATGGCGTCCGCTTCCGGGACGACGCGTTGCTGATGCTGGCCGGACGGGGCGGCGGCTGGGGCGTATCTGTGCCTCGGAACAACATGCCCGATGACGATCTTTGGGACAAAGACGTCAACTACAGCCCGGCCCTTGCTCAGGGAGCTGCCTTGATCAGGCCTCTTGAGCGAGCTGCCAGGAAGAAAGGCGCTAAGTTCCTCATGAATCGCCACGCCGACAGGCTGATCAGGGAAGGACAGTTCTCTGGTCGGGTGCTGGGCGTTGAGGCCAGCTATACCCCGAGGATCCTGCCGGGAACCAACAAGCGGCTGGAGAGCTACTATTCCGAAGGCAACATCGATGATACCCGGCAGAAGGTCTTCATCCGGGCCAAGAAGGCCGTCATCCTTGCCACCTCCGGATTCCAAGGCAACAAATGGTTCCGGAAGATGTACGATCCCCGGAGCTGCGATGCCATGATCGTTTCCAACCAGCCCTATGACGGCATCGGCCGCTCCCAGGACGGGGTCATGCTCATTTCCGCGATCGACCACGGTGCCATCCTCGGCAGCGTCGTCCACATGCTCGAGCACGGCGGCGCCCTGAGGAAGCGGAACGTTGTGGGGTGCGAGTTCACCTACACCCAGTTCCCCGTCGACAGCCCTGTGTTCCCCTTCGCGCGGGCCACGGGCATTTCCATCCGCGGCGGCGTCTGGCGCGACGGCATCGTCGTCAACCAGGTGGGCAAGCGCTTCTACGACGAGACTGCTCCCGGGTATGCCTACCCGCGCAGCGGCCCAACCCTGATCGGGGATACAGTCCAGGATCCGTATGTTCCCCACGACTGGCGGAACACCCTCATCCCCGGCGGTTACATGCCCTATGCTTACACCGACGCCGCTCGGGCCATCAACGAGGGCTCGCAGCATCCTGACTACAGCCCGGGACCGACCTGGCTGATCGTCGATGAAGGCATCGTCAAGCGTGAGGGCTGGAAGATCGGCGAACCCTACACCGATCCCAAGTTCTTCTTCTCCGCACCGACCCTGGCCGAACTGGCGAGGAAGATCAGCGAGAACAATCCCTATCAGAAGGTGCCCATGCCGCCTGAGAACTTGGAGGCAACGGTTGCCAGGTACAACGCCCTTGTGGAAGCGGGCTTTGACGCTGACTACGAGAAGGCCAACATCCAGTACAAGCTGGAGAACCCGCCCTTCTACGCTGCCTGGTGCACCCCGGTATACCACGACTCCTACGGCGGCCTGATGGTCAACGAGCACTGCCAGGTCATGGACCGCTGGGGCAATGTGATTCCTGGCCTGTATGCCGGTGGCGAGGTAGCCGGCGGCTGGAGCGAGCACGGCCTTGGCAAGTGCGTCGTGATGGGTTACATCGCGGGCGATCATGCTGCTAGGTCATAACGACCGGAGGTAGAACACGATGGCGAAAAAACTATTGGTAGCCGCGTTGCTGGCAATGCTCCTCGCGGGAGGAGTCGTCGCTGAGGGTCAGTTCATCGATGGAGTCTACCAGGGCCGCGGAGACGGCTACAGCGACTACATCGATGTGGAAGTCATCATCGAAGACGGGCTGATTAAGGATATCCAAGTGACATACTTCGGCGATACCCGGTTTGTTGGGGATGTGGCCATTGAGAAGCTGCGAGAGCAGATGCTCGCCGAGCAGACCATCGAGGTCGACACAATCTCACAGGCTACCTTCTCGAGCCAAGGGTTCATTGAAGCAGTCAAAGACGCCCTGAAAGATGCGACTCGAGACTAAAGGCGACTGATAACAAAGCTAAGAAGGGGTCTGCTGCTCAGCAGACCCCTTCCTTTGAGTCGGTTGCGCAGCATGGCCAAGTTGGCCATGGTTATGATAGAAGCATAAGGGAGGTAAAGCTAGGTGCCTGTTGGAAACGGAAATGGTCAAACCGACTACAACGAAAGCCCGCCGGCAGTCGATGAGCGTCCGGATGGGGCCGGCGTTGATGACCTTTCGGCCGAAAGGCACAAGGTAAGCCTAAGCTTTGTGCAAGCTCCCCCCGACGAAGTCCTCGTCGGCGGCGAGCTGAACCTAACCCTTTGTGTCCAATGTCCATCGGGCTGCGATCTAACTGGGCATACTCTAACTATCAAAGGTCCAGAGCCCATCCTCATCGACGGCCTCGAGCTAGTCGAATTCGACGGGAAGGTGGGCAAGACGGCCCCCGTCACCATCAAGGTCCCTCCGAAGCTCGGGGAGCAGACCTGGACAGTCCTTTGCCCCGAAGCTGTGGGAGAGGACATCATCCACGAGGAAGAAAGCCTCGACTTCTCCTTCACCGTCAAGCCCCATCCAACGAGCATGGCGGTCTGGAACGTCAATTCCCCCTTCGTCGTTGGCGAAGACTTTGAGATAATCGTCGGGGTTAAGTGCGGCCTTGGGTGCAATATGGGGGGGCAAAAGGTTGTCGTCATTGATCATGAGGGGAACGAGGCAGCTTCCGGCCAGTTGGGCGATGAGGTTTATTCTGCGGCCCTCGATCTCTATTGGACGGCCATAAAACTCAAGGCTCCGGATACGGTGGGCGGCTTCATCTGGACGGCCAAGTTCCCGGAGCCCGACGGCCACCATCATGAGTGCGACTATCATTTTAGCTTCTCTACCACCGAGCCTCCAGACTGTGAGGTAACAGTCAAATTGACCGACAAAGAAACCGGCGATCCCATCGCCAACGCCCAGGTGACCCTGCGGCCAAAGCTTTATATCGGCTTTACCGATGAGGAGGGAGAAGTCCGCCTGCATGTGCCCCGGGGAGAGTACAAGCTGGGCATCAACGCGGCCAAGCAGGCGCCGAGGGGGATTGAATACAAGATTGGCGAGGTGCCGCGAGTAACCCGTGGCTATGAGTATATCGTCTACGTTCCACCGGAAAATGCCGAGAGTCTGACTCCCTTTGAAAGGACCTACCAAATCGATGAAGATACAACCATCGAAGTGGAGCTAGTTGGCATCATCGAGCCGCCGGAAGAAGACACCTTGTAAATGCGGGGCTTTCGGGCCACCCTTGCCCTCTGTCTCGACCTGCCGGAGGGAAGGTGGCCCTTTCTCATTTAGAGCCTGCCCTCATTGGCTTTCAGGAACTCCCCAATGTAATAGGCGAGTGTCCGGACATCTCCCAGATGGTTTCAGCCATCGGTACAACAGCATCGGCAACAACCTCTGGGATGACTCCATGCTCGCGGAGACTAGACTGCGGCGCTCCAATTGCAGCGAGAATATGACCACCGATGTCCAGGCGTTTTGGAGGCAGCGCTCCAAGCCCCAGGACCTGATGATGTCTTTCTTGAAGTCGGCAAGGGTGCTCCAGTACAGCAAGAAATTCTTCCAGGTCTTGCAGGTGTCTGTGGATAGCACCGCAATCTAGTTGTGACATGGTTTATCACCCTGTGCAGTGTTCGTCGCAACAACCACGTGCCTTCACTCAACCGGTTGACCAGACTGTTCCATGTAGATCCTATCTAAGCGACGCAAGAATTCCGTATCCAAATAGGCGCGCAAGGCAGAGGCGGCGAAGCGTGCACGGATTTGCTCATCCTTGCAGTCCAATAAGGTCCCGTCCCGCAGGACCCGGTGGCGAAGGAGGGGTGGGGCTCCATTCAGGAGCACCACGTCAATATCCTCCCTACATAGAAGGCCGCTAGACCATTCCATAAGCCTAAACGATACTCCTGGGCCAAGGCGGGCGCCCCATCCTCGACCAGCACCGCAATGTCAACGTCACTTGGTCCGGCCTCTCCTCTAGCCCGAGAGCCGAAAAGATAGGCCGCCACAACCCCCTGCCTCTCACCCAAGAAAGCTGAAAGTCGGTGGATGAAGTCGATATCGCCTAAAGAGTACTCTGTCAAGGGATAAAGACAATTCCAAAGACAACTATGGCGGTGTCAAGATCCTAGCGGGAATGAAGAGGAGCATCCCTCCTTTTTGAGCAGTCTCGTCAGCTAACTGACGGGTCGGTCCCTTAGTGATCCCCTAAGAAACAAGACTCCCATATACTTCGATGTTATCGAACAACTCCCCCGGACCCAACAACGCCCGTTGGGTTATACCCCCTGCCCGTGGGGTCTACTATGACTACCTTTAGGTTATTATCAGACAAAGGTGTAATTTGAAGGAGGGATTTCGAGGAAAAGGTGGAATATAATAGTGCGCGCGTTCACTAATGGCATGGCCATGCCAACAGTCAAACAGGGGGTAGTGTGTATGCATGAAAAGAAGATCACCAGGCGTTCCTTCCTCAAGCTGGCAGGAGCCCTGGGGGCGGTAACCGTCATCACTCCGCCTCTGCGGAACCTCAAAGTGGTGCGGGCCTTCGGGAAGCACAGCCAGGAAAAGCCAGCCTACACTGTGACGAAGCGAATACCTCAAGTTTGTGCCAGAGCCTGCGAAGCTGACTGTGCCTACTATGTGACGGTGGGCGTCGATCAGGCCACCGGACTGGAGCGGGCCCTCTCCCTGGAAGGGCGGCCGGAAGACCCGGTCTCCAGGGGGAAATACTGCATCAAGGGACTAGCCTTCGTCGATTCTCTGTATGATCCCGACAGACTCTTGGTCTCCATGAAGCGGACAAACCCCAAGCGGGGGATGAACGAGGACCCCGGCTGGGTGGTCATCCCCAGTCAGCAGGCCGTCGATGAGATCATTGATAAGTTCAAGAAGCTTCGCCGGGAAGAAATCATCATGTGCTCCCCTGGGGACCCCTACACCAATCTACTTTGCAAATCCTTGGGGATTAGGCGGAGTGACCAGCGGACCGAGTGCTTTGGTACACACTATTTCATCAACACGTTGATGATCACCAACCCGCCGAACAAGTTCTACTCCAGCACATACACCCCGACCCACTCCATTTGGGGCTACGACTATTCCAACACTAACTACATGCTCTGGTTCGGCTTCGACTCCTTCTCCAAGGCGGGCAAGGCCGGCATTTTGAACCACATCGCGGAAGGAAAGCGCAAGGGCGCGAAGATCGTGGCCTTCAACCCGGTCAAGACCCCGTTAGCTGATGACATTGCCGACGAATGGTATCCCATCAAGCCGGGAACGGACCTGGCGGTCCTCTTGGCAATGCTCAAGATCGTCTTGGATGAGGGATTGTACGACGAAAACTACTTGCGGGAGTACAGTGACGCCGCCGCCCTGGTCGATGTAAAAACGGGACGGCACGTCGCCTCCCAAGATGGCAAGTGGCTCGTCTGGTCGAAGGAAAAGAACGGGGTCGAAACCATCGATGAATGCCGGGCGCCAGCCTTCGATGGCGGTCCCTATACCTTTGAGCTGGATGGCCGGACGGTTTCGGCCAAGCCCGTCCTCCAGCTGATCAAGGAGACGGTCAAGGATTACACGCCCGAGTGGGCAGCGTCCATCACCGATGTGCCGGCGAAGGACATCGCCCGGATCGCCCGGGAGTTTGCCAAGGCAGCGCCAAAGGTGTGCATCCCCTGTCTGAAGCGGGATGCGGCGGGGCCCAACTACGCCAACAGCTGGCGGCTAAGACATGCCATCAACATCCTCCAGGCCCTGGTTGGCGCCATCGACCGGGAGGGAGGAGTGCTCCTGCTCAACGGCGTCAAGATCCCCTGGCTGGAAGAGGTCTCCCCGCCGGTCAAGGAATTCCCCGAGCAGCCTACCTGGAGTCCGGACTTCCGGCATGAATTCCCCATCTCGGAGAAGATCTACCGGGAGAAGGACTTCTCCGCTCCGGGCCACTACGGAATTTTGGGCTATGGGCTCTACGAGACGGATGTGATCAAGGCCGTCTTCTTCCGCAGCCCCTACCGGGGACTGTACTCCCTGATCCAGCCCCAGATGGTGGAAAAGGCTTTGGAGAAAATGGAGCTGGTTGTCGACTGGAACATGTACATGACCGACGTCGCCTACTGGTGCGACTACGTCCTGCCTGGAGGCCACCAGTTTGAAGAGTCCAAGCTGGACGCAAGACAATACTACCCGAAATATCCTTGCTACGTTGGTGGACTGCCGGTGCAAAAATCACCGGGAGACTGCATCGGTTGGGGCGCTATCGCCATGAGGATCGGTATGGCCATGGCTCCCGAGTACTGGACCACCGATGGCAGCGGCGATCCCAGCAAGACCATCCCGACCAACCTTGGCGAGCGGGCCTTGCAGGAACAGGGGATTGCTTCCAGCATGGGCGAGTTCATGGAAAAGGGCGGCTTCTGGATGGACGATAGCCCCTACGAGGACGGCAAGACCTTGCGGGAGATCGGCTACGGGCGGCCCAACGGACGCATCCGGCTGTACGTCGACGACTTCCTCGACGTCGGCCACGAAGCCCTGCCTCGCTGGGCTCCCAGGTGGACCCAGCCCGAAGGGGAATACAAATTCTCCACCGTCATCACCAGGGCGCCGTGGCACATCCACGCCGACCCCAATTTCCTCAACAACCCGGCCCTGAAGCCCTTGACTCAGATGAACTACATCGACTGCGTGTGGATTCACCCCGATGCGGGCAAGGAGATTGGCGTGAGCGAAGGGGACTGGGTGGTCCTCGAGACCAACCCCCGCTACATGCCTAAAGAGCCTCGTCCGGTGCGGGCGAAAGTCCACCTATCAAAGCGCGTTGGCCGGAAGGACTGCGTGCTCCTGTTCCACGGCATGGGCTATCGGACCAAGCACCTCCGGGTGGCCCAGAACCTAGGCTATCGGGAGGGCGACTTGATTCCCCAGAAGGATCCGGCCATCGTCAAGAAGCATGACCCGACCGGTATGGGCTGGGTCGAGGATGTCTACGTGAGAATCCGCAAGGGTTAGGGGTGAATTAAATGGCCAACTATGCAATCCTCGTTGATGATCGGTACTGCATCGGGTGCAATACCTGCTTCTATAAATGTGTTCAGGAAAACAGGCTTCATGAAGAGGCTTCCCGGAGTCTGCACCGGACCATGGTCTTCCTGGACCAGGGAGAAGAGCCGGGCAAATACCATCACCGGTGCATGCATTGTGAAAACCCTGTTTGTGCCGCGGTATGCACCACCGGCGCGATGAGCAAGTCGGACTACGGCGCGGTCCTGTACGAACCAGACATCTGCATCGCCTGCCGCAGCTGCGTGCTCGCCTGCCCTTACAAAGTACCCCAGTACGATGAAGAAGCAAAGGGCATCGTCAAGTGCAGCATGTGCGCCCATCGGGTGGTGCAAGGCAATATTCCCGCCTGCGTTGAGGCCTGTCCCACGAGCGCCCTGGAGTTTGGCGAGGCAAAAGCCCTCAGGGCCAAGGCGGAAAAGATCGCCGCGGAAGAAGGCCTCGTGCTCTACGGCGTTGGGACCAACGTGATGGTTCTCACCACCAAAGAACCAACCTCTCTAGGCTACCCCAAGGCGCCCGTCGTCACCGGCAAACGATCCGTCCTGGGAGAAGTCTTCGCATCCCTGATCGACGAATAGCAATCGAACCAAGCGGCCGGCCGCGAGGCTGGCCGCCCCATCACTACCGGAAAGGATGGGACGCTTAGTGCTAGCTGAAGAGCTTTACCTAAAATCCGTACTCTATGACCTGCTGGCCCAGGGCTTTGACTATCCCGATGAGGAGCTGGCGGCCACCCTTACCACATCGAACCAGGAAGAGAGCTTCCTCTGGCGGCTGGAGCAAGCTGCCGCCCTCATGGGCGACGGGGCCTTAGCGGAGAACCTGGGGGCTATCGAGGATTTCATCGCCAGCTGCAGCAAGCCCGAGGACCTTCTCCTCGAGCTGCAAAAAGACTACACTAGGGCTTGCTTTGCCTCCCGCCCGCGCCTTGTGCCTCTCTTTGAGTCGGTCTACAAAGAAGGCAAGCTCCTCCAGGATTCCACCTTCCAAGTAGCCAGGCTCTACTATGAAGCGGGGCTGCAAGCGGAGCAGAAGCTTGACCTTCCCCCGGACCACATCGCGGTTGAACTAGAGTTCATGTCTTACCTTTGCCTGCAACACTTCGAAGCTCTCCAGAAAGGCGAGGATGAGCTGGCGGCCAGGGCGGAAGAGCTGCAAAGGGACCTGCTGGATAATCATCTCCTTGAATTTGCGACCAAGTTTGCCGCGAGGTTCCAAGAGCATGGGCGAACGCCCTTCTATCGTAACCTAGCCTCCTGCCTGGCAAAAGTGATGGACTGGGAGCAGCAGGCTAGCTAGAGTGGGGAGGGAAGAAATGTGGACAAAATTCCCGATGTGGCCGGCATCATCCTAGCTGGGGGCAGAAGCCGGCGGATGGGTCGGGAAAAGCCCCTGATGAAGCTCGGCGGCGAGCCCATCATCAGCCGGGTGGCCGGCGTCCTCAAAGAAGTCTTCCCTGAAGTGGTCCTTGTGACCAACAAACCGGGCGCGTATGCATGGCTGGGTCTGCCGATGACGCGGGACATCATCCCCGATATGGGGCCTTTAGGGGGCATCCATGCAGGACTCACGGCCATCACTAAGCCTCGGGCCCTGGTGGTGGCAGCTGATATGCCCTTTCTCCAATCCCATGCCCTCCAGCGGCTTGCGAGCCTGGGGGATCACCAGCAGATGGTGATCCCCTACTGGAGGGGCTATCCCGAGCATCTCCATGCACTTTATCCAAAGACTTGCCTGCCCCAGATCGAAGCTTGTCTGCAGGCTGGGGAGAGACGGATCGCCGCCTTGACCGCGCAGGTGCCCCACGTAACGGTGCCCGCGGAGAAGCTCACCCCATCCCCCCACGAGATCTTCTTCAATATGAATACCCTGGAAGATTACTACCGGGCGAAGGCGAGACTGGAGGCGCCGCTCAAGAAGGCAAACCCTGAGTAGATGAAATAGACGGCCAGGGCCATGAGGAAAAGCCCGCAAAGGCCGAGGATCCCGCGGTAGACCCGGGGACTGATGAAGTTCTTGCCGGCGGTCACTGCCGCGGCGATGAGGCTGTACCAGGCAAGATCGGCAAACAGGTGGCCCCCCAAGAACAAGGCTACGCCCTTAGTCCCATGTCCAAGGGCCATGTTCACATAAGCCGCCCCGATGGTGGCCCACCACATGAGCCAATAAGGGTTGGAGGCGCTGATGGTGATTCCGGCCAGGATCGGTCCTCCCTTGGCGGGGGTAGAGCCTCCCTCAAGGTCGAGGACCTGGGTCCTGGACCCGAGCCAAAGCTCCCTGCCCATCCAAAGCAAAAAGGCACCACCCACCAGGCCAATGAAGCCCGCAACAGAACCTTTAGCCAAGAATCCTCCAAGACCGAACAACAGCCCGATCACCAAAGCAAGCTCCAGCAAACCGTGGCCAAGGACCAGGAGGGGCCCCGCCCAAAAACCGATCCGTCCGCTTTCCCCGATGGTCATGGTCAGCAAGGGCCCCGGCATCATCGCCCCCGACAGCCCCACGGTGAAAGCAGTTGCAAAAATCGCCCAAGGTCCCATCATGGCCAAACCCCTCCAAAGTCTATCCTAGATTAAGACTAGATTCGTCCCCATCCGCGGCATTCCTTCTCAACCATTTGGGGGAAAATAAGGAGGATGGAAGGGCCCCGATAGCGCATATCTTGCAAGGGAGGGAGGGTTACCATGACCAAGCGGGAGCTGACAGGGGTGGCCGCGGGACTTGCCCTGTGGGGCATGATGGCCCTCACCGCACAGACAACCGGTCTCGGGCAGGTCACTCTCATCAACTATCTGTCTCTCTTCGCCGCGGCCTTGGCCGGGAGCTGGATCGCGGGCCGCAACTGCGTCAAAGTCGCCAGGGCGGTGGTCTTAGCCGCCTGCCTCATCCGTTTGGTTCTCGCACCCTCCGGCGCTGTCTTCCTCCTGGCCCTAGAGCTGCTAGTTGCCTTCACCCTAGCGACTGTCGCCGGCCTCATCGTTGTCTTATACCGACTCCACCGCTTTCACCACGTCCCCCGCCGGGGACAAGACTAAAGCCTGCAGGAAACTCCCGGGGGCCCGCCGAAAACCGAGCCGGGGGGATGGGGATGGATCTAGCAATTCAGGGCCTTTCCTTTTTCCACGGCAGGCTCCCGGAAAACTCGATCATCTTGGCGACGGTCCTCAAGGTCGCAGGGGATGAGGTGCTCCTTGAGCTTCCCGGCGGAAAGCTAACCTGCCGGACCCAGATCAACCTGACCCCGGGGGAGACTCTGCTCATGCAGATCAAAGATGCGCCCGAGGGGGCAACCCTGCAGATCATGGCCAGGGGAGGGGAAGTCCCGGGTCCCCCTCCAGGGACCTTGACCGACGCAGCCCACGGGCTCTTAACCTCCCTCATCGCTCAGCGTGTGCCTCCCGACAGCCCCCTAACCCAAGAGCTCATCGCGCATCTTTCCCAAAGCTCCCCCGCGCCTGGAGAGATTCCTGCCATCCTGCACCTCATCCGGGAGGAACTGCCCGTTGATCCAAGGACCATCAAGGCCTTAGCCAGCTACTACCATCCCCGGCCGAGCCTGACCGAGTGTCTAGTCGACCTGGCTCAAAGGCTGGAAAGCCTCCCCATAGCCCCTAAAGAACCCCTCCTAGCTGCAATAAAGTCTATCTTGTCCCAGGGGCTAGATCCCATCTCCCTGGAAAATCACGGGGCTGAGGTTCTCGGTGAAAGCCAAGCTGGACCAAAGCCAGCTCCTGCGGATAGACCTTTCGTGGAGGCTTCAACTCCCGCGGCAGTGACCGATGCCCAACATGAAGCGGCAGATCCTCCGTCCCTAGTATCCGACCACCAGGATAAAGCGTCAGGTGCCTTCCCAGAGGCCTCAAGCCATCAAGAGGGGATGCTGGGCGCCCCCCAGCCTTCCGATCATCAGGGAAGGTCCCCTGGTGTCTTGCCAGGAGACAAGGCGCCAGATAAACCGCCGGCTGCTATGGACGATAACCGGGAGGCACCGCATCCACCAGCTTCCCACCGTGAAGAGGGGACCCCAGCTGCCCCTGACCCCATCGTCCGGTCGGGAGAGGCCCTCAAGGGTCTCCTGCGGGCCATGGGGGTGGATCACGAAGGGCAGCTCCTCCAGGGGTCGCCCGCGGAAACGATGAAGGGGGAGCTTCTGCGCCTCCTCCAGGCCGACTTGCCCCCGGACATCCGCCGGGCTGCGGAGGAGGTCCTAGCCCGCCTCGATGTCCAGCAGCTCCTGCCGGGGACGAGGGCCTCCTTCGACGGCCCCTTGTTCCTTGCCCACTTTGAGTTTCCCGTGAATCATGAAGGACGCCCCCAGGACGTCAGGGTCACCCTTCAAGGGAAAGGTCCAGGGGCTGAGGGGATCCTTAGGCTCCACTTCCTCCTTGAGGCGAACCACTTGGGAACCTTGGAGTTCGAGCTCATCTTCAACGGGAAAAAGGTCAGCTGCACAACCCGGGCCAAGGACGGAGGGGCTTTGGCCTTCCTCCAGGATCGGGCGGAGCATTGGCCAAAGCTGTTTGAGGGGCTTGGCTATGAGCTCATCCACCACCGCTTCCGCCTGGCCGCGGCCAGGGAAGAGGGTAGATTCGGCAGGGTCGACATTAAGGCATAGGAGATGAGATGATGAAGAAAGCCGTGGCCCTAGGCTACGATCCCGAATTAGACATCGCCCCCCGCGTACTAGCCAAGGGAGAAGGAAAACTAGCGGAGAAGATCATCGCCATCGCCAAGGAGGAGAGCATCCCCCTTTACTCATCGCCCGACCTCGTTGCCTCCCTCCTGAAGATCGACCTCGATGCCAACATACCCCCGGAGCTTTACCAGGTAGTAGCCCAGGTGTTGGCCTTGGTCTACCGGCTTGATAGGGAGTATGGGGCGAGGAGATCCCCGTAAGGCTCTGCCGCCATTCCCGCCGCGGAGGGCCTCCATCCTCCGCGTCCGCGGCGAAAACGCCGCGGCTGCCGCCGCGGAAAGATGGGCTAGCCGGCATCGGTATCGGCCCTAGTGCGGCGGGGCGCCTCACCGGTGATGGCGGAAAAAGGCCTTGGTCAAAATGTTCCCGGGGCCCCTGGGAGGGAAACCGTGGATAAAGCCTTCAGGTGTCTAGGGCCGACAATGCCGGCGTTGACATACCCAGATTAAAGCAGACCAGGGGCTCCTGGTCTTCAAAGTTAACACTCTCCTAGAGGTCGCGCTGGCACCCTAGGGTTAAGATAATGCCCCGTCGCAATGGGGCTTGGATAACAGGCCGAACCTAGTGGAAAGGGTTGCAGGTGGCGAGGGAGGACCATTTGGCCGGAAGGGGGACTAGGCGTTGTACGACCTATTGATTAAAGGCGGCACCATCATCGACGGTACAGGCACTCCGGGGTTTACTGGCGATGTCTTAGTCGACGAGGGCAAGATCGTTGCTGTTGGCAGGTTGAGCACCGCTGCTAAAAGGATCATCCAAGCCGATGGACTGGTCGTTGCTCCGGGCTTCATCGATGCCCACAGCCACTCGGATCTGAAGCTTTTTGCCGATCCCTTGGCAAGAGAGAAGATCCTCCAAGGGATCACCACCGAAGTCCTCGGTCAAGACGGCTTGGGGGTGGCCCCTGTGTCCGAAGCGGCCGGGGAGCTGGGAAGTTTTGTCCGACCTCTCCTAGGGACCCTGGATAGATGGGGATGGCGGACCGTCGGGGAATACCTGGATGCCCTCCAAAGGGCAAGGCCGGCAGTCAACGCGTGCGTTCACGTCCCCCACGGAACGATCCGCATGGCCGTCATGGGGCTCGGGGACAAGAAAGCGACCGACGATGATCTTTCCGCGATGGCCTCCCTCATCAGACAGGGGATGGATGAAGGGGCAATCGGCCTTTCTACAGGGATAGTCTATGCCCCGGCGGCCTTCAGCGACCGCCGGGAGCTGGTTGCCCTCTGCCGGGCCGCGGCTGAGAAAGACGGCGTCTTTACCATCCACATGCGAAGCGAAGCTGCCGGCGTTGTGGAAAACGTTGAAGAGACCATCGCCATAGGTCAAGAGGCGGGGGTGAGGGTCCACATCTCCCACCATAAGGTCTCCGGCATGACCAACTGGGGGAAATCCAAGGAAACCTTAAGCCTCATGTCCATGGGACGGGCGCAGGGGCAGGAAATCACCTGCGATCTTTATCCTTACACCGCCGGCTGTACTATGCTCCGCACCTTGCTGCCGCCCTGGTCCTTGGAGGGGGGAGTCGGGGGGATCCTCCACAACCTTGCCGATCCTTCAGGTAGGGCCCGCATCAAGGAGGACCTGCAAAGGGGCCTGCCGGGTTGGGAGTCGACCGCCCGGGCCGTCGGCTGGGAGAACATCGTCGTCACTAACGTCGGTCCTTATCAAGGCCAGGAGCTTGAAGGACTCTCCCTCGCCCATATCGCCGCGCTCATGGCCAAAGACCCCATCGATGCTCTGATGGACCTCCTCCTCATCGAGAAGGGCCAACCCTCCATGATCACCTTCCAACAGGATGAAGAGGACATGAACAGGATCATGCGCTATCCCCACTCGGTCTTTTGCACCGATGGCATCATCATCGCTGGCCGGCCCCATCCGCGGCTTTACGGAAGCTTCCCCCGGGTGCTGGGGCATTACGTGCGGGAGCGGGGGCTTCTCTCCCTGGAGGAAGCCATTCGGAAGATGACTTCCCTGCCAGCCAGGATCCTAGGCTTCGACGACATCGGCCGCATCCGCGTTGGGGCCGTGGCGGACATCACCATCTTCGATCCCGACCGCATCATCGACAGGGCCACCTACGACCATCCGCGGCAGCATCCGGAAGGGATCAAATGGGTCCTCGTTGGAGGCCAGGTCGTCGTTGAGGAAGGGGAGCATACAGGCAGGCGACCTGGGCGTGTGCTGAGGAAGGGGAGGTAAAGGGAGCCTAGTGGGCTACCCTCGAGGACCTGTTGGTTCTTGGCCGCATCTGCCGCCTGCAGGAGGATGGCCGGTTTTCTTTCGCGTCCTGCTTTCCGAAGACACTCCAAGGCCGCGCTAGACGCCGATCGACATTTTTCTCAGATCTAAGATCGAAATTTCCTAACGGCAGCAGGAATTGTAACTGCGGGCACGAAGTGGTAGGGTGCAACAGCACACACATTCACATAAGGAGGCGCCGTTATTGAAGAAGGCTACTTGGATTTGGGCAATCGTACTGGTACTCATGGCAAGTGTGTTGGTTGGGGCGGAGTCGCGGGAATATGATATCGTCATCGTCGGCGGCGGCGGGGCTGGTTTGTCTGCCGCGGTCGAGGCTAGCAGTGCAGGGGCTAGTGTGGTAGTGTTGGAGAAGATGCCCTACCTTGGGGGCAGCAGCCTCCTTTGTGGTGGCGGGCTGGCTTTTGCCGGAACGGATATGCAGGCTGAAGAAGGCGTCGAGGACTCGAACGAAGACCTGTTCAACGAACTGATGGAAGTGGGCGGATACCAAAACGATCCTGCCTTAGTCCAAGCTTACATTGACCTCCAGCTGGACACCTATCACTGGCTCAAAGACCTCGGTGTTATCTACAATTTCCTTGAGACTGGCGGGGGAATGAAGATTCGCCGGATGCATCGGGTCAAGCCCGCGCAGCTCATCGATACCCTGGCGAAAGCAGCGAAGGAAAACGGTGCCACCATCCTGACCAATGTAGCCGGCAAGAGGCTGGTTAGGGATTCGGCTACCAATCGGGTCACTGCCGTCATCGCGGAAGAGAACGGCAAAGAGGTAGTCTTCACTGCCCGCAAAGGCGTCATCCTTGCAACAGGCGGCTTCAGTCTAAACCCCGAGCTCCTCGGCAAGTTCGTCCCGGCCATGGCCAATGCTAAGGCCACCGTGGGACCGGGCAGCCACGGCGACGGTCTCCTGATGGGATGGGCACTGGGAGCCGATCTGAAGGATATGCCCTACATCAAAGCCACCTACGGTCAGTATCCTGAGGGGAATAACCCCAATGCTCGGGAAATGGTCTACTACGCCGGCGCTATTATCGTGAACAAGGCTGGGGAGAGGTTTGTTGATGAGTCCATCAACTACAA